>Ga0190283_1001358_pt1 | contig 11045 bp, 7 predicted proteins | sample 48691801_MG_FD_161669 | JGI IMG/M metagenome (GOLD analysis project Ga0190283, IMG submission 161669) | Hydrothermal vent microbial mat bacterial communities from Southern Trench, Guaymas Basin, Mexico - 4869-18-0-1_MG | ecosystem: Environmental > Aquatic > Marine > Hydrothermal vents > Microbial...
TGGAGAGGGCTGATTTTCACGGGGAATGGAATTATAAAATTTCTCCAAGAAAGACGCGCTGAAATGTTCAGGTTATTTATGCCCAGATACTTACTGACTTGGTAAAATCGTCCGGGCGTTCCGTCAGGAATTCCCCATTCCTTTGCTATGACAGCAAGAGATCGCTTCTCTCTGTTGGCGGTGGCAACCAGTCTTTCCGGGCCGTCATAATCAAATATCGTATGGCAGAGTTTCTTATAGATTTTCATATCACTGCTTTGGGCACGACTGGAAGGCAGTTCCGCCAATCCTCTCCGAATAAAATCATATAAAAATTCATACCCATCTCCCAAATGATCAAACTGCTCCAGAAAGAGACAGATCAGCGGCCTCAGGACTATAGGGGATAATTTTGGGGATAATATTTTAATTCTGTCAAGAATTTTGGAATTAACAGGTGCTGATCTTCGGAATTGTTCTGACTCGCGCCATAAAGCGATCACTGCCCGGATATCCCGGGGTTCTTCCATAAGTCGAGGTAACTCATAACCTCCCATGACGACCTTTTGTTCAATCTCCCTTTTTCTTCTTAAAATCCAATCGGACATTGTTCCACAGCTTTGCACAAATCCATTTAGTTCCTCCGCAAGCTTTTGGAAAACCTTTATATTCTCCAGTCCCGCTGTTTCTGGTAATTCAAAGTTCATATCGGGAAGCTCAGATCGGAATTTATCGAATGTTGGCATTTTTAAACCTCTCCAGAAGTTTTCGAAGGTCTCCGGTAGCCGGGGTACGCATGGTCAGGCGAATATCAATTCTCCGGTTCTGCTGACGAGCTTCCGGTGTGTCGTCAGGTATGACGATCCGGCGGGTATCAGCATAACCGCTAACCCCACTTTATGATATTGTTTAAATCTGTCATTATTTATTTATCCTATAATTCACGAAATTCACCCTTAAAGACCTCCCTGACATGCCAGTCCCTGAAACCATATATCTTTCTCTGAGGAGGATTCAGTCTCTTTACATGAAATCTCATCAGCCATTCCTTACCAAAAGACTAAAAAGCCTTTTCCCCATTTTTTAGGCAACGGATTCAGTTGCTCAACAAGCGATCCCGAAATATCACTTTCAGCAGGATATTCCTTCCCTGAATCCGAGCGTCTGATCATAGCCTTAATTTTCAGATTTTCAAGATCAATGTGATTTTTTTGGCATCCTTCAGTTTGTCGCACCGCCTGAAGGCGGAACTACAAACATCTCTGCCCGCTCCCACTGAAAAATCCGTCATTCCAGTATTCATAACGAAGCTGCATCCTGATGATATGGCTGATCAGGATAATCTTTTTCGATCTGCAGACGCACAGACACACTCAGTTCCAAATTTTTGGGGAATATTTCAGGCACAGAAGACAGATTATCTGTTGCCTGCTTATATGATGCCAGTTCACCTGATGTGGCGTAACGAAATCCCTGGGGAGGATGAAAATCCTTCATTTGCCCCTTTAAATCTTCAAGTTTTATTGGTTCAGGCAACGGAGAAACCTTGCTGAAGAAAATACCTGTTCCTTTACGGACACCGTTATAATAAGCCTCAAATTCCTGACGTGTGACCCCCGCCCTGTCATTCACCATTTTCCAAAGTTCCTCTATCGGTTCTTCCACAATCCGATCCACCTCAAAAGCACCGGACAGCGATTTGACAGGTGATGAGACATAAATCAGAGCTAACGATCCTTCTTTTATGTACCTCGGGCAAACACGGCGTAATTCCACAGGCCTGGTTTTATAGCTCCGAACAAATCCTGACTGGCAATTCCCGAATCAAACAGACTCATAGCCCATTCAGCTCTGACAGGCACAATAAAAGCAGGTATGTCTGCGTCTGTAATTTTGGCGGGTTGCAAACTTTTTTCCGCATACTTATGACTTAAATTCTGTCGTTGCCATCTCTAAAAACTGCTTCCGAAGCGGTTTTGACATCTGCCTGAAACGTGCAAGCAAGCCTTCCACCTGGAGATTGTCGAGCCGGTCTTCCAGTTTTTCTCTCATAAAATTTACCTGCTCCGACTGTTCCATGTCAACATACGCCGGGAGTTTTTCAATGCGGTTCAGCAGGTGCTGACAATCTTCAGCAGTCATTTCCGAGATGCTGCCAGATGAAACTTGGACACCTTTGATCCATTGATTCGCTGCGTCAAGACGTTGCGCCAAAAGTTTTTCCAGCACCTTTTCATAAATTTCCCTGATATCTTCCCAGGGTGGCGGCTCATCTTGGGATTGAAGATTTAAAATTTCTTCAATTCTGTTGGCGACCATGTCTTTCAGTTCTTCGTTCGGAATATTCAGATCATTCCATATTGAAAAATCCCTTTCAAACTGCGCCAACTGGCGGTCCATGCTGGAAAGGTCTTCCAAATCCATCTCCTGACCGGCAAAGATATCCATCAGGATTTTCACTTCAACTTTTGCAGAGCGAACATCCTCCAGGCTTGAAAACGTCCATTCCCAAAGTTTTGTGGCCCGCTTCTTGTGCTGCTTAACCTGATCCTTACAGGATTTTTTAACGTCCGTCACCTTTTCAATTAACTGATCTATGTCAGGAACACCCTTTGCTTTGCGAAGACTCCTGTTCAGTTCGTCACATTTTTTGCTCCAACTGCTCAGTTCGGCGACCCTGGAATGAGACGTTATTCGATGACTGTCAATAAAGGCGCGGGCTTCATCTCCGATATAAGCAAGCTTCTGAAGTTCCTCTATATTGCTGATGATCTTCACCACATGCCTTTCCAGTCGTTTGGATAAATCTCTCAATCCCAACGCTTTCAGGTTTCCGCCGACTTGTTCCAGCCTATGCCTGAAATCACCGATTTGCTGAGGCTTTCTGATCATCTGGTTTGCCTGACTGATCCAAGGATCAAAAAATTGTATGACCGCCTGCTTTACCTCGTCAATCTTTGGTGAAATCAGTTCAAGCTGGTCAGGTGTCCATTGATCTTCCTCCCGACGCATTTTTTCAAGACGAAAATTCAGGTCCTTCCCAACCCGGCTCAGGTTGGCGACATCCTCTTTCTGATATGCCCGGAAATAATATTCATCCTCCTTTTCCAAAAAATTGTTCAAACTTGAAAGTTCCGCTAAAGACCTTTTCGCATCCTCATTCAGCCGGTCAAATCTTTCATGCAGAATTCCTGCTGAAATCGGTATCCGCTTATTCAGAGCGTCTGCCTGCCCCATATAACTGACGCGTCCGGAATGGGTTTCCTCCATATCCCATCTCGCTAACAGATCCTGCCATTCCCGGGTTCCGCTTTCAGAAATATACTGAATACAAGTCGCTTCAAGGGTCTTATGTTTCAGATAGTTTCCTGAGAATGCCTTACCCATCCAAACAGAAGGCGTTGTTTTCTCTCCGTTGAACAGGAATCCGACGGCATCCTTCCGAGGTGCAAGAAAAACGCCGATAATCAGTCCTGCAGACGCTTTATTGCAACCATAAGGCGGCATGATCAGCATGTCAAAAACACTTCCAAGATTAAGCTCGCCTTCATCCTTCAGGGATTGTTCCAAAAATGATATGATTTCAAGCAGCCTGCTGTTTGAAGGCAGCCAACTGATTTCTCCGTCATCTCCCAGAGCACCCCAGCTTCTCCTGAGAACGAGGACGGCCCGATTTTGTGTCTTAGATTTTCTTGACGAAATCCAGTCATCATTCAGGGTTCCCTTAAATAGTTCGACTGTTATTTCCCGAGAATCTTTTGCCGCATTTCCTCTGGCTGTGGAAAACCCGTCAAAAGGGAACGGGACAATTTTAGGATAGGTTTCTTCAAAAAGTCTGAGGGTGATTTTTTTCAGTCTTGCACTCTCAAGTTTGAATGCTTTGGGATAAACATACATTCTGGCCTGAATCATTTTCTCACACAGCAGCTTCAGTTCTTCGGAAAGTTGGACAAAATGATCTTTGATGAAATTCGTATATCGCTGCTTATCTTCATCCGACAGATCATTATTCAATACCCGGTACTCGGACAAAGCCTGTCTGAGTTTTCCCTCCGCATCATGGAGCATGACAATCAGCAAAGGCATTCCTGTATCGCATTCAGCGTTTGCAAGCGCGTTGTTCAGGATTTTTCTGACAGCACGCTGAACTTCCTCAGCCTCGGAATCCGGTGATATATAGCAATAAATCAGTTGGCCCCGGTAAGAATCTGTCCCAACAGCGGTTTTCCAATCCTGGATAGCGTTTTTAACGGCTATTTCAATTCTGCCTATGTGGGTACAATTGACTTGAAAACGCCATTCTACGGATCTGATATCATTCAAAGATGCGAATTCCGGGGCTATTTCCTGCAATTCAGCCCAGTTTTTCATATTAGCTGCAAATATGTCCTCGACTTGTTCGGTTGAAATCTTTGAAGATTTCCTGCGGAGAAAAGCGGTAAAATCGCTGCGGGGCACTGCGTCACCGATGATTTCATATCGCTGAAATCGTTCATTCCATTCCAGCACGCCGTATTCTTTTGTCAGTTCCTGAACAGCGTCCTGTGTTTCCGTCAATGACAGATCGGAGAAAATACTCAGAGCCTGATGCGCCTCCTCCTGATTTTGAATTTTCAACCCGATTTTTACCGCGATAAGAACTGCCAGCAGGGTATGGCGTTCCCCGTCTGAGAGATTGTCTTTGTAACGCTGTTCCGCAGCGATGTATGCATGGGCGGCCGCACCCCGGTAGCCATATTCTTCTGAAGAAATCAGTTCCTCAGTCAGTGTGCCCAGGCACAACTGTGTTGCTGAAACTGTCCAAGGCTTTTTCGTCTCAGGCAGATGGCGGTCATATTCCCTTATCAGTGCTTCTTCAATAAATGAAATAGCGGACCTTTGTTGCAGTTCTTTGCCTGAATCTGACAAACGGCACAAAAACCATGTTGCAAACGGATGAAGGGGCCAGCATCCTTCAACAACAACTTTTCTGAAAATTTCAGCATCCCTCCATACTGCATGGCCGGCCGAATCCGGAAACCACTTTTGAACAGAGGTATGAATATTGTGCCATTCCTGTTCATTGTCAAAAGACAGGAGATAGTCCGAAAGAAACGATTCATCTTTCTTCTGAATCAGATGGGCAAAAAGGGTTTCAAGGTTTGTGGAAAGATGAAATTTCCGGGCGGAATCATAGCGTCCGATGTATCGGTTAATCGCAGGTCGTTTCTCATGGGAGACGCGGGAAAGATAGGCTTTGAGCTCGTACTGAATAAAGCAGAGAAGAAAACAGTGTTCAGAATTGTCCTGAACCCCTTCAAAGAGTTGCTGCAACGCTGCATCTCCGGCAATATGAGGGCGTTCTGCTGCAAATTCGAGATACCGCCCGAATTCATCAAAAAGGATGAGTAACGATTGAAAAGGGCCGTCCTCACCGCAATAGGTTTCACAAACGGTCTGAATCAGTTGTTGGGGTGTCTCCTGCCCCATTGCGCGGATCGGATAGCCATTGGCAATTTCAAAAATTTCATTGACATGACGATATGCCAGATCATCCCGATCCTTTAACTGACGGAGAATATGCTCCGCGGTAATGTCAGGGCTGAATCTGCCTGCAAATTCCTGATGGCGAAGCTCAAAATTGCGCTCGACAAAGGTTTCGGCTATTTTAAACCGGGGGGTGAGTTCTTCCACCGGAGTGGTATCAAGGCCATAAGCTTTTAACTGGCAAAGCACCTGCCGGTTCAGTTCCGATGCCAGATCAAAATCTTTCATGCCGTTAATGGGAAGCATCAGAACAGGGTGTTCCCATGAACGCAGGTTGTCACGGATCTCCCTGCCAAGCTGAACATCTGCCGCTTCAATATTTGAAAGAATGTTATCGGAAACATCACTGCGGGTGTCTGAGAAAAGGGCCGCCAGTGTGAGACCGAGGTGAGATTTCCCGGTTCCCCAGCCTGCAATGGACAGGGCAAACGGATTTTTGTTTTCCGTTTCGGGGTTGAGCGCATTGAGGATTTCTCCGGTAAATCGAACGGTGTCAACAAGCGGAAAAGCGGTCGGACTTTCAATGTCCTCTTCTGAGACACCATGATACTCAGGTCCGTGAAAAACAAAATTGGAGGCAGCCTGATCCCGGCGTTCCGGGTCGGTTTCAAACCATGATATCTGAACAGCGCCGCCAAAAAAAAGATCACGTTTAAAGCTGATAATATCTGATATTTTAGGCATATTTTCTCCTTATTTGGGGGATAGCATATTTAAGCAGCCTGATAGATTACCGGACGGAAACAGAGGGGAGCGTAATCAGCCTGTTTTCTGAAATTACAGTTTCAAGCCTGGCTGCCTGTCTTTCGTCAGTTTTTCCATGCAGGGTTATCATTGGCGATCAGATTGGGCATAGTATTTAGCTTTTATGTCTTTCAGATAATCCCTCAGACATTGAGAGGTGTCAGCAAAACGAGATAACTCGGATAAAATATTTCCATCGGTGAAGTTAAAGCTCACTTTCCGTTTCTCTGGAAAATACTTTGGAGAACGACAACATAAATCATCCTGTATTTTTCGTAAAAATTTGGTCAGAAATGCGATCTCATATTTGCCTCTGAACAGGCATCCTCTGTCTTTACCTGAAAATGTGTTTTCTCTTTCACGAATTTCATTCTCCGTTATATCATTGCCATCAAAACGGCTGTTAAGAGAATCTGTATTATAACGGCTTGTCACATCATCCACTCGAACTGAGAATAACTTGTCAAATTTTATTATATCGTCCAAATTCAGTTTCTCCCGATCTGAAACGCATTTCTGTCTCTCCTTTTCTCTGATGACCATAATCCAGGCATTCAGAGCGGATGCTTTATTATTAATCATTTCTGTTCCTCCTATAAATGCTTATGATCCGGCGGTCACAACGAATGATGAAAGTTTTCCTAACCTAACCCTTAACCCTTTCAAAAAGTTGCTTCCATTATTTTTGCAACCCTAACCGGTTTTGAAATTCATCAGCAAATGCTCCGATTTCACTGACTGTGCCTCCTGCCGCATCTGAAGCAGGTGTCATCCGTGCGAGGGGTATGCCGTGCCGGGGCGCGTCAGGGTAAAGACTCCTGCTTTCTCTGATGTAAGTGTCAAACACAGGCAGGTTCATCTGCTCTGTCTGTCTGACGGATAAACGGGATGCGGAAATCGGGTGTCTGTTGCGAAGCTGAACCATGTTGAAAATGACACCGAGTATCCGGGGGGAGATCACATCCCCGGAATTTTTGTTGTCCGGACGGATATAATCGTTATAATCCTCTGTCAGCTGATTCAGCTGATCAGTCAGATAACTGATTCCGACAGCGGAGAGACAGTCCGGCTTTGCCGGTATCAGCAGATGAGTGCTGGCCACAATGGCTGTTTTGGTGACAATATTGAAGTTGGGCGGGCAGTCAATAAGAATGATGTCATATCTTCCGGATTCTATTTGGTGAATGCCCCGTGCCAGTCTCTGATGAACTTTCAGAAAATTTTTACTGTACTGTTCCAATGAGGCTCCTCCGAGCTCATACGCCAGTTCTGTGTCAATGTTGATCATGTCCAGATGGGAGGCGATCATGTCGAGTCTGCCTCTGTCTTGTAATATCTTTTTTACCCGATTCGGAGAAAATATGAGTTCTGTCATATCATGAACTTTCGGATCCTCAACGGATTCAAACCAGTTTTTAACGGTTCCGGACTTGAAATATTCGGAAGCCCATGTTGCGGGTCTGATGAATGAAAGGGTCAGGTCGGCCTGCGGGTCCAGATCAATCATTAAGACATTGAATCCTCGATAAGCCAGTTCTGTTGAGAGATTGGCGGTTATTGTGGTTTTCCCAACTCCGCCTTTGTAATTTATAACGGAAATAACATACATAAGTTTTCTCCTGTTTCCGGCCCCATCATAAAAGGGAAAAGGGATTTGGCCGAACCTTTCTTCTTTATCAGATTTAAAAATTCAGGCCAGGTCATCATAAAGCACCCGCCAATAAGACTTGGATTCAGCTTTTCGGGTCAGAACCCAGGGACGAATCTGACGATCCACATCTATCGCGCCTTTTTCCTGTAGCATCCCCAGTATTATCTCAGCCTGTCTGTCATTCCAGCCGGCTATCCGCTGCCAAAAGGTTTCCGCTTCAAAATCTGTAAGCGTTACCTGACGGTCTTGAGGAAAATGACGCTCCCAAATCGCCAAAAGAAAAGCCGCATAGCCGTTTGCAAAACCGCCTAATATGGGGGCGGGAACCCTGTGCAATCCTGATTTTTCCCTGACAATAGCCCCTGCTGTTTTGAATGCTTCTTGTTCCGCATACATTCTTACCATCGGGCCGATTAATGAACGGTTATGTTTTCCAAAAATACCGGACAGATAGTCTTCCAGTTGATCTTCTGAAAATTCCATTCCGAGAATATCGCTTGCAGGCCCGAAGGTTAAATGCCAGATTTCCGCTCCTCCGCTTCGACGACAGAGGTGTAAATGGGCAATCCACTGAGAAATCGCCTCGCTTAAATTAGGATCTTCCAGTAACACAGAACGGCCAAAGTCTGTCAGTAACGGACGTTTCTGACCTGATTTCCTGCCTTTTTTAACTTCGATCAATCCCATACCGCGACTGTAACTGATAATCGCAGGAACCTTTCCGCTGGACTGACCGACCGGTATTCCGGTTTCCGCTGAAATTTCCTGGTCTGTCCCCTCGCCTCCGCCTGCGGCAAAACGGAGTAAACTCGTGATATATTTCTTTTCAGGTATGAATGTCTGATGAAATCTGACTGGCAGCCGAATATCTTTTTTTTTACTTTTCTTAGCCATGTTGTTCTATGATTTTATCCTTTGAATTCTCTCTTCAAGTGAGGTGATCTTAATTCGGAATGCCTTATCTTCAAGCTTTCCGGTTTTCGCATTCAAAGAAGAACCCAGTGAATAGCATTCTCCTTTATTAAGGCTTGTCAGACGCCTGATCCAAACATCTGATTTTTCATTTGTTGAGCGCTCCAGAATTTTTCCGTACTCTTGAACTTCTGTGTCAGCAGGTTTGAAAAAAAGCTTATGCGAAGCTTGAAACAGGCGATCTCGTTCTTCTGCTTTCAGGTTGCTGAGGGTTTGGGTAGCCAAAATCAGTGACAGACCGAATTTTCTTCCCTCTGTGAGTATCTTGGCAAGCGGTGCGTCAAGCTGATGATCAAGGTTTTGTATTTCATCAAGAACAATGGGCAGTGGAATATCTTTCCTGCCATTGTCCTTTGCAAAATCATAAAGGTCCCATAAAACAAACTCTGTTGCCATCTGAGATATTTCCCGGGGAACACCTGTCAGCTGCATGATGTTTATACGATGCTCTGTGTCATTATAAAAAATACGCCAACTGCTGACATCTTCTGCTGAGAAAATCCGTGAGCGAACCAGGGGGCCAAGCTTGTTGGCAAGGGTGAAGGCAGCCGTATTCCCCTGGTTTTCCAACTGTTCAAGCAGCATATCAAAATTGAAATTTGAACCATATTTGTCTAATCCGTGTGCAATCGTCTTTGTAAGCACGGCACGCTGCTGCTCGCCGATGCTTGAATATACGGAAGTAAAGACGCTGGTGATGCGTCCCCCGACAGTATAGGCATCTTCCACAATGGGATCAAACCCTTGGATAATTTGCTGCTGTCTGCGAAAGGGGTTGATGGGCAAAGGATCCTGACGAACCAAATGGGTTTTGGGATTTATAGATGATTTGAATTCTGGTTCCAAATGATCTGGCAAAAATCCGTTGGTATAGTCAACGATAACTGAATTCTGCTTTTGAAGTCCGAGTTCAAAAAGGATCGTCTGAATAGCGTAAGTCTTACCTGCTCCGGACTTTCCAAAAATCAGAATATGACGATTGGAGAGTTCGGAATGCCCGAATTCCCAGCAAACTTCACGTTTAGCATTTTCTGTATATCCCAGAAAAACGCTTTCCGGTATTTGCATAATAACTTTCGCTTCTTGTTCAGTATTGTTCGGAGTATCATATTCAGAATTTATATCGTCTGAATTGGAAGCGGATTCAACATCATTTTCTGTATCTTCATTAACTTCCCTGATGCTGCCTGCCTCCTCTTTTTCTGCAATATTAAAAGAGACAGGCTCTTCATCTTTCGGTTCGGCCTTATCGCTCATATTTGCAGGAATAACAACAGATTCATCCTTGCAGCAGATGTTTCTGATAAGCGATTTTCCACAGGAAACAACCGCTATATTCAGATCATGGTCTTGTTCATGAAAATTCCACTCAGTATCACAAACAAATTCATTCTGTTCGGAATCGGTCCAGAACGTAACAGCCATAGCATTCCAGTTAATTTCAAAATAGCCGTTTCCCAGATATTCCAAAGCGGTCGTGACATCGCGCTGATATTTACTGCTGATTACCGCTTTGTTTGCAATCAGACGCTGAAGCTGAGCCCACCAGAATTTTTGGTCAAAACGACTGTCTTTATCTCTTTCGCGGGGCCTGAAAAGTCTGATTAGGTGTCGCAGTCCATTTTCCAACTGAGTCCTCGCTTTTTCCAGATGGACAGTGCTTTTTTTAGCAATTTTGCACTCAATAAGCTGGGCGGTAATTTGAACTTTTCCCTTTTTGTCAAGTAGCGTGATAAGCCGCATCAGATCCGGGCGGTGCCGGTCTTCGCCATCAAACCAGTGCTGGAAAGCATCCAGACCAATGATCTGATCACATAGACAAAGGGATTCGGATTCTGGAGGAGGCAGGCAAATCCGGATTAAGGCATAAGCAATCAGATCCCGCACATATTCATTCGGGCCTGTAGCACGAACTAACGACAGGCCGGCGAGTTCTCTTGACCGATTTACCAGCAAATGAGCTGCTTTTTCAAGTTCATCAGGCTCCCAGGGACCGAAGATTCGGTTAATCTGCTCCTGAATCCGTTTCTTTATATCTGAGATGGAGGACCGTTCAGTTGAAACAGTGTAATTCAGTTCTCCATGTGCGCCGATTCCGGATGAAAAACCGATAATCTCTCTTTTCCATTGGTTTTCATTATCACTCTGCCCCACAAGGCGTTCAAAACAGAGG
>Ga0190283_1001360_pt1 | contig 11040 bp, 6 predicted proteins | sample 48691801_MG_FD_161669 | JGI IMG/M metagenome (GOLD analysis project Ga0190283, IMG submission 161669) | Hydrothermal vent microbial mat bacterial communities from Southern Trench, Guaymas Basin, Mexico - 4869-18-0-1_MG | ecosystem: Environmental > Aquatic > Marine > Hydrothermal vents > Microbial...
TCCTTTCCTCGCTCTGGTGCCACTCAACATGACCGCCGCCGAGAATGAAAGCTGCTCTGATGGTTGCATCGATGGGGGGGGGAGAAGGAGCGTCTTTTCCGGCCAATCCAGGACGTGGAGATAGATCTTGTCGATTCTGTGAGTCAATGCATACCAGGGCTCCGGTTTGAAGGGGCCACCCCGTGTTCCGTAGATCGCTTCGCCATGTTTTTTCAGCCACTGGCCGATTTCTCGCAGACGTTCGACCCGGCGCGGCTGGATACGCCCGTCCGGCATGGGACCGACGTTCAAGAGGAGGTTGCCATCGCCACCTACGACCTGCACCAGGATCCGGATACACTCCTTCAGCGATTTCATCGTATCATCGGGCTTTCAGGCCCATTGACGGCTGAGGGTCATGCATGTTTCCCAGGGCCTCTCCACCTGGAACGGGCCGATCCGCTGCTCGGGGGTGTCATAATCACCCCTCAGACCGCAGCGGTCGTTGATGATCACCTGCGGATGAAGACTCTCGATTGTGTTGAAGAGACGTTTCGAGTCCCAATCGGCAGTCGTCCCCTCAAGGCCGTCGAACCAGAGTAGGTCGACTTTGCCGTAGCTTGTGAGCAACTCCTTCACCTGCCCATGCAGGTAGGCGATGTAACGGTCGTGATTTTCAGTGCGGTAGTCGGGGTGATGCCAGTCGGGCTGAGAGTAGTAGTAGCCGACTGCCAAGCCGGCGTTGCGGCAGGCAGCAGTGAGCTCCGCCACGATGTCGCGTCCGAAGGGCGAGGCGGAGCTGGTGATCTTGTAGTCGGTCAGCCGCGAGTCGAAATTGACAAATCCGTCGTGGTGTTTGGTCGTGTAGACCACGTACCGCATCCCGGCGTCCTTCGCCCACTCTTCGGCGTCAAAGGCGATCGGATTGAACTCCTTGTAGAGGTAGTCGTAGACCTCGACCGGGACACCGGACTCGGCCGTACCAGAGCGATGTTCCCGCCGCGGCCCCTTGCGCGACCATCCGATCTCAGTTCCTTCCAAGCAAACCGGTCCCAGTGGATGAAAAGGCCGAAACGGGCCTCACGCCACCAGGCCAGGCGGGGCTCGCGAAAGTCTTCCGGCTCCGGCCCCCCTTCAGGGCATCTTGACCGGCCTCGCAGCCAGCATCCGCTACGACCTGAAAAAGTATATCTACTCTGATCTCGAACGTGGTCTGAGCCGCAAACGTCGGCGCAAAAAGATTAAGGCCCAATGAAAGAAGGATCATTTGCGCGTTGAAAGAACTGTTGAGACGCGTCATCACCACTTTCCCCTTCACGACCTCGAGCTATCTAACATGATTCGGGATGATGATAAGAAAGCCTTTGTATCACGTCACGCCGACAAAATACATCAGCGATTGGAAGGATCGTCGTCGCCGAAATTGCGATTTCGAAGAAATCTGAATGCGCCAGCAGGAAAAATCGCGTGAGTTGGAATCCGGAAGAGGAGTTTGGCCTTCAGGCGCCGATCCTCCGGTCGAGTGCCACCTCGAACCCGCCGTTCGGAAGTCTAGTCTGGATTTCCCTGCACTCGGATTCCATGAATAATGCGGGCTAAAGGCCATGGGCTGCGGGCGAAGCCCCTACTATGGTACTCTCCTTCCAGCGCCCGGGATTACCTCCACTTTTCCGGAAATCGTCCGTCGTCTCGAGGCGGAGGGACACGAAGTGGGTTTTCATGCATGGGATCACCGATTGTGGCAGGACCACTTGGACGAGCTGTCTTTGGTGAGGATCCGGCGATAGTTCGAAAGAGCCATTGAATCTTATGAGACTCTCCTCGGCCATCCACCGCTCAGCTCTGTGGCTCCTGCGTGGTATTGTAATGAAAAGAGCCTTTCGATTCAGGACACGCTGGGGCTTTCCTACTGCAGTGATACTCGGGGAAAGCTCCGTTTCTGCCGATACTCGAAACACAGGAGTTCAATACCCCCCAAATCCCCACCACCATGACGTGTCTGAAGGAGATCATGTGAAGAAGAGGCGATCTGAGGCTCGCGGATTATGTCGTTAGTGAACTGTGCGAGGATCGATCGAATGTCTTTCCCATCCATGCCGAGGTCGAGGGAAGCGTTCACTGCAACCTGTTCGGGCCAACCTGCGCGAAGCACAGAAATTGGGCGTGAAGTGTCTGCCCCTGATTGAATTGTACCGAGAAATCCGCGAGTCCAAGATTCGTCGTCGGCGCATCATCACTCAAAGTTTGTCGTGAAAGTATACAACACGCTTTAAACCGTGGTTTTGCAGCATGGCTCTGTGAGGGGAATCGGATCTTTCGGGGTGATCACGGAACTCATCAGGGACCTAGCGGTCGTCCATGCCGTTCATGAGTCGTTGGAATCAGGAGAAGGTCCCATCTCCTCTGATTCACCAAGACGGCGGCAAAACAGAAGGGCGCTTTTCATTTTTGCGCACCATATTTTCGAACCGCGGGATCTTCAATACAGAAGGATATGCCGCCGGCTCTGTGTTGGCGGAAGAGCGAGATCTGGTAGACTGTCTCCACGGAATCGATTGCTTGTGAGGCGAGATTTCAGGATGACTCCCGAAGAGCTGCTCGAACATCAGGCTTTTGTGCGCAACGTCGCTCGAAGCCTGGTATCGGACCAGAACAGCGTCGCCGATATCACACAGCAAGCCTGGCTCGCCGCGCTGGAGCATCCACCCGCCTCGAGAAGTGCGCTCCGTGGCTGGCTCAGGAACGTCACCCGCAACTTTGCCCTCCGACTGCTGCGTGGCGAAGCCCGGCGCGCCGCCCGCGAACGGGCCGCTGCCATTCCCGAGGGGATCCCTTCGACGGAGGAGATTGTCGCCTTGGAGGAGTCGCGGCGCCACGTCGTCGAGGCTGTACTCGGCCTGGCCGAACCTTATCGATCAGCTATTCTGCTGCGCTACTATCATGACCTGCCTGCTGTCGAGGTCGCCCTGCGCCTCGATGTGCCGATCGAAACGACGCGCTCGCGCATCAAGCGTGGCCTCGCAAGGCTCAGACAGCAACTCGATGGGGAATTCGGCGATCGGACAGCCTGGATCCTGGCGCTGGCGCCGCTTGCGGGGGTGAAAGTTGCGGTCTCGGCGTCCGTTGCCACCGCAGGGGCGGCTACTGGAGTGGGAGCGGGGTTAGCAGGAGGGTTTGTCATGGCTACGAAGTTGACGATCGGAATCGTTGCGATTCTCTTGATTGGAGCGATGCTCGTTGTGTGGCACACTCTTTATGAAGAATACGAGCCGTCGAGAGAGCAGCAGATCAGCGCGAGGGCCGTGTCGATCGAAACGACCGCGAGCGGTGCTACATCCGCGGCGAGCGATGCTGACGTTTTCGAAGAGGCCGCGCGTCTGCGGACTCCTTTGCATGCAGCCGCGCAGATTTTCGGCGTCGTTTTGGACAGCGGGACATCCCGGCCCCTGGACGATGCAAGCGTCCTTCTGAGGTCGAGTGACGCTGGCTCTGAGACCCTGCGCACCAAAACCGATGCGGCCGGTCGCTTCTGCATCGACGTATCAGCCCGCTCTGGCTCAACATGGCTGGTGGTGCGTTGCCGGGGATACTGGGAACAGGTGAGCAAAATTGTGCTTTCAAATGAGATGCCGAGAGAGGAGCGGTCGATCCTGCTGGAGCCTCAGTGGCGCCTCGAGGGCATGGTTGTCGATAGTCAGGATCACCCCGTTCCAGGCGCGCGCGTCACCGCTGTCAGGCTGCACAGTTTTACCGACCGGAGTCGGACGGGACGGGAACGGACCGAGTGGACTGCGATCGCAGGTGCCGATGGTCGGTTCGTGCTTTCTTCGACCAGCGGGCCGGGTGATCTGGGCAGCCTGCTTCCGGAATATGTGCGCGGTGACAAAGGCGGTGAGGTCTCGACCTGGCAAGAATGTATTGCATCCCAGTATTTACTGATCCGCCTCGGTATTGGCCGTATCCTGCGCGGCAGGGTCGTCTGGTCCCTCGACGATAGCCCGGTCGTCAATGCGAGCGTCCGCGGTCTCGAAGAAAGCACGATACATCTAAGGTCTCTCAACACGGCCAAGCCCGATCGAACGGGCGCGTTCAGCTTGCACGGTGTGCCGATTCATGACCTCGATGTCGGTATTTTTTTCGGTTCTAGTGCGCGTCCCGATCGTACTATCTCCGCGCCCCAAGGAGTCGAGGACCTGGGTACGATCCACCTCGACGGTCCTACGACGATAGACGTTTACGTCGTCGACTCCCTGAGCGCTGAGCCGTTGCAGGGTGCGGCGGTGAATAGCCGTGTCAGGACAGATGCGTCGGGCCGCGCACGGTTGGCGGGGCAGCATGCAAACAGCAAGGTCAGGATCTTCTGCAGATGCGACGGATACCTGATCGACAGGGGCCGGGACCGAATTTGTCTCACAGGAAAGGCCGGGACGACGTCCGAGATTCTCGTCAGAATGGACAGAGATCCCACGTGGCAGGAGGAAGGCGGCCGCAGACTATGGGGCGGGTACGTACGCGATGAGCGCGGTGCACCCATTGCCGCTGCCGCCGTCTATGTCAGCTTCGATGGTAGCGCCAGCCTGCCGGCTCCCGGCTCCGACAAGGTCCTCAACAACAGGATCCTCTTCAGCCGAACGTCGTCACGCACCGGATTTGGATCCACCTTTCTTACCGACGATACGGGCCGCTTCGAAGATCGGATTCCACTGATTCCCGGCGTTCACACTTATAAGTCGATCGGTGTGATCCATCGGGATTACGCACCTCTCTGGATTTCGTGCCCCGAGCTTAACGGGGACGTGACCGCGGCGCCGACCTTGGTTCTCAAAGACATCCAGGCTTGGATCCCCGGTCTCGTGACGACGGAATCCGGCGAGCCGCTGAGTGGCTGCATCATCACCTGCAACGTCATCATGGATCCTATGTTCACGACTTTCATCGATGAGCGCGTGAGCGACCGCACCGGCCGTTTCTGGATCCCCTATATGCCCGGCACGACCCTTTCCGGTTTTGTCGAGCGTACCGGGTACGGGCCGGCGCATTTTAAAAACTCCGCTGATGAGTTCTATGCCGGCGGTACCGGCGAGCTTCGCGTTGCGCTCGAGGAACCTGTGCCTCCGGCTGTCGAGAAATCCGAACCCCCTCGTCATCCCCTCAACGTTCGCTGTCTTTCAAGCGACGGGCGGCCCGTGAAAGGGGTGGAGGTGACGGCCTTCGCGCAGCAGGGAAACAATATTTCCTTCGACCGTGGCGTGGGTGGACCGCTCGATTACACCCGTGGCTTTACCGATGCCGACGGCCGCGTTCGGGTCGAGTCGGATTCGGCCAGTGTCGTTCCCGTACGACTGGCGCTGTTCCGGGAACCCCGCTCCATCTCGCGAAGCCGGATCTACTACGAATCAGTGACTCAGATGCAACCCGGCCCGCAGGAGTGGATCGCCACGATCCGGGCCGGACAGGTCGTGGAGGCGCTCGTCGTCTTTCCGAAGGGGAGGGCTCCCGATTCGCTCGACATCAACGAGCTGCCCACGGGCAGCCTCGTGAAGCTGGCCGGTGAAGGATCGCGACGCCGCATCTCGCTCCTCAAAGGGCTGAAGACGGATGATGAGCAATGGTACACGGTGCGCAAGGTGACCAGTTGGGGCAGGAACCTTTCAGCCATGGCGGTGAGCCGCTACATTCCTTGTGGTCGCTACAGGCTCGTTGTCAAAGTGCGGGGCTTCCAGGACTACACCTTCGAGCCGATCGAGGTGACCGATGCGGACGAGGTCCTTCCACTGATCGTCAATCTCGTTCCGGCGGATCGATGACGGGGCGCCGATCTGGATCTGTCCTGTAGGCGCCGCTCCCATCTTTTTTGCGATCAACTTCTCCGAAACACGGCCATTCTTTGAAAAAATGTGACCTCCGGTCCGGTCCGGCGGGAAGTTATCATTGTGGAGGGGGGGCTGAAAACGACCGGCGAGAGGGGAGCCAGAGCGAGGACCGCGACATTCGAGGTTTCTTGGGAGCGACCGTGGAGCCAGACGACAAACCGGAGATCCTGATCGAACACGCCGGGTTCGTCAGAGCCCTTGCGCGAGGTCTGGTTGCCGACGAGCACCGAGCCGCGGACATCGCCCAGGACACGTTGCTCGCCGTTCTCGAGCAGAAACCCGACACGCAGAAACCGCTCCGGGCCTGGCTCTCGCGTGTGGCCCATAACCTGGCGCGCCGTTCCCACAGGACGGCCACGCGGCGGGCCCGGCGCGAGCGTGAGGAGCCGCCGCGCGAGCCGGTCACCCCGCCCGATCGGATTGTCGAGAGCGAGGAAATGCTGCGTTGTCTCACCGAAGCCGTTCTGAGCCTCGATGAGAGCTATCGAACGGCGGTCCTGTGCCGGTACTACGAGGAGATGTCACCCAATGAAATCGCGGATCGTTTGGGGATTCCCGTCGGGACCGTCAAGACACGCCTCAAGCGCGGTCTTGCAATGCTTCGGCAGCGCCTCGACAAGCGGTTCGGCGATCGCGGATCCTGGTGCCTGGCGCTGGTCTCGCTGGCAGGGATGAAAACCATCGGGGACAGTGCGGCGGCCACGGCTCCCATCGCTGCCGGTGCTTCGGCCCCCGCCGCCCCCGCCGCCGCCGCCCCCGCCGCCGCCGCATCAGCCGCAGCCGCCACCGCCAACCTCGCGCCCGGCACGCTGCTCTTTGGAGGATCCGTCATGGCAGTCAAGGCCAAGGTCGGCCTGGTGGCCGCGCTCGTACTGGCCGCAACGGCGCTCGTTCTCTGGCAGATCCTGCCCCGGACTCCGGAGGATACTCCGTCCGCCTCGGACCACGCGCGAGTGCACCCTTTTGAGGAATCCGGAGCCGCCTTTTCCGAGGAAGACGTAGGCGACGGTGCCGCTGCCAGGGCGCAGCCGATCAACCGTGTCCCCGTCACTACGCAAGGTCCATTCCTCGCAGGGCGGGTCGCGGACAAGGTGACGGGTGCGCCGGTGGAGGATTTCGAGATCACCCTGACGCGCCTTCCCCGCGAAGTCAGCACTTCCGCCACGGTTCGAAAGGAGCCGATCCGAGAGGTAGTCTCCCACACCGAGGGACGTTTCCATATCCCCGTGCCGCGTGGCGGATCCTACCGCCTGGCGGTTTACTCACGTCGCTACTGTACTAAACGGATCAACGACCTGGAGATCCCCGAGAGCACCGGACGCTCGGACTGCCTCGTGACACTCGATCCCGGATTCAGCGTCTCGGGGCGAGTCGTGGATCATGTCAGCGGACAGCCCGTAGCCGGCGCTCTGGTGGCGCCCAGCGATCCGATGAGCCGCTGCGGATTGGAAGACCTTCTCCAAGGTCGCTCAGAACGATTGATCCATGCACGTACCGATGAGCGCGGTGAGTTTCATCTCTCAGGGCTGCAGAGGAGCGCTGTCGGCGGGTCGGTGTTGTTCCAGTCGGTGGTGGCTGTTCATGACGACTACGCCCAGGGATGGGAACCCCTCGTGCCGGGTGAGACCGAATCGATCGAGATCCGCCTCGAGAAAGGCCACCACATCTTCGGGCATGCGCTGGATGACGATGGCAGGCCCGCGTCCGGCGTGGCTGTCGAGGTCTCCTGCGACGCCATCCCTCTCTGGCTCTACACTCTGACCGATGAGAACGGCTGCTACCGGACGCCGGCGGTGCGGCCGGGGTACGTAACGGTCCGGGCGCGCGTGCAGGTGAACCGCGACAGGGACAGTGAGCTCCCCGGCTTCACGACGGAGGAGCAGAGCGTCAAGGTGATCGACCGCGACTTAGCCGTCGACTTCGGCCCTCGACCTGAGCACGTCATCTGGCATGGCACCCTTCACGGCCTCGACAGAAGACCCGCTCCTCGGGCAACGATTTTTCTCTTCAAGCAGGATGCTGACCGCCGAAAAGCCCGGCTCTCAGGGACGGCGGGCCTGAGTTTTTCCTTGCGCACCGACGACGCTGGGCGCTTCGAGCTGCGCAAGCTGCTCCCCGGCCGCTATAGCGCGAGATTCATATTGAGTGACAGGTCCACGATCGACCATGATCCCCTCCTGGTCTTGGACCGGCCCGGCCGCACCGAGATGGACGTCCATCTCGGGGTCGAGGAGCCGGATGGATATACCGGCGGCTATACTGGCGCAATCAGCGGCGTGGTGATCGATGGTGCAACGGGTGGACCCTTTACGCCGGATCGCAAGGTGCGCGTCGATGCCTCGTGGGATCGCTCCAATCGGCGTAAGGCCAAGGTTGATTCCGAGGGCCGCTTCCGGCTGGAAAACCTCCCTGCTGCGACCTATCAACTGTCGATTTTCGCGGCGGGGGCGCCGGGTAAAATCCTGCACGGCATCCGGCTATCCGAGGGCCAGAGGCGCACCGGTCTGCGGATCGCGGTGCCGCCAGGTGGTGATCTGAAGATCGTGCTGGAAGGTTTCAATGGCGATGATCCGCGCCGGTTCGAGCTGGGCCGGCGGCGCCGAGCAAGCGCGAAGACCTACCGTCATACCCAGCGCCTCGAACCGGGAGGAACTTGGGAGCAGACCCGCACGGTGGAGGTCGGGCTCTGGACGGTGACCGTGGCTTTCGAAGAGCTCGGCGTGGTCGAGCGTCAGGCCGAGGTCTTTGCCGGCGCTCTCACAACGATCGTCGTCCACCGCGACGAGCTGGTGCCGGCCGCGACCGCTCCGCCGGACCAAAGGACCGCGACCGTTGCGGGCAGTCTCACCCGTCCCGACGGAACACCCATGCCCGCAAGGAACCTTGCTTTTTTTACTTACCAGGTCGAGGGGCTCGAGCCGGGAACCCTGCTCCGGCGTGCCGCGACCGATTTGGCCGGGCTCTTCACGGTGGAGGGGCTGCGGCCGGGAATGTGGACAGCCTCGCTTCTAGCGGAGCAAGACGACAGCATCCTCTGGACGCGGCACTTCAGCATCCCCGAAAGTCCCGACGATGGTCCGCACCCCCTGAATCTCGTCGTTCCCACAGGCTCGGTGAGCGGTAACCTCTGCAACGGGATGACCGGCGAGTCTCTCTCGAGTGACAGCCTCCCCTGGGACGCCATGGTATCGAAAGCCGGGACGTACAGCTACTGGAACAAGGACAGCGGTCCAACGCCGCATGGACGGTTCACGGTCCCGGGCATTCCTGAGGAGGAGTTCTATCTCTCCATACGCGCCCAAGGGTTCTGGCCCTACGAATCGGAGACCTTTGTTCATCCCGGCACCGGCGACGTCGACGTGGGCCGGATGATGCTCGATCCCTGTGGCGTGCTGAAGCTCGAAGTGACCGATCCGGACGGCAACCCGGTTGCCGCCTGCCTCGTTTTCATCGACAACCACCGCGTGTTCCCCGAAAGGGACAAATTAACACCCGAGGGTTCCCAGCTCTTCGATCGCCTTTCCTGCGGCCCGGTACGCCTGGAGATCAAGGCGCTCGGATTCCGTTCCTGGGAAGGATTGGTCGATCTCCCGCCCGGCATCCCGTTCGAGCTGGTAGTCTCTCTCGATAGGCAGTGAGCTGAACATCTCCATGGAACTACGATATCTTCATCTCGTTCCGCCACAGTTGGTCAGGGCATCCCTCCCTCTTAGATCAGCGGTTCGAGCGCTATCCAGGGGAGGGCCCTCCGATCGCAAGATGACATGATGGCAGATGAGCTCCGCCTTGTTGGTGCACCCCGGCGCGCGGCTTCTCATCCCATCTCTGCCCAGGACTTGCTGGCGGATAGCGGGCGTATTCGGTTTATCGCGTAGCTTTTGCGGCACTTTTTTCCTCTCCCGCCTTGGCATTGCGACTTTCGTCGACGCGGAACCGAACTAGAGTTTTCTTTGTTCGTTGCGACCCACGTGGGGCGGATCACCGGACGAAAACGACCCACGTGGGGCGATCGGCAGGCAGTCATGTGGGTCAGCAGTAGATGACCCACGTGGGTCAGTCGGTGATGACTCGCTAGTGGCCCGGGACCTGGTTTGATCACTCTCGCCGATTGCCTGCGCCCCGTTCCTTTTCGACAATGGTTTCGCGCCGACTTCCCCGCCTGAAACCATTTGCTCGACAACCACTTGCTCGACTGCGACCCCGTCACCCACCGCTTTTTGTAGACCCGCTCGTCCAACGCCGATTGCCTCTGCGCCTGCACTCACCTTTGACGCCTCCACAGGAAGGCGCACCACCTGTGCCAGTGGCTCCCGTGCAGCCACCTTGGACGCGGGAATACCTTCCGGGCCGTCTTCGGTCAGAATCCAAGCACGTTGGCACTCGGTGCAGCGATGATAGACCACTTGAAACACCCTGTGCATTTCGGTCTCTTGCTGGTTGAGCGGTTTCTCGAGATAGTCCTTGGCCAGAACGAGCAGCACGGTCGCAGCATCCAGCTCACCTCCGTAGTTGGCGGCCACGCGGTCGAAAGCCGCCAGCCAGAGTGCATGATCCTCGATGGCCAGTTCCGCGATCACTTTGAGCTTGGCATGCGACAGGCCGTACGGGTCTTCGGGAGGACGGTCGCCGTGTTGCGCGCGGCTCACAGCTTTCTCGATCTTACGCAGGCTGCTGTTGAGCGACAGCTCGAGCCACACCTTCTCGGTTTCTCTGGTGGCCACCCGACTGATCTCGCGCACAGCGCTCCAGGTGATATTCCCCTCTGAAAAAGCCTCGTCGATCTGCGGAAGCTCCTCGAGTGCGCGGACAATCCTCAACAGCTCGCGCGCCTTGCGGGGCCGATGGTGGAAGCGCATCTGGGCAAACTGGCTCGTCTTGGAAAAACCCAGCTTGCGATAGAGGCCGCGACGATCGAAATCGAAAAGGTAGAAGCCAAGCCCTCGTTCCAAGACACACCTCGGTCTATTGAACGTGCCGATCCTCTTCAGTAGGACTTTTTCCCCGAGCCCTTTCCTGAGCTTCATCACGAACTCCCTGCCTCCCCGTTAGCCTGCCTCCCCGTCCGCCGAATAACCCGTCCGCCGAATGACCGAAAAGCGGATATTTCCGGAGCAGAGCTCCCCGATGAGTAACGTTAATAGTATACCTTACAATTCCCTAACTTGCAAAGTTATAGTGACTTTTTTGC
>Ga0190283_1001361_pt1 | contig 11033 bp, 12 predicted proteins | sample 48691801_MG_FD_161669 | JGI IMG/M metagenome (GOLD analysis project Ga0190283, IMG submission 161669) | Hydrothermal vent microbial mat bacterial communities from Southern Trench, Guaymas Basin, Mexico - 4869-18-0-1_MG | ecosystem: Environmental > Aquatic > Marine > Hydrothermal vents >...
GGTTCCGTGTTGCCCCCAGCAATCGCTCATATTGGGGCAGCGGGCTTGTTCACAGACGGTGTGCAACGCCTTGCTGCGCATCAGAGCTTTTAGCTTATTATAGGTTTCACCGCTGGGGGCGCGGACTTTTATCCATTCCGGCCGGCGGCGGGGGCGGGGTGATGGGTTACGGGTCATGGGGAGTACGGTTGGTGACAAGTAACTCGCGCTCAATTTCTTTGATCAGGAGAGGAAGATTGGGACGTTCAAAACTGAGGTCCGGGGCGGGAAGGCGGTGGTGTTGTGGATATCCGCGATAATCTCTTGCAATGTCATTGTGCTTACCTTTGAGTTGCCTCGATTATATCACGTTTGGAGGGTTCTGTCTTTTTGGGGGGATGAACGATCAATCAGCAAAGAAAAGGTATGGGGTGTCGGTTGGGTCAGGTCGTCAAACACCAGATCGGATGCCTCCAGTGCAGCGCGCGGCCGGGTGGTGGCTACGGCTATGCAAGCCATGCTGGCCCGACGAGCTGCTTCCACCCCGGCCGGGGCGTCTTGCACCACCACGCAGCGGGATGGCGGAACGTCCAGCCTATCGGCCGCTCTCAAAAAGAGGGCCGGGTCTGGCCTGCCCTGTCCTGCGGTCAGGACTGCGCCGGCCGAGACCGCATCGCCGGAGAGGATAACCTGGAACCGCTCTCGTATCCCAAACTTGTCCACCAGCAAATCAACGTTGGCTTGGGGGGCGGACGAGGCGATGGCTTGAGACCAACCATCCCCTTCCAAATCGGTTAGCAGGCGGAGCGCGCCGGGCATGGGGTGAGCTATCCGTTGGGCTTCTAACCGGAAAAGGTATTCTTTGCGGCCGGCAATGGCTCCCAGTTCACCCGGCGCCGGCGGCCGGCCCAGCAACTCGGTCAGCACATCCCGGTTGTTCATGCCAAAAAGGCGCTCAAAAGTGGATCGGTCCAGCGGGATCTCCCACTGCGCCAGGGCGCTGACCCAGGCGCGGAAATGCGCTTCGGCCGTATCGGCTAGCACACCGTCCAGGTCCCAAATTACAACTTTGTTCATCCATTCTCCAATAGGTCTGGCTTGCAGCCGGACGCTTCCGGCCGGCCCACGACGCACAAGTTTATCCCATATTGCCCCGTTATGCAAGTAAGGTTAGACCGGCCGGTACAGTGGTCAGGAAGGCTAGTACGGCGGTCAGGAAGGCCAGTGCGTTGGTCAGAACGATCAGTGCGGCGGTCAGGAAGGCCGGTACAGTGGTCAGGAAGGCTGGTACGGCGGTCGGGGTGGCTGGTACAGTGGTCGGGAAGGTTAGTATAGTGGGTGGGTTGGCTGGTCAGGCGGTTGGTGAATAGTTTTTGACCCAGATACGGTTAATCATGTTGTTCTCCCTCCGGTTACGATGGCGTTCTTGTTGACGGTTTCCAAATATTCGGTCAGACTGGACTTGAATTGGGTAAACACATCTGGTACACTGGCAATGCCTTTGGACATACGGCTCCAATCTAGTTGGAATCCATAACTGTGAAAGACAACATGTCGAAAGCGACGGAACGGCGCCAGAGCAGATGCCAGGTTTTGGTTGAATAGGACAGGAAGACTTGGATGCGAGGGCGAACAAAAGCGCAGAAACAGGTCTACGTGCCAGACAGTACCTTGCCCCGACTTTGAACAAGGCGGGTGAAACGGGTGGATGGGCTTAGGGGAACAAGGTCAAGCGGGATACGTAACTCTTCTTCAAGGCGCGCGCCCAATTCGTATAATTTCCATCCGTCAACACCATCACAGGCCAGATCCAAGTCTCTGGCCTTTTCCGGCGTGGTAGCCGCACTGCCAAACAAAATGAGCCGCGTTGCTCCGTAGGTTTTGGCCAATATAGCAGCCCGCTCAAGTTGTGCTTGTTGGATAGCCATCTCCCTTAGACCCGGCCGAGTTGCAAAGCGTCCAACACCTGCTCTTCCCGCTCGCCGGAATAGAGCGCCCGGACAATCCGCTTTAGCAAGCCCAAGTCATCCCACAGCGCCTCTTCCAGAACTTGTATCTCGCCGGTGAGAGCCTGAGAGTCCGCTTTGGCTTTTTCCTGCCGGCCGTTGAGCTCTTCCAGGTCGTCAATGCTTTGCAGCAGTTGGTTGACCCGTTCCTGGGTGTAGCCAAAGCCGCTGATAGCCGGGAGCAAGTCTTCCATGTCCAGGACGGCGCTGTAAACGGTGCGGGCCAGGGTAGCCAATCCGGCCAGAGAGGTGGGGGTTTTGCCTTTGAGGCCCAGTTGGGTATAGTAGCTGCCCTCGGCCGGGGGCGCAATGGCATCGGCCGTGCGCACAATTTCCTTAAAGCCAATCATCTCCTGCCGGCCGTCAGCCAGCGCCAGGTTCAGGGTTTGGGTGATGTTGTACTGTTCCCCCTGGGCGTTTTGCCGCCGGAGGAGTTTGTCCTGGATACCGGCCACCAGTTGCAGGCCGGCCAGCCGCCGCTCCTCGGGGTATCCGGCCGGGGCCAACTCCCCGCCAATACCAAGTTCTACGATGTTGCCATAAGCGGTGGTTCCCACTTGCAATAGTTCATCCCGTGCTAGCTTCATCATCCACTCCTAATAATTGGTTACTCTGGCCGGCTCTCGGCCGGCCCACGACGGCACAAGTTTACCTTGTGTTGCTCTGTTATGCAAGAAGGTTAGACCGGCCGGTACAGTGGTCAGGAAGGCCAGTACGCCGGTAAGAATGACCAGTACGGCGGTCGGGAAGGCTAGTATGGCGGTAAGAATGGTCAGTACGGCGGACGGGAAGGCCGGTACGCCGGTAGGATTGACCAGTACAATGGTAGGGAAGGCCAGTACAGCGGTGAGGCGGATTGGTTGGGCGGTTGTCGCCGGCCGGCCAGAGAGCGGCCGGCGGCAAGCCCGCCTTGCAGAACTAGAGCAGTGTAGCGGAATAGCGAGGCTGAAACAATTCTCTGGCGAGGGGCAGGCGGACAAAGAGATCGCGGCCGTCAAAGAGAATATCTCTCTCAAATGGCTGTTTCCTCTCTGCGAGCAGCCTCTCCAATCGCAGAATTGCGCTGAAACGACCGACTTGTTCTGGATTCATATAGCGATGCCCGCATGTGCGGCACTCGTAAACCGGGTATGGAATCACAAACCGGCCGCTAGCGATGGAACGGGTAGCTTCAACGACGGCCATCGGCTCGCCACATGCCGGGCAGTCCAGGGGAGCAGAGTAGGCCTCGGGCAGAACCTCGAAAGGCACATCCTCATCCAAGATATCTCTGGAGGTGTACATGAATTCATCCATTAGCGTCGCCTCTTTTTGCTGCGCTTGTACAGCCTGATTTGCCAACCAGACGATGGGTAGGCAGTCACGATTTCAGCGACTCCCTTCTCAAACTCAAAGATTACCGTCAAGTAGTAATCCGTCAGGCCAACCGCCAGGTAACGACCATCTCTGGCGCGGCGAACTACCGGATAATCAAACAGGACTTGTTCGGCATCTTCCGGTAGCACGCCGTGTTCTATCCAGATTTTCTCGGCTACTCGCTCGCTGATGCGAACTTGACGGATGTACATAGGATCACTCTGAACGTGGTTATACTCCCAGGGTCAGACGTAGGGCCGGCTTGCAGCCGGCCCACGACGCACAAGTGTATCCCATATTGCTCCGTTATGCAAGTAAGGTTAGACCGGCCGGTACAGTAGTCAGGAAGGCCAGTACGGCGGTCGGGAAGGCTAGTGTGGCGGTAGGATTGACCAGTACAATGGTAGGGAAGGCCAGTACAGCGGTGAGGCGGATTGGTTGGGCGGTTGACGCCGGTCGGCTTTAAGCTTGCCCTGTTCTAACCACAGTGTTCACGCCACGCCCCGATAATCTCCAACATTTATAAAGCGGCCGCTTCCAATGGAACGGGCCGGCCGACCAGTATGTTGTACTCGGTTGGCATACTCTGCCTTTCCTGGGTGCGCTTGGCGGCTTTCAGCAAATCCCGCACCGTGTAGACAAGCTCGTCCACGGTTTTAGGAAGGAAAGACGCCTCACCGCTCTCTGGGCAAACCCAGGCATAGATGTTGGGCACGCGAATAGTAACGGCCGCTTCGGCGTATTCAAAAGTGGTTGGTCGCCACTCCTTTGGTACTTTGTGTTTAGTGCAGATAGGAACGGGTCTGGTTGGCATAGCTATTTCCTCTTTCGCCTACGTCGTTTGAAAGGTGGCCACTCCCAATAGCGTTCGTCGGGAATGTAGGCCGTCACGAATTCAACATACACCGGGCCGGCGTGTTCACACACAACGTGCAGGTACGCCGACAGATTCGCAAATGAGCACCCGTTGGTCGTCGGGATATGCTTCGATGATTTTGCCGCTGAAAATGGCCTCGACCATCTGCTTGCGCTCAAATCCTTCTTTTAGAGCGTGTTGCACAGCATGGCTTTTGACAACATAGATTCTAAAAGTAATTCCGACCAGTGCTGTCAACGGATTTGGGGAACAGATTGAACGGACGAGGGTTGCATTTTACGGCCGCTGACTGCGTCCTGGCGCATCCGCGATATCATGTCGGAATTGCTTTTAGAATACATGGACAAGATAGTGGCCAGATCGCACTCGTTCACGGATGGTTTCAATGTTCACGTGATGTAACTGCCAGGCGCAAGGATGTGAGCGAATAGGTGTTCATAGAATTTCGGCGGCGGACGGGCGCAAGCGCCAGCCCCGAATTCATTCGGGGGATGAAGCCGCTCCTCCTCTCAAGTAAGATTTTGAAAAAGGCGGCGGGATTTGGATCAATCCTGGCTCCCGCCGGGCCTGCGCGGCCGCCAAAGGCGTGCCGGTAAGGTCTCCTCGCCAAAGTTACGCCTGCACTGTGCGCAGGCACATGTGTCCGCAGGTTTTCTCCCTGGCAGCACTGTCCGATACCCCAAACAGACTGTTTAACCACCAGCCGCAGGGTCCGGGACTGGAGAAGCATCCCGGAGTGCCTATGTATTCTGCGGTAACGTAGCCCGTCCCCCCCTTTCGTCCCCCCTAGAGGGGGGATTGAGGGGGGTTGGGCTGACGAGCGGCATAGCCGCCGGGTCAACCGGGGCTTGTACTTCTACAAGCCCCCGACTTGAAGTCGGGGGTAGTTGACTTCCACAGATGTAGGTCCGGCTTGCAGCCGGACGCTTCCGGCCGGCCCTCGGCCGGCCCACGACGGTACAAGTGTATCCTATACTGCCCTGTTATGCAAGTAAGGTTAGACTGGCCGGTACAGTGGTCAGGAAGGCCAGTACGGCGGCCGGGAAAGCTAGTATGGCGGTCAGGATGGCTGTTACGGCGCCAGGGATGGTCAGTACAATGCCAGGGATGACCAGTATGACGCCAGGGATGGTTAGTACGGTGCCAGAGAAGGCCAGTACAATGGATGGATTGGCTGGTCAGACGGTTGGTTAATGGAATTCGAAAAGGGAACCCATGCACCATGCAGCCAAGTTACACTATTTCACACGCACTGAGCCAATTGTGAATAGTCTCTGCTGTCTCACGGTAGTTGTGTTCCATCATGAGATTGTGCGCAGCATCTGACACAACCACAAAGTCAGCCCCCGTGCGCACTATTTCCTTAAAGCCAATCATCCACAAGCCGCCAGGATAACCTGGAGCGCCTTTAAGATGCTGCTCTCTCACCACACTGTCACAATGGGCAAGTCTCGCATCGTGACCAGGCCCGGCGCAGCTTTCACCACGCGGCGGATAGCATTGACGGCAATGGCAACTGTGGCAATGTCGCCGTTGGTTCCCTTGAGCGTGACTTCCAGATCTGGCTTGCCGGTGATCTTGATTGTATCCCCATCCTCTTTCCCATCCAGGACCGCTATAAAGGTGAGAGTCATGAATTCGCCTTCAGCGGTGTAGGCGCGCGCTACTTGTTTAAGGCCCTTTACCCGGCCGGGCTGCACCTCAAAGTACTCGGTCTTGACCAATCGCTCGGCCGCCACCGGCTCGACAGCAGTTTTGTAGCGAACCAACTTTTTGCCAAGCGTGTCAAAGACCATCCCCACAGATTCGGGCAGGCCCACGTGGCCCATCCGGCCGGCCGCTATCCTGGTGTCAAAGTCCTCCACCGTCATGCCGGAGCCTATCTTGGCCTGAAACGGCCCGCGCCGCAGCGAGGCATTCATCGCCCGCGTCACGTCAATACGGTCCACCCGCTGGCAGATGGCGGTCAGGTTGAGGGGCAGCGAGTCCATGAGAAAACCAGGATTGACGCCGGTGCCCAGCACCGTCTTGCCAGCCTTTTTGGCGGCGGCGTCCACCTCGGCGGCCTCTTTGGGATGGGCCAGCCAGGGGAAGGAAAGCTCCTCGGCCGTGGAGACAATATCCAGCCCGGCTTTTAGAATCTCGATGACCTGGCCCTTGAACAGATCAAAGTAGGAACTGGTAGTGTGCAGCACAACGTCGGCGGCCGCCGTTTGGTCCACATTGGGCGCCACGGCAAAGCCCAGGGGATGCCCCAGGCCAATCACCTCGCCCACATCTTGGCCAATCTTGGCCGGGGCAATATCCACCCCGCCTACCAGCTCCAGCCCCGCGCGCTCCACGACATGGCGCGCCACGGCGCTTCCGATGGGACCCAGCCCGTACTGAATAACTCGGATGTTGTTTAACATTGTACAAGACCTCCTATATTCTGGAAAACGCTCGACCGGTTCGATCCCTGCTGTGGTGCTCTAGTCCGCCGCAGGCGGGAACGGCCAAATGTCGTGGAGAGCGTACCGGTATGGCAATTGAGCCACTTCCGGGTTGATGGCGCCGGGAGCTGCGACGTGCAGCACCCCGGCCGCGATGGGCGCAAAGCGCGCGTAAGGAAGATACTTGCAAGATTACCTTGCTATTCTAAAACCATGATGGTCATTACCGCGATTATCGAATGTATAATCACGTCCAGTTGCCTTGAGTGTCGACTGGTGATAGTTCCACGATCCTCCTCTCTTGCATCTTTTGTCAGAACCATCCAATATGACAGGATCTGTTGCAGGAGCCGTGTCGTACGGCTCATAATTGTCTTCTACCCATTCCCACACATTACCACCAAGATTGTATAAACCATATGGATTAGGGGTGCCCTCCTTTACATTATAACAATGATGTAATGCAGGTTTTAATCTTTCAACATTGTAGTTTGCATCCGCTATATCAACACCATCATGAACTGCATAAAAAAAGTTCTGACCTCCCTTGGCAGCATATTCCCACTGAGCTTCTGTTGGTAATTTTATATCATAGTAGAGTGTAAAAGCTTTAGCTCCCCACCAGCGGACAAATGCTACAGGATAATTAGAAACTTGTTCCTTTGTAGGCAAGTTCTCAAGTTCAGGCCAGTTAGAATAGTCATTTTTTAATTCTGATGTATCCAACTGTTTTGGAGTTGATGTGTAGTCATAGTAGTTACATACATCATGCCAGTCAAAATCGGTATGGGGATCTTTTACATAAAAAGGGTTCTGGCGAGATTCATCAAAACCTATGAAAGCGATATTCAGAGGATTTTCCGGCTCAACGGTGCCCGTAAAAGCACCATCTCCGTCACCTATGCCCTCTGCGTCACCATCAGCATTATCATGATCTTTCAAAACCCGGGTGCCACTGAGCTCATATAAACCTCTTCCAGAATACTCGGATGAACTGCTCCCAACAACCTCTATGGCTCTGCTTGTTTCGTTAATTTCTATCAGGCCATCTTTGTAGGCATTACTCAAAAATTCAGCAAACTGTGCAGTTGTAACTTCAGTTTCACTAATTTCAAAATTGCTTAAAGTTACTTTATGCTCTGTTGCGGTAATACCTTTTCGGGCAGAACGGATACTATTATCCCCCATTGTGAATGTGCCGCCAGGAATTGATTTAAATACTATTGATAAAGGGAGTAATGGCGTTGTCGGTGTTTCACTATTATCATCGTTTTCATTTGGTTGTTGACAACCCACAATTAACATACTGATAATGCTCGAAACCAAAAAGAAAAGTAAAACATTCTGCACCGGTTCTGCAATTCTGGATATCATGGCCCGATGTACTTTGCCCATAGAGGGCGACATTTCTCCTGAACCGATGAGTGTGATGCTTTTTGTTGTGTGATTGGTGTTATGTGTCATTTGAGCCTTTTGTTTATTATCTGTTGAACTAGTGTCCTGTCAAGCGCATTTTGATACTGATTCACGGTATATTATAAACCAAGAAATTGACATTCCACATAAGGATATTGTTGCACCAGCTAATGCATGAGTATGTCGCTCTAATTTCGGAGTTTTGGCGCTAAAACTCGTAGTTTGGAGACGAAACTGACAGTTTCAACATTCAAGCTGTTAGCTTGGATACCTGAACTGTCAGTTTCAGGGCTGAACTGTCAGTTTGGCTTTGTAACTGTCAGTTTCAACACTCAAGCTGTCAGGTTCGGGGCTTAAACTACGGGGTTGGGCGCTGAACGGCGAGTTTATCCCCACAAGCAACGTGTTTGAGATGTAGAACTTGACAGTTTTCTACGCTTGCAATATGCTTGGTCAGATAACATACATTCCGTGTGGCCTTGTCCGTTCAATCCATTGACAGTGTCTTGGAGATTTTATGCAAGCATTAACTGACCGCTTTAACTATTTTTTCCGGTCCACCAAAGGGCTGGTATTGGTAGTCATCGCGCTCATCTCACTGGTCACGGCCGTCTGGGGCACACTCTCCGGCCCCATGATCAAGTGGGGGGTCAAAGAGATTACCGTCCAGACCCTGGGGATGGACCTCAACCCGGCCGAGCGTAAAGGGCGCATCATTATGCTCTACCACTCTATCGCCATCGCCGTGGTAGCCATCGAGGTCTATCTAATTACCGGCGTCATCCCCATAAAGCCACACCAGGTCTCCACCATCAACAGTTCCATCACAGTTGGCTACCTGATGGTAATGTTCTTTGGCCTGGGGTTTGCGTACTTTGGACACAATTGGATTTTCCACGGACTCTTTTTGGCAGGACAGAGCTTGGTTTACTATGCCGGGGTCATGCTGGCGGCCGCCCTCTGGCCGTGGAACAAAAAATACCGCCAACCAGACCCAGATTACGCCCGCACCAAAAAGGGTCTGGATTTGGAACGAGTGGCCTTTTTTGTGATGGTGATTGCCGCCCTGGGTTCAGTCCTCTTTGGCGCTGCGGCCGGGGCCAATTGGGGCCATGGCTTTGAAACCTTTTTGGCCGAAGACATGGTCCGTGAACCACACAAGACGGCGCTGCAACTGGCGGTCATTGGCCACCTGCACATCATGCTCACCCTCATTGCAGTGGCGCTCACGCTGCTCATCGGCCGGTGGTTCAATTTCAAAGGTATCCTGCACAAAATCGCCATGCCGCTGATGATCTCTGGCACCATCATCATCACCCTCGGCGCCTGGTCGGTAGTTCCCTACAAGGATACGGCTCACACAATCATCTACGTCGGTTCAGTGCTGGTAATGCTGGCCGCGCTGATGCTGGTCATCTTTGGCTTTGATAAGCTCATCCGCACACAACTGGCCGAACAGGGAATCCAAAAAGGCAGCCCCTGGCAAAAAATCCAGGCCTTGCTGCACGACCCGCTAAAGTTCGGCTCCCTGTGGCAAATGGTGTACATGAACTTTACCGTCAGCGGGGTGGGCATCTTTATGGCCATCAAGCTGGACGAGATTTTCCGGGCATGGCCGGTCCGTGAGGAGCGCATCCCGCTCGTTGGCCACTGGCACATCCTGGCCGGCATCATTGCCACCATCATCCTGCTCTACTATGCCGATTTGGCCGGGTTAAAGGGCAAAACCCGCCGTTGGTTTGGCTGGCTGATTATCCTGGCTTCTGACCTGGCTTTTGGCGCGGTGACGGTGTTTTCCATGAAACGGCTCTTTGTAACTCAGGCGGCCCAGGAACCGGTGGTTAATTGGACCACTTTGCTGGCCGATATTGGGGTTATCTTGGTGCTGGTGGTTCTGGCAGTTCTGATGGTGTGGCGCTTGATTGACCTGTTCAAAAAGGACGGCCGCTGGAGGCAAGAGTTGGCCGAACAGGAGACGCTTTTGTGAAACACACTTTATATTGCGATGCCGTTCTCGCCTTTGGCTTGACTCCCATTTCTGCCATCTAATGCGGTTTGCACCCGATTCAATTTACTCCACAATCACCCAATCGCTGCTGCTGCGGCCGAATACCTCTGGCGAATACATCTCTTCCGCCTTGGCCGGCGGCGCTACAAAGGTCCCCGGCGTGGTAGCGCGGGCCATGTACGAATAGTTATAGACGCCTTCCCAAAGCAACGCGGTAAAGGCCTCTGCCCGCTCGTCGCGCATGTTCTGATGCTGATACCAGGAACCCCACCACCACCACCCGTAACGGTAATTTGAGGCATGGGGGTCTTGGGGGATGTCCCCAGAGACCGCCAGGGCAGGGTTAACAATCTCCAAACCGGCCGGCAACGGGTCAACCAAAGCGACATGGTAGCGCCGGCTATCGGCCACCATAGTCAGCCGCACTCGCACCCGCGCTCCGGCCTTTATGTGCCAGACGCCATCCTCGTCCTGGGATACATCGTCTGGATCATCCACGGCCTCATAGCTGCGCTGAACCACAAAGCCCATATCGGCCGGGTCCAGATTCAGATCGGTGGGCGCATAGTTTAGCCCCAGGCGGTAGTAAAGCCGGCCAACCCCCTCTTTGCTCAGAATCAGATCCAGCTCCTCGCCGCCATCCACCAAATAGGTCATCGGGACGGCCGTCTCGCGCCGCTCAGTACCCCGGCCGACATACTCGTGCTCACCCACATAAGTATTGCCCAACCAGATACGGGCCACAAAGTCCGGTTCCTGCGCCTCAAAGGTGTTAAAATAGCGGTCCATCGCCAGCAAGATAAAAATGTTCTCCTGCGTGTTGCGCCAGCGCCCTCTGATGCGATGAGCCAGCAGCCCGTTAACCACCTTGGGGATCAAATCGCTGTCTGGGTTATCGGCAATTAGCGCATCCAGGATGATAGCGTCGGTGCGCCGGTTTGAATGCAACAGCAGATAAG
>Ga0190283_1001363_pt1 | contig 11029 bp, 12 predicted proteins | sample 48691801_MG_FD_161669 | JGI IMG/M metagenome (GOLD analysis project Ga0190283, IMG submission 161669) | Hydrothermal vent microbial mat bacterial communities from Southern Trench, Guaymas Basin, Mexico - 4869-18-0-1_MG | ecosystem: Environmental > Aquatic > Marine > Hydrothermal vents >...
AGCGGTCTGACCGTTCCTTCCCCTTTTATGACAACAGGCCGGGATGCGGTTTTCACCTCCATAATCCGAACAATTGGCAGGGGATTCGCGACCTTCTGCTTCTTGATCTGGGGCCTGCTTTCAGTGAGTTTGATCATGCCGAATGCGCCTAATGCAATAAGACCAAGGGTCAGAATTGTCTGCAACATTCTTTTCTTTGTTTTGTTCATAGCATAGCTCTCAAGTTACATGTTGCGGGTTGCGGGCCTTTGGATTATTGATTGTCGATTGTTGATTGTCGATTGAAAAGCCAGGGAGCTCCAGTTTCGGGTTGCGAGTTGCGGGTTGCAGGTTGCAGGTTTTTCAATAGTCAGTAGTCAATAGTCAATTCCAGTATTCCCGCTTAAAAACGGGATTTCCGCTACGCTACAACCAGCATCCAGCCTTATCCCCGTTTACCAAATCGTGTATGACCCAAGGCCTTCAGTCTCTTTTCCCTTGACCGGGGGAAGCATTCCCCAACCACCGCCCAGGGCCCGATGCAGGGTGACACGATTCGCCAGGATCGTCAACTCCACAAGCAGCAATTGATCTTCCGCCTGAAATCGTGTTTGTTGGGCATTCAACACGGTCAGGTAATCCACCAGCCCGCGAACATAACGGGTTTGCGCTACCCGTTGGGTGGCACGGGCTTCCACCAAAAAGCTCACGACATCCCTTCGACGCTCAATCTGTTTTCTGCGGGTCAAAAGCGCGTTTTCCACCTCTCTGAAAGCGTTCAGAACCGCTTTACTGTATCCCGCAACTCCCTGTGCATATCGTGCTTCGGCGGCCCGTTGATTGGCCTTCAATCGACCGGCATCGAAGAGGGGCTGGGCCAGTCCCGCAGCCAGGCTCCAAATTGCCCCGGGCTGAAAGAGATTGGCCAATTCTTCGCTGGCATAACCGTAACTGCCCGTCAGTTTGATGCTTGGAAAACGGCTGGCCTTGGCCACGCCGATCTGAGCATTTAAGGCCTTTAATTGAGCTTCGGCGGCTCGAATATCCGGTCTGCGCAACAGAAGCTCACTCGGCAGACCAGGCGGTATGGCGCTAAGTTTTTTGTAATAGTCCTCGGGTTGGGATAAAGGTTTACGGGTTTTGGGATATTTCCCTGAAAGCACGGAAAGTGCCTGCTGTGCGGCGCCCAGTTCCTGCCTGAGCTGAGGTATCTGTCCCTTTGCCTGGTTCAGGGTTCGTCGGGCCTGCCTGAGATCTAAGATACTGGTTAATCCCCGCTTGTAACGCCGTTCCACAAATGTGACGCTGTCCTGGTAATTCTTCAGACTCTGAAGGGTGATCTGGATCCGTCTTTCAAGGGATTGGATCTGCAGATAAAGGCTGACGGCCTCAGCCACCAGGCTCTGGGAAAGGGTCAGCCGATTTTCTTCTTCCTGCAACAGTTGCGCCCGGGAGGCTTCCTCTGCCCGTGCATATTTTCCCCACAGATCCATCTCAAAGGATGCCGGCAGCGAAAAGCTGTACTGGTTCACGGTTCCGCCAATGGGAATGCCCGGACCGAGAATGGATTCCGGTTCATGTTGTCGCTGAGCTCCGCCCTGCAACCCCAGGGCCGGAAATCGATCCGCCCGGGTCTGAATCACCTGGTACTGCAATTCCAGAATACGCGCTGCAGCCTGCTGAAGATCCGGATTGTTTTTGAGCACCCTTTTCACCAGGCCATTAATTTGCGGATCACCGAAAACCTCCCACCATCGGTCCTCCGGTACAACGACCTTAGCATTCTTAGTCCGATACTGAAACCTTTCCGGCTGGGCAAATTGAAGATCCGGCTTTTTGAAGTCCGGCCCCATCTTCATGCATCCGCCGGCCATCAGGCAGGCGGACAATATCAGAAAAAGAAAACCTAAGAGGCGCCTGTCCATCACGCCCCCCCCTTCCTTTTCATATCTAACCCTGTCAGAGAGAACTGAACGATATGTTCCACCAGCCTCTCCTTGAAATCGTCATCATATTCCCGCCCTGTGACACGCATGACCGGCAGCCTGGCGAAATTAAAATAGATCACCATTGAAAAAATACTCAGGATGTTGAGCATCACTTGCTCATTTTCTATATCCTCGGCCAGAAAGGGCCGAAGCAGGATAGCCAGTTCTCCAAAAAAGGGCTTAATCACCTGCTCAACCAGGATATCTGCGGCAGGGGTTGGCATGACCATCTCCCTGATCATAAGCTGGGAATGACGCAAGCGTTCATTATCCGTCAATGGTCCTTTCAGAAAAGCCTCGGCCAGGGCATGGACAATGCCGGAGAGAGACTTTCCATCCCGGGCCGAAAGAGCGCCTTTGAAACCTGCCTGGATCTTCACGGCCCGTGGTATCCATCGGGCACGGAAGACCTCTAAGTAGAGATTCTGTTTATTGCCGAAATGATAATTCACCGAAGCGAGATTGCAATGGGCGGCCTTTGTAATTTCCCTGACCGTGACCGCATGAAACCCCTTCTCCGCAAACAGGGCCTCTGCCTCATCTAAGAGTCTTTCCCTTGATATAGCGTTATCTGCTCTGCCCATAAAACCATCCCCTCGTTTGATACAAACGTTTGTATCAAACAATCGTTTTAATGTCAAACGTTTTTTGATTTGATGAATTCGCAGACTTTGTTCAGAACTGCTAATGTGAAGTCGAGATTCTACTGATGGCCATCACTTAGGGGGGACTTCTCTCTGAGTAATCGAGGGATCCGACTGCGCTGTGGATAAGGTCAATCTACGGGGCCATCCGGATTTGCCAGGACTGTCCGGATCTCATCCATTATCGGGCCATCCTCTCCCCAAAGCTTGCAGCTATTAATCAGGCTGGACAGGCCCTTGAATTCATCGAGAGAACGGGGAATAGGGTGACGATTGCGGGAATAGTGGGTCCAATACCCATGTAGAGCCGCGGTCCCCATAACCAAGATGAGATGGGTCAGATGGTTACAACCCCGAACCCCGCCTAAAAGGTGGTTCACCTGCTCGCTGTAACCCGACACGATCTGAAGACCGATAACCTTCTTCACTCCCTCCAAGGTGCTTGGACAGAGTTCATGGGGTGTTTCGGGCATCTCCGCTTCCGCATCGAGGATAGTAACAGGCCAACCCCCTATAAGCATACGTACGCACATCAGGTGCACCACCCCGGGTTGTCGCAGTTCGCCGTTCCAGTGGAATCCCCGAACAAGCCGCTCATCTCTCAGCCAACCCTCGACAACCAATTGATCATCCTCTAAGGGATAAGTTCGCAATTTAAATCGCCGTTCATGGACCGGAGTTCCCTTAATAAGTTCCTTTAATCGACTCATAAATATTCTCCAGTAAGTTACCTGAGATAAGAGAAGAGGGCAACTCCAAGGACAAAAATGATTAACCCCATAACCCGTATGGTCTCAGGCTTTGCTTTAATGAACCACCATTCCATTAGGGCTTTGGTCTGTTGTGGAGGGGCCATATAAAAATAGACCCCTTTTGATGTAGCCAACAATCCTAAAATAAAGATCAGCCAAAATATGTCTCTGTTGAAAAAAGCCCCGATTATCAGGACAACTCCGAAAATAAATGGCAAGAAAGACAACCTCTTCACCTTTTCGGTAAGAAACATTCTCTTGAAAATATCCCTTGTCTTTTCGGTAAAAACTATCAGGGATGTACCTGCAACGATCCATAAAAGAGCTATAATATAAAGTAATGCTGTCATGTTTACCTCCAGGTTGATAAATTCTGTTAGCCGTTTATTTGGTTAAGGGTAAGGCGCATCTTGAGCGTACCAATAACAAATACCCAATACCCCCACTTAAAGCCAGGATCTTCGACCAGTATCCAGCATCGAGCATCCAGTATCCAGTACATTTTACATACAATGGTTCAATTTGAAAGGAAAATCATTAGGGTAAGCCCCAAAACCTGTTTACTCACACATAAGCGTATGAGGTAAAAATAGTGTCAAATAGGATTATAACAGCTTGTTTTAATGATAACCTGAAGAAAACTTGAAAATTCTTGACAATATTGGACCTTAATGCTACTAAGTTATCATTATGTATTCTTGATTCCTCGGCATTCCTTTTCGACTGTCATGGGAGCACTAAAATGAGCACAGACCAGGAACAATTTAAAGATGAGAAAGAAACCCGGCAAGGCCTCTTAGGGATTGATTCGAACAGGCCGCCGCATGAACCTGTCAAAGGGGTTCCCGGCGATCTATCTCCTGATGATGAGGTCATAGACCTTGTAGACGTCGTTATTAAAGGGGAAAAACCCCAGGATGTGGAGACTGAGGAAGCAGTCATTGAGGAAAAGACTGCAGAAGATCGAGATGACACCTTTGCCTCTCTCGATTTTGATTTTAAAACCCCCGAGGATTTCGAAGAACCGGCCATAGATACCTTTACAGAGCTTCCTCAGGATGACTTGGCTGAGGTGGTGGCAAGTTTAGAGGATGAGGATACAACCGATGAATCCGGGTCTACAGCCATTTCTAAAGAACTCCCGGCTATTTCAACGGAAAGGCTTGAGGATATAATTACCGAAGCGGTCAAGGACGTTGTAGAGAGGGTTACAAGAGAAACCATGTCTGAGGTTGCTGAAAAGGTAATCAAAGAGGCTATTGAAGGCCTGAAGCAGAGTCTTGAACCACCGCCGCCGTAGCCTTTGGTTCCAGCGGTTTTATCAAAAACCCCATAAGAGCGAACATGCAGACCTCCTTAAGTGGAGACCTTTGAAAACGTTCAATTTTGGTCAAGATCAAGGCGCATGAGGATTTTAACCACAGGAATCCCGCTTACAGCGGGATTAAATATTTCGAGGATTAAAATCCAAATGCAACGTCCCGCCGAGAAGGCGGGAGGCGAAATGGGGCGTTTTTCGAAGGTCTCTGGTCGAGTCCCGCCTGAGACAGCCTTCTTCCCTTTGACTTTCATTTGACATTTGAGCTTTTTCATTTGATATTGTCACCCATAATGAGCAGATTAAAGACCCATACAAATTAGGACGAAAAAACTGCCACATTTGAAATTTGTTTTTGGATTCATACTCATAATCTTACTCTTAATCATAATCGTTTTGAGTAAGATTACGATTATGATTAAGATTACGAAATAGAGAAGTTATTTCGTTCAGGCACTATATATTCTGAGGAGTGTTTGATAGATGAAAAATGAATTAATGGCAAAGAGTTACGAATCTAAGAGTGTTGAGCAGAAATGGTACGAATACTGGGAAAACAACGGTCTCTTCAAGGCAGAAGCCACCTCTGACAAGGTCCCCTATTGCATCGTGATTCCACCCCCAAATGTCACCGGGACCTTGCACATGGGCCATGCCCTGAACAATACCCTTCAAGATATCCTCTGTCGTTTCAAAAGGATGAAAGGGTTTAATGTGCTGTGGCAGCCGGGCACCGACCATGCGGGGATCGCCACCCAGAACGTGGTGGAAAAGGATTTGGCAGCGGGAGGCACAGACCGGTACGCTGTTGGAAGAGAGAGATTCATTGAATTGGTCTGGGAGTGGAGGAAGAAATACGGCGGGCTGATAATTAATCAATTAAGAAGATTGGGCTGCTCCTGCGACTGGAGCAGAGAACGATTTACCATGGATGAAGGGTTGTCCAAGGCAGTAAAGGAGGTCTTTGTACGCCTCTATGAGGAAGGGCACATTTATCGTGGAGATTACATCATAAACTGGTGCCCCAGATGCCATACCGCCTTGGCCGAAATTGAAGTTGAACATAAAGAGAAAGAAAGCCATCTTTATTATATTCGCTATCCTTTTCAAAGCGGGGAGGGGCATCTGACAGTTGCCACCACCCGACCGGAGACCCTTTTGGGAGACACTGCCGTGGCCGTTAACCCTGAGGACGATCGGTACGCGGCGTTGTCAGATCCCCATGTCCTGTTGCCCATTCTCAATAAGCCCATCCCGGTCATCTTCGATAAATACGTGGACATGGCATTCGGCACCGGGGCGCTTAAAATTACCCCTGCCCATGATCCAAATGACTTTGAAATAGGGAATACCCACCATCTTGAGAGGATCAAGGTGATTGACGAAAACGGCATGATGAATGATTTGGCCGGCCCATACCAGGGAATGGAAAGGTTTGAATGCCGTGAAAGGATCATAGAAGACCTGAAAATGGCGGATCTCCTCGAAAAGACAGAGCCTTACCAGAACGCAATCGGGCACTGCTACCGCTGCAAGACCATGATCGAACCCCTCCTTTCAAAACAGTGGTTTGTGCGGACCGGCCCCCTTGCCAAAGAGGCAAGCAAGGCGGTCAGAGACGGAAAAACTACGATTTTTCCCGCCAACTGGGAAGGGGTATATTTTGAGTGGATGGATAACATCAAGGACTGGTGTATTTCCCGACAGATCTGGTGGGGGCATCGGATCCCTGCATGGTACTGCCAGGAATGCGGAGCGGTCCAGGTGGCCAAAGAAGCGCCGATAAACTGTAACTCATGCCAGAGTCGTAATCTTGTTCAGGAAACAGACGTGCTTGACACATGGTTCAGTTCAGCCCTGTGGCCATTTTCCACATTAGGCTGGCCTGACTCTACCCCCGAACTCAAGACTTTCTACCCGACCGCTGCCCTTGTGACCGGGTTTGACATCCTCTTCTTCTGGGTGGCCCGGATGATGATGATGGGTATCCACTTCATGGGAGATATCCCCTTTAAGGATGTCTATATCCATGCCCTGGTCAGGGATGCAGAAGGGAAAAAAATGAGTAAATCAAAGGGGAATGTCATCGATCCCCTTGAGATCATGGACCAGTTCGGCACAGACGCCTTTCGTTTTACCTTGGCAGCCTTGGCGGCCCAGGGGAGGGATATCAAGCTCTCTGAAGAGACGATCTTAGGTTATCGCCACTTTGTAAATAAGATATGGAATGCTGCTCGATTTGCCCTGATGAACTTGGACGAAAACAAAGACCCGAAACATGATGAAAGGGCCTACTCCCTGGCCGACCGCTGGATTTTGACAAGACTCGGGCAGGTCAGCGCGGAGGTGGCCCGGGCCATAGAAGCGTATCAGTTTAATGAGGCCGCGGGTCACTGTTATCAGTTTATCTGGCACGAGTTGTGTGACTGGTATCTTGAGATGGCCAAGCAAGAGCTATATGGTGAGGATGGGGTCTCAAAAGAGACTGCAATGGCCGTTGTTCAAGAGGCGCTCATGGTCGCCTTAAAACTGCTTCACCCCTTTATGCCCTTTATAACCGAGGAAATATGGCAAAGGCTCCCCGGAACAGATGGAAGCATTATGACTGCCCGTTTTCCTGACGTTTCAGATTTTTTGCGAGATGAAGATGCCTTAAAAGAGATGAATCTGTTGATGGGGGTTATCGCAGCGATACGCAACATCCGTGGAGAGATGAACATATCCCCTTCAAAAAATGTGAGCCTGATCATCGATGCAAAAAATGAACGGGATGAGGAAATCTTAGAGCGGAATCTGGCCTACATTCAGACACTCGCCAAGGTGGATAGCTCATCCATCGGTTCAGGCCTCCCAAAGCCGGATAAATCGGCAACCGCGATATTCGAAGAGACCTCGGTTCACGTTCTTCTCGAGGGGCTGATAGACTTTGAGGAAGAGAAAAAAAGGATAAGAAAGGCGATCAATAAAATTGAAAAAGAGATGGCAGCCTCGAACAAAAAGCTCTCAAACAAGGGGTTTTTAGAAAAGGCGCCGGCCGAAATCGTAGCAGATGTAAGACTCAAATTTGAAGGCTTCTCCACAAAACTCTCAAAGCTCAAACAGAATCTCTCATTCCTGGAGACCATTGATGATTGTTGAAGCGGCGCGTAAATCCGGATTGATCGGGAATCATTGCCCAATGGCAGCACGTATGATTAGGCTGGCCCTTGAGGAAGACATAGGGCCCGGGGATGCAACTACGGACGCTATTGTAGACCCGGATCTGAGGGGAGAGGCATATCTTATTGCCCGGGAGGAATTAGTCTTAGCCGGGATGGCGGTATTCAAGGGCGTTTTTCTGGAAGATGGCGCTGAAACAGAGTTTGAAGAATATTATGGTGATGGCGACCTCGTACCCCCTGAAACGAGGGTCTGTCTTATAAGTGGTCGATTATCGTCCATTTTGCGAGCTGAAAGGACGGCCCTCAACTTCCTCCAGCGGATGAGTGGGATCGCAACCTTGACACGCCGGTATGTGGAAAGGGTACGACCTGCCAAGGTCAGGATCTTGGACACAAGGAAGACGGCGCCCGGTCTCCGGTGGTTTGATAAATATGCGGTCAGGATGGGCGGGGGCGCCAATCACCGATTTGGGCTGTCTGATGGGATACTGATAAAGGACAATCATATTGCAGCGGCCGGTTCCATTTCCATCGCCCTAAGCCTTGCAAAAAGAAATGCCCCGCATACCCTGAAAATCGAGGTGGAGGTGGAAAACTTAGCCGGGGTGGAAGAGGCCTGTCGGGCCGGCGCAGACATTATCCTCCTTGACAATATGGGCACCGAAGAATTGAGGAAGGCAGTTAAACTCGTAAACGGTTCGGCCATGACCGAGGCCTCGGGCGGCATTACCTTAGATACAGTCGAAGATATCGCCAGGACCGGTGTGGATATGATTTCCGTGGGAGCCCTTACCCACTCGGCCAAGGCCGCTGATTTCAGTCTCGAGATTCAATCCAAATGACTGTTCCTGCCATTGATATGAATGGGGTCTGGTTTTCCTATGATAGAACCCCAATCCTCGAAGACGTCACCCTCACATTGAAACAGGGCGACTTTTTAGGAATCATCGGTCCAAACGGGGGAGGGAAGACAACACTCCTTAAACTCCTCTTGGGGGTGCTAAAACCCGATAGAGGGACAATCAAGATCCTCGGTGAAGCGCCTCACGATGCCAATCACCGCGTTGGATACGTGCCCCAGAACACCGACCTGAATATCACCTTTCCGATCTCCGTCATGGAAGTAGCCCTGATGGGCAGATTGTCCCGATCCCGTATCGGGAAACGATATTCCCGCAACGACCGTACAAAGGTTGAAGAGTCACTAAAGAAGACAGGGATATGGAACCATCGGCATTCCCCGATCGGCAGGCTCTCAGGCGGACAGAGGCAGAGGGTTTTTATTGCCAGGGCCCTTGCCACCGACCCGGAGATCCTCTTATTAGATGAACCGACCGCCAGCGTAGACCCGGAGTTTGAAATGGACCTGTTTGATTTTTTACGAGAGCTGAACAAAAAGGTAACCATCGTGGCCATCACCCATGATGTCGGGGTAATATCCAGAAATGTAAAATCAGTGGCCTGTGTTAACAAGTCCTTAATATACCATGAAGAAGGACAAATCACGGCAGAGATGATTGATATGGCTTATCAATGCCCGGTCGATCTGATCGCCCACGGAATACCTCACAGGGTACTTCCCACCCATAGGGAGAAATAAAGAGATGTGGGAAGCCTTGCAGTTTGATTTTATGAGAAATGCACTGTTGGCGGGTGTTCTTGTCAGCATCTCGTGCGGTATCATCGGAAGCCTCGTTGTAGTCAACCGGATCGTCTTTATTTCAGGGGGTATTGCCCACGCCGCCTTTGGCGGGATCGGCTTGGCATTTTTTTTAGGGTTTTCTCCATCATTGGGGGCTGCACTCTTTGCAGTCGGGGTCTCCATCATCATGGGCGCGGTCAGTTTCAAGAGCAAGCACAGGGCAGATACTATCATCGGGGTCTTGTGGGCAATAGGCATGGCTCTCGGTATCATACTGATCGATCTGACACCGGGCTATCATGTTGACCTGATGAGCTACCTCTTCGGAAGTATCCTGACTGTGCCGGGATCGGACATCTGGATCATAATCGTGTTAAACATAGGTATACTCCTTACAGTACTTATCTTCTACAAGGAATTTATTGCCATGTCTTACGACGAAGAGTTCGCTTTTATCGTAGGTATCCCGGTAAAACCGCTATATTTCGTTCTACTTGGAATGACGGCCCTCGCAGTAGTCATGACCATACAGGTTGTCGGTCTAATCCTAATCATTGCTCTCTTAACCATCCCACCCTACATTGCAGAAAAATACACTAAGTCATTAGGCGGAATGATGACGCTCTCATCGATCTTAGGCATCTTTTTTACACTTGGGGGCCTGTGGCTCTCCTATAGCTATGACCTTACATCCGGAGCCACTATTATCCTGGTTGCCGGAGTAGGGTTTTTTATTTTTCAGGCCGTTGGCCTATTGAAAGGGAGAGGAGGAATAACCCGGTGAGTTTGGATATCTTTTCCCCCATAAAAAGAGTTAAAAAAAGAGGAAAGGCGAAAGATAACTTTGATAAGGTAATAGATATCATTGAAAAATTTGCGCCAAGGGAACATCTGTCTGAGAGGGAGGCCTTTTATTATAATTATAGGATGATGGAACAGTATAAGCGACCTCTTTTGGGGCTTCTCGAAACAGCATCTCAGATCAACCTGCTCAAGAACGACCAGGAAGCACATGCCCGCAAGCTATTTCCGAGGCTGAAGGCATTCTATGATGTGAATGGAAAATTAACCATGGAAGAGGCGGCCGAAGACGTCAGCCTTGTCAGGAGATTCCACAATTTTTTCACGCTTTTTTATGGCAGGAAAGACCTTTCAGGCGACGATATAAGAGACTGGTTGAGTAGATGAAGACAGTGGAAATATTCAGCCCCGCCAATGACACATTCAGGACATTCTTGAAACTCACAAAGGTCAGGGGTATCAAGAAACATCGGATGGCCCTTCTTTCCGGTCGCAGGCAGACTGAAGAAGTCTTGAAGGAATTCCCTGACAGATGCACAGGCGTGGTCTTTTCCGAAGATCAATCGCTACCTCGTGAGGCAGAAACCGGCGATATCCAATGTTACCGTCTCAGCCGGGAGCTTTTTCGCCAACTAAATCTCTTTGGCACAGACCACCCTGTTTTGATCGTCAGGTTCGGGGTTTTCCCACCATTTGTTGACGAAGAAGGCCCTCCTGGCTGCACGCTTTGCATCCCATTTCAAG
>Ga0190283_1001364_pt1 | contig 11025 bp, 7 predicted proteins | sample 48691801_MG_FD_161669 | JGI IMG/M metagenome (GOLD analysis project Ga0190283, IMG submission 161669) | Hydrothermal vent microbial mat bacterial communities from Southern Trench, Guaymas Basin, Mexico - 4869-18-0-1_MG | ecosystem: Environmental > Aquatic > Marine > Hydrothermal vents > Microbial...
GTGACCGAGATTCAAAGCAGCCGTTGAAATACAATTCCCTATTTAATGTTTGTGCCAGTCTGATCGGCGGCTTAGCCTAACAGACATTTATCTGCCATGCTGCGCACTGCAGGTAAATGCTTAGAAGTTATGCGTTTATCAGTGCATCCATGACGATTTTGCTATTGTGCCGCCTTGCTGATTACTATCAATAGTAAAGGTCCCCCCAGACATCAGGGTACGCTCTTTCATTGCAGCAAGCGCGATTGTAGATATTGAATCATTGTCTGGTGATTTGTTACTTAGGTGGTAGGCTAAAGCATTGTCTTCAATTGACAACGTGATTGTCTTGTCGTTTTTACTCAGCTTGAGAACTACAACATCTGCCTCACCGTTTTTCGCTATACTGCCCAGTGCCTCCTGTGTCACTCTATATATCAATGTTTTTAATGATTTTGGTAAATTTGAATCATCAAGATCTAATGAAATCTTGATATTAAGATTAGGATAGAGCGAATGATATTCTTTACACAGCCAGCCAATGGCTTTATTAAGGCCAAAGTCGTCAAGAGATGGAGGTCGCAATTCCATAGCAAGCGCGCGTACTTCCTGGATGACGCCTTGTAGAATTTCTATTGTCTTATGACTTGCAGGATAAACATCACCCGATTGTTTATTGATATCTTTAGTAGACCCGCTCTCAATATCGTTCTTTACAGCAGCTAAAGTTTGGGCGATTTCCTCATGTAGTTTATATGCAATATTTTTCTTTTCTGTTTCCTGTGTGTTTAGCATCTGTGCCGACAGTAACTCAAGGGATTTTGTCCTCCCATGAATAACGAGTTGCTGCTCAGCTATAGTACTTACAGCTCGACGTACTATCAAGCTAAGGAAACTGTATAAGAGTACTAAAATTATAATCACGCCAAGAAAAACAATCACTTCAGTCCGTTCAATCAGACTGACAATAGATCTGACGTCTGTATATATCTCAAATACGCCGTAAACGGGTGAGGTAGCGCTATGGCGTACGGGAAGATAACTTTGAACAAGATTGTCCTCTTCCGACGGTTTTTGAAAAATATTAAAAGTATCATTATAAATAAGATTGCTTGTTACCTTTCCACCTAAGGCAGATTTAAACTGCACGTGGCTATTTTGCTCTCTGCCTATTTGTTCTGGTTTGGTTGAAAAAACCACTATGCCGTGTTGATTGTATATTTTTAGTCTTATTACAGTTGAATCGGCCATTATGGTCTGTATTGCTTTGTCCAGCTTCAAAGGCAATTTGTAATTGTCCGGACTGTTTTCGTTATTATCTGCTGTCGTAATCAGATAATTGACTAATTCTCCTTTTACAGAGTTGAGTACTATTTTTGCAAGTACTACACTGTTGCGTTCACCAAGGATTACGATATCGCTTATTGCCATATGGCGAAAAAATAGAACCAGCAGAACTGCAGCAATCATTGTGCTGCTGATTCCGGCAATCCTAAAATAACGTTTTAGTTTAAAAACGTCATGTTTGTTTTCTGTAGTATTCACAAATAATTTGAGTTAATAAATCATCGATACAATACAAATATTCCATAACTGACAGATAAATACAATATACCTGGTCATAAACAATAAAACGTGATTAGTTAGTCAGATTTGCACACAGATCTACCTGGCTATATTTATGAGAAACTCTGAATAAATAGTCTCGTTATATGTCTTTGGTGTCAGATGTATCAAAAACCAGTCCTTTGAGTGGCTGGAATAATAGTTAGACTGTGTGGTAAAGCTTCAAAAGCTTTAGATAGGCTTTTTTGGGTATCGTCACTCTGATTAAAGAGCAGCAGAATGGCCTTCTTCTTTCGCCAAACGAACCGTTTTATTGATATAGGGTATACTGACTCAATACCTAAAATATTTTTTGGTTATATCGATGTGCCGTCCTATCCGGTTTTTGGCCCAAAGTGGGTTAGCAGGCTGTCGGGCTTTACCCTGATAAAAAAACAAAAAACTCCTCAGCAACTGATTTATTTACATCCTGCACAGACATAAATTTTCTCCTCAGCACGGTGGCAACGGATCCTACGAGTTCCTCTGTCAACAAAAAGCGCTTTTGCGTCTGATTTTGTCTTTGTATGAGCACTCTGTTCCTTCAACCTAGAAATCTCAGTTGGATCACGAAAGTCCACGCAAGCTCTCGGCGCACCTGGCAGAATAGAAAAACTTCTCATCACCAATAAGGTGACCACGTAGTTTCTGTTTCACCATGCGCACCAATATCTTACGTGTCTTTTTCGCGCCCAACTGAGGTTTCTAGGATTAAGGGTCTATCTTCTGCATATAACCTATGGTTACCCTGCTTTGCAGCCTACAGAAATATGGTATATACGTTAATTACAGCAATGTTCAACAATCCATCTATATCTAGCTTGACGTTATCCATATTTGGGACTATTATCCCAAATATGGATAATTCAATTCAGAAAATACTTGCCAAGTCGATACTCAGGTTACTGGAACCCCTGGTCAGAGTCCTGTTACGCAATGGCATGGCATACGATAGCTTCAGTGCGTTGGCCAAGCAAATGTACGTCAAGGTTGCATTTGACGAATTTGCACCTGAAGGTAAGAAACAAACCATCTCGCGAGTTTCTGCGCTCACCGGCCTGACCCGAAAAGAAGTTAAGCGTCTTCATGAACTTCCCGTGAGCAAGGTGGTTGAAGTCAGTCAACGTTATAACCGTGCCACCCGGGTGATCGGTGGCTGGCTGTATGACAGCCGTTTCAAAGATAAAAGCGATCAGATTGCTGATTTGTATCTGGATGGGGCAGCGCCATCATTTATTGCTTTGGTTAAAGATTACAGTGGCGACATACCGACCAAAGCCATGCTCTCCACGCTGGAAAAGGCCGGCACCGTTCAGGTTCAGGATGGCAAGGTTAAATTAGTAGAACACGCCTATATACCCGGTAACGATTCCATCGAAAAACTTAATATTTTGGGGACTGACGTGGCGGAATTGGCCAGCACCATCAACCACAACCTGGAACATTCTGAAAATCCTCGCTTCCAGCGCAAGGCGTCAAACAAAACAGTTTCTACAGAATCACAGGATGAATTCAAGGCTTTGATGCATAAAAAATCCATGAAACTACTGGAAGAGCTGGATGCCTGGATGTCAGAGCATGAAGTTGATAACCAGGAGCAGCCGACAGAACAATCATATCAAATCAGCGTCGGCATTTACTATTACGAGGACAGTTCAGGAGGAGATGATCATGAACAGCATTAATCTCAAGTCAGTACAGGTTAGCGACCCACATGCGTTCCAGAACCTGTTACAGCAAAAATCCCAGGCCCTGTTGGAAGAGCTGGATGTGTGGATATCCACACATGAAGCCAATACTAACGAAACAGCTTCAGCAGAACATCGACAAGTTAATGTCGGCATATACTACTACGAGGAATTCTCTGGAGGAGTCAACAATGAACAGATTCGGTCTTAAACAATTTTTTATAACATCAGGTTTGGCCCTGATGCTGACCGCCTGCGGTGGCGGTGGCGGTGGCGGCAGTATTGGTATCGGCGGAACAGGAGTCACACGGATCACCACCAGTGGTACCATCACCGGTTTTGGCAGTATATTTGTCAACGGTATAGAGTTTGAAACGGGTAGTGCATCGATCACTGTGGATGACAATACAGCAGCCTCTGAGAACGATCTTTCTCTGGGCATGGTTGTGACCGTCACTGGCACAGAAGATGCTTCTGGCTCAACCGGCTCAGCAGAAACAGTGGTGTTTGATGACTCGATTGAAGGCCCAATTGTTGGCCCGATTACCCCAGATGCAGACGGCCAGACTAAAACCTTCACCGTTTTAGGGCAAACGGTAGTGGTGGACAAAAACAGCACCGTTTTTGATGACACGAGCTTTGACACCCTTATACCCAACGATGTACTCGAAGTCAGCGGTTTCGTCGATACTACTGGCATTATTAATGCCACGCGTGTGGAAAAGAAATCTGTCTTCATTCCGGGGGTTAGCACCCAGGTGGAGTTAAAAGGCACGGTCGGCAACCTGAATACCACTGCGCGAACTTTCACAATTGGTACTATAGCGATAGCCTATACGACCTCAACCACCTTTGAAGACATGACCGAAGCAGAACTGCTCGATGGTCTGTTCGTGGAAGTCAAAGGCGCCTTTGATGGTACAGTCGTACTGGCCGATGAGATTGAAAAGGAAGACGAAGGCTTTGGCAGCAACGTCAACAAAATCAGCATCGAAGGCCTGATCACCGACTTTGTTTCGAATGCCAGCTTCAAGATCCAGGGTCAGGCGGTTGATGCCTCAAACGCCACCCTTACGCCAACGTCACTGGTGCTGGCCAATGGCGTCAAGGTGCAAGCCGAGGGTCCGATCGAAGGCGGCATCCTCAAGGCGACCAAAGTTGAGCAGCGTGGTGGTGACCTTAAGTTTGAGACCAGGGTGATGGTTGTCGACCCGGCCACAGGAAAGGTCACACTGGTTTATCCGGCCGCGCCGGGTACAGGTGGTGTGCAAGGCACGGTTGATGTGTTCGTCACCAGCAGTACCTTGTTGAAAGACCAGAATCAGAGTGGCGGGTCATTCAGTCTTGGTCAGCTATTGCCTGGGGACTTTGTCGAAGTCAGAGCACAAACCGATGGCAGTGGCAGCATCATTGCCAGTGAAATGGAACGTGATGACGAAGATGACCGCATTCTGCAGGGACCGCTGGATGAAGATGCCACCCAGAGTGTGGCTGGCAGCAAGGATGGCAGTGTCATGATACTGGGTATTGTCGTCAACACCAGCAGTACAGAAGGTAGTAGCGGTACTGATTTCAGAGACGCGAATGACAACCCTATCACTGCGGATGCTTTCTTTGCAGCGGCCACTACCGGGCAACTGGTCAAAGTAAAAGATGAGGAACCCGGTAATGGTGTTGCTGATGAAATAGAACTGGAAAATTAGACAACCGGTAACCTCTGAATGGAATCGGGTACTTAAAAGCGCGCCGTTGGCGCGCTTTTTTGTTGTTCATCTGACAAATCTTTAGCAATGTCGGTAATGGATGGATGCCTGCATGCTTTAAGGATTTTTCTGGACTCGCAGATATTCAAACGCGGAATTTTTGTAAGTGGAAGTAATCGGACGGATCAGGAAAATGCTAAATAATACTGGTATTAGTTCAGGCAATTCCAACAGTCGTAAAGCCTGCAGCATTGACCAAAACAACAAAAGCGGTAAGCTTACACCAGCGACAAATGCGTCAGAAAATATGATTTTCTGTTTCTTTATAATTTTATCTGCAATCATGCGATCCAGCTTGGGTTGGCTTGATGGATCAATTGCTGAATCTAGCAAGCAAACTACATCCAGTTTGCATCCGTACAGAAGTGAGATAAAGGTGGATACTTTCTTCAGGCCACCGACCGGAACAATAGTTACATCTTCTTGAAGTGGTTGCTTCCCTGGATTTTATATCGAGGCTGGCGGCCCTGGTTCCCAGGCCACGGGCAAAACCCCGGACCAAGTCCGGGGCAGGCTCTGACACGATTTGATGAAGAACATCCCTGTTCTTCACTCTTCGGGCAGCCTTCGGCTGTCCAAATTCATTCCCGATGTTGAGTCAGGGTGCCTCTTGATAAAAAAGGGCGCCCACCAGTAATCATCGAGTGTTCGGAACACCCGCCAGGCGAGGCAAAGGCAGAGAGGTCAACGTGACCCGACGACTCCCAGTATAGAACACCCGAGGAACGCAGAGCGTCCATGACATGGGCGCAACGATTTGATTTTGGGGAAAAGGGTGTTTACGCTTCCTATACTCCATTCCCCCTCAGTACTCAGTATATTTTTGATTTCATTACCAGCGCCATCAAAAGCTGATTAGGACATGCGCTGGTTGACCTACTTAGTGATGGTGGCGGTCATCGTCTTCTTTGTAATCGACGTTCCTGATGTGCTTTCTGAGCTTGAGGGGGCGCACCTGGCCTCGGACTTCGCCTGGTGGAGAGGCGTCGGTGTGTAAGTTGATATAGATCTCGCCTCTATCGATAGCCGCGGCCAGCGAAGCGATGTTGTTCACTGGATTGCCGATCACATCCGGGCAGGGATCCTCAGCTGGAAAATTCTCGTTGCTAAGGGTACCGGCGATACGATCACCATTTAGAGATACAACATCACTGTTGTCTAAATCGGCTGCGACCATGTCTATGAGCCCAAGGGCGATGGGGCCGTTTGCACCGGCAACGTTGCAGTGGAAGTGCAGCCGGGTAAAATTGCCATTAAGATTTTTAAAGCGTACTCGAACCCGAACTTTGGTAAAGCCCCGGTCGAACTTGACGGTGGCCCTGGCGGTACCATCGGTGGCGACGGCTGGAACCTCCTGGGCGCCGCTCAGGCGCGTATTTGACTCAAAATTGGCGGCCAGTGCCGGGGTGCTAAAGACCACGAGGGCAGTGGAAACAACTGCCAACAGAAGCGAACTATATCTTTGTGTACTCATGGATCGTTTCTCCTTTTGTAATCGTTGTAAAAAGAAATTAACGGATGTCGACGTCCGCAGTCGCCGTTGCTTCGTTGAATTGAACCGTCACCGTGCTCGGACAAGCTCCTGTGATACTCCTTCTGAACGAATAGGCGCCGAAACCGGGATTGTCCGCATCAGGCGTTATAACTGCTGTACCAAATCCTATATTGAAAACAGGGAGCCGATCATAAATATCGAGAGTGCCCAAAGGTGTTTTGTTTTAATGTTATTCATATGTTACTCCATCATTATCAGTTACCCCGCCACCAGACTTGATCACTTTTCGCAAGTCTTGAGGAGCTATGTTCACCTGAAAAACCTGTTCACACTCAGCCGGTAGTAAGGCAAGTGTTATTACTAAAGGGTTAGATGATTCCAGAGTTACCTCCTATTATTCATTAGATTTCGCTATTTCCTCCTAAAAGTTTGAACTTCCTTTGATGCGGAGCACCAGTACCGGCGCTCCGATCAAGTCCTGCAGCTTTAACTTCATCAGCCATGAAAGTAAGATCAGTCCTTGCTGCAGACCGCATCCACCGGGGATTGACCGATAAATTGCGGATTCAGGCCCAAAAACGTATTCAGCGCAGTCGCCGAACCGCCTCTGCCGACCGCAGCGATCTTAAGCGTTGCGCCACCTTTTCTACCATTGCGCGGAACAATCAGTGACGGGTGATCAAAAGGCGCTTTTTGGAAGGTTACCCGCCTATCGGTGAGGGAGATGAGAAACTTCACCAGCTGGCGTTTTTCTGCGTCACTCAGACCCAGTGGCTGAATGTCAGGATCCAGGTCCGGCCGGTTATTCCGGCAGAAATTACCGCCGTTATCGTAGAACTCCACAACCTGGCGTAAGCTCGCCATGCTGCCGTTGTGAAAGTAAGGACCCTGCAGCCGGATGTTGCGAAGGCCGGAGGTTTTCATCGCGCCATCCACTGCGGCCCGTTGAAATTTAGGGAATAGCGGTTCCTTCGCGCTACAGAACCCGTCACCATCGACATCATTGCAGACTGGCTCGCCTTCGTCTTCGGTAACTGCAGGGATCCGGTCTCTACCGATAATTTTGAAAGGGATTTTCATAATACCGTTCTCTTCAAACAGGCGCTGTCTGGACGATGCCAGCGGGGCGCCTGTCGGACCTTTGCCACCCCGGCCGACGTCATCGGCAGTCGGCGTCACACTGATGTTATAAAAACCGTTGTCGTAGATCGCGAAATTGTTGTCACCCATCAGCATCGGCTCGATGAGGTTATTACCGCGCTGGAAGTTTCTCACCGATGCATTGGTAAGCTCCGGCCCGCCGTGGCAGTTGATGCATTTGCCTTTATTGACGAAGACATTCAAGCCTTTGACTTCTGGTGTTCCAAAACCCTGGTTGAAGTTACCCGTCCTCATCCAGCGATCGAACCAGGAATTGTCGGCAAGCAGTAAGCCCTGATAGGCCTGAACAGAAAGCCCAAAGAACAGCGAGAAATTGGCTTCCATTAATGTAAACCTTGGACGCACCGGAGGCCGAGCAGAAATAGCCGGGACGTCAATGGCTTCATCAACCACCGCCGCGTCAGGCGCCTGGGCGTCCTGTTGAGCTTCAAGCGGAGTCGCCGCCACGATTTGCGCACCAACCGGGTCAGCCAGCCCTTCACCCGGTGGACGAATAATTATTTCGACACCGTCGAAGATCACACGAAAGCCGGGTGCACGCCAATACTTTTGCTTAAACGCGGTTTTGATGAGTTTGCGGTATTTCACATTCGCGCCCATTGCCGGCGCCTTGGAAAGATTGCCGATGAGGCTATCCCGGGGGTGGATAAACTGGCTTTGCAGCGGTGTTATGGCGACCCCCTGACGTTTGCGCAGCAGCTTCTTGCCGATTTCCGGCCAGGTCCGGGCATTCATTTTTTCAGGTACACCACAGCTCATTTCAAAATCAGACAGCGGCGGTCCTACTGCCTGCGACGCCAGAGCGGAATTTGGAAAAGCCACCTGTTTCTTTTTAATCGTGTCACCCTCAAACACCAGGATGCGTGCGTCCGGGTCCTGTACGCCAAATGGATTTTGACCGTTGAAAAAGTGATTGGCGCGTCCGTCCCAGAAATTGAAGGCGTTGAGTACCGCATTGTGCGTGGTGGGCGTATGGCGAGGCTCTACCCGGCGGACTTTTATGCCGTGAATGGTTGTAAATACCGGGTCGTCAACGGGTTCGCATTTATCATTGGGCAATCCCGGTCTTACCTTGATAAATAACTCGCGCAGGACGCCCATGCTGGAAGCGACATCGTTACTGTTGCCGGGAAACGGTTCCTGGATACTATTTACATCAACCACCTTCTGGATCGTTTTGATAAATGGAAAATCCCCAGGCTGCAATTGCTGGTTCGGTTGCTTGGTCTGAAATACCGTGTCAGGTGCTGGCTTAGCGTTATGAAAGCCAACAATATCGCCATCACGTTTGTTAACTACACGCAGCAGTCCGGGACTCATCTGATTTCTGGAGCGGGAATCCGCGCCGGCGTGAAAATGGCAACTGGCACATGCCTGCCCCTTGCTACCAACCGACTGCTCCCAAAACAGCAACTTACCCAACTGTTGAAAGGCCTTTTTCGCTTCCCTGCCCGGTTTCAGTACGTCTGACAGGTCCGGTGTGGGTACACCGCCGTCGGCCCTGATCGCCGAGCGTAAATCATCGAGACCATGGGTTCGTGCGTCAGCCGGTGTGGCCACAGGGAAGGTCGGAGGCACTTCGACTACAGCTGATGCATTACCTGACAGTATCCCAACGGTAACCCCAAAAAGTAATATGCATATCTTATTCATTTTCATCTCCAAATTTATCAGCAATAACAGGCTCAAGTGTGGTGAATAAATCGTTAGAAACATGCAGCCCAATTAAAGGCCTAGTTAATACGAAGACCTTTGACAAAGTGTAGAAAGGGAAAAATATTTTTCAACGGACAAACAGACCTATTTACCGGGCCAAAAGTACACACTTATTGAGCTGTTTGCACACACTCAGACGGTGGCAAGCAATACGCCGGCAAGGCCTGTTAGCAGCTTTTCAAGCAGTTTGTTCCATGAGCCGTAAAGGCCATTACAGGAGCGTGTAACCTGGCTTTAAGGGCTTTAAGGGCTTTAAGGGCTTTAAGGGCTTTAAGGGCTTTAAGTGTCAATGTACAGTAGAGCATTTTTTCAGCAGTTTAAGCTCGGGTTGGATTCGGCGTGATTAAACAAACCCCTGGAAGCTGCGGTCTCGATTGTGCAAGTGGTTATTTCTAACTACACACACGCCATTTGCATACGCCAATTGAATTTGAGCGAGTGCTTAGCCCGGATATTGCACTGGCTTCACTCTGAGGGTATGAGGTGTTTTCTGATTCCAATTCTTACCGCCTCTGCACGGTTCGAGGCGCCAAGCTTGGCGTATAGCTTGCTCACATAACGCTTCACTGTGCTGTTACTCAGAAACACAGTATCAGCGATATCCTGATTGCGTTTACCCTGCGCTAAAAGGCGAAGTATCGTCCGCTCCCGATCGTTCAGCCGCGCATCTTTAATTTTATCTCCATCATTAAGTTGCCCGAGCATGCCAACAACCCTGGATTGCACATGCCGACCGAGGAAAGTGCCACCATCTTTAACCACACGGATCGCCGTAAACAAGTTTTCGATTCTCGTATTTGTGGTTAGATAACCGCGAATCCCGATTCTGGATGCCTCTAAAATTTGGGATTCGCTTGTATCGTCCAGTATGACAATCGCCGGTACATCGGGTAATGCTTGGTGAAAGCCCTCTAATGAGCAGTTGGTAGATATAGATGCCCTAGCAGGGCAGGCGCTGGCTGAGACCAGGTCGCATAGCAACACATGGGGTGATAGTTGCAGAGCAGACTGACAACACTCCGAACAGTTGCTGGCGGTTCCAACCACTTTGAAATTGGGTTGATCGCTTAGCAGAGAGACTAATCCAGAACGGATAATTGATTGCCTGATTATCACCAGGATTCGTATGCTGTCTTTCGTTGTGACACTACTGTTACCACTTTGAGTGCTCTCTGTTTTGAGACCATGCATGTGGGTTACTGTTGGTGAATCGTTACCATCCTCATCCGTAGTTCTCCTCGTTATCTTATCCGTACATCTTCTCTGAAACATATCTGGCATAGCATATCCCCCTGAGCAGCTATAACTGCATGTATTGTCTCGAGCGTGTCGATAAACAGGTACCTTGCTCGATGAGGTGGTTTTTCGAGAAAAAGCTCGGGTAATTAAGTACCGAGTTACATTTATTAGCCCTGGAAATATTTCCCTCCACTTATTATTTAGTGGAAAAAAATAATCTTACTCGGATAACATTACAAGTTTTAATGGTATAAATAATTAGTTTTTTTATTTTGCTGGAATCGTATTATTGTTTGGGACTATAATCCCAAGAATACTATTGTGTGGGTCGGAATTTCCCACATAATTTATCATTAGATAAAATATTTATTTCTGGTTA
>Ga0190283_1001365_pt1 | contig 11018 bp, 10 predicted proteins | sample 48691801_MG_FD_161669 | JGI IMG/M metagenome (GOLD analysis project Ga0190283, IMG submission 161669) | Hydrothermal vent microbial mat bacterial communities from Southern Trench, Guaymas Basin, Mexico - 4869-18-0-1_MG | ecosystem: Environmental > Aquatic > Marine > Hydrothermal vents >...
CAATTGGTAGCGTTTGGTGTTAAGATCTTGTAGGAGGTACCCTCGATATGTCAAATTTGAAATCAGTCGTTTTGCGGTCGTTTTGTTGAGTTTGGTAAACTTGACGACTTCAGACAGACTCATTTCTCTGTTCTGAAAAGTGAAGCAGTCAAGAATATCCAAAGCCCTCTCTAAGGACTGCACCCTATAAATAGATTCTTCATTCATTTTCATATCATGAAACTACATGGTGTCAGAACGAAAACTAGGATTTTTCGTTCAGATCAAGGAAGGCGAAAATTTTAACCGCAGGAATACATTGAGTATTTCGAGGATTAAAATTTGAGTCTGACGCAGATATGGGCGAAAAAGACAATTTTCATTCAGACACTATATATTATTATTGATTCGGAATCTTGCATGTTTGCATTGGTTTTCATGCAAGTTTCAGTGCATATTCTACGAATGGAAGAGAAAGATGTCAACAGAAGATATCTCCGGAAGGGACTTTGCTCAAAATCTAAAGAGATATTCATTTATTTCTTGACACCCATTAAAGAGTGATGATAAATCATAAATAAATGAAATATAGGTTCATAATGTGAAACTCTAATGAAGGAGGTCTTCGCCATGATTGATGATTTGAGAGATTTTTTGGATGCCTTAAGAGAAAGAAACAGGCTTTCAACTGTAAACGGTGCGGATTGGGATCTTGAAATTGGGACTATCAACGAACTGATGGCGGAGCGACAGGGTCCCGGTCTGGTCTTCGATGAGATCAAGGGATATACCAAGGGATTTCGTGTGGCCACAAACCTCATGCACCATGAAATAGGACAGCGGCTGGCCTTCGGTTTTCCTGAAGAGATGACAAAACTCGAATGTGTAGCGGAGTGGAAAAATAAGTGGAATAAATTCCAACCAATACCACCGGTGGAGGTCGAAGACGGCCCCGTCAGGGAGAATATCCTTAAAGGGGATGATATCGACATTTATAAGATTCCCACTCCTAAGTGGCATACCCATGACGGAGGTCGCTATATTGGCACAGGCGTTATCACCATAACGAGAGATCCCGATGAGGGATGGGTCAATTTTGGGACCTACCGGGTTATGATCCAGGATAAGACCACCCTGGCCTTTTATGCCTCACCCGGCAAACATGCTACCATCATGCGTGAAAAATATTGGGCAATGGGTAAACCATGCCCCGTGGCCATGTGTTTTGGCCAAGACCCGCTTCTGTTTGCCCTGTCCACCATCCCTCTGCCATGGGGTACATCGGAGTATGACATGGCGGGTTATATTAAAGGCAAGGGTGTTAAGGTCATTATTGATCCTGAAACAGGCCTCCCCATCCCGGCAACCGCTGAAATAGTGGCCTGTGGTTTTTCACCACCGCCAGAAGAAGACAGCCGTCAGGAAGGTCCCTTTGGCGAGTGGCAGGGCTATTATGCCTCGGGTACGAGGAATGAACCGGTAGTACACATCAAGACACTGTACCACCGGAATAATCCCATTCTCTTTGGTCAGCCCCCGGTAAAACCACCGGTCAATACATGGTTTCCCATTCCCGTCCATACGGCAACCTTCCTTTGGAATGAACTGGAAAAGGCAGGAATGATGGATATCAGGGGGGTCTATGTCCATGGCCCTGGAGACCGAATTATTGCTGTCGTATCTCTTAAGCAGAGATATCTCGGACATGCAAAACAGGTGGGCACTTTGGCCGGCGCCTTTCTGCAGGGAGGGGCCTGCACCGGTAGATATATTATCACTGTGGATGAAGACATCGACCCCTCCAATTTGGATGAGGTGCTTTGGGCGGTCTGCACACGCTGTGATCCCGAGCAGTATATTGATATTGTTCCAGGATTTTTGACCAGCCCGTTAGACCCGATGCTCAATCCGGATAAACGCGCTAAAAAAGATTACACAACGGCAAAGGTGTTTATAAACGCCTGCAGGCCTTACCACTGGAAAGATAAATTTCCGCCGACTAACGTAGCCGGTCCGGAATTAAGGGAAAAGGTCCTCTCTAAATGGTCAGACCTGTTCAAAGATGTATAGGATGATGGAGCCCTGCCCGTTAAGGCGCGGAGGCTGTCCGAGAATGCCCTTTTCCCCAAATGTGGATTGGCACATGTGAAATGTGGGTTGAAGAATGAGCAAAACAGTTGTCATCGTAGGAACCCTGGATACAAAGGGCGAGGAAACAGATCTCTTGAAGTCTTTGATCCTCAAGCGGGGGCACACTGTTCTCATTGCAGATACCGGGATCTTGGGAAAATCAGATCTCGAGGCGGACATTACGAGAGATGAGATCGCAATGGCCGGCGGGGCAGACATTGAAACTCTGAAGGAGAAGGGAGATGAGGCCTTTGCCCAGAATATCATGGGCGCAGGTCTGAAGAAAATAATTTATCCCCTTGTGGAATCAGGACGTATTCAGGGCCTTTTGGCCATCGGAGGGGGACAGGGGTCTACGATTGTTGCGCCTACGCTCAAGTCATTGCGTCTCGGTTTCCCTAAACTGCTTGTTTCTACAAAGGTTACCCAGGCGGGCCCCCGGCCCTATATTGGTTCAAAAGACGTGGTGATCGTACCTCCTGTAGCTGATCTGGCCGGAATCAACCGTCTTACTCGCCGGATCCTGACAAATGCGGCAGGCGCCATGGCCGGCATGATGGAAATTGAGGTCCCTGAGGGCCTCGATAGGCCTCTTGTGGTCATGAGCATGAATGGAACAGTGACGGAGTGCGGGATGGCGGTGAAGGGGATGCTTGAAGCCGAAGGGTACGCGGTCCTGGTTTTCCATACCATTGGCACGGGCGGTGAGGCATTAGAGGACTACGTGAAATCCGAGGAAGTTATCGGTGTGATCGAACTGGCGGTTAACGAGGTCACCAATGAGCTGATGGGGGGGCTTGCATCTGCCGGCCCGGATCGTTTCACAGCCGCGGGAAAAAGGGGAATCCCTCAAATAATTGTCCCCGGCAGCGCTGATTTTATTAATTTTTTAGGTCCTGAAACGGTTCTTCCAAAATACGAACATAGAAACATTTACAGTCATAATCCTCAAGCTACCTTGGTGCGAACAAACATAGAGGACAACAGGCGCCTCGGAAAATCGATTGCCGGCAAGTTAAATCAATCCCAGGGACCTGTCGTTGTCATCTGGCCCAAAGAAGGACTGTCCACACTCGACTGCCCTCAAAAGCCGTACTGGAATCCTGAGGCCGACAAGGCACTCCTTAATACGCTTAAGCAAAATCTTGATGACGGCATTCCTCTAATTGAGTTAGACTCATACATCAATGATGATAAATTTGCGAAAAAGATTGCGGATGAATTTATGAAGTTACTCATGCCGGGATGAGAGAAGACCTCATCTGAAGGAGGTGGTGTCACTCGAAATCATAGGAATAGGATGAGAGTTTTTCAATCGTTTTGGAGTATTATTTTCGGACGGATACCATAGGTGGTAATTCGTGAAAGGGAGGGTTGATCATGAGAAAAAAAGGTGTTTTCTTTGGAGTGGTGGTAGCTGCATTGCTGCTCATGTTGTCGACGGCCCAGGCCGCAACCAAGGTCAAGGTCGGAGTACTCAAATTGACCTCTTCCGCGCCCATCTTTATTGCGGTGGAGAAAGGGTTCTTCAAGGAACAGGGTTTGGATATCGAGCAGGTCTTTTTCAGGTCTGCGCAACCCGTGGCTGTTGCCATGGCCTCCGGGGATATCGTTGTGGGTGCAACGGGGATCACTGCCGGCCTTTATAACGCCATTGCCGGTGGTTTTAAGATGAAGGTTGTTGCGGACAAAGGCCGTGAGTGGGAGGGCTATCAGCTCTGCGGTATCATGGTCAGCAAAAAGGCATGGGACAAGGGCCTGCGCACGCTTAAGGACCTCAAAGGTCATCGTGTGGGTGTGACTCAGATCGGATCCACGTTTCATTATATGTTAGGGAATATGTTGGAGAAAAACGGGATGACCTTAGAAGACGTGAAGGTCACCCCGCTGGGAGGCGTTAAAAGCATGATGGATACGGTGGCATCGGACCAGATCGAGACGGCTTTCATGGTCCAGCCGTTCTGCTCGGTCATGGAGGCCAAAAAGATGGGGCACCGTATGCTGTGGGTGAGTGACTATCTTGCTTACCAGATAGCGGTCATTTTTTTCGGTGATAAGATGATAGAGGACAGAGCGACGTCCGTGGCCTTCATGCGGGCCTATATAAAGGCCTGTCGGTTTTATTATGATAACTGTTTGATCAAGAAAGATGGCAAAACGGTCAAGGGACCCCACTTTGACGAAGTTATGCAGATCATCTCCAAGTACACTGGCCGCAAACCGAAGCTCATTGCAAAGGGTCTCAATTATAATGATCGAAACGGCCGTCTTTATGATGAGGATATCCAGCACCAGATCGACTGGTATTACAATCACGGTTTGGTCGGTAAAAAGTTGGATGCCAAAAATATTGTGGACCTCTCCATCTGGGAGCAGGCCATGAAAGACCTGGGATTTAAGCCCTAAAAGGGGATCAAACGGGCAATCATGCGCGTTGTAATTGAAAACATCAGCAAAACCTTTGAGGATGGGACCGGCGAGCACATTGAGGCCCTCAGGGACATCAACCTGAGCAATGAAGAAAATGAATTTCTGGTGGTTGTGGGGCCTTCGGGGTGCGGTAAATCCACGCTGCTCAACATTGTGGCCGGTCTCCTTCCTGCCACATCAGGGAAGGTGGTATTTGAGGGCATACCGGATGAATCGCGGCCCCATACGGCGGTGGTTTTTCAGGAATTTGCCCTCTTTCCCTGGCGGACTGTGGAGCGAAATGTGGTCTATGGTCCGGAGGAGCGCGGCCTGCCCCGCAAAGATCGACAGAAAATTGTTCGGTACTATATTGATCTGGTGGGTCTAACCGGGTTTGAAAAAAAATATCCTCACCAGCTCTCCGGAGGGATGAAGCAGAGGGTTTCCATCGCGCGGGCCCTGGCAAACGACCCCTGGCTACTGCTCATGGATGAGCCGTTCAGCGCCCTGGATGCTCAGACGCGCACCATTATGCAGGGCGAACTGTCGCAAATCTACGAGAAGACCCAGAAAAGCGTTCTATACATCACGCACAACATTCAGGAGGCGGTATTTTTAGGCGATCGTGTGGCGGTTCTGTCCCGCAGGCCCGGCCGTGTGGAGCGAATAATCCCCATTGATCTGCCCAGGCCGCGCCAGGAACACATTATGCTGGAACCGCGATTTCTGTCCTATGTGGATCAGATCTGGCAGCACATTCGCGGCCAGGCCATGGAGGCCCTGACAGAGGAGAAACCGTGAGCAGAGATCGCCAGCCCCTCGCTGAGACCGTGGTGCAGGACAAGACGGCATTTATGATACGGCGGGAGCACCGCCTGATCAGCCTCATCTTCATTCTTGGTTTGTTTGGAGTGTGGGAACTGATCGCCCGACTGGGTCTTGTGTCACCCCTTTTCCTGCCTGCTCCCAGCGCTATCCTGGTCACGGGCTATAAGATGGTATTGAGCGGAGAGATTTTCCATCACATAGGCGCCAGCCTGTGGCGCATCTTTTGGGGCTTTTCCTGCGCCGTGATCATCGGCACCTTCGTGGGCATTCTCTTGGGGTTTTTTTCCGTGGCCGAGAGTATCGGTAACCCTATCATTGCCTCAACCTATCCCATACCCAAGATCGCAATCCTGCCCCTGCTTATCCTGTGGCTCGGGATCGGTGAATATTCAAAAATCACGGTGATCGGATTGGGCGTCTTTTTTCCCATGGTGATCAATGTCTATACGGGGGTACGAAACGCTGATCCCGTGCTCATAAAGGCGGCCATCTCTCTCGGATCCAACCCTCAACGAATCATCCGCAAAGTGATTTTGCCCAGTGCCCTGCCCATGATTTTCGCAGGGCTGAAGTTGGGCATTGGGATCGCATTGCTGTTAGTGGTAGCGGCAGAGATGATCGCAGCAGACGCAGGCATTGGATTTTTAATCCTGACCTCAGCTGACCTGATGCAGACCACAAAGCTCATGTTTGGTATTTCCATCCTTTCAATGCTTGGTCTGATCTTTTCCTGGCTTATTGACAGGCTGGAAAAACTTTGCATTCCGTGGAAAAAGTGAAAACAGAAAGGAGATCAAGCATGAAATTTATTGTGACAAAAACTTCTCTTCAGGGAACCACGAAAATCCCTGGCAACAAGTCTGCGTCAGCACGCGCCATCGTGCTGGCCTCTCTTGCTGAAGGGGTTTCCAGGGTGAAGAATCCTCTTCCTGGCGCAGATAGTTTCTCAATAGTAGAAATGATGCGTGCTTTGGGGGCTAAAATCGACACCTCACAACACGATGAGTGGGTCTTCGAAGGGGTAGCCAACCAGCCCAAGGTACCGAGTTGCGTTTTAGACGCCGGCAACTCCGGCACCGGATTCTATTTGCTCTGCGCAATAAGTTCCTTGATAGAAGGTTTTTCGGTAATCTCAGGGGATTACCAAATATGCAGGAGGCCCGCACAGCCCCTCATTGACTCCTTGAACGATTTGGGCGCAGAGGTTTTCTCAACTCGTGACTCTGGAAGCGCTCCCCTGGTAATCAGAGGTCCTATCAAAGGCGGCAAGACCAAACTCCCGGGTGTTAACTCCCAATGGCTTAGCCCGCTTTTGATCGCCGGCGCTCTCAGCACAGAAGGAGTTACTATAATGGAAGACGACCTTATGGAACGTCCTTACGTTGATATGACCATGGGCTGGATGAAGATAGCCGGGGGAACTATTACTCATAAGGACTACGACGAATTCACAATTCCAGGAGGCCAGAAGTACAAGAGTTTTGAAACTGAAATTCCAGCGGACTGGGGGAGTTCAGGGTATCCGATGGTTGCAGCAGCCATAACCGACTCGAAGGTAACGTTCACAGGAATGGACCCTAATGATTACGCCGGCGAACGGATGTATCCTCACATAATCAAAGATATGGGAGGTAATGTGACTTTCCGTGACCATGGAAAAACGGTAGTTATTGAGGGTGGCAGCGAGCTCAATGGAATAGAGATAGACTGCTCGGGCACTCCGGACGCAGTACCCGCATTAGCTGTGTTAGGCTGCAAGGCAAGAGGCAAGACTGTACTCAAAAATGTGGAAGCAAGCCGCCTCAAAGAGACTGATCGAACAAAGTCCATCATGGAAGAACTATCCAAGATGGGAGGGCGCTTTGAAGAAACTCCCGATAGTCTGACCATATATCAATCAAATTTGAAGGGAACACATATAGATGGCCGCCACGACCACCGTATCGTTATGGCCACCGCTGTTGCAGCTATGATCGCCAAAGGGGAGACCATTATCGACGACGCTGAATACGTAAAAGTGTCTTTTCCCAACTTTTATGAGACCTTTACATCCCTTGGCGCAAATATTCAAAGAATGGAAATAATTTAAGCTCTACCCTAACGTTGCTGGAGATATCTTGACACGGAAAAGATCTCCAAAAAGATTGTGTCGATGCCAGAATCTTTCAACGGCCCTTTATTGATGGACTTCAATCTATCTAAAATCGCTTGCTCCCGATCAGGTCGATAGACGGCCCCTCCGGTCTTTTGTTTGAGTTTGCCTATTTTCTGAGCAAACCCCATTCGGTCGTTGAGCAACTTCAGTATCTGATTGTCGATACCGTCTATGGCTTCCCGCAAATATTCAAAATCTATATCGGCCACTCTTTCCCTCCCCTTTGTTATCCGTAGGAAATCGGCGCCCTCCAATTCGCCACCGTCTTGCAGCCCTGCACCATGGCCGCGGCCGAACGCGAAGCTACCACTTTGCGGTCGTGGATTCATCGATCAGCTCGCCGATGTCCTCGACGAGACGCGCGGCCTCGTCGCGATCATAGTACACCGCCCGTTCGGCGTAGGCATGGCAGTAGCGGCAGTCTTCGCAGAAGATTTCCGCACACCGGATCTTCCGGAAGCCCTCAAGAAAGTCCGACAGGGCCGCGTTGTCGATGATGACCTTCAGCCCCAGCAGGCGCTGCCGCAGACTGAACATACGCAACGTCAGACGCCGCTCACGTTTGTCCAACTGGAGCAGACGCTTTCGGCTCTGCTCCTCGATGTTCGGGTGAAATCCGCATGGATCTCCCAGCATCTCGACGGAGACGATGTCAAGAAGGTTGCCATCATAACGCCGGGCAGCGTACGCCTTTGTGGCGCGGAGCAACCATGCCGTCGATCGCGAGCGATCGATGATCTTGAACTCCTCGATACCCAGTGCCTCGTACACGTGCAGATCCTCAGGCCGGATCCAACGGCTCATGAGGAAGAGCTCCGGATGCATCAACCGCCTACGGGTGCACTGCCATAGATAGGAATCGATCATCGAGTGCATCTTCTGATCGTCCAGGGTTCCCTGGGAGGCGTGCCCCACGCTGCACGCGTGTTCAGCGAGGTAGTGGCAATGGTAGATGCACGAGATGTTCGCGAAGAGCACAATGCCGCACGTAAGGCCGGTGCGTATCCGTGAAAGTGTCTCGAGGTCCCGGTTGAACTCACTGTACGGCAGGATCAGTGGATCGATCCCGATCGATTCCTGGTACTTCAGCCGTGGCAGATTCGTAGGCCAGCTGAGCACGCTGCCACGGACACTTAAGTCAGGGTAGTTACGTCGCACCAGTGCCGTAAGTGCAAGGTTCGCGGTCGACACGCTGTCGACGCCAAGATCCACGAGCCGCCCGACAAATGCGAGTAAACGCTCCTTGCCCTCCAGTGTCTGCTCCAGGTTGCCGAGGCACGGCGCATTGAGCAGATAACAGAACGACAGACCGTGCTTATGGGCTGCCCGGATGTATGCGGCGGCGCTGTCCCAGTCCACAGAAGGCAGCACAGCACCCGCTCGCCCCCCGCCAACGAGGTCGAAGGGCAGTTTAGCGTAGACCGAGGCCACCTCCGGGATTTCGGCGAGCCCGTCGAGGAGTTCAATGTCCCAGTTCGCGGCAACCGTTAGCTTCATGGTCGTCCCTCGGGAGTAGCGCTCATTCCAGCTTCGCTCCCATAACTTGCAGTCCAAACGATGTCTCGATGACCTCACAGCCGCAAAGTTCCGTCTGATCGAGCAGAGCCGTTATCTCCGTAGCGGTGTATGCAGCGTCGATGGAGGCCCGGAGCCCATCTAACACCACATCGGACGTCATCCGATGCTCCAGAAAGCTGCGGGCCGAGCGCGACAGGTCCCTGCGGAGATCGGAGAGAAAAAATCGTCCACCGACCTTCAGGACCCTCCAGAGCTCGGTGAATGTTGTCGCGGGATCGATCCACTCGTGCAATGACCGGCTGGAGAAAACCGAGTCGAAGGCGCCGTCCGCAAAGGGCACTGCTTCCGCAAACCCGATAAGATGCCTGGCGCGTTCTTCCAACCCCAGCTCCTGCGCATGGCGCCTGGCTATCGCAACCATGTCCGGGCTCTTGTCGAGCCCGACGAGGCGGGTGTTCCTCGTTCGTTCCAGCCATTCCAGACCCAGGTATCCAGGTCCCGAACCGGCCTCCAACGCACGGCCGCTAACGAGGCCGCTCTGCAGGAGCTCACCGGTCTCAAGCCACCCCCTCTCTCGCAGCGCCTCTTGCATCCGGTCGTAGGCTGCGGCATGGGTCTGACTTAGGGTCGAGCACTCCCTTTCCGGTACCCTTCGCGTTGTCATAAGCCTCACTTACGATGAAATGACAAGAAGTTACTTTTTCAGGGAAAACTATACCGAAGTGCCACTTGGGCGTCAAGGTCAAAGAAATAGGTATTGTATCAAGAAACAAAAGTCCTCAATAGGGTCACACAACATTCCCGCATTATGGCTCTGCAACAACGGCTCCGATGAAGGGAATTGGAGGGATTGTCAGATCAACGCAAACCCCGGATAAAACCTCTCACTGCGGCGACTCCCTGTTCTTCGACCGTGCGGATCGTTTCGGTTCCGATGACTGCGATATCCGCCTTTCCCCTCAGAAAATCAACATTTGCCCGGTTCTTTATGCCAAATCCGACAGCTAAGGGGAGGTGGGAGGCCTTGCGGCATCTGACGAGATAGGAGCTCAGCTTGGTGGAGAAGTTTGTGTCAGCTCCGGTGACCCCCTTTCGGGCCACGCAGTAGATAAATCCCCTGCCTAAGGAGTCAAGGTATTTCATTCTCCTATCCGATGTGGCGGGTGAAAAGATAAGGATCGGGGCGAGATCGTGTATCTGCATTGCCTCTAAATAATCATGGCCCTCTTCGGGCGGCAGGTCGGGGACAATGGCTCCCTGCAACCCCCTTCCTGCTATAGCAGAGATGAAATCATGCACCCCGTAACAAGAGAGGATATTGTAATAGGTCATGATTAGGAAAGGGATATCAAACTCCCGAACGATCCGTTCAGCAAGATTGAGGCATGCTTCCACCGTGGCCCCCCTTTCAAGGGCCCTCTGGTTGGCCCGGGCAATCACAGGACCATCGGCAATCGGTTCGGAGAAGGGGATCTGTAACTCCATTAGATCAACGCCCGAATCTACCATTGTCTCTACGATCCTGAAGGAATCCTCTAAAGAAGGATATCCACGCACGATATGGGTCATCAGGAGGATCGCGTCAGCGCCAAAGAGAAACGATTCTCTTAGCTGGATCGCATCAATAATAAAATCTTTTCGTAATATGGGTAAAGAGATGGCCCTTTTCAGGCGTGGTAGCTGGTCTAAGTCTCCACCAAAAAAACGCTTATCCGTAAGCAGGGAGACCGCAGCCGCCCCGCCCCCTTCGCACACTCGTCCGATTGAAATGGGATCCGCTTCTTTACGGATAGTGCCGGCAGAGGGAGAGGCAAACTTTATCTCTGCGATAAGGCCGATCCTGTTGGGCACGGAGATAGCTCCCCGGAAATTATAGCTGCGGGATAGGTCATTACCACCATTAGCCGGTATACCGCTTGTCTTGAGCTTGGCTACCTCTCTTTGTTTCTCAGCCAATATTTCTACTAATCGAGAATGCAAGGAAGGATCCTATATTTTG
>Ga0190283_1001366_pt1 | contig 11011 bp, 7 predicted proteins | sample 48691801_MG_FD_161669 | JGI IMG/M metagenome (GOLD analysis project Ga0190283, IMG submission 161669) | Hydrothermal vent microbial mat bacterial communities from Southern Trench, Guaymas Basin, Mexico - 4869-18-0-1_MG | ecosystem: Environmental > Aquatic > Marine > Hydrothermal vents > Microbial...
AACTGGATGCGTTGCCGTTGGAAGAAAGGATGACGGCGGTTTACGGCTTGCCGGTGGCAGCACTATAGACGTTAATGTGATTGAACTAGAGACGACTATTGTCCATTAATGGAAACGTCCTTGGCCTTTCAGTATGACCGTAAAGCTGACATCTTGTATGTCAACACAAGGCCTCCATACCCGGAACAGGAGAGTGAAGAACTTGGCGATGAGATAATAGCTCGGCTCAATCCGGTGACGGAGGAAATTGAGAACCTGGAAATTCTCTTTTTCTCAACCCGGCTCCTGCGCAGCTCTCTTTTTAAAGTGCCAGTTTCTGCCCATTTGTATCCGGTAACGGCTTGAATTCCCATTGCACAAGGGACGCACGAGACCTCAGAGATATGGACGACTCTTTAATTGTGACATTGATTGTAGTATTAACGCTGGTTTAGAACGAGGAAGAGAACTATGAGTAAATACATTGCAACTCGCGCTCTAAGAGGCGCAACCGGTCTGGTCTGCGAGGCGGACCAGATGCTGACCAAAACGATTGCGGATAAGGGGCCGGATACGCCGGTCCAGTTCCCGAACACGGCTTATTATTTGCCCACGGTGCTGGGTTTGACCGGCCGAGAGGTCGAGACCCTGGGCGATTTGGTTCCGGTGGTGGAGCGGGCCAAGTCCTTGCTCCATCCGGTCCCCACATCTGTCCTTTGGAAACCCTATCTGGGCGAAACGCTGGACGCGGGCGTGGCGACTTTGCTGGCGGCCGAGACCATTGAGGGTGTCCGCTTTGTGAATGGCACACAGCCGGAACGCTGGCCCGGCTTTGAGATGGGTGGAAGCACCGCATATCCCCACCTGGATGGTGGGCATTTGAACGGTCCGATTGACGACATTCAGCTCCGTAGTTGGGGCATTCAGTTGGTGGACGGCCGGATGCCCGGCTTTGCCGCCATCGTCGGCTGCGCCAGGTCCAACCAGGCGGCGGTGGAGATTGTCCGCCAACTTCAGCAGCGCAACATCCTCATTTTCCTGTCCGGCAACGTTAACGGCCGGAGCATTATCCACCAGTTGGAGGAAGAGGGGGTGGAAATGGGGTACGATACCTACATTGTTCCCTTTGGCGCCGATACCATCTCGGCCATCTATGCGCTGGGCTTTGCCACCCGTTCGGCCCTCACCTTTGGCGGCATGAAGGGCGGCCAGCCGCGCGAGATTTTCCTGTACAACAAGTTCCGCGTTTTTGCCTTTGTGCTGGCGCTGGGCGAGGTGGACGATTTGAAATACGCGGCCGCGGCCGGGGCCATCAGCTACGGCTTCCCGGTGATTGCCGATACCATGATTCCCGAAATTCGCCCCACCGGCGTCACCCGCTATGAGCACGTCATCTCTATGCCCTGGAACGAAATCGAAGGCCAGGACGACGCAGAACGGGCCAAAAAGATGGTCCAAAAAGCCATCGAGGTGCGCGGCGTCAAAATTCAGATCACCGAGGTGCCGGTTCCGGTCCCCTACGGTTCGGCCTTTGAGGGTGAGGTGGTGCGCAAGAATGATATGCGCGTGGAGTTTGGCGGCAAGTACAGCCGCGCCTTTGAGTACCTGTACATGACCGATATGGACCAGGTAGAGGACGGCAAGGTAGAGATCGTCGGTCCTGGCTTTGATGAGGTTCCCGAAAAGGGCGCCATGGACCTGGGGATTGTCATCAAGGTGGCCGGCCGTAAGATGCAAGAGGACTTTGAACCGGTGTTGGAACGCCAGGTTCACTATTTCATCAACGGCGCTTCTGGTATTCAGCACATCGGCCAGCGCGATATTGCCTGGATACGAATCAGCAAAAACGCGCACGAAAAGGGGTTCAACCTGGAGCACTTTGGTGAGATTCTGATTGCCCGCTTTCACGCCGACTTTGGCGCGATTGTGGACAAGGTAGAGGTCACCATCCACACCAGGCCGGAATTGGTGCAAGAGTGGTTGGAAAAGGCTCGCGAGGCTTATGATTTCCGCAACCGCCGTCTGGCTGACATGACCGACGAAGTGGTGGACGAATTCTATTCATGCACCCTATGCCAAAGTTTTGCGCCGGATCACGTTTGTGTGGTGACTCCGCAGCGTTTGGGGCTTTGTGGTGCATATAACTGGTTGGACTGCAAGGCCAGCTTCCGAATCAACCCCACCGGCCCCAACCAGCCGATTCCCAAAGGGGCTACCATAGACCCGGTGAAGGGGTACTGGACCGGTTCTACCGAGTTTGTTCAGCAGGCCAGCCACGGTGCGGTGGAGGACGTGACCATGTACTCTATCATGGAAAATCCAATGACAGCTTGTGGCTGCTTTGAGTGTATTGTGATGCTCATCCCAGAGGCCAATGGCGTGATGGTGGTTTCCCGCGAGGACGTCAGCATGACCCCGGCCGGGATGACCTTTAGCACCCTGGCCGGCATGGCCGGCGGCGGCTTGCAAACGCCGGGCGTGATGGGGGTGGGCAAGTATTACCTCACCAGCCCCAAGTTCATCTCGGCCGATGGCGGCTTCAAGCGGATCGTCTGGATGTCCAGCTTTCTCAAAGATAGCATGAAAGAGGAGTTCAAGCAGGTGGCCGAGCGGGAAGGGATGCCGGACCTGATTGACCGCATTGCGGATGAGACCATTTGCACTGACGTGGATGGCTTGCTAGAATTTCTGGCAGAAAAAGAACATCCGGCCATGGAAATGGAGTTTATGTTTTAGGGATTGGAGTTGGGTATTAGAGATTAGACATTATCGGAAATAACGTAAAGGCTATAGAAACAGTGATTTCCCCCCCCCCTCAGTCCCCCTGTGGGGGGGGGGAAAGTGCCCGGCATTTTATCTCCGATAAAGTCTATTAGATATCCAATCTCCAATACCGGCATGGTTCAGAAAGCCGGGAAGTTAGATTGACACTTCCCCCAGCGGTACCTTGTGCTGAAGGACGCCCGATACCCCCATATGCAGGCAGAATCGCCATTTTGCTCGGAAATAAGACATTGGGCGTTGCTTCCCCCCCTCCGGCTCCCCCCACAGGGGAGAGAACCGGGCCTCCCCCCTGTGGGGGGGATTGAGGGGGGGCAAAACTGCGGTTCCAACGGCCTTGCCGTTATTTCCGATAATGTCTATGATTTCAAAGTGTCAATCTAATTTGAGCCATGCCCCAATACCCCTACCAGATTGCAGGGAAAACAGGTGTCGGTTGCCAGTGTTCCGGCAACTGAACTTTGTTATAATAAAGTTAGTCTCCTTGGTCGAATAGTGAGTGTTTTTGTGGGAGACAAACGTCGTTCCGTAAAATGGATACTTGTCGGTCGCGTGCGTGAGTGGGTGATGTTCAAACTGAACGAGGAGGTGCAAAATGAGACGCTTATTGAATGTTGCGGGGGGCTTGTTGGGACTATTGGTCTTTGGAGCACTCATTGTGGCCTTTGCCCTTGTCGTTGGGGGATTACAGAAAGGCGTGGGGCCGTTGTCTGGAGCGCAGGAACCGACACAAGCACCGTATCCACCGCCTGGCGTTCCTGCATCCTTGCTGTCACAACCACCTTACCCGCCACCCGAGGCTTTGTCGCCATTGCCGCCGCAACCTTTCCCTACATGTGACGCGCCTTGGCCTACGCCGCCGGCCGAGGCGTGCCCATGGCTGCCTTCACCCACACCGCGCCCGACATCACCGTTCTTAACGAGAACGCCGTGGGTACCGCCAACTCCTCAGGTTCCAGCACCAACACCGCTAGCTCCCTTCCAGGCAGCGGAGAGTCCGGCTGGAGATCTGCTGTACAGAGGGGCATCGTTCCAGAGCTTTAGCGTTGACGAGGAAGGCAACGCGGCGCAAGCCGCCCAAAGGTTGGATTTCCAACCCGCTATAGACGTAGCACCCGGGTATGACTTTTTTGCTCAGTTTGACCGGTTTGCTCCCTCTCCCCATGGCAAGTACGTCGTGGCTGTGGCAGAAGTTGAGTCGGGCGAAATAGTGATTGTCGTAGATACGACCACGGGTGAATCCACCGGAGTCAATTGGTCCAATGCCGAGGGCAGGCTCATTAGTACCATAGGATTCTTTTATGGTTGGCATCCCAATGGTTACGAGTTTCTATTTCGTGAAGACAACGCGCCGGATCAGGGCCTATGGTTGGTAGATGCTTCTACTGGTCAGCATCGGCTACTAGCCCAACCGCCGACCCTTGACATTTCCGGCGCGGCCATCTCTCCCGATGGGCAACGTTTGGTGTATGCTACCAACACTTTTGAGGTTCACCAGATATGGGCAGCCAACGCGAATGGCAGCGAGCCACGCTTGTTGCTGGAGAGCGACACCATAGTCTACATCTTTTCCTGGTCACCTGATGGCCATTATCTGCTCTACATTGGCGAACCTACCCCAGTCGTCGGCAAGGGCACGCCAGTTCCTGACCCTGGCGGCCCACTGTGGGTGATGAACGCTGAAGGCCAAGATCGCCGGCCGTTGAGCACACCGTTCATCTTTGGCTTTGGCTTTGCTCCGGCTTGGTCACCGGCCGGTCACCATATCGCCAGTGTAGGGGGTACAGATGAGTCTGCTCCTTGTTGGCAGAGCGACGCTGCTTTCCGGGCCGATCCCCTTTGTTGGTTTAGGGGTACCGGCGTGTACGTAGAGGATGTGGATGCGGGTGAAGTGGAATTGGTGGCGCGGAATGCGATTGATCCCGCTTGGTCGCCCGACGGTTCGCTGCTAGGCCTGTCGCGGATGGATGAGCGGGAACAGGTGGACATCTGGCTAGTGCGAGCGGATGGTTATGACTTGCGGCCGGTGACAGATACACCGGAACTGGACCGCCATCCAATATGGATGCAGCATTAGTGGGCACTCGGGAGATAGCAGTGTCGGGCTTCCCAGTACACGCGCCCGGCTCGTAACATTGTTGGATAGTCGAAGTGGAGATACAAAAACAGTGCGATCTATCAGGTACGCTACAATTTTGTCAAGCTGTTTACTGTCAGTAGGTTTCTTGCTTATTCTAACCATGATAGCAAGGGCTAACGCGTTAGTGCCATCTTATCACTTGGCTACACCGTCAGGGGGCAGTGACCCAGTGTTTACTAGCACCGTTTCCGTCACGCTAATACCTGGTGTGGCTACAAGTCTAATCTACACTGACGCACAAGGACAGCCCACCTCGTTAGATTTTCCTGCCAACGCAGCAACACAAACTATTACCATCACATTGATACCGGCACTAATGACATCCCCCAGGCCGGATTTTGTCCCTGGTGGGCACGCCTTTGTTCTATTTGCAAGCCGAGGTGGTATGTTGGACAAAAGTTTCAAGTTCAATGCGCCAGTGACAACGGCTGTCCATTACAGCGACGGTGATGTGCAACCAGTGAAAAGTGAAGACCTGTTCCACCTATATTGGTGGTCAGGCAATGACTGGCAAAATGCAGAGCGGACGTGTGCCCCTACATCACCGTATATGCATGATGAAATCAACAATGTGATTAGCACTGCCATTTGCTATCCAGGCCAGTTTGGCTTATTCGCTGTATATCCGGTCTATCTGCCCCTTATTGTACATAGATAAAGGTAATGAAGGAGATGTCATTGTATGATAATGCCTAAAGCTCTGTTCCGGAAAGTGATCCTTTATACTGTTGGGGTGCCCAACACCCGCTGTGCCCGGGCAGTTGATTGGAATTGCGCATGCGAAAATTCCAGTCAGCGATGGTTCAACGTAAAACCTGCCCAGTGGGCAAGCCTGGTAATTTGTGGGCTGGTTGGCCTGGTGCTATTCATGCTATTGGGTCAACGAGGTCTTGTTGCCGCAGAGCCAGCCACGCTTATTGCACCATTATTCACTCCATCAACTGAATCATTACTTAGCGTGCCATATTATGGTGCGGAGTGGTTCACTGCCTATGTGGATCATGACTCCCTGAATAGCTATCTGAAAAACGGCCGCATCCTGATTTATGACGGCCGAGCTGCCAGTCTGGCTAACGGCTGGTGTGATGATCCGGACAACGACCCACATATTGCCTTTTGTACGCAACTCAGTCCCAATCCACCAAATTGCAATGGATCATGCCTATGGTACGATGCGCATCAGGGCACTGATTTCGGTTTGGCGTACGAACCGGTGCTCGCTCCGGCTGACGGGACAGTCATTCTCGCTGGATGGCAGGATTGGAACAACCGGTATGCGGGTTATGGACTGCACTTGCGCATTTTGCACGAGGACGGTTACGAGACCCGGTATGGTCATTTGAGCGCACTCGTTGTGCTGGCCAATGCCACTGTCTCTCGTGGGCAAATCATCGGTACCAGCGGCAATACGGGTAACTCGTCAGGGGCACACTTGCATTTCGAAGTCCTTGTGGACAACGCTGTTACTGACCCTTTTGGAGGGACTAGTGCCGAGTGGCTTTGGCAGGATGGCTCGTGGGACGAGCGGGGCCGCTGGGTTGGGCCGCCCACTCCCCGCTACGGGACTGCGGTGGTCGCTGACGATGACTACCCGGAAGGGGGGCAGGACGACCCCAACTTTCTCAAGGGCCGTACGATTGAAGGTCAAGCGGTGTCATGCCCGCCAGAGGATTGCCCTTACTGGCACCGGTCCACCACCGTTGGTCACGATGGGGATATGCTATATACTTTTGTCAATGGCGATGTGACTGACTACTGGGTACGGTGGATGCCGTCTCGACACGGTCTATTTGATGTGCAGGTATGGATTCCCAACGACAACGCTACCTCCTGGTGGGCGCGCTACTGGCTAGTTTCGTCATATTTCTATATGCCGGTCACCTACATGGTCGTTGACCAGTGGGGTATTCCCGGCCAATGGATTAGTCTGGGCGTCTATCAGTTTGGCAGTTACCCTTCTGCTCCGTGGCTTGGGTTATGGATGAGCGACGCGACGACTGAGGGTGGGAATGCTCACGGCGGTCAGGCCAGCTTGTGCCCGGACATCCTTGGTGGCCAATACTATTGCCGCCTGGGGGTGGATGCGATACGTTTTCGAACACCGTGGCCAGTTTATATACCACTGGCCTTAAAGAACTATTAAGGCCAAAGAGAAAAACTCACACACCAGACCAGAGGCATTGAATATCGCCGAAAGCGCAGTGGCGTGTGCTTTGATCCGAATAGTTGAATTGCTACTTGTGCTTTACATTATGTTACTCAAACGCAAGGATAGATCGTTCACCTATGCTCAGAGTGAGCAACGATTCAACGTGCGACAGGGCTTTGGCGAGCGATGCTTCGTTCGTGGTCAAGCCGCTCAAGGTACAGATTCGTCACTGCATCTTGGCAATCTCCGCCGCCTGTGCTTCGAGTCCCGCCAGATATTCGGACGGCCTGTGACGAAAGCGTCGATCGTTCGTGAAGGTGGTCCGGTGCTCTCGGATGCGCTGCCGCTCTTCACGCCACTCATCCAACGACACTCGGCGAAAGCGTTTCACTTGTTTGTGCTCGCTACTCACGAGGTCGAAGAGCAGCCAGGCCCCCTCTTCATGCAATCGCTGCTTGGCGTGGTGGGGTCCCGAGGTGCGAAGGGTTTGCCTTCGCACTCTCCCAAAGAGCGATTCCAGGTCGTTGTTCGTGCGTGGCAACCCCGGAATGTCGTAGCAGTGAAATAACCCCGGCGCGTACCGTTCCGTCAGCGCCCGCAAGTGCTCACGGAAGTTGAGCAAGGGGGTGTCGAGGTCAGTACGCTGCTCCAACTGTTCCAGATAGACCTTCAGTTGGTCACGCATATCCGCCGAAAGCGGCGTATCCGGTGCTTCCGTCCCCGGTTCCGGCGACGGGATATCCAGAATGTCGGCGATGTCCACCACCCAGGTGTAGCCTTCGGCTATCCAGGCGTAGTCGTCCTCAAAGTCCCGCAGTCCATCACGGATAGCATCGGCGAAACAGTTCAAACGCGGTTCGTCGGGCAGGTGGGTCAGGCTGATTTCCAGCGAGCCCAGCAGTTTCAACAGGTCCGCGTAGAGGCGCAAGCCGGCCAGTCGGAAGGGCTTGCGTCCGCTGCGAGACAGGACGCGGCGCAAGCGGGCGGCATAGTCCGCAACCAGTCCACCCTCGCGTTCCTGTCGAGCGGGGAGCGGAGATGCGGGCTTTTTGGTGAGGGTCTGGTTCTCCTGACGACGACGTTGGTAGACGATCACGTTGCTCCCCCGCAGGGCCTCGCGTACCTCGGCTATGGTCTGAGGGCGGCCGGTCGGCTGTTCACTCTGCGCAGCCGGTTCCTGAAAGGCGACCTCTTCGCCGCGCTGGACCGCTTCCGCGATGGCTTTGACCTCGTCCAGGCCTTCCGGCGGTCGGGCAGCCAGTCCCGTCGCGATCAAGGGTGGGGTGTCGTCGGAAGTCTTTTGTTCCCGTTTGGCCTGCGCCTGTACCTGACGCATAGTCGCACCTGCTTCAGCCCGCACCTGCTTGCGCAACTGGGTCTTCATGTGCTCGTCCGCGTCGTAGACGGGCGTCATGGCGTTGCTCAGGTAGTGGGCCTGACAATACTGATGTGGCACACCGGACCAGATAGTCTCCAAGGCGTTGATCAGAGCCCTTTGCTTGTCACTCACGGTGGCCAGGATCGGCAAGTTCAATGCCTCCACCGGGGCCAGAAAGTCCGCTATCGTGCCTGCGTCGACACGCGGCAACCAACCGGCAGCCAGCAGTGTGCTGGTCAGCACTTCGCGCACGACCCACAGTTGGGGCTGGCCTCCTTCTGGTTCCAAACCGTCCACGCTGACGATCAGTCCGCCGTACTCGGCAGCGGCAACCTTCAGCTTGTCCACGTCCAGTTGCTCGGCACACGCCAGCGGCGCCAGGTATTCCCGGTAAAGGTTGCCCACGTGACGCTCGCTGACGCGGATGTGGGACGGGAACGCGGCGTGGATTTGAGCATACGTCTTCTGCGCGTAATCCCGCTGGTAGCCGATATGCACCAACACGTCCAGACCGTAAGTCGAGTGGGGCAAACTCAGATGGGCCGCCTCGGCCGACAGATAAGTCAACTCTGGGTGACTAGGACAATGCCGCCCCCGGCTGGTGACGTAGGCATTCTCACTCAACATCTGGATGGGCTTACGCCAGTTCAGGTGGCGGTGCGACTTTAGCTTCTCACCACAGAGGAGACAGTGGTCGAATTCGGGGTGGTAGTGCTGACGTTTGGTGCAGACCACGGCTTTCTGACCATTACCTACGACGAAGGACAGTGCCAGGCAATAGAGTGCGTTCCATTGGGGAAAGAGTTGCCGGGAGATGTTGAACCAGACCAGCGCCGTCGCGTACAGCAACAGGAGAGCGACTACCGTTCCCGCGAGTGCGAGAAGCACGTTCCTGCCACGCAATCTTTTCTGCCTGCCCCTCTCGCGCTGGCGTTTGAGAGCGGCACGTCTTTGCCGTTTGCGGACGCGCCGCAACCACAATTGGATGCGTCGCCGCGCTTTCCTGGGCAAGAGAGGATGCTGAGGACGCCGACAGCGGGACGGCAGGCGTATCCACTCGGCCCAGACGACCATCTTGAGGGTGTATTCTGGGGGCGGTTTGGTAACGACCAAAGACCCGATGGGAGACCGGCTATGAGGCGCCACAGGGTGCGACGGAACGACATAGGCCAGGAGCAAAACGAATATGGACAGTATGTTTTTCATCACATCCCTCCGTTTCAGTGTCTTGACGGTAGGATGCCATGAAACTCTCATTTTGTCCAGATGCGGATTTGACCTGCCTTGAGACAAAAGTGGCTACTAAAAAGCGGCTTCCGGATATTAACCACGGTACAATTGGGTGGTCAAAAGTGGTGTGTCGCTTTTTCTGTTTGGCCATAAAAGACGGCGTCTTTGTACCAGTGCGAGTTGGGGGGGGGACATTGCGTTTTCCTTGTGGGCTGTGAAACAGGGTGCGTGCCGGCCGGAAACAGTTAGACAATAAATTTGCCCATTCTTATGCGTTGAGCCCTCATCAATTCAACTTCCCTGGCGCCCGAAACAACAATCTCCAGGTCCGGTACGAAATCCAGGCTCGTATCTCGTCCCTCATAGTCCACCGAGTTCAGAATGACCTTCATAGCGTTCAGGCGGGCCAGATGCTTGTCATCGGAACGGATGATAGTCCAGGGCGTCTCATCGGTATTGGTTCGTTTGAGCATCCTGTACTTCAAAACGGTGAACTCGTCCCAAAGGTCCTGCGCCTGGGCATCCACTTCGCTCAGTTTCCATTGTCGCAGAGGGTCGTTTCTTCGCCGGTCAAACCGTCGTTTCTGCTCCTCTTGCGTCACGCTGAAATAGAGCTTGACCAGAATAGTGCCTTGCCGTACCAGGTCTTTCTCAAACCCTACCACGCCGCGCATAAAATTCTTGTACTCCTTGTCGGTACAGAACCCAAAGACCTGTTCAACCATGGCCCGGTTGTACCAACTCCGGTCGAACAGTACAATCTCGCCGCTACGGGGAAACTGGGCCACGTACTTTTGGAAGAACCATTGGGTTCGCTGTTCCTCGGTTGGCTTGCCCAGCACGACGACCCGGTACCGTTTTTCGTTCATGTACCGGATCACCCGGCGGATGGTTCCACCTTTGCCGGCCGCGTCCCGTCCCTCAAAGAGGACAATCATGCAGAGATGATGGTTTTCCAGGCGGTTCTGCAATTTGATCATCTCCCCCTGGTAGGGCTCCAACTCTAGCTCCTGACGGTATCTTGTGACTGATCGCCCCGGTTGATTTTTCAGGCGCTCGTTCTGTTCTTGCAGCGCCTGGCATTCCTGGAGTAACGCTTCCAGGTTCACCTGTGTACCGTCCAGGGAAATAGTATCGGGATTCTGTTCTTCTTGCGGGTGATCTTTAAGGGTCATTGGGTGGTTCTTTCAATGCCAGCGTCTTTACGGGTAGTTTTCTGGCACAAAGGTTTGATAGGTCATGGGCGGCCGCACGTACCCGGTCCGTTCTTCTCGGGGCGGCAGTTCTATCGGTTCCGGCGTCAGGTCTTGGTAGGGGATCATGGACAACAGGTGCGCGATGCAATTCAGGCGTG
>Ga0190283_1001374_pt1 | contig 10976 bp, 11 predicted proteins | sample 48691801_MG_FD_161669 | JGI IMG/M metagenome (GOLD analysis project Ga0190283, IMG submission 161669) | Hydrothermal vent microbial mat bacterial communities from Southern Trench, Guaymas Basin, Mexico - 4869-18-0-1_MG | ecosystem: Environmental > Aquatic > Marine > Hydrothermal vents >...
GGCTCTACGCCGGAACCCTGGGCGGTCTCGCCGTGAGACAGCTCGAGTAGCCTCGATAACCAATGCATCCTTCCCCATCGGGACATTGCCTTCGGGCAGTGTCCCTTTTTTATTGGAGATCGAGTCGCGTGAATGATATTCGAGCTGATGTCGGTCTGCGGTGTATCAATATTGGATCGTCTGCGGCCCGTCCCGAACAGTATCGATCCACAGATTCATATCCTCTCAGGAACTGAGCGAGCGAATCTTACAATTTACTCTTCAGGCCCCTTTTAGGGGCTTCCTAATACCACCTGTATTGCAGGTGGTCTTGATTAAGGCCTCCGTCTACTGCCGCATTCTCTCGTTTGTCCTCACCCGTATCAAGTCAACATTCCCAGGAGAAACAGCGGTCGTCGGATACCTTGCATGTCCAGATCGTCGGTATGGGAGAAGATCACCTTCTTCTCGGCCTGGATCCCCTTGAACTGTTCGCGCCCTTTTCCCTTACCGCCGACCTCGACGACTATTTCTCCCCCAGAGTGCGGGATCAGATAGTCGGGCGTCTTGCTGCCGCGCGTCGACTTCAAGTAGTGGAAGGCGAGTCCCGATGCGGTCAGCATGGTGGCTAAAAAATCCTCGCGTAGGGCGCCGAGCGCCTCTTTATACGGCCTGAAAAGGAGCCGGTAGGGCACGGTCATGAGCACCTTGGGTTCCTTGAGCACATTCGTTCCCTTGGGAAACACCTGGTGGAGAACGAAAGCCTTTTCCATCAGCCTGATGTAGCTCTCGGCCTTGTATTTCGTGATTCCCAGGTTTCGCGAAACCGAAGAGTAATTGATACCGTCCACGTCGGAGCGACCGATGAAGGCGAGCATCTTGCGAATGAGATCGATCTCGTCGACACGCACTCTGGCGACGCGCGGGATGTCGCTCTGGAGAATCTTGGTGACGATGTTTTCGAGGATCGGCAGGGGCTCGAGCTCTTCCAGCGCAAAGGGCAAAATGCCGCCCTTCAGGTAGTCCTCGAACAGGTAGGAGTGGCGGAAACTCTCTGCGGGCCACTGACCGTCGATGATGTCCTGCATCGAGACTGTGGCAAGTTCTTCGCCGGTCTTGAATCCAAGGTACTCTCGAAACGAGAAGGGAAAGAGAGAGCGCAACCGCACGCGGCGCGATAGATCATGAGCGGATTGAAACATGGCGAGGGCCACCGAACTGGTGAAGATGATCCGCACGTTCAGGAAATCGCGGATCTTTTTCAACGTCCCGGCGAAATCCTCGACGAAATGAACTTCGTCGAGAAGGAAGAGCTCGAACTGCATGTGGTCGTGTAATTTCCTGACGAGGTCGAACAGATCGAGTCCATCCAGAGTATCGAGGGAAAGGTAGATCGCGTGATCGTGTTCGGCCGCGAGTTGCCTGAGCATTACGGTCTTGCCCACACCCCGGGGACCGACGATACCGACGAAGTGCCGCCCCTCGTGCGCCGCGAGGCTCTCGAATCGAGCTCGCTTCCTGCTGAATCGTTCGCCATCAGCACGGGCCAGAGCGTGTAGTTCGAGGATCTTATTGATGTCTGTCATAATCTATTTCAAAATAATTGGTTAAGAGAATTTTACTCTCGTGGCCCCTGTTCGAAACCCACAAGTCAATAGTCATTTCGACAAATGATTAGACGGAATGCGTGTCATTTTGTCAAATTGTTAAACGGAATGACAGGAATACGGTGCCGCAGCATTCCGTTCAAGGACTGCTGCAACCTCAGAGCGTCAAGGACCGTCCTTCTAGTGACGACGATGAGGAGGACAACATGCTTTGGAGACGACGAGTCGACAACGCACGCGCCTGTCACCACGTCTACTATCGTGGTCTGGCGAAACGCGCGATGTTCGAGCGCGCCGCCGACGTCACGCGATTCCTCGGACTTATCGGTGAGGCGGACTCTTTCGCTGCCGTCTCGATGATCTCCTGGGCGGCCAGGGCTGGATCGAGTTGACCCGCGCTACCAGCGGGATCTCCGCTGTGGCGGTCTCCGAGCTGAGGCCGGGCGAAATCTATCTGGGCACCGAGCCCGATAGTGTCATCCGCTCCCTCAACGACGGCGTGACCTTCCAGACCTACGACAAGGGCCTGGAGTCGAGCGAGCTCGAGGTCTTCTGCCTGCTGATCTCCTCGCAAGGCGATCGGCTCTACGCCGGAACCCTGGGCGGTCTCGCTGTGAGACAGCTCGAGTAGCCTCGATAACCAATGCATTCTTCCCCATCGGGACACTGCCTTCGGGCAGTGTCCTTTTTTTATTGGAGATCGAGTCGCGTGAATGATATTCGAGCTGATGTCGGTCTGCGGTGTATCAATATTGTATCGTCTGCGGCCCGTCCCGAACGGTATCGATCCACAGATTCATATCCTTCGACGGAAAGCAGCTCGAGGCGACGTACGGCACCGCGGGCCGCGCCAATGACCGAAGGAGCCGCTCCAGGCGCTTTCGCTTGCGGCCGCGCATTCGCGTTGCGTAAAATCCAGATCTTTATCGCCCCGGAATCTGTGGAACAAGGAGGATCTCATGCGCCACCCACTAATCAGTCTCGTTTCGGTAGCATTGTTCCTGGCGCCAGCGGCACTCACCCAGGACTGCTCCACCGCGTTCGAGATGGCGGAGAGATGCGCGTCAATGTGGGCGGAGTTCGATAGCGTCCGGTGCGAGGTGGAGGTGGTCACCGAGCTGCCCACGGGCCGCACCGTGGCCGCGGGCGAGTGCCTATTTGTGGGCGGGCGAACCAGGCAGAGCGTGGTCGATAGCAAGACCGGTTGGACCATGCTCGTCGTGAAGGACCGGTGCTACGCGTGGACCGAGATGCGAGTGCCCGGCGATCGGCCCGTACTGGAAATCGTGAAGGACTTTCGCGGCCACTTCGACTACAAGCACGAGACACTGATCGGAATGGTGGCGTCCACGCCGATCCTGCTCCATCCGTCGCTGATCTTCAACATCGTGGTGCGCAACTACGATCTTGAATTCGGAAGCAAGAGAGCCGAGGGAAAGATTCTGCTCCTCGACCTGGAGGGTGACCTCAAGCCCGAAAGCCTCGTCGAAGACCTCAATCGGACCTTGTCGGCAGACGAGCAAGCTGTCATCAAGAGGCTCGGCCGCTGCCGTCTCAGTGTGCGGGCCCACGACTTCATCCCGGTCCGGGTCGACTTCTTCGGCGACGCCGAAACGCAGACAGCGAGCTACTCGCTGCGGTTCACGCAGTACGCGATGAACCACCCCTTTCTGGAGCCCGAGCTCTGCTACACGCCGCCGAAGAAGGGGACAGTCACCGATCTGGCCGCCAAGCTCCGCAAGGGCTTTCGTCTCTCATTCTGGGATACCAAACCCGAACTTCCCCGCGCCAACGGGTCGGCCTTTCAGCCTGTGTCGGACGAAATGCGCGTCGATGTCCTGGTTCTGCCCGATGGCTTCTACAAGGTGGCGGGCAGAAAGTACGGCGACTTCGACAGCATCTACGGCGCGCTCCGGTGGGCGTCAACGGTTTTTGGACGGTACCGGGATGCCGGTTCTATGCACCTGACCGATGCTGACGTGGTGATCTACGCGGACCTTCAGAGCGATATCCGCGCGATCTTCACGCTGCTCATGGCCGGATCTACGGACACGGTCGCCATCGACCGCTATTACCTGGCGGCGCAAGATGCGGAGACCGGCTCCGAGGGCTACCTGCCCTTTTTCCTGCCCGCCAGCGTGGGCGTCGTCCCGGAAGAGGCATCGACTGATCCGGCTGGTCCAGAACGATACGAGGTGTCGCTGGGCAGCGAGGGCGCGGGGCCGACCTATACGGTGACGGTGATGAGCTCCAGCGAGGCTTCGACCTACACGACGCTCGACGATCTCGCGAGCGCTCTCGAGGCGATCCGCGCGAAGCACCCATCGGCCCTGATCGGCATGGGCCTTGTCGCCATCTCCTCGGAGCACGCCGGAAACGAACGGCGGCCCGTCACGGTTCAGCACCTGAGCGACTATTTAGACCTTCTCGCCGCGCAAGGAGCCGACCTGATGGGGCAGGATGTCAACGCGAGGAAAGAGATCGACGAGATCGCCCCTCTCGAGAGCGAATAGAACGGCATCTCGACCGACATCCTCGATTCCGCGGGGCTCGGGGGGGGGCAAGCTCTTCGCCCACTGCCGGATCTCGATGCCAAGCTCATAGAAGATCTCTTCTGCGAGAAGGTCATCTACAGAGCGAACTTCAACGCCATGCTGAGTACTGACCGGATCGAAATTCTCAGTCACCTCGCGAAAAACGACCGTGCGCCGCCGGAAGGATATCCCGCCGCCTGATAGCCAGATCCGAAGAGCAGCGCCAAGTCAACGACGGGACCGTCACGCGCGTTGAGGAAGACATACGCTTCGAGTTCAGGGTTTTGAAAACTTTTGCATCACTTTTGCCCGGAACGAGAGGTCAGACCGGTCGGAAGTGCTTCCTTTTCCGAGTTGGAACCATTCAGTCTGAGAGCTCACCTCATTCCGGCCGGTTTCATCACCCAGTTCGAGCAAGAAGAGAGGGCTTGGCACGCTGCGAGATCGACGAAGGTGGTAGAGATTATTTTCCTCTCAGGGAAGGGACTCATTTTTAAATCGCCACTGCCTGGAGCGATTCTTTTCGTGTACAACATAGACACAGAGTAGAAGTCGAAATCGTTGGTCATCTAGAGTTCTGAACCGTTGAGCAAGCCTTTCTTTGGGAGAGAAGATCATGAAGCGATTGACGGCGATTGTGTTCTTTCTCGCTGCGGGCATCACGTCGCTCGTTGCCTTCGCCGGGGACGCTGGAACCCTGCCGGGACCTCTTCGTCGCGGGGATGGCCCGCGGAGGGAGGTGCTCGAGAGACAGGGCAATGTGTTTTCCGTCACACCCGCGATGGAGTGCGGTTTTATGGCCAGATCTCCGGTGGTGACCGTGACAGATCGACCTCGGAGTCAATCGCGTCAGTTGACCTGGGATCTCAAGTTTTCAGCGTCGAGTCGTCTTTTCAAGGATGTCTCCTTTGCAAACGATCTTGTGGGGTACATCACGACCGAACTGGGTGGGGTGTTCAAAACGACGGACGGCGGCGACAACTGGCAGCAGAAGATGTACCTCGGATTCCCTTACTACTGGTATGGCGTCGAAGCAGTATCGCCGGATACGGTCGTCATCGTGGGATTCGACAACCAGGCGAACATCAACGAAGGGGTGATACGCTGGTCCCTGGATGGTGGTGATACCTGGAGCCAGGATATCGTGCTCGTCAACCCCAACGTGATCGGATGGTTGGACAACGTCCACTTCTTCGACGACAACCGGGGCATCGTCATGGCCAGATGGTCTGGCAGCGCCTTCTACACGACGAACGGCGGCAAAGACGCGGCATCGTGGACCTTCGTCCAGATCGATCCGAACAGCTCCTGGTTTTCGGGCAACATCGACGCCCAGGATTCGGGCGATATCTACACGACGGGGATCAATTTCGCGCACAGCACGGATTTCGGATCGAGCTGGACCGTCGCGCCCTCGGCAGATCCCGTTTTTGACGGGGGAGTCGATTTTCTGGATAGCAACAACCTGTTGGGCTGGACGGGCGGCGGGATGATCTCACCCAACGTCGAGGGCTGGGTTCACAGAACCACCGATGGTGGGGGGACGTGGAGTCCGCGGCTGTCGACTTTTCCCTATCCCATCCGGGCGATCAGGTTTTTCAGCGAGTCCCTGGGGATCGCCGTTGGTGGCAACGTCTATAGTGAGGCCGGAGGTATCTACAGCACCACCGATGCCGGCGATACATGGACTCTCGACGTTGACACGAACGCAGAAATGTTCGCCATCGAGGCTGTGCGAGTGGGCGGCTACTCCTACGATGTCTACTGCGCCGGTTCGACCGGGGGAAGCACCGGCTTCACGGGAAAGTTATACAAAACACGGATCGATCTGATCCCCGACGTCAACTTGAATCTAGATGTGCTGACCCCCTTCGTACAGTATCCCGGTCCACTCCAGGTGAAGCTGACGGTTTTCAACAACGAGGCCAACTCCATCGACGTCGACGTCTTTACCCGCGTTCAGATTCCCAACGGGAACTGGTACCCCCCGGGTGGAAACTGGCTCTTCGGCCCCTACTCGGTCGTGATACCACCGCTGGATTTCAGAGAAGGGATCTTGACCCATCCCATTCCGGCCAAGGCGCCGGTTGGAAGCTATCTGTACGAAGCCAACGTGGGTGAGCTGCCTGCCATCTGGGATACCGATGCCGACGGCTTTGTCGTTCAATAGACAACAGGTCTGACCAGAAAACAGGTCCGGCGCGTTTGCGTTGCACCTTTCGCCGGATTTCGAGGGCCAACAACGGATCCACCACGGCAGCGTGGATATGGGGCCGATGAATTCCACACACATGCCGATCAACATAGAACCCGCAGATTCGGATAAAACATCCACCCGAGGTCGGTAGAAGGAGTGTCGAATGGAAACCATTGAACAGAGACTCGATCGACTCGAGGCGCAGAATTGCCGTCTTCAGCGGCAAAACAGGCGTATCACACGCACCGCGGGTGTTTTGATGTTGGCCCTTGCGGCTATCATAATGATGGGGGGGATCGCTCCGGCTCCAAAGGTACTTTTAGCAGCAAAACTCATCGTCGAGGATCTCGGTGGGCACGAGCGGCTTCATGTTGGTATGAATGAAAACGACGAACCGATCATTGTTTTCTACGATAAGGACGGTTCCCCGCGGTTCTCGATCGACAGCAATGGTACCGGCTCTGTCAAGCCCGCACCACCGCCAAAAAACTGGGCCTGGCCGAAGAAGAAATCCGCGAGGCTTTGGAGTCTGACTATATGGTTCGCCCGGCCCAAAGAGGGTGAGACGCAGTTGTTTCACAATAGTCCCCGGTGCAAACACCTTCAGGATGCGGCGCGCAGCGGCGCCGTGGACGGAAACAAGATTACCAAGCAGAAGTTGAGTTACGCCTACAAACATTTCGCTGATCAGCTAGAACCCTGTTCTTGCTGCAAGCACCTGTTTCCGACAAATTAAGCCGACCGCCGTGAAATCAGCCGCAAGACGTGCCGCAAGCCCCGCTGCGCGTTGTGCTTTTTTATGGGAGTCGAAGACAGTTTTCCAGCGCGCGTAGTCGGAGACTCGCGTTCGACACAGCATAAACGTCAATGTTGTCCTTCAACATCGTGTGCATCTAAAGGCCGGTGCGTGACACGTAGACGACAATCGTGTCTATCAGGTTCAAGCGCGTGTTCGGCAACGATCACTCGTCAGAAATCTTCGGAATCACGTCGAAAAGGTCAGACGGAAGTGCCTCCTTAGAGAACGTTCTCGTTTTCCCTTGTGCCATCTTTCGCACTGGAGAACGCTCGTTTCTTTTCGCTCTGGTGGAAGACCTTCATGAAGAATATCCGCCAACCGAAGAAAAGTGCTAGTGAAATATAGGAAATGACGAAGGCAACTTGGCTGACTTCACTCGGCCGTAGAGCCAAATCCACAGAGAACGCCAAAAGAAAAACGCTGAGGATTAGCCAGTCGATGAGGTATGTAAGATCGAGGCGACCTCAAGCGAACTTAACTACCTACAAAAGTAGTGACGAAAGAGTGAGAACGCCAAGAGCCACACCCATCCAGTTCTCCCAATTCATACTATTACTCCGTTTGACTCATGATTTAGCGATCGAGGCGTCAACTATCCTGACACAGGGGGGCCTCCCTCTACTGGCATTTTCTTCGATCATTAAACCACCCCATGTTGTTATCTCCACTAGAAAGGTATAACTCAATGGCGAGTCCGAAAGCACCAATTATTAACTTTGCCACCTTGGTCACCCTCGTCGTCCGAAATACTATATTCCTGCCCAACGTTTGCGATAACCTGCGACGACGAAGCTGTCGGCAGGTTATCGCAAACGTTGGACAGGCCTTTTATTCGTTCCCAACGACACTGTCGATCTTCTGCATTGTTCCGAAGTGCACTGCCTGCTTGCTGCTCATCCGTCAGTTTGATTTCGTTACTTCAAGAATCCAATCCGTGATCATTTTCAGAACCTCGGGTGCCATGGCCTCCTTGCTGGTCAAATACTCGGCGGGAAGTCCCGTCCGGCATCGCTGGAATACATGGTTCATGCCGTCGATTTCCGCCACTGTGTAGGTGCGATTCCCGCCCTCGCGCAGCGCAAATTTGATAGCTGCAAGGTGCTCGCTCGCGGCGATTTGGACATCTTTGCTGCCGTTTATGGCGAGAACGGGACACTTGACCTGTTTCAGAACATCAGCCGGATCGTCGTCCATGGATTCGAGGACATGCGGCGATCGCATGAACGCGAAATATCCATCGACATCGTCCAGGTGGAAGAGAACCCTGGATTCTGCATCCATGAAACTCGCGATCTCCGCCAGGAGCTTCTTTGCCAGCGCGGTTTCTGAAGCGGACAACGTCGGCTTCGTATAGAGTGGCCACATCATTTCGTACAACTCTCGGATACGTGTGAAATCGTGCTCACTGAATCCGGACGCACGTGCGATAGCGATGCTCGAGAGGCAGGCGAACTCCTTGCCCCAGACTCCGGGTCCTGCCATCAACACGATGAAATCTACGTCGGAGGAACGCGTTGCCATTGCTGGCACAATCAGTCCGCCTTGGCTGAGACCAATCGCTCCAATCCGGCCTGGATCTACCGCGTCCTGTGACGCGAGAAACGTGACCGCCGCAAGCGCGTCTTTAGTAAACGCGTCTATGGCGTGAGGCTCATACTTTCCTCCCGACTGTCCGCAACCACGTTTGTCATAACGAATGACGGCTATCCCGTGACGGACCAAGTAGTCTGCAATCGTGGAAAAGACGCGGTGCTTGCCAATCCGAAGGTCACGGTCGTGCGGCCCAGAACCTGCAACGAGAACTACTGCCGGAGAAGGTCCAGAACGATCGGGTAGAGTCAGCGTGCCCGCTAGCCGAATTCCGTCATGGGGGTTTCGAAAAGTGATTTCTATTTCCTTGTAGGGAGCGCGCTCCGCAGAGTGCCGTGTTCCTTGTTGGTCACATGCCATAGCCAGCGCACCGACTACTATGAGAAGTGCTGTGAAATGTCTCTTTACTTCAATCATGATTGATCCGGCCAATCTCTTCAACATCCTGGCGATCAGCGGCGCCGCAAAGCGGCGGCAGGCGGCGTTACGAATCTCCACCCTTGTTTAACCGGTTTAGCACGTAGGTTCCCGTCTTCGTGAAGGTTACGGCATATTGATCCGCGAACTCCTCCACTTGCCGGCGGTTGGCTTTCGACCAATGACGACTATACCAGTCAACATGGTGGCCAACCTCATGATAGAGGATCTAGATCCAATACCTGCGAAGATCTCTCATGGAAAACTCCACGTACCACCATTCACGGTCACGAAATGCTGGAGTTCCGAAGCCTGCACACTCCTTCGAGAGTATGCCGGCCGGTCGTCGACGTCCAAGACACAGTCGCATGTCTTTGCGCCAAGGGAACATTACGATGAGTCGGACCCCGCTGCCGCAGATGAATTGAGCCAGCGGAAGACCTTCGCGACGGTCTGTCGCACCTGGGCGTCGGAGCCACAGGTGCGTTACCCCCACTTGGTCGCGCTTCGGTAGAGCTTTAATGCACTCTTCACCGGTAAGCGGAAAGAAGTAGTCCCGAGAGGGATTGTCCTCGATCAGGATCGGAGTCTGCTGATCGGGCCCCGGTGGAGAGAGGGAGTGTGCACGATTGAATATGCCGTCTGTGATCTTGGGGTGTGTTCGTCCCCCGTGGACATCACCGAACTTTCGGTTCTTTCGCCACGCAGTGTGCTTTTTGCTACGCATCGATTCTTGTCCGCCCAACGATTGAGCAAAACCGCGCCGAAATCATCCACCGCAGGCGAGGGGCTGCGGCGCTTGCGCCGCCCGTTAAGAACCCGGCTTCTTCGGCGTCGGTTTGAGCGAATGGTTATGAAATCCGTCCTCTTCTCCTCGGCGAGTTTGCGTATGATTCGAGGTACCCGCACTCAACACAGCGATACGTACGGACTGGCGTAGTAGTGGCGTCTGTTTATGCGCCTGACGACGAGCCAGATGTGGCGAATCCGGCAACCCATTGTGTCCGGCTCCGTGCATTTAAGTGCCCATGTTCGAGCAGGAAGCCGACCTCCATAGTGTTATCACACTTCGGACATTTTATTTTCATTCTAAATACTTTCATAACGTCTGCCATGAGGTGCGTCTTCAGCCGTCGCCTCCAGCGGGTTGTTCAAGTAAGCCGCTTCGCGCCAGTTAGAATCAAACGGCCGCTCGTGGAATCCTTACTGATCGTGCGGATCGGTATCTTCCACCCGACAAGGAATCCAAATGAAAGGAAGGTACCATGAGCGACAGTATCACGCGATTCAATCAATACCTCCAACTTGCAGGCTATGCCGAGAGGAGTTCTCAAGCCATGTACAAGCAGTGCTCAAACTGCAGCGCTTCCACAACAAGCCCTTGGAAGATATCTCAGAAGAGGGCCTGCGTCAATGTTCATGCGGAAATCGGCATTGTCCCACGCAACAGAATGAGAAGGCAGCGCAGTGGCTCCAGACACAGACACAGAAGCTTCTGCCATGTAACTATTTCTTTATTACGTTGACGATGCCGGAAGGGCTTCGGTGTGTCGTAAGAAGTCATCAGCGGTCAGCATACGCAGCCCTGTTTTCGTGTGCCATGATGCCATGAAGGCCGCCGGGTTAGTGGAAAAGATCGATCCTTCCGTGTGGAAGACAGAGTGGGTTGTTGATAGTGAAGCTGTCGGCAATGGTCAAACCACATTCCGGTATCTTGCAAGATATGTATTTCGAGTGGCTATTTCCAAAGACAGGATCATCAGCTACGACAACCACATCGTCACGTTCCGTTACAAGGATTCTGATACCGACAAATGGCGAGAGATGAGTCTTGATGCAATGGAGTTTATACG
>Ga0190283_1001375_pt1 | contig 10968 bp, 10 predicted proteins | sample 48691801_MG_FD_161669 | JGI IMG/M metagenome (GOLD analysis project Ga0190283, IMG submission 161669) | Hydrothermal vent microbial mat bacterial communities from Southern Trench, Guaymas Basin, Mexico - 4869-18-0-1_MG | ecosystem: Environmental > Aquatic > Marine > Hydrothermal vents >...
GCGGAGAATCGCCCGGACGATGTGGTTCTTGAGGACGTTGGCCTGGAGCAGAAGCGACTCGACCTCTTTGACCTGCTTGGCCAGGGCGTGCTTGGGGTCGATTTGCTTGCGACACTTGTCAGCTTTGAACTTGAGAAAATTGTATTGGCAAAACAGCTGATATTCCTGCTTGGCCGACAGCAGCGGCACGTCGTAGAGCGTTTTGAGATATGGCGGGAGATCAGCGGGAGTTTTGACTTTTTTCGTCGCATCAGCCTGGGCTTCGTTATCCTCAGCGAAGATACTCTTCTCGGCGTTGGGCGACTCGAAACATTCGTTGTAGACAAACGATACGGGCTGTTCCAACAGCTGATGTGCCCGCATCTCGTTTACGATGCGATAAATGCTGCCGCGTGTGCGACGATATCGCTGAGCGAGCTTGCCCACAGACTCACCCCGCAGAAAGCTGCGATAAATCAGCCTTTTTTCCTGGCCACCGACTGAGCTGAGCAGGTGTGGGAAGATAGCTTTGTCCGGGAACTCCGTGTCGTGCTTGCGGATGGTGTATCGTATGGTTTCGACAGCCCGGCCCGTTCGCCGGGCTAGTCTGCGGGCGATTTCGATCAGGGTGCAGTTGGCAAAAGTAGCCATGCGTCTGGCCCGGGTGATGATTTTGTCTCGCTCAGCCTGGGAGAGTTGCGAGAACTTCATCGACCGCTGTACGTCGGCGAGGTGGTCGTGCAGGAACCACTCGACGGAGCTGTCGAGAAAGCCTATGCGTCGTTTGCCGTCGGGGAAAATCAGTCGCCGGGCTGGCAGGCCCCGCAGCCTCCAGCGCTGGATGGTTTTGGTGGACACATCGAACCGCCGGGCCATCGCAGCCGTGTCGTAGACCTTCTCGCTGTAGTCGCTCGTGTGCAGCTCGAAGCTGTCGGAGACGTCGAGCATAAGCACCAGCAGGTCATTTCGCAGCCCCTTGCCGTCGAATACCCGCTTGGTCCGGGCTTGTGGCCGATAACCGGTCAGCCGAAAAACCACAAACTCGTAGGGATACGCCTGATCTGGGTTAGTCAGTTGCAGCAAGTCCTCCGCTGCGTCGAGAAACCCCTTCCGCAACCTGGGCAGGCTTGAACACAACTCGCCGGAAAGTTCGGCAATAGCTTTGTTTTTATACTTTCGCATCGCCTGGGTTTGCTTAGAAGAGTTTTTTCAAGACCCCGTTTTTTTTCGGGTGGGTCGGCTTGGCTGGCGCTTTGGGTGCCGTTGATTTGGCTGGTTTTTTGGGTGCTGTTAATTTTGCCGGCGGTGCTGGCGATGCCGGTTTTTCCGTTTTCATTCCGGTTAGTTTTTTTAGCCCGGCTATCGATTGCTTCTGCTCGGCTTGTCTTGCCTGGCGCTCAATTTGCCCGACGAGTTCGCGAGCCTTGCTCAGCATTGCCTGGGCCTGGTCAGGCTGACCTGCTGCATCGAGCGACTGGGAATAGCGGACATACGCACCTACGAGGTCTCGCTGATAATACCACCGTCGGGCTGGTGGGCTGGCCTGGCTGGCTTGGGTTCGCAAAGTCAAAGCTGCCTTGCTCTGGGCCAGGGCGTCCTGTGCGCTGCTGGCGGTGCGGTCGAGAAAATCCTTCAAAGACTTATCGACAGGCTCCGCAGGCCTGGCCGCGTGAAGCTGGCCCCACAGAGCCTCAGCTTGCTTGACAAACCTGTCGACTCGGCGGTTCATGTCCCACAAGGTCATCTCCATAGCTGAAGCCAGGGCCTTGGACTCGCCATTGATAGAGAGAATCGTCGCCTGCTTGTTCGACCCCAGCCGACCGGCCTGGCTTAGCTCTTCCCCAGCGGAGCTCCATGCCCTCCGGGCCTGACCCGCCAGGTCAAGAGCTTCGCTGCACGCACGACCAGCCTGGGCCTGGGCCTCGCTGGCCAGCTTCCACAACGCAGCTACCTCCCCAGCCTGGACGCGGAGAAACTCCGCATCGCGCGAGGCTGTGAACTTGCAATTTTTACGATTGGCTGCGATCTGCGAGAGCTTATGATCAGCTTGACTTAGCTGATAGTCGCAATAATCCCCCTGCCCTTTGAGCCCCCGAACCTGGTCTTGAATCTTCGCGATTTTCACTCTGTCCGTGCGAATGCCTTCCTCGATTTTCAATGCGGCGTCGAGTTTTGCCAAGCTGGCTTCGCCGGTCGACAACGAACTGTCCTTTCGCAACGAACTGGCCTGGGCACCATCAGCTTCTATCGTTTTGTTCAACTTGGCGATGGTAGCCTGGCGGGCTGCGATGTCCCTCGCCAACCTGGTTTTCTCCGCGGAAATGGTAGCTTTGTTCTTCTCAATCGCCTGGGCTTGGGCATCGAGGTCTTTCAGGGTTTGCCTGGCGTTGCGAACTCGCAAATCGAAAGCCTGGACGAAGCTGTTCCCTCGCTGGGCCTGGTCCAACTGTTCCTTCGCTTTATTCAGCGACGCAGCCGCCCGTCGCAAAGCCATCCTGGCAGAGTTTGCATAACATTGGCCTTGCAGGTTCCGCACCTCGCCGAGTGTCATCTTGGCCAGGGCCACGTCAGCATGTGGGACAGCGTTGTCGGGTCGGCCTTGATAATTTTCCTTCAGCGCCGTCGTCAGCACAGCCTCTGCTTGACTTAGCAATTTGAGAATAGCTGGGTCCAGCGATTTGTCCTCGCCGGGCAAAGGCTTCCCGTCAGTGGCCAACTGGGCCTGGCCGAGCAAGCTATTAGCCTGGGCGTAAAGCGCGGTCGCCTGCGCGGTAGCCTTTTGGATATTTCGCCCAGCCGCTCGCTTGGTAGCGTCCCAGCAGCCCATCAACGAAAGGATGCCAACAAAGCAAAGCAGAGTCCCCATTGTAACCCCAATATGTTTTTTTTTATTTCGCACGTTCGTTCTCCAAATTTTCGCCATAGGCCGACAGGGACAGGGGCGCAAAGCGACCCGAACATTTTTATGGCATTTTTGTATCACACGCCAAGTGAGTTTTCAAGATGATTGTCGGACGAGAGGTTTTCGATTTCGGATTAAGCCCAATCCAAAATCCACAATCCGAAATCAAATCTTGCACACGAGCTTACTGTTCCGCCAAAAAACTCCGTTTGTTACCGCTGGCTGTATGCTGTGCCTTTCCAGGTGATTTTCGCACCTGGGATGTGTTTGAGCATGGCTTGGAAAATCGTCCATGCCGTCAGCAAAACTCCGAGGGGGTATGTCCAGAACAATTCCCACCGCACGCGGATCAGCCTGTAAAACCCGGCCATGAGGGTCAGCTGCAGTACCACCGTCGCTACGCCCAGATAGCCACAGACCCGCCAGAGGTTGTCGCCCTCGCCCAGCGACAGGCCCATCGCAGCTGCGAGATACGGAAACAGGCCTACCATTAAAATCAGAGTCAGCGAGATTGTCAGCCTGGTAAGGCTCGGAAACGAGCCGAAGAAAATCCGCGTCCAGCCCTGTATCGTCTGGGCGAAGGTGGTGTACATGCGGACGCTGTAAAGTCCGTTGCTGCGGGCGACGCTCAGGCCCAGCTGTCGTTGTTTGACCAGCCCGGCGATGGCCATGTCTTCCTGCATGACGTCTCGCAGGGCCTCGTGGCCTCCGATGGCGTCGTACACGTCCCGCCGAAACAGCATAAACGCGCCGTTCGCATAGGCGTGAGGCTTGCGGGGGTTGTTGACTTTTTTCGGGTCGAACCAGACCATCAGTATCCCGCTGCCGACGGGCTGAACGACGTTCTCCCAAAACCCCTTCATTTCCAGGTTCGGCAACAGGCACAACAGCCCAGCCTGGCGGTCAGCCATCAGCTGCATCGCCACAGAGAGGCTCCGCGGCGAGAGCTGTTTGCAGTCCGCGTCGATGCACAACAAATACTCGCCCGTCGCCAATTGCGACGCCAGGTGCATCGCGTGGTTCTTGCCCTTCCAGCCCGGGGGCAGCTCAGCGACGTCTATCGCGCGGATGCGCGAATCCTCCGCAGCGAATTTGTGGATTATCTCGCCGGTAGCGTCGTCGCTGCGGTCGTTGCAGACGATAATTTCCAGGTTCGGATAGTCCTGCATAAGCAGGCTTTCGATGCACGGAGCGATATTGGCCTGCTCGTCCTTGGCGGCAATGAGCACGCTGATTTTCCCAATCTCGCCAGCTGGACATGGATAGTCCTCGGTAAGCTCAAAACCATTTCGCCGCTCAAGCTCCAGCTGAATGTGTCGCGACACCCAAATCAGCGTAACAAGCCCAGCCAATATCGTCATAACAATAGCCATCATCTCCCCCCCCCAGCCCAGGCTTGGCGGGCGGCGGCGATAACTTCTCGCACCGCGACATGGTGGGCATCGGCCTGGGCCTGGCAGTCGACAAACTCCGGCGAGGCGGTTATCGCCCGCCCGTCAAGCCAACCCAACTTGACGCGAATGGGCCCGAATGCCGTCTCGAGGGTTTCGATAGACCGGGTGAGCTTGGCTCGACAGGCCTCGCGCTGGCGGATGCCCAGCGTTGTGGTCTCGGTGAAAATTATTCGCTGGGCCTGGGCAAGGTCAGCTGGGTTGCACAGTGCGCAGAGAAGCCAGGCTGGGCGAGATTTTTTGGTAAACACCGGGCTGGCCCAGGCGTCGAGACAGCCCGCGGATATGAGCTTCTCGATGGTCGCTCCGAGAACCTCGCCGGTGCAGTCGTCGATGTTCGCTGCCAGCTCGATGACGGTGTCCCCCTGGCCTGCCGGGCTGGGCTTGCCGAGGATTACCCGCAGCGCGTTTGGCAGGTTGGCGAAGCGACGCGTGCCAGCTCCATAGCCTATTGCTGATATTTCCATCGCCGGAGCCGGGCCAAAACCCTCCGCCAGTTCCGCGAATATCGCCGCTGCCGTCGGCGTGGTCAGCTCGCCGGTGCAATCAGCTGGGCCTGGACAGGTTTGTGCGCCGATGAGCAGCTCAGCCGTGGCTGGGGCCGGGACGGGCAAGGTGCCATGCTGACAGGTAATCGTGCCGCTGCCCAGCGGAATGGCAGAGCAGAAAAGTTTGTCGATGCCCAACAGTTCCATCGCCACCGCTGTAGCGACGATGTCGACGATGCTGTCAGCTGCGCCGACCTCGTGGAAATGCACCGCCTGGATATCGCAGCCATGCACCTTGGCTTCCGCTGCGCCAAGTCGCGTGAATATTCGCCTGGCCAGATCTGCAGCTTCGGGGGTCAGCTTGGCGTTGTCTATAAGTTCGAGGATGTCCCCCAGGTGTCGATGAGGCTGCCTGGCATGGGGGTCTACGTCTACTGAAAATTGCCCGCACACCAAGCCACCCAGCGTAACAGGCCCGAAGCGGACAGACACCCCGCCAAGCTTCAACTTGGCAAGCTCGCCCTCAAGGGCCTGGAAGCTAGCCCCAGCCGAAAGCAGGCTCGCGACGATCATGTCGCCCGCTGCGCCGGTAAAACAATCGAAGTATGCAATAGCCATAGCCAAACTTTATCACGAATAGCTACAAAAAACAAAAACAGAAAAAACATGGGCAAGATGCCCACGCTACGGTCGGGTGGCGGCCGAGGCCGGGGTTAGCCTAAACCGCCTGGCCACCGTCAAGCTGTCCCACCGAAAAAATTCCGCTGACAAATTTTCGCCAGGCCTTGTGCCAGGCCTGCCTATAATTCTCCCGTGATTTCCTCGACGAAGTCTTTGACGGTAACGATTCCGACGTGTTGCCCCGCGCGGGTTACGATGGCGAAGACAGCTCGGCTGCGTTGCATTTGCACCAGAGCGTCGCGGATGTTAGCCTCTGCTGGGACGAACATAGGCTGCGTCATGAACTCCGCCGGCGGGCGACTTTGCTCGTCAGCTAGCACGTCGTAAACGTCGACAACCCCGACGACCTGCCCAGCCTGGCCTATAAGAGGAAGACGAGAGAAATCGTGCTTGCGAATAATCGTCAAAAAATCAGTCAGGCTAATATCTCGCGGAGCTGATACTACTTGCTCCATAGGCTGACAGACGTCTGCTACTTTCAGTTTGTCCATGTTCATGACCCGCCGGGCCATGTTCGTTTGCGACAGCGACAGCGCGCCGCTGGCTTGGCCTTCAGCCAGCACAGCTGATAGACCCTCGTGCCCTAACAGCGACGAGGCTTGTTTTTGGCCCAGCAAGGCTAGCAGCGCTCTGGAAACCAGCCTGACGAGATAGCTTAGGCCCGTGATTTTGAAGAAGATATCCGCTGCCCGCAGCACTGGCGTCAGACGGTAGATTAAGCTGCCCATGCGTTGGAAAACCAGCTTTGGCACGCTGTCGCCCAGGACGAACATCATGGGCGTTATAATCGCCAGCGTGTAGAGTTCAGCCCGGTCTTCCCGCCCAGCTAACACTACCATGGCACTGACTGCGAAGGTTGCGAAGTAGTTGTGAATATTTGTACCCAGCAGCAACATAGCCAGGAGGTTGTCGCTGTTTCGCACCATGTTTCGCAGTGTTTTGGCCCTGGCCTGGCCTGCCTCTGCCCGCAGCGACAGTCGTACCTTGTTGGCCAAATAGACGCCCATTTCCAGCCCGCTGTACAAGGCTGCCAGGACGACATTCACCGCCAGGGCAGCAAGCCAGGCTATCCAGAGAAGCTCTTGCGACATCGCTAGCATGTCAGGCCCTCCAGCAGTTTCAGCCTGACAGCTCCGACGCGTCGCCCAGCGACCTGCTCGACCGTAAACTGCAAATTCCCAAGCCTGCCCGTGTCGCCCATCTGGGGTATCCTGCCCAGCTGCCAAGCAACAAGCCCGCCGACTGTGCTGATGCGATGATGACTAAGATCGATGTTGAAAACCTCCGCCCAGTCGTGCACCGACAAGTCGCCGGAGATGATATATTCGTTTTGGCGTATATGTTTCACCGGCTCGTCCAGCTGGGCTTGGCCTGGCTGGGGTATCTCGCCGACGATTTCCTCCAGCACATCTTTCAGCGTTATAAGCCCAGCCGATCCGCCGTACTCATCGACGACGATGGCTAGCTGCTTGCCAGTGGCGCGAAGTTGCGACAGTACCCTGTCCAGATTCGCAGAAGCTGGAATAAACGAGACAGGCTGAAGCAACTCTCGCAGGGGTGCCCCGGGGCGGAGCAGCAGATGCTTGGCATGGACGACGCCGAGGATGTTGTCGAGGTCTTTCTCGAAGACGGGCACCTTGCGGAGTCTGGTTTTGCGGAAAAGCCTGGCCAGGTTTGCCGGGTCGTCGTCGATATCGCAGGCGACCATGTCCACTCGCGGCACCATCACGTCGCAGGCCTTGATGTCGGTCAGCCCCATGATTTCCTGGAGCAACTCGCCGGCGTTGCGGTCGATGATGCCCGCCCGGGCAGATAGCTTCATCATTGCCGCAAGTTCCTCGGCACTGAGGATGTCGGTTTGCTCAGGCCTGGGCGCGACGATCTTGGCGATGGGCCCGACCAGCAAAGTTTCCAGCACCCACAAAGCGGGGACGAGCAGTTTTTGCGATGCCCACACAGGCCCGGCTGCCAGCGTGCTCCACTGCGGCGCCGCGGAGTAGGCTAGCATTTTCGGAATAACCTCGCCCAGGAGTATCACTGTCAACAAAGGCCCAGCCGAGGCTGCTATGAGTATCCAACTGGCTGCCCCGCTACGTTGCAGCTCCAGAACCATCACCGCTGCGGTGGCGGAGAAAGCGACGTTGACCGTCATATTTCCCAGTAGCAGCGTGTTCAAAAGCCGACGAGGCCGACGCCTCAGCTGCACCGCCAGGCGCGAAAAGACATTGTTGCTGCGGGCCAGGCTGTCGCGATGAGCGGCGCTGAGACAAAACAAAGCCGTCTCCGAACCACTGAAAAAAGCACTAGCCACCAGTAGCAGGCCCATCGACACAAACGTCCAGTCATAGCCTGTGATTTGAGCGAACATCATAATCCCAGCTTTGAAAAATTATCGTAACGGTTCTTTTTGCTTTTACTGATAACTGACTACTGATGACGGATAACTTTTTCACTTATACCCTTCCACCGCGCCGGATGTGTATTTTTCGATAGCCTGGGCGAGGTCGACGTCGTTTATATTCGCTAGCGTGCAAAGCCAAGCCAACACGTCGGCGAACTCCTCTTCCTTGTTGGCCTGGTCGTCGCCAGCCAGGGCTGTCGCCAGCTCACCGACCTCTTCGATAAACCACATAAACGTCGCAGGCGTACCGCGGGCGCTGTCGGTAGTGTAGTATTTTTCGCGGATGAATTTCTGGAACTCTTCGATAGTCATCCCCCCATTGTCCGGTTTTAACCGGACCGCGTCAACAAAATGTCCCGCAACCACAACACAGTGCCGTGGTTGCGGTGTTTGCAATCACGACTGGGTAACCATGCCACCAGTCAACCAGTCAACCAACGATCGGATGTTACTCAGATTTGTTTTGCTCGACAAGTCGGCCTGTGTTCTCCGCGATCCGGAACATGACGATGATAAGCTCCAGCCAAATTCTCGCGAAAAGAACATAGAGAAGAAAAAACAATGGCGACAGCAGAAGCATAAAAACTCCCATGGTGGCAGATTTGCTAAACCCGCTGATAATCAATCCAATTGTCCCCAAACCGACCATGACAATAGCTACGACAAATAAAGTCTTGATTACCCTTGTCGTTACAAATTCGGAAAAGGAGAAATCAAAAAGACTGCCTAGGAAACTTGTTTTTTCGCTCATGTTAATCCCTTTCAATATAGTGTTCTCTGTGATATGGAACAGAACTTTATGCTCTTCGTGGTGAATTTTTGTGTAGCTGTGAACGGTTACCGTTTTTCTTTAATGTCAAAGAGAGGATAAATGGCTATACGGGACATTGCAACCGTGTTGCGGAAAAAATTGCGAAAAAAAAATTGCGGAAAAATCGTACGCTTTTATCAGACCGGGTGTTTGAGTATACTGACCGCCTGCGACGAAGCTTATAATAAGCTGCGAGGATAACCTTCGCAGCTGACTGGAGACTGATATGCGAGTTTGTTTTATAGGCCCAAGTCAATCGGGCAAAACTGCGTTGTTCGCAGCCGTAGCTGGGGCGGGCGGGTCGAATGTGGATATATCCAGGCCAGACCAACCCCACCTGGCAGTGGTGAAAGTGCCCGATGCGCGACTGGCCTGGCTGAGTGAGCTGTACAATCCCAAGAAGACCACCCCCGCTGAGCTGGAGCTGCTGGACCTGCCGGGGATGGACCTTTCCGACGAAGCAGGCCGGGCCCGGGCCAAGGCCCATTGGCCCGCGATTCGACAGTCCGACATGCTGGTTTTCGTTGTGCGGAGTTTCACCAGTGACGAAGCTGCGCCATATCGAGGCCGGGTTGACGCCGCAGCTGATGTGCGGGAGTTGCTGGGAGAGATGCTCTTTGCCGACCTGGAACAGGTTACCGCACGGGTCGAGAAACTCGCCGACGCTGTGAAAAGACCCACGCCCAAACGCGACGAACAACAACGCGAACTGGAGCTGATGACCAGGCTCCAGGACGCTCTGGAAAACGAAACGCCGATATCCCAGGCTATAAAAACCGAGGCTGAGGATAAGCTGATTCGCAGCTTTGGGCTGTTTTCGCAGAAGCCCGCTCTGGTGGTGGTAAACTGCGACGAGGACGATCTAGCTGGGGCTGACACTATCGAGTCGTTGCCAGCCTTGCGACTTTCAGCCCGGATCGAGCAGGAGATATCCCAGCTGCCGCCGGAAGATCGCAACGAGTTCCTGGCGGACCTGGGCCTGGCTGAGCCAGCCTGCGACAGACTCATCCGAGCCTGCTATCAGCGGATGAAACTCATCAGCTTCCTCACCAGCGGCCAGGACGAGTGTCGCGCCTGGACGATATCAGCAGGCACAGAGGCCGTAGAGGCAGCTGGGAAAATTCACTCGGATATCGCGCGGGGATTCATTCGCGCAGAGACAGTTGCCTACGAAGACTTTCACGCAGCCAAGGGCAGTATGAAAGACGCCAAAGCTGCGGGAAAAGTACGGCTGGAGGGCAAGACCTACTCAGTACAAGACGGCGATATCATAAACTTCCGATTCAATGTTTGAACGCCGCAACGTTAAGCATCACCCTGAGCGCGGCGGAGCAAGCGATAGGGTGAATGCTCTTGTTGGGTTGTTTTTTATTTATTGAACGGGCCAACTATCAAGCCTTCCTGGGAGGTTCAGTTCCCATTTTAGATAAAACTCTGCGGCATCTTTTACTCTACGAAATTCCTTCTGTGAATCTTCGGCTATCTCACTGAGATCGTACACTGATGGTCTTCGGCTATGGCAAATGTACCTAGTTGGAGATACCCTATGAATCACTGTTCCCTCATAAACCAGATCGCCATCCTTGTGGGTTGGCATCTCTCTTGGAAACCATTCTTCTTTTTTGATAATGGCCGAGAGATGATCACGGACTTCTGAGTAACGAAGGGTCTCATTTGGCCATAATCCCTTTGCCTTTCGTTCTTCCACATTCAGGTGGCCTCCACGAAGAAGCATGGTCAATATATCTGGTGGCATTTCCATTTTATTTATCTGACCCAACGCTTACGATCACGTTTTTTCGCGCCAGCGAAAATAACGTGGATCGATTTGTTAGAGATTATTTATTATGTATCTTCTGTTCAACCACTCTTTCCATTCTTCAAATTCAGGTGACCCTTGAATTGATGAAATAAATTTCTCGAATGTACAGTCAATCAAATATGGTTTTGATTCGTCCTTTAGTTGGGCAATGTACTCAGGAATCACGTGGTGAAAATGGTTGTTCCCGTTTGGGTATAGGGTGATAGAATAAAATTCATCAATATCCCCAACTTGGATCATTTTTAACCCAAGAAGATGATTCCTCCAAACTTGGCGAAATTCATCTGTTCCAAATATTTCATTATCTGGATTTTTGAAAACCCTTGATGCTCTCGCTGTTTGCCAGTACAAGGAATCGTGATTTTGGACATTGATCGATTCTGTTTTCCCGATGGGATAAGCCTGTTCGGTATATTTGACTTCAATCCCAATT
>Ga0190283_1001377_pt1 | contig 10958 bp, 3 predicted proteins | sample 48691801_MG_FD_161669 | JGI IMG/M metagenome (GOLD analysis project Ga0190283, IMG submission 161669) | Hydrothermal vent microbial mat bacterial communities from Southern Trench, Guaymas Basin, Mexico - 4869-18-0-1_MG | ecosystem: Environmental > Aquatic > Marine > Hydrothermal vents > Microbial...
GCTTTGCACGTGGGATTGCCCCTACAAACCGTCATGTCGCGTAGGGGCAATCCTTTATGGTTGCCCTCACCGAAAAGCTTAACTTAATGGCATTGACCCAAAGGCATCGAGTAACACAAGACTTTCCAGAACGACGACGGCGCCCGGTTAATGCGTTAACCAAATTGAATGATAATAAAAAATAGATTATAACTATAATACACAAATACTATTAACTCAGAAAAAGGCCTCTAAAATTTTGTTCTGAAAAATTTATGGTCAGCTACTTAACTGATAACTGATACTGATAACTGATAACTGATAACTGAACGACTTGTTACGCGCCATCCTCAAACAAACGCCCTTGACTCAAAAAACGCCCAAGACTCAGTTAAAAAACCTCCGAGTGATGGCATTACTTGGAAGTTTGCCACCGATTACGGAGTAAATCATAATGCCTGATAATAATACATCATATCAACACAACCGTTTATTGGTATTTTTTTTATTAATATTACTAGGTTTTTTAGGAGTTGCCAGCCTGTTAATTGCATCCCATCAACGCAATTTGCTGCTAGATAACGAAAGACAACGTGCCACCCTTGAATTGGATTTGATCAGCGGATTTATCTCTGAATCCTTTTTGAAAAATGACTATGCGGCTGTGCATCTGTTTCTGTGGGATTGGTCTAAGAAACGTGAACATATTGTGCGTTTGACAGCCACCGCAAAAAATGGTTTTGAGTTTGTGAATTACACCCGTCATACACCCACCGACAACACCTATTCGGTTAAGCGTCGTGTGTCATTTCCACCCAATAACTACCTTGATTTAGAGATAGCCAATGATCTTGCTTCGATAGAAACAATTATCAATGAATTGAATTGGCACCTGTTGGTGATTTTTTCAATCATTATAGCTCTACTAGGGTTTATTTTATGGATTACTCTTACAAAAATTGCGCTAATACCTCTGGAAAGAGAAATTAACAAGCGTACTGAAGAGCTCCGGCAACACCGCGATCATTTAGAGCAACTGGTGCTTGAACGGACTCAAGAATTAGCCACCGCCAAAGAGATGGCAGATTCGGCCAACCGCGCCAAAAGTGACTTTCTGTCCAATATGAGCCACGAACTGCGAACGCCATTGAATGGCATTTTGGGCTATGTTCAGATTCTCAAGCGGAACCGAGGATTAACGACTCAGCAAGCTGAAGGCTTGGACATCATTTACCACAGTGGTGAACACTTACTAACCCTCATCAACGACATTTTAGATATCTCCAAAATCGAAGCTCGCAAGATGGAAGTCTACCCAACTGACTTTCATTTATGGAATTTTCTGGAAGGCATTGCTGGCATCATCCGTATGCGAGCTTCTGAGAAGGATATTTTATTTAAGACTGAAATTGCCAATGCTTTACCCAGTGGCGTGCAGGCTGATGAGAAACGGTTGCGACAGATTTTAATCAATCTACTAGGCAATGCGCTAAAATTCACGGATACCGGCCAAGTTACGCTCCGAGTGACTGTCATTGAGGAAATATCCCCTAACCCCCCTTTTTCAAAGGAAGGGAATCCTCCAGGCGGGATTTTTCGCTTCGAGGTTATAGACACGGGCGTGGGAATGACGCCAGAACAATTAGAAAAGATATTTCTGCCCTTTGAACAAGTTGGAGATACCGAACGTCGAGCCGCTGGCACCGGCTTAGGCTTGGCGATTAGTCGGCAATTAGTCCAGTTGATGGGCAGTGAACTAAAAGTCAAGAGCGAGTTTGGCAAAGGAAGTGCATTCTGGTTTGATTTAGCCTTGCCTGTCGTTGCCGCAGAAGCCCAAGAAAAACGAACCCTAACCGGAGAGATTATAGGTTATAAAGGCAAGCGGCGAAAAGTGTTAGTGGTGGATGACAAATTACCAAACCGTTTAGTGTTACTCAATCTGCTTGAACCGCTCGGGTTTGAGGTGGTGTTAGCTGAAAATGGTCAAGAGGAAGTGGCAAAAGCTAAGGAAATTCAACCCGATCTCATTCTGACGGATTTAGTAATGCCAGTGATGACGGGAATTGAGGCCGTGCAAAAAATACGACAGATACCCGAATTGCAAGAGGTTGTTATCATTGCCGTCTCGGCGAGTGTCTTTGAAATGGATAGAAAAAAGAGCGTGTCAGTGGGATGTAACACCTTTTTGCCCAAGCCGGTGAAGGCTGAGAAACTTTTTGCGTTGCTGGAAACTCACTTGAAATTGGAATGGGTTTATTCTGAATCTGTGGCAGATGAAGGACTCGCGGAAAGTCTGGAAGCAAAGGAACTGGTAAGTGGGCCATTAGTTCCGCCACCGGCGGAAGACTTGGAAGTTTTGCATAAATTAGCCATGACGGGGAAAATGCGACGTATTCGTGATAGAGCGACGCACCTTGAAGAGTTAGATGAAAAATATCTCCCATTTGTCCGCAAACTGCGACACTTAGCCAAGGGTTTTGAAAGGGAACAAATCTTGGCTTTAATTAAACAATACAGAGAAATGTGACCTTTACGACAGAACACCCTCGATCCCTACCCTCTTCCTCCGGTTTGTAGTAGGTGATTTATCACCTTTTTCCCAACAGAGGAGAACAGATATGAGCACCCTCTCAGAAAATCCTACTGAATCTGAATTTCAAGAATATACCATCTTAATTGTGGATGACAATCCTGCAAATTTAAGCGTCTTAACGGATTATTTGGAAGATAATGGCTTTGAAATCATGGCCGCTCGTGATGGCAAGACGGGGCTTGAAATGGCACACCTCGCCCAACCCGACATTATCTTATTGGATGTGATGATGCCTGGGATAGATGGCTTTGAAACCTGTCGCCGCTTTAAAGCCTCTGACACGACTAAAGAGATTCCGGTGATTTTTATGACGGCACTGACGAGTCTTGAAGATAAAGTCAAAGGATTTGAAGTGGGAGGCGTGGACTACATCACCAAGCCCATACAGCAGGAGGAAGTCTTAGCACGTATCGCCACACATTTACGCATTCGAGAGTTAACCCAGAAACTGCAACGAAAAACCCAAGAAGTTATTGCCCTCAATGAGCGCCTCACAGAAGATAACTTCCGCATGAGCGCGGAACTAGACGTGACGCGCCGTCTGCAACAGATGGTGTTACCCAAAGAGCAAGAACTCAAGCAAATTACCGAGCTAGATATTGCCAGTTTTATGGAACCCGCTGATGAAGTCGGTGGCGATTATTACGATGTTCTTCAACATAATGGTAGCATCAAAATTGGCATCGGAGACGTAACAGGACATGGGCTGGAAAGCGGCGTGCTAATGCTGATGGTACAAACGGCCGTGCGAACTCTGCTCAACAATAATGTGACTGATCCGGAGAATTTTTTGAATGTTATCAACCGCACCGTTTATGATAATATGCAGCGCCTGTGTTCAGATAAAAACTTAACCCTGTCTTTACTTGATTATCGGGCCGGTCGTTTGCGCTTGACGGGACAACATGAAGAGGTTTTAGTCGTACGCAAGGGAGGAGCGATAGAACGGATTGATACCTTTGACTTAGGTTTCATGATTGGGGTAGAAGCCGATATTGCTCCGTTTATCTCACAACTGGAAATCTCGTTACAGCAAGGAGATGGAATTGTCCTCTACACTGATGGCATTACAGAGGCGCGAAATACCGAGAAGAAACTTTATGGGTTAAAACAGTTGTGCGAAGTTATCAGTCACAACTGGCATCTTTCAGCCTATGAAATACAAAAAGCGGTTATTGCCGATGTGCGGCAACATATTGGTACACAAAAAGTGTTTGATGATATTACTTTGCTGATATTCAAACAAAAATAGCACACTCAGAAAGAACGCTGCGAAAGTTCATAAACGATAAACGGAGTGATAGAAAAGTACTTAGGATGACGGGCCGATAAACGGATTGGTAGGAAAGTACAACTCATGGCGCGAAGTACAACGAATTACGCGGATAAACGAATTGATAGAAAAGTACTTCGGATGACGGGCCGATAAACGGATTGGTAGGATAGTACAACTCATGGCGCGAAGTACAACGAATTACGCGGATAAACGAATTGATAGAAAAGTACTTAGGATGACGGGCCGATTAACGGATTGGGAGGAGAGTACAACTCATGGCGCGAAGTACAACGAATGACGCGGATAAACGAATTGATAGAAAAGTGCAACGGATGACGGGCCGATTAACGGATTGGGAGGATAGTACAACTCATGGCGCGAAGTACAACGAATTACGCGGATAAACGAATTGATAGAAAAGTACAACGAATTACGCGGATAAACGAATTGGTAGGAAAGTAGTTAGGATGACGGGCCGATAAACGGAGTGATAGAAAAGTACAACGGATTACGAGAAGTGAGTCATAATGTGAGCTCGACTTGATATTCCAGTGAGTTATATCATTAGTAATTGTATAAAATATTTATTTAGATTAAATCAATCAGTTAAAAAAAGTTTGACTGACTCATTTCAGTTTATGGCCCACAATTAGAGGGTTATTGACGTATTAATTTTAAGGGTTTAATATTTTAGTAAAAAATTGGCGTTTCAGAAGAAATGTCGCTGTACTCACACCTCGTCATTGAATGAGTCATTCGCTGTACAACGTCACCACTAATTCGTTTATCCGCGTAATTCGCTGTACTCGGTTTAATTCGCTGTACTCGGTTTAAGTTATTAATTATACTACATAACTACTAATTCGTTTATCCGCGTAATTCGCTGTACTCTGCTTAATTCGCTGTACTCTGTTTGAGTCATTAGATATATCATGACATTACTAATCCGTTTATCGGGCCGTAATCCTAAGTACTCGGTTTACTAATCATCCGTTTATCGGCCCGTAATCCTAAGTACTCGGTTCAAGTAATTCGCTGTACAACGTCACCACTAATTCGTTTATCCGCGTAATTCGCTGTACTCTGTTTAACTGTTTGAGGCTCATAACGAGCGAATTGTGAGTCGCTAAAGCGACTACTACAAACAGAAGTACGTTCCGTCTATCTGAAAAACGATAGCAAACGCCGGAGAAAAATATGCTTGAACTCACCGATTACACCGTGACAGACAAAATTTACCAAGGAAAAGACACCCTCGTCTATCGCGGCTATCGCACCGATGATAACCACCCCGTCATCATCAAAGTCCTCAGTGACTACCCTTCTCAAAAAAAGGTGGCACAATTTCACCATGAGTATGAAATCACTAATGGCTTGAATTTAAAGGGTATCGTTCAACCCTACGATCTGCAAAAGCATCACAACAGTTGGGTTTTAATTTTTGAGGATATGCAAGGCGACTCCGTTGAACACATTCTCGCCACCCATCAAACACTCCCCTCTTTTGAAAAAGGCGCTTTTGGGGAGGATATTTTCACATTTTTACATCTCGCCATCCAACTTGCGGACAGTTTAGGCGAATTGCACGCCCACAACATCATCCATAAGGACATTAAACCTGCCAACCTCATTGTTAGCCTCGAAACGGGGCAGGTTAAAATCACAGATTTAAGTATTTCCACCAAACTCGCCCAAGAAAATCAAACCATTAGCAATCCTAACCGGCTTGAGGGCACACTGCGTTACATGTCCCCAGAACAAACCGGGCGCATGAATCGCGCCCTAGACTATCGCACTGACTTTTACTCCTTGGGTGCGGTGTTTTATGAAATGCTCGTTGGACATCCTCCGTTCCAAAGCGAAGATGCCATGGAATTAGTACATTGTCATCTCGCCAAACGGCCCACTTCGCCAGAGGAAGTCAAAGCGGATATTCCCCCAATGATTTCTCATATCATTATGAAATTATTGGAGAAAACGGCCGAAGCTCGCTATCAAAGTGCTTATGGCTTGAAAGCCGACTTAGAAACTTGCCTCTCTCAATGGCAGACACTCGGAAAAATTAGCGAATTTAAACTTGGACAACACGATATTTCTGACCAATTCCAGATACCACAAAAACTCTATGGCAGAAAGGCCGAAGTTGACACCTGCCTAACCGTCTTTGAACGAGTCAATCAAGGCGCAACCGAAATGATGCTAGTGGCTGGCTACTCTGGCATTGGCAAATCCGCCTTAGTGCAAGAGATTTACAAACCTATCACGGTTAAGCAGGGGTACTTCATTGCCGGCAAATTTGACCAATTTCAGCGAAATGTGCCTTACTCGGCCCTGGTAAGTGCCTTTTCCGATTTGGTACAACAACTGTTAACCCAAAGCGAACAACAACTCTCCAACTGGCGCGCTAAATTGCTTGCCGCGTTGGGCGCAAATGCTCAAGTCGTGATTGATGTCATTCCCGATGTCGAACGGATTATCGGCCCACAACCGCCCGTGCCAGAACTCGGCCCAACCGAGGCGCTGAATCGTTTTAATTTCGTTTTTCAAAAATTCATCCGGCTTTTTTGCCAACCAGAACACCCCTTAGTCATCTTCTTAGATGATTTGCAATGGGTAGACTCTGCCACGCTCAAATTAGTCGAGACGATTATCACCGATTTGGACACACACCATTTGTTCCTGATAGGCGCTTATCGGGACAACGAAGTCAGTCCTACCCATCCGTTGATAATGACGGTTGAAGGCCTCCGCCAGCAAGGAACGCTTATTAATCAAATCACCTTAGGCGCGTTAAACTTTCAGGATTTGGCGCACCTGATGAGCGACACCTTGCACCGTGACGAACAAACCGTCAAACCACTCGCCAAATTGGTGATGCGAAAAACGCAAGGCAACCCCTTCTTCGTCAATCAATTCCTCAAAACGCTGTATCAGGAAAATTTGCTCACCTTTCTCCGGCCGACTGGAGAGGATGATAGGGGAGGCTGGCAATGGGACATCAAACAAATTGAAGAAATCGACATCACTGACAATGTTGTTGAATTAATGATTGGCAAATTGAAAAAATTGCCTTCGGCAACGCAACAAGCATTACGTCTTGCCGCTTGCGTCGGCAATCGCTTTGATTTAAACACCCTCTCTATTATCCATGAAAAATCACTTGATGACACCTACCAAAACCTGGTGCCCGCCATTCAAGAAGGCTTGATTCTACCCACATCCAGTCCAGAAGCCATTGGCGAAGAAACGCAAAATGTGCAATTTGTCAGTTTCAATTACAAATTCTTGCATGATCGTGTACAACAAGCCGCTTACGCCCTCATTGATGATGAACAGAAACAAGCCGTTCACCTGAAAATTGGCAGGCTCTTGCTGGAGAATACACCCCTCACCTTCATCCTTTCCGATGAAAGAGAGACAGAACACGCCCTCTCCCATGACGGGAACAAGGAACAGGCCCTCAATCCTCCCTTGTGTTATGAGGAAGAGAGTAGGGCTGAGGCTGAAAACCTCTTTGAAATCGTTGATCATCTGAATATTGGTCGGAAATTGATTCACGATACCAGCGAACAACTGAAATTAGCCCAGTTAAACTTGGAAGCCGGTAAAAAAGCCAAAGATGCAACCGCTTATGCGGCCGCTTCACAATATTTGACAATCAGCACGGACTGTTTAATGGGCGATATTTGGCTAGAACATTACGAATTGGCCTTTGAATTATACAAAGTCCGGGCCGACGTTGAGTATTTAAACGGCAACTTCGATCATTCAGAAAACTTGATTCACCTCATACTAGAACGGGCAAAAACGGCCTTAGAACAGGCCGAAATTTACAACACCCTGATTGTACAAAAAACCATGTTGGCAAAATACGCCGAAGCGATTCAATCTGGGCGAACGGCCTTGCGTTTATTAGGCATTGACGTGCCTGAATCGGACTTGCAAGCGGCCTTTGGGGGAGAAGTTGCCAACGTCAAAGAAAACTTGGGCGGCCGAAAAATTACCGCGTTGACTGAGGCGGCCGAAATGACAATAACGGAAAAGCAAGTCGCGATGAAATTGTTGACAAACTTAGCGCCACCTTGCTACTTCTCAAATCAAGCACTCTTTGCCGTCGTTGTCGGAAAATCGACCAACCTCTCTCTCAAATACGGCAATACCCCCGAATCCGGCCTGAGTTATGCCAACTACGGCCTGTTAGTTCTTCTCGCGCTGGGCGATTATCAATCCAGTTCTGAATTTGCCCAACTGAGTCTCGAAGTGGGCCGGAAACCCAATAATCTGGCCCAAAAATGCAAAGCCTACATGGTTGCAGGCTGTTTTTTAATTCATTGGGTAAAGCCGCTCAAAGCCGCCAATGACATTATCAACGAAGGCTATCAAGCGGGCCTAGAATCGGGAGACTTACAATTTGCAGGTTATAGTCTTTCCTATCACTTACTGGGACTCATCTCTCAAGGCCGTCCTCTGAAACAAACACTGCAAGACATTTCAAATTGCTTGCAGTTTAGCCAAAAAACCCAAAATCAGGTTGCCACTGATGTCGCTTTAGGATGTCAACTCACACTCTGGAATCTGAGTGGCCTTACCGCTGACAAATTGAGTTTCGACTCTCAGGACATACGCGAAGCAGACTACTTAAAAAATTGCCAAGAAAAACAAAGTATTATTGGACTATGCCCCTATCAAATTCTCAAAGCCCAAGTGCTCTACCTGTACGGCGCACCGGCTGAAGCATTGCAGTGGGTATCGGAAGCCGAAAAAGGACTGGTTTTTATTAAAGGCATGATCTCCGTCGCAGAACACAATTTCTACTACTCACTCATTCTCGCGGCACTTTATCCAGAAGCTTCCGAACCTGAAAAAAAACAATATTGGGAGAAAATCTCAACCCTTCAACAACAATTGAAAACATGGGCCGACAACAGCCCCGACAATTTCCTCCACAAGTATCTGCTGGTTGAAGCCGAAATAGCGCGAATCTCTGATAAACACTTTGAGACAATAGAATTATATGATCAAGCCATCGAAGCCGCCATAAAAAGCGAGCTCATCCAAAATGAAGCCTTAGCTAATGAACTTGCCGCCAAGTTTTGGTTAGAGAAAGGCAAAGCCGAATTTGCTCAACTTTACCTCAAAAAGGCCCACTATGGCTACCAACAATGGGGCGCAACACGCAAAGTCGCGGATTTAGAAGCAAAATATCCGCAACTGCTCGCCCAAACTCGCGTGACTGGTATTGACACGACAGCAACGACTACCTATGCTACCGATTCTACCCAGACACTTTCCTCAACGACGGCTTTGGGTGCTGAAAGTACCTTGGACTTAAGCACCGTCATGAAAGCCTCACAAGCCATTTCAGGTGAAATCAACTTAGACAAATTACTCACCAAACTGATGACGATTGTGATTGAAAATGCCGGCGCCCAAAAAGGCTACCTGATTTTGGAGACAAACGATCAACTGCGTATTGAAGCCGCTGGGGCCGTTGATGAAGAAAACGTTGCAGTGCAACAATCACAACCGATTGAAGACAGTGACCAACTTTCAGAAGCCATCATCCGTTACGTCGTCAGAACCCAAGAAAGTCTGGTGTTGCATAATGCCGCCCACGATGGTAATTTTATCCAAGATCCTTATGTCAGTCAACAACAACCCAAGTCCATTTTATGTCTGCCGCTCATCAACCAAGGCAAACTCAGCGGCCTGATCTACCTCGAAAACAACCTAAGTACAGGCACTTTTACCCAGAATAGATTAGAGGTACTCAACCTCTTATCTTCACAAATGGCGATTTCCTTAGACAATGCTAGGCTATACGACAATTTGGAAGACTTAGTAGAACAACGGACACAGGAATTGTCCCGGGCGCTTGATGATCTCAAAGCAACCCAATCGCAACTCATTGACGCCAAAGAAGCGGCCGAAGTCGCCAGCGACGCCAAAAGCGAATTCCTGTCCAACATGAGCCACGAATTACGGACACCGCTCAATGGGATTTTAGGCTACGCCCAAATTCTCAAGCGTAACAAAGGATTAAGTACGCCACAACAGGAAGGCTTAGATATCATCTACCAAAGTGGAGAACACCTATTAACCTTCATCAACGACATTTTAGATCTGTCCAAAATCGAAGCGCGTAAAATGGAACTCTACCCCACCGCCTTCCATTTGCCCAACTTTATGGATGGCATTGCCGGCATCATCCGTATGCGCGCGGCTCAAAAGGACATCTTATTTCATTATCAGGCCCTCAACACCTTACCCGCCGGTGTGCAAGCCGACGAAAAACGATTGCGACAAGTCTTAATCAACCTGTTAGGCAATGCCGTCAAATTCACCGATAAAGGCCGCGTGGCTTTAAGAGTCAGTGTCATTGATAACGCGTTGGAAAACGAGGTTGAGCTCGCACCGCGAATGACGGTGTCTGGCAAAACCTCGGCGGTTTTTGAAACCCATCATTATGAGAATCTCCGCTTTGAAGTAGAAGACACTGGTGTTGGAATGACGCCAGAACAATTAGACAAGATATTCCTGCCCTTTGAACAAGTTGGCGATACTCAACGCCGAGCGGCGGGCACTGGCTTAGGTTTAGCGATTAGCCGCCAATTAGTCCAACTGATGGACAGTGAACTGAAAGTCAACAGCGAATTAGGCCAAGGTAGTACCTTCTGGTTTGACTTAACCTTACCCATCGTGGCGGCCGACAGCTTCCAACAACAACCCAGTCAACAGAAAGAGATTATAGGTTATAAAGGAAAACGGCAAACCGCACTGGTAGTCGATGACAGAACGCAAAACCGTTCAGTGCTAGTCAACCTACTTGAACAGATTGGCTTTGACATCGTGGAAGCTGAAAATGGTCAACAAGAAGTGGCAATAGCGAAGCAAATTAAGCCCGCTCTGATACTGACCGACTTAGTAATGCCGGTGATGACGGGATTTGAGGCCGTGCAACAAATACGACAGATACCCGAATTGCAACAGGTAGTCATCATTGCCGTCTCAGCCAGTGTTTTTGAAATGGATAAAAAGAAGAGCAGGGTAGCCGGATGTGATGCGTTTCTGCCCAAGCCGGTGGAAACTGAAAAAACTTTTTGCCCTACT
>Ga0190283_1001378_pt1 | contig 10956 bp, 5 predicted proteins | sample 48691801_MG_FD_161669 | JGI IMG/M metagenome (GOLD analysis project Ga0190283, IMG submission 161669) | Hydrothermal vent microbial mat bacterial communities from Southern Trench, Guaymas Basin, Mexico - 4869-18-0-1_MG | ecosystem: Environmental > Aquatic > Marine > Hydrothermal vents > Microbial...
TGACACCGTCTGCATAAATGCCGCTCGCGCTGTATTCCTCTCCGTAAGCCGGATTGCCGAAAGAGGAAATATTATAAAGCATGTTTCCGGCCACAATCCCATCACGGACCTGATCGGATGAAGGGACCGGAGATATGCCTTCAAACCCGATAAGGTCTATGCCGATGTTGTCACAGTCATGGATGATGTTGCTGCTCACCGTGAATGTCTCCACATTTCCGTTCAGAACCAGTGCCTCGCTTGATCCCAGTGTCAGGTCATAAAGTTCGTTCCCGTCTATGACAATGTGATGAACTGATTCGGCAGATGTTCCGTAAACTGCGATGCCGTGCGCGTCCGCGCCCATTCGTTCCGCATCAACAATCGCTTTCGTTCTGATGTCGTGAATACGGTTGTCTCTGATTTCAATGTGATGAGACGCACCCCGAATATGGATGCCCACAGGAACAGCATTTGGGATGTCCGTCTGATAATTGAGGATTTCAAAGCCCTGAAGGATAATTCGGCTCTGGTCTTCAATCAGAAAGGCAGACCCTTCTGTGAAACCTTCTCCATTCAGGACAGATGTTTCTCCTTCGTAATTTCGGAAAATAATGTATCCGCCGGCCTCGCTTCCCGAAACATTTATCGTGACCTGTTCGTTGTAAACGCCCCCTCTGACATATACAGTGGTTCCGGGTCCGGCAGTGTCAGCGGCCTTCTGAATGGTTTTCCAGGGCTGTGCCAATGTTCCGGGATTGTCGTCACTGCCGTTGACTGCAACATGGCAATCTGCATGAACAATTTTGAAATCACCTGAAATTATCAATAAGACGGCAAAAATCGGAATGATGTTTTTCATCATATAAATCCTTTTTCATCGGAGAATGAAGCTCCTCAGGGTGATGCAGGACTTCATTCTGTCATATTTGTTTTCATAATTCCCGGCAGGAACTTCTATGGAGAACTCTCCGTTGCCATACACTTCCTCAGCCGAAGCTTTCGTGGATATGCAAAACATTGCGGACGGGGTTGCAAACCCCGTCCGGCACGAAAACCCCCGTCCGGCACAAAACCCCGTCCGGCACATGGACATCTGCTGATTGTAAGGGTGAGAAATTTACAGACTGTCTCTGATTTTTGACATGGCCCTCTGAACATTCTCAAAACTGTTGAACGCGCTGATCCGGATAAATCCCTGTCCGCATTTCCCGAATCCTGCTCCGGGAGTGCAGACGACCCCGGCTTTTTCAAGAAGCAGGTCAAAAAACTCCCAGGAATCTGTTTTCCCGTCCACCCAGATATAAGGGGAATTTTCCCCGCCCACACAGGCAAATCCCAGGGCCGCAACCTCCTGCCGGATCAGGGCAGCGTTTTTCAGATAATAATCGCCAAGCTCCCTGACCTGGGCACTGCCTTCCTCACTGTAAACAGCCTCGGCTGCCCGCTGTACCGGATAGGACACACCGTTGAATCTTGTGGTGTGACGCCGGAGCCACAGGGGGTGCAGGGCATATTTTTCCCCATCCCCGGCAAAGGCCATGCAGTTTTTGGGAACCACCATATAAGCGCAGCGGGTCCCTGTAAATCCTGCGGTCTTGGAAAAGCTTCTGAGTTCAATGGCCACTTCACGCGCGCCCTCAATTTCATAAATGCTGCGGGGCAGTGAGTCATCCCGGATAAAACTTTCATAAGCGGCATCATAAAGGATGATGGCCTTGTTTTCACGGGCAAAATCAACCCAGGTTCGGAGGCGGTCTTTGGTAATGGTCGCTCCGGTGGGATTGTTGGGAAAGCACAGATAAATCAGGTCAGCAGGTTCCCCGGGCAGGTCCGGAACAAACCCGTTTTCCTTCGTGCTTTCCAGATACACGAACTTTTCATATCTGCCGTTATCAGTATCCCCCGTGCGTCCGGCCATGACGTTGGTATCCACATAAACCGGATATACCGGGTCAGGAATGGCAACATTGATATCTGTTGCAAAAATTTCCTGAATATTGCCGGAATCACATTTGGCCCCGTCACTCACAAAAATCTCGTCAGCAGAAATGTCCGCTCCCCTGGCCTGAAAATCCTGGCTTGCAATTTTTTCCCGCAAAAACGGATAGCCCTGTTCAGGACCATAGCCCCGGAAAGTGGCATCTTCAGCCATGTCATCCACTGCCCTGTGAAACGCCTCAACGCAGGCCCGTGGCAAGGCCCGGGTAACATCACCGATGCCAAGTTTGATAATCTCTTTTTCCGGGTGAGCCTTCTGGAACGCGGAAACATGCTTGGCAATGTCCGAAAACAGATAGGATGCCTGAAGTTTCAGATAATTTTCATTAATTTTGATCATCATATAATCCTTTAAGTTTGTGGTTTTGATAAAAAGTTCTCTAATCAGCAGATTCAAAACATGCCTGCGGGATTGTCAAATCCCGGATTTGCCAATCTGAAACGAACGGTAACCATGTTTCTGATCTGTCATCAGAGTTGTTCCCAAATAAGGCTTTTGAAACTCCCTATCATTTTAACTATCTGTTTTTATTGATTCAGGATTTATTTAGGAATAACTCTGTTATCGAAAGTTAAGGGAATATAAAAAAGAGTGGCCTGTATGTCAATGACAATCCTTGCAAGTGTCTTCCTGCCCTCAATTTAATAAAAATGTGTTGAATGATGAAAAAAATACATTATGTTTCTTGATTTTTGCACCGACTTTAATTTATTATGCATCTGAATGTAAGTATCCGGCCAAAAGTTTTCCAGAATTTTTTTCTGGGAAAACAGCTTTCACAAACCGCGGATGAGTCCGCTGTCTGCGTTCATCTGCGGTTCACAATATGCAAATACCTGAAAACATATGGCCAGGTACTTATATAGGGCAAAAAATTGTGAAAAAAAATCCGGCTTTTTTTTCTGAATGGGCTGGTTTCTGTTCTGCCGGAAAAAGCCGACCGCTCATTTTTTTTGCCCTGTAAGGCGATTTCTAAAAAAGAACTAAGATGTAGGGTGGGTGAAGCGTAGCGCAACCCACCAGACACTAAGATGTAGGGTGGGTGAAGCGTAGCGCAACCCACCAGACTAAGATGTAGGGTGGGTGAAGCGTAGCGCAACCCACCAGACACCTCCGGATATCACCTGCGTTGCCATGCACAAGGTGGGTTACGCTGCGCTCCACCCACCCTACGTTGCCATAGTGGGAGATTCTGGGAAAACAGCTTTCACAGACCGCTGATGAACACGGATAAACGCGGTAATAAACATACAGACGAAATCATTAAACATATTTGGATTTACAGAGGAGAATACTCGTGAAATCTCGTATCTGGAACATAACAGCGGTTTTAGCCCTTTTTCTGGGTCTTATGATGAATCATCTGCCCGCGGCCCTGGCTACGGAGGTGGGAGGAATTATTGACAGCGATACGGTCTGGACATTGGACAAAAGCCCGTATTTTGCAGGCGGGAATATCTTGGTGAAAGAAGGTGTCACACTGGAGATTGAACCCGGGGTCACGGTACGGTTCAGAACCGCACCGATTCAGCCGCTGGGCTATTATCTCAGGGTTGACGGCACATTGCTTGCACAGGGCAGTGAGGAACACCCGATTCTCTTCACGGCTGAAGACGAGAACTATCCCTGGGGATGCATTGTATTCACAGATTCAAGTACGGACTGGAATGAGGAAAAGTCAGCAGGAAGCGTTCTGAGACATTGTGTCATAGAATATGCAGGCAAAGGCCAGGAGGCTTCCGTTCTGACTGTCTCCGCCTCTCCCCTTATTGCAGACAGCATCATAAGATACGGTGTGGCTCATGGTATCCGGACACTCGGGGGATATCAGAATATTGTAAGCAACCTTGTTCATAATAACAATGCCGCCATACACCTCTCCTGTGACGGGGGGCTGATTGAAAATAATTATCTCATTGACAATCAGCAGGGTATCTACCTGGATTCAAGCCTTTACACAATTGAAATAAAAAATAATACCATCATCAATGCCTCGCCGGAACCTTACGGCGCGTGTATGAGCATACACCTGTATTTTCATTCTGATGAGGAAGCCGAAGCAAATGCGGCTCAGGCAAATGCGGTTATACAGGCCGCGGCCCAGGCAAAGGCCGCGGCAGATGAGGCCGTGGCCCAGGCAACAGCCTCTGGCGATGTTGAAGCTTATGTCGCAGCCATGAGGGCAGCGGATGAAGCTGATGCAAGATTCAATGCAGCGGCTGATGCGGCTGAGATCGCAAACGCGACAGCAATTGCCTTTGCTGAATCCATGACAGCAAAAATACAGATTCAAAACAACCGCATCATAAACCGCTCGGGGAACGCCATCTCAGTCACGGAATACGATCCCAGGGCAAACTACGAGTTCTCTGTGACGAACAATACCATTGAAAACACCGAAGGAAATTTGTCTGTGTTTCTCTACAGTTGGAAACATGAGAACCCGGAACTGCTCGATATGACCGGCAATTGGTGGGGAACCACAGATGACATTGAAATTGACCAGAAGATATACGACGCCAATAATGATTTTTATCTGCCCAAGGTCAATTACCAGCCGATTGCAACGAAAGAAATTCCGAATGCAGGCTCAGACTTGTCATATACGCCTCCGGATGGAGAAGAGCCGGAACAGCCCGGAGTGATAACCGAAGACACCCTGTGGACAGTCGAGGAAAGCCCGTACATCATCACCACAAATATTTTGATAAAAGAAAATGTCACACTGGAAATTGAGCCGGGGGTTACGGTTCAGTTTACAACACCCGGGGAACAACCTGCGGGATATTATATCCGGGTGGACGGCATTCTGAAAGCAGCGGGCACCAAAGAGAAGCCGATTCTTTTCACCGCACAGGATACAGCCTCTCCCTGGGGATGTATTGCATTCACAGATACAAGCACGGGCTGGGATGAGACAGCTTCGGCAGGCTCTGTCCTTGAATACTGCATCATCGAATACGCGGGGGTCACTCAGAAAGGGGAAGATGAGGCATTCGGCGGGGCTGCGATCAAAAATTTCTCAGCCTCACCGCTCATCGCAAATAATACAGTCAGATACAGCGCGGGCATGGGAATTTGGGCATCCGGGGGAAAGCAGAGAATTCTGAGCAACCTTATCCATGACAACACAGTGGGGATTGCCCTGTCCTCCGAAGGAGCTCTGATAGAGAACAATTACATAGCGGATAACGCACAGGGAATCTATCTGGATGAAAACACGGGTAAAATTGAAATAAACAGGAACACCGTGATCAGTAACTCATCAGAGACTCGCGGCGCGTGTCTCAGCATAAATCTGTACCACCATGAAAAAGCCTCGGAGATCGTGGTTTCCCGAAATCATATCACCAGCAGCGGCAATGCCATTGCCATCTCAGCCAAGGACCCCGAAACAAACGACGAATTCCGTTTCACTTACAACATCATTGAGAACACTGGCGGAAATTTCTCCGTCTATCTGTATGACTGGCAGAGCGAAGACCCGGACCCGGTCCCCATGACCGCAAACTGGTGGGGGACAGCAGATACCGGCATCATTGATTCTATGATATACGACGCGGCTGATGATTTTTACCTGCCCCGCGTTGACTATCAGCCCATTGCCACAAAGGAAATCACAGATGCCGGTTCAACTATCTCGTATCAACCTTTGGACGACTACAATGTACCCAAGGTGATAAGCAGGGATACCCGGTGGACCGCAGAGAAAAGCCCGTACCTCATCACCGGGAATCTTCTGGTGAAAGAAAACGTCACGCTGGAGATTGAGCCGGGGGTCACGGTCCGGTTTGAAACGCCGTCTGTCCCGTCGGCAGGGTATTATATCCGGGTGGACGGCGCATTAAAAGCAGTGGGGAGCGAGGAGAAGCCGATTCTTTTTACTGCCAAAGACCCCGCGAGTCCCTGGGGATGCATCGCATTCATGGACACAAGCCTGGACTGGGATGAGACAGCTTCGGCAGGCTCTGTCCTCAAACATTGTATTATTGAATACGCGGGAAACAGCCAGGAGGGCAGTGCGGAAGAATTTGGCGGTGCTGCAATCATAAACTTTTCCGCATCACCGCTGATTGAAAACAATACCATCAGATACAGTGCAGGAGAAGGGATTCGGACATCCGGGGGAAAGCAGCGGATTTTAAGCAATCTTATCCATGACAACACGCTCGGCATTGCCCTCTCATCCCAAGGGGCTGTGGTTGAGAATAATGCGATAACAAATAACGGACAGGGCATCTGGCTGGGCGACAACACGAACCGTATTGAAATAACAGGAAATACAATTATCAGCAGTTCACCGGAAATTTACGGTGCGTGTCTCAGTGTGAATCTGTACCGTCATGAAACACCGTCGAAAATCGTGATTTCCCGGAATCATATCCTCAGCAACAATGGCAACGCCATCGCCGTCGCAACTCACGGACCTGACGCAAACGATGACCTCAGTTTCACTTTCAACACGATTGAGAATGCTGGCGGAAATTTATCCGTCTATCTGCATGATTGGCAGAGTGAAAACCCGGACCCGGTCAGCATGACAGCGAACTGGTGGGGGACAGCAGATACCGGCGAAATTGACCAGATGATACATGACGCTGCGGATGATTCTCTCATTCCCCGCGTCGAGTACCAGCCCATGGCGATAAAGGAAATTTCAGACGTAGGATCAGATTTGTCGTATCCGTCTCCGGACGATGGCGACGCACCTGGAGTGATCAGCCGGAACACCCGATGGACAGTATCGGAAAGCCCGTACCTCATCACCGGGAATATCTTGGTGAAAGAGAATGTCATACTGGAGATTGAGCCGGGGGTGACTGTCCGATTCAAAACGCCGCCTGTCCCGTCTGTGGGATATTATATCCGGGTGAATGGCACATTAAGGGCAGTGGGTGAGGAAGAGAATCCGATCCTTTTTACTGCCGAAACCCCTGCAAATCTCTGGGGATGTATTGCATTCATGGACACAAGTTCGGACTGGCATGAGACCACTTCAGCAGGTTCTGTTCTTAAAAACTGCATTATTGAATACGCGGGAAACAGCCAGACGAGCGGCTTGGAGGAATTCGGCGGAGCTGGGATCAAATGCTTTTCCGCGTCACCGCTCATCGAAAACAACACTGTCAGATACAATGCAGGCATAGGAATTTGGGTGTCTGGGGGGACTCAGAGAATTCTAAGCAATCTTATCCACGACAACCCGCTCGGAATTGTCATTTCAGCCGAAGATGCTTTATTGGAAAACAATTATATGACGAATAACAACCAGGGGATATATCTGGCTCAGATTGCGCGTAAGATTGAGATAAGAAACAATACTATTATCAGCAACTCACCGGAAACTTCGGGTGCGTGTTTCAGCATAAATCTGTATCGTCATGAGGAACCTTCGGAAATCGTGATTTCCGGAAATCATATCGCAAATCGTATCGGCAACGCCATTGCCGTGGCATCACATGATCCCAATGCCAACGATGAACTCCGTCTCACTTCCAATACGATTGAGAATACCGGCGGAAATTTAGCTGTCTATCTGCATGACTGGCAGGGGGACACCACTGAATCGCTCAACATGACGGCAAACTGGTGGGGAACAATGGACATCTCCGAAATTGACCGGATGATCTATGACGCGAACAATGATTTTAATCTGCCCCAAGTCAAATACCAGCCCATTGCCGTAAAGGCCATCTCAGGGGCCGGATCAGACATCGTGTATTCGCCTTCCTCTGATGAACCGGACGATCATCAGCCCGGAGTGATCAGTGAGGACACGATATGGGCACCGCACCCGGACGGAAGCCCGCATATAATCACCGGGAATATTCTGGTAAAGAAAAACGTCACATTGAAGATTGAGCCCGGGGTGACTGTGGCATTCAGGCCGGCACCTGTGGAATCTCTGGGATATTATATCCGTGTTGACGGCACATTAAACGCACAGGGCACCGAAGTTTATCCGATTATTTTCACCTCTGAAGACCCTGCCGGGGCCTGGGGATGTATCGCATTCACGGATTCCAGTGCTGCCTGGGATGAAACGACTTTGACAGGGTGTGTTCTCAGCCATTGCATTATTGAATATGCGGGCAACAGTCAGGAAGGCGGCCAGCAGGAATTCGGCGGGGCTGCGATTAAATCTTTCTCCGCATCGCCGTTAATTGAGAACAGCCTTATAAGATATGCAGCTGGCGAGGGGATATGGGCCTCCGGCGGATATCCGCGCATTTTGGGCAACCGTATTCATGATACCAGCCGGGCAATGATGCTCTCACCGGAAAACGCGCTGATAGAGAATAATTATCTCATCAGTAACGGGCAGGGGGTCTATCTGAATTCAGGCGCGGGCAGGATTGAAATAATAAACAACAGCATTCTCAATATCGGGGAAGAGAGCGGCGTTATCCGCTCCTCTGCCGTGGTTTACGGGGGCTGCATGAGCATCAGCCTGTATCGCCATGACGGAGATCCGGAGATAGATATCCACGGAAATCATATCATCAGCAGTGCGGGGAACGCAGTTGCCATCACATCGCATGATCCTGATGCAAACGCCGAGCTTCGTCTGACATCCAATAATATTGAGAATTCCGGGGGGAATTTATCGGTTTATCTGCATGACTGGCAACAGGAGAAACCGGGGCCGCTCAATATGACGGACAACTGGTGGGGAACAGTGGATGTAAGCGAGATTGACCAATGGATATATGATTCTGAGAATGATTTTTATCTGCCTGAGACAGCGTATCAGCCCATTGCATTTGAACAGATTCCGGGTGCATGGTCAGTTCTGACATATCCTCCCCTGGCCTATGCGGGACCGGATCAGGAGGTTGACGGAGATGTTGTGGTGATTTTGGATGGCTCGTATTCTTTTGATCCTGACGATGTCATGTCCTATCAATGGACCCAGACTGGCGGACGTTCGGTTACGCTGTCTGACACAGACGCTGTCAAGGCGACGTTTGTCTCCCCTTCTGTGAGTGAGGATGATGCGATTCTGATATTTCAGCTCACAGTGAAAGACGAACTCGGGTTTTGGAATAGCGATGAGGTGAGCATAACGATCAACGAGAGTCTTGGCGTACAGATGGAGCGGGACAAGGGGCAATGCTTTATTTCAGGCGCTGTCTCGAATTTGCCTGATATTGGGTACAGATTCATTCTGGTTATCTTGCTCCTGCTGATTTGTGCTGCCTTCAACTGTCAAGTAAACAGAGAGGAACAATCTGCTATGATACCCAAAAGAATGGATGAATATCTCCGGGATCACCTGCCGGAGCCCGCTATTCAGAATCGCATGAAACAGGATGGAGGCTTATGCTTTCTCGAATTTGGCTATACAGATGAGCATCTTCTGTCACGCTTGGAAATTACCTGCGACAAGCAAACCATCGCCATTGAAAACGGACTGGACGGAGCAGTCTCCAAGCCTGCCGACATGAGCGGCAACCGCATTGATGAGTTTGGTGCTGCAATGGGCAAAAAACTGTGAGAAGCGCATTATGCCTTGCCGGATAAAATGCCGCACTACCTTCGGGGTGTGCTGAATCCACGTCACAGACATGATATCAACCCTTAATTCGTTTTGTAAAGTAACAAGGAGGAATATTGCTATGAAAAAGATTCATTCCATTTTGATTGTGTTAGGAGCGGTTTTGCTTTTTGTGTCTCTGTCAGAGGCTTCTTACATGATCCGCCTGCAATGGGTCCCCCAGACCCAATTTGCAGGGTATTACATGGCCGCAGAAAAGGGCTTCTATCAGGAAGTCGGGATTGACGCGGATGTCAGGCCGGCTGATCCGAAATTTAAAGGGCTTCTGGGTCTTCTTTTCAAAAAAAATGATTTTGAGACAGCCTGGCTCGCGTCAGGGCTTATCATGCGCTCAAATCATCCCAGGAAGCTTGTGCTGATTGCCCAGTTTTTTCAGAAGCCGGCACTTATGCTGGTGGCAAAGAAATCAAGCGGAATTAAGTCTGTAAGAGACTTCCGCGGACGTACGCTCGGGGTCTGGGACGGTGTTTTCAGTATTCTTCCGAGAGCGCTGATCAAAAAACATACGGTCCACCGCGTAAACATCGTCTCCCAGGGATTCACGGTCGAGCCTTTTGTGAAAGGGGACATTGATATCGCCTCGGCCATGCGTTATAATGAGTATAAACAGATATTGGATGCCGGTATTAAAGAGGATGAACTGACTGTGTTTGATTTCTCAAAACTCGGCATGAATCTGCCGGAAGACGGGCTGTATGTCCGGGAGAAATTTGCGGAAAAGCATCCGGATGTATGCCGAAAAGTTGTTGAAGCGACTTTAAAAGGATGGAAGTACGCTCTTGAACATAAAGATGAGACCGTGGCCCATATCACAAAGATCGTCAATCAGACCGAATTCAGGACAACGACCGGGAAACAGCGATGGATGCTTGATGTGGTGGGAAACCTGATTGATCTGAACACTACTGTTCTGAAAAAAGCGGATTTTGACCGCACTGCCAATATGCTGAAATCGCTGAAAATGATCAGGGAACGCCCTGCATACAGCGTGTTTTTCAGGGATGTGATGAAATAATCGGGCAAAATTTTTCCTGATTCTGATCCTGGGCAGTTTATGCAACCCCTTCTGTATAGCAGGAGACACAGCCGACTCCATTAATGCACTGAAATCAATTCTGAGGATTTTTGCAAAAACTTGGCCGCGAGCGCGGACAGAAAAAAGAAGGATATTATAAAATGAGAAAATTTTCATCTTATGGCCCCGTGGACAAGGATATGAACTTCTATGTGCCGAGAACCGAACGGGTTGACAATGCCTGTCACCAGCTTGTGGGAGAGAATCCCGAAAAGGGCGGGCATTATATCACGATCTGGGCTCCCCGCCAGTGCGGCAAATCCTGGGTCATGCGGGAGGTTCTGTGGAGACTGGGGGAGGATGACAGGTTCCACGTTCTCAAACTCAATCTCGAACATCTCA
>Ga0190283_1001381_pt1 | contig 10906 bp, 14 predicted proteins | sample 48691801_MG_FD_161669 | JGI IMG/M metagenome (GOLD analysis project Ga0190283, IMG submission 161669) | Hydrothermal vent microbial mat bacterial communities from Southern Trench, Guaymas Basin, Mexico - 4869-18-0-1_MG | ecosystem: Environmental > Aquatic > Marine > Hydrothermal vents >...
CGTTCCTCGTTCCCAGGCTCCGCCTCACTGCCATTAAGTTAAGAGTCGAAACGACCTGACAAGGAGGCGTAAGTGCCTGAAATAACATTTTTCTCAGCAGGCTGTGTTCCTTAACTTAATGGCAGTGAGGCGGAGCTTGGGAACGAGTAAAGATTTTAATGAGGAGATCAGACAATGCTGACGTTTAAAAACTGTACATTGGATCAGTTGGATGATATGTTTGGCCTGAACCCCTTGCCCCTGAAACAGATGCCCATTTTACAGACATGGCTGGACGGGCAGAGTGAAATTTCAGAGCAGGAACGGGGGTATGTGTCACTTCTCCGGGAATATTTGCAGGAACATGCGGAAGACTGGAATGAGCAGGAATTCTCTATGAATTTTATCGGCCCGCTCTTTGCTCTGGTGAAATTTGACTATGATCGCAAATTTGCCCTCTTTGCCCAGCGTTCCCTGAACGGTGTGGTTGAGGGAACTGAGATGGGTGGCAGGCCTGACGGCATGATTGCCACAGGATATCGCCGGCCCAAAAAACCGTACTTCTGCTTCCAGAAATATAAAAAGGAAAAAGATCCCGAAGGCGATCCCCAGGCCCAGGCTCTCGCCGCGATGCTGGTTGCCCAGGAAATCAATGAACATCAGTTTCCTGTCTATGGCTGCCATGTACGCGGGCGACTGTGGTTTTTTATGGTCATCCAAGGAAAAGAGTATGCTGTCAGCGACGGGTATCTGGCGACACGGGAAGATATTTTTGACATTTTCCGGATATTGAAAGTGCTGAAACAGATGATTATCGAGCAGGTGAACAGAACTTCTTACACTGACATGGCTCATTTGCCCGAAACAAAGGTTTGCTGAAAAAAACATTTTTACGGAGGTTTTTATGCTGATTGCAAGTATTTCAGACAAAGGGCAGGTAACTATCCCGGAACATATCCGCTGGTAAGCAATCTTTGCAAGTTTTTGTCATCGGTCATTGATTATCTGCACGGATTGTGATATTTCCAGCATTACAAATGTCAGATTGAACCGGACGGGATTTGTAATTCTGCCCATATCAGTAATTTTGAAAGCATGAAATACAGTTGATTACGGCATTGTGCTTTCCGGCAAAATTTGTCTGGAACTGGATGACGGAGCAGAAGTCTGTTTGAAACAGGGAGACTGTGTGGTGCAGAACGGCACCCGTCATGCGTGGCGAAATCGGGGAAAGGAGCCTTGCACAATGGCTTTCGTGATGCTGGGAGGAACACGCAATGTCTGAAAATGCACGAGTGACAAAAGCTGCGGGCGTTGTCGGAGCCGCAACATTTCTGAGCCGTATATTCGGCTTTGTCAGGGATGTGGTCATTGCCTGGTTTTTCGGTGCCGGACTGAGTTCTGATGCTTTTTTTGTGGCATTCAGGATTCCGAATCTGTTACGCCGGCTTTTTGCAGAAGGCTCTCTGAGCATTGCCTTTATCCCTGTTTTTACCGAATATCTCACTCATCATGGAAAAGAGGAGGCATTTCATCTTGCACGGTCCGCCATGAGGCTTTTATCCATTATACTGGTGATCACCGCTGTTCTGGGGGTTTTGCTGGCTCCCCTGATTATCCTTATGATCGCTCCCGGGTTCACGGACTCTCCTGAAAAATATTCACTGACAGTCCTGCTGACCCGGATCATGTTCCCTTATATCTTTTTCATCTGTCTCGTGGCCCTCTGCATGGGGATACTGAATGTTCTCGGCCATTTTGCCGCACCGGCCCTAGCACCTGTCTGCCTGAACATTGCCATTATTTTTTCGGCATTTTTCATTTCTCCTTACATGGCTGATCCGGTAACAGGACTCGCCATCGGTGTTCTGATCGGAGGTGCGCTCCAACTGACACTTCAGTTGCCGTTTCTGATAAGAAAAGGATTTTATTTCTGGGAAAAAGCAGTCATTTTCCATCCCGGAGTGAAAAAGATAGGAATATTGATGCTTCCCGCGATATTCGGTGCTTCTGTCTATCAGTTGAATATTCTGGTGGGAACCCTTCTCGCGTCCCTGCTGCCTGAGGGGAGCGTTTCATACCTTTATTATGCCGACCGTCTGGTGCAGTTTCCCCTTGGAATTTTTGCCATCGCCACGGCAACAGCTGTTCTGCCAAGTCTTTCCAGACAGGCTGCTGCAAAGGATTTTGATGCCCTTGGGAATACCTTTGCCCATGCCATGAAACTGGTTTTTTTTATTACTGTCCCTTCAATGGCAGGTCTTATCGTTTTAAGGGAACCCATTGTTGCCCTGTTGTTCAAAAGAGGGGCCTTTGGTGCGGACGCAGCCCGGTTGACTGCTGATGCACTTTTGTGTTATAGCATAGGGCTATGGGCATTTTCAGCAGTACGGATCGTTGTTTCCACATTTTATTCCCTGCAGGACACAAAGACGCCTATGCAGATGGCTGTTGTATCCGTTGTTGCAAATATCGTGCTGGGAATCATTCTGATGGGACCGCTTGCCCACGGGGGGCTTGCCTTGGCAACATCGCTCGCCTCAATGTTGAACCTCGGACTTCTTGTCTGGACTCTGAAGCGAAGACTTGGCTCTCTGGACTGGAAAAACATATTGGAATCTGTCTGCAAATCAGCGGCATGTTCTGTAATGATGGGCGCGGTTGTATGGGGCGTTGCATCTCTGATCATGCCCCCGGGAGACAGAACCCTGTTCAACCTTTTTTCAGGGATTGCAGCGAGTATCATCGTAGGTATTGTTTCATACAGTTTCTTTTCTTTTTTGTTTAAAAGTCGGGAGCTTGAAAAAGTTTTGACACTGATTGCAAAAAAGCGTCCATGATGTCGGCTCGCCGATGGCATAATGAAAATCCGGGCATTGACGGAGTGCAAAAATGGATCTGCCCGGATCATGATTACTGCAGCGGAATTTTTGCTTTTTGTCAACCGCAGACGGAATTATTGAATATATTTTGATTTACATAGGAGATTAAAAAATGGTGACTCTTAAACAAAATATCCTGATGTCCTGCACAATACTGGCAATGTTATCCCTGTTTCTGCTGATCATATTCGGTGACAGAGGACTTGCCGATCTCAACATGCTGAAGAACAGCAGAGACGGTTTGATGAAGAAGAATCAGATAGTTGTCGGGGAAAATCTTTCTCTGTATCGTTCCATAGAACGGCTGAACTGTGACCCCTCTTTTATTGAAAATGTGGCGAGACAGGAGCTGGGCATGATCGGTAAGGGCGAGGTGATATATGCGATTTCATTCAAAAACCGAAAATGGACACAAAAATGACTTGTCCCAACCCGTAAGGATGTATAAGTTACGGACCTGAACTTTCAACCCTTTCAACCTTTAACTTTCAACTAAATGAACAGGAGATCAAAATGAAAATTATGGTAGGTTATGATTCGTCAAATGTCTCGAAGGCAGCTTTGGAGTTGGCCAAAAAACATGCGAAAGCCTTCGATGCTGAGGTATATGTGATCACATCAATGGTAGGCGGCCGTGAGGTGGCAAGAGAGGAGTTTTCCCGGGCCGAAAGTGATCTGGAGTATGCTGAAACACTTTTAAAAGAGGATAATGTTTCCTGTGAGACACGGCTTTTGGTTCGCGGCATGTCTCCTGGTGAGGACATGGTTGAATTTGCAAAGGAAAAGGAGATTGATGAGATTATTGTCGGAGTCAGAAAGAGGTCAAAGGTTGGCAAATTTCTGCTCGGATCCACCGCACAATATCTGATCATAAAAGCACCGTGTCCGGTTGTCGCGGTCAAGTGACCTGAATTGAACGACGCTCATCCTCGGACCAACCGCACTCCGAGGATGGGATCCCGAAGACGGGGGAAAAAGATGAAGGGTGAGGAGAGGAGAAGATCAATGACAACTGAACAGTACGATCAAATTATTCCGGCGGATGAAAAGCTGAAAAAACAGCTCATGATCGGAATGCTCTTATTCACTGTGATCGGGGGATTCCTGATATATTTTATGTCCGCTTATCTTGAAGAATGTAAGATACTGGCAGAGAGCGATATGGAACTGGCCGTGGCCAAGGTCAAAAATTTCCTGTTCTTCGTTACAATTGCCAATGCGTTATTTTCTTCAGGTTTCAGCGTGTATTTTATTTCTGTTGCCATAAAAATTTTGAAATCAGAGCGTTATCCCCCGGAAGGCATGAGCGTTATCAAAGATACGACACTCCGGACCGGGAAAAAAGCAAAAGGCATCGCAATCGCCCATATTTTCATGGCAATAATTCTTTTATCTTCAAATATTTTAATGTGGTATATTCATGTAATTATTGATACGCTGACGATTAAATAATTCTGATTATAACGCTTTTAGGGAGGCCTGAAATCAGCCCTGTATCGCACCTTTTTAACCACAGAGGACACAAAGGGGGCACAAAGGGGCACAAAAGCTGACAGCCCATGTCTCAAAGTCAAACCTCAGCCGGAAATGGTCACCAAATATTGACTTGGGTAAACTTTGACACCGTTTTTTGCCTGACTTGGGGGAACTGCATACTGCCCCCGTCCGGCTTGAAAAACAAATCCTTTCTCATGCAGATGAAGCAGGTCTGCCGGGATTTGCCAATCCCTCCTGAGCAGCATGGGGTCTGCCGGGATTTGCCAATCCCTCCTGAGCAGCATGGGGACTGACGGGATTTGCCAATCCCTCCTGAAAAACTTTTTTATTACCCGGCAAATTATAAAATCCGGAATTCATTCTCCGTGAGCGTCCTGCCCTGCTTGGTGTTCCTGTATTCCCTCACACCTGGTTCGGATTGACAAATCCGAACCAGCCGCCAATCAATTCGACTGAACTGCGGAGAGATGGCTGAAGCAGCAGGCGGGCCGATTCCAACAGTCCGGATTCATCTTGACACACTCATCGGCCTGTTATGCTTTTTTGTCATTTCCGCCGCCTGAACCACATAATTCAATGCCCCATACAACAGACTCAGTTTGTCAACAGTGAAGTTTTCCTTATTTTTGAAAAAACAGTTTTTTTCAAGCTTTCCGAACTGCCACAGGTTGCCGTCAGTCACAATTCCGTAAACAGTACATTCGGCATCATCATTTATTTTCTGTGAGGCAACCAGTTCTGCCAGGCACTGACCCCATCCCTGTTCAAAATCATTTCGTTTTGCCTCAAGTATGATAACTATCGGTTTTTCCAGCACGGTTTTTCCCAGCTCTGACTTCCCGGAAAAAATATAATCAGGTGTTCCGCAAAGGATATCATCGCAGGAGATGCTTTTCTGAATCCAGAAAGAATAATTTTCATGATATTTTTTATATACTTCCCTCAGCATCGGTGAAATAATCACCTCACTGCGTGATGCCTCCGAGCTGAACACATCCATATTTTCTTTATAGAACTCGAAATCTTTCACAAAATTCTCTGAGGGCTGTATTTCCTGAGCTTCAATAAAAAAAATTTCTTTATACTTTATATTATACCTTTGTTGTACCTCGCTGATATTTTTAAAATCACTGAATGCCATAGATTTTAACCTCCTGCTTCGATTTTAAATGTTTTCGATCTGTGCGGTCACAAAAATGTGGGTGGTGAAGACAGGCGAAGCCCGCCACATCCGCAAAAAAAATGGTGGGTTTTGCTTCACCCACCCTGCTGCTTACCTTCATTACTTATGCTTATGAGGATATTCCCCCATCGGATGGGTGTGATAATGGCTGTGCAGTGCGGCCGAGTCGCCGTTATAAACGATCCTCCCACCATCCATGCTGTAAATATTGCGAGTGGTGCTGGCAAGAAAGTCGTATTCATGGGATACAATGATATAACTGATGTCGAGATCGTTCAGAATGTCGATAATGCGCTCCCTTGTAGATTCATCCAAACCGGTGGTGGGTTCGTCCAGGAGAAGCACTACGGGCTGCATCACCAGCACCGTGGCGAGTGCCACCAGCTTTTTCTCTCCCCCGGACAGCTTGTAAGTCACCCGGTCTTCAAATCCTTTCAGATTCAGCGATTCCAGTGTTTTTTTGGAGATATCACGGGCCTCTTCCGGTGTTTTGCCCAAGTTCAGGGGTCCGAAAGCCATGTCCTCCAGCACTGTCGGGCTGAAGAGCTGATCATCCGCGTTCTGGAAAAAAAGACCGATTTTCTGCCTGACGGACCGAAAATCCTTTTCACTCAGGACGGGTTTCCCGAAAACCCGAATCACGCCGGATGAAACCGGCAAAAGCCCCATGATAATATGCAGGAAAGTAGTCTTGCCGCTCCCGTTGTGGCCGATAAGTCCGATCTTCTCTCCGCTTTGCAACTGAAAGTTCAGATGATCCAGAACCGGTGAGCTACTGCTACTGTACGGATAGGAAAAACATACCTCTTCCAACTCAATAATCACATTATTTTTATCCATTCAAGAATCTCCAATCCGATAATCGTCGCAGCCATAAACGCCGACCATAAGAAATCCGCCCGGCGAAATGAAAACTCGCCAAGACAGTAAAACTTCCCTTTGAATCCGCGGCAGAGCATGGCCTGGTGGACACGTTCAGCCCGCGCCGAAGCCCGGACAAAAAGCATTCCGATGAAATACGCATAAGTTCTGTATGTATGCATATCGGTTTTGGGATGGAAACAGCGAATCTTTGCCGCCCTTGACAGTCGCTGATACTCCTGTTCGATGACAAACACATACCGATAGGTCAGCAGGAGAAGATGGACGATTTTTTCCGGGACGCGAACGCGGTTCATCGCATGCCCCAGTGTTGTCAAAGAGGAGGTGGCAATCAGTGCTATGAATGCCAACAGAATAGCGTTTGATTTAAGCGTGATCCTCGCTGCAAGAAGCACACCTGCCCGGGAGACAGTAAACGGGCCGATGGTCAGCAGAGATTCCCCTTCAAAGGTCAGGGGCAGCACCAGCCAGAAGAAAAAGACCACGCCGTTGACAATCAGCAGTCTCTTGCCAACTTCCCGGAGGTTCAGCCGCGCCAGACTGACCAGCATGAGCGAGATAACGAGGGCCGCAACCAGCGTGGGAAAACGGTTTGAAAGTGCAACAACAAAAGAATAAGTCATTGCAAAGATAAGCCTGAGCCTGGGATCAAGGCGGTGAATCAGGGAATTTCCGGTTATAAAAGGTTCTCGGAGCATTATCTCCCTCTCCGTCTAAATGACGATTTTCACGGAAAAAAACGAAACATTTCCGTCAATCTTTTCAAACTCGAATTCAATGGGCCTGCTCGCTTTCCTCGCCATTTCAATGAATCCCAGTCCGCCACCCTTGCTTCCTTCACCCGGCCCCTTTTTTCGCTGCACCTTGTAATGCTTTTTGAGTTCGTCTTTGTCCATTGTCTGCAATGCCGTCAATTTTTTCCGGAGTCGTTCAACTTTTTCGTTTTTAAGCATATTTCCGGACATCACAAAATAATGCTTATTTTCATACCCGACGATAATTATTCCGTGACTTTCCTCAGCAGAATAATAGATAATGTTCTGCGCATTCTCCACAACCATGGAAAAAACCCTGAAAACAGTTGATTTGCTGGCCTCTTCCAGCTTCATCTTCTGTTTCAGCGTCGCGCCGATCTCCACCATGAGTTCCTGCGAAAGAGGACCGCTGAAACTCAGAAAAATTCCCCGTTTACCGAAATCTTTCTTTAACGCATAAAGGTTCTTCACCATATATCCTCCTCCTTAATACCTGTGACAATTAAAGCGAAAGCCGGCCGGCAGCCGATTCCTTATAGTGTCTTCTTTTCGTATCATAATATGCTACAGTTCTTCCTCTGCTGTCGTCACCCTGTTGATTTCCTCAATGGTTGTCAGTCCGCGGAGCGTTTTTTTTATGCCGTCATATCGCATGCTCTGAAAACCGGCGATGTCCGCGCTTCTCCGAATATCGGAGAAGGATGCGTTTTTTGCGATAAGCGTCCGAACTTCAGAATTTATGATGAACAGCTCATGGATGGCGATCCTTCCGGAAAATCCGGTATGACTGCAATAAGGACATCCTTTTCTCCGATAAAAAAAGACCTTTTTCTTCCCATCCCAGAGAAAAATACGTTTAATCTCCTCAGACATCAGCTCATATTTTTCCTTGCATTGGTCGCACAGCCGTCTTACAAGTCTCTGGGCCATTACTCCGATGACTGATGACGCCGCCCAAAAAGGCTCTGCTCCCATCTCGACTAATCTTACGACAGCTTCAAGCGCGCTGTTTGCGTGCAACGTCGTAAAAATAAGATGTCCTGCCAAGGCAGCCTGAAATGCGATCTTAACGGTTTCAGCATCTCGCATTTCTCCCACAAGGATCACATCGGGATCCTGTTCGAGGAATGATCTGAGGGCCGATGCAAAATTAAGTCCGGCAGCAGGATTTACCTGAACCTGGTTGATCCCCTCCAACTGGTATTCAACAGGGTCTTCAACAGTCATAATGTTGATTCCTGTTTTATTGATATGACGGAGTGCTGAATAAAGGGTGGTCGTCTTACCTGATCCGGTCGGCCCTGCCACAAAGAATACGCCATTGGGAGATTCTATCACTCGCGTGAGGTTTTGACAAACATATTTTGAAAAACAGAGCTGGGATAAGTCAGGAACACTGTATTTCCTAAGTCCTTCCGATATTCGGAGGACAATTTTCTCACCGTAAATTGTCGGAGCAGTTGAAAGCCTGATATCGATGATTCTGTTCAGCAGAGAAAGGCTGATCCGGCCATTCTGGGGAATCTGCATCTGGGTTATATCCGCACCTGCAAGTATTTTCAGCCTGGATATGATCAGGGCGTGAAGCGATTTGTCCAGATTCATCCTTTCCTCAAGTACGCCGTTAATGCGAAACCTTACCCTTGCCTCTTCTTTTCCCGGATCAATATGAATATCTGTTGCGCACTCTTTTATGCCGAACAACAATAAGCAGCGGGTGAATTCAACAGTCAATTTGTCGTCTGCAAGCGATTTCAGTTGATCGAGACTGATTTTGCCGTCTTCGCTGAATAACGGGTCCAGCATCATTTTGCTGGCAGGATCATCCGGAACAGTGCTGTTCTTATATTGAATTTCGATGGCATCTTCAATATCATAAGGAAAGGCAAATACGAGGCTGACAGGGCATCCGATAAGCCTGGCCAGCTCTTTCTGAATAAAGTTGTTGCCGGGATCAGACGTGGCGACGGTGATTGATTCGCCAAATTTATAAATGGCGATCATATTGTGCCGTCTTGCAAATTTTTCCGGAATTTTCTGAACAGCATCCTGCTGAAACAAGGTTTTATCAAGATTTACATGCGCAAATCCGAGCGAATCTCCCCACAATTTGCACAGTTCATCTTTCTTTGCACTCCCTTCACTGATAAGATGCACCAGTATGGAAAGGGCATTGCCTTCAAATTTTTCAAGTAAATATTGAGAATTCTGTTCAGCAAGAATGCCTGCCAGATTCAGCGCACGAATAAATTCGGAGTTCTCAACTTTAGGGACCCTGGCTTTGTCAGTCATACCCCTTCCTTTTTTTCAGTTTGGCAAGCATCATCTTCCTGATTTCGTCTTGGAACAGTTTCTTTTTATCAAGATATGTTTGCTTATCTTCCCTGATTTCTTCAAGCATTTTAATGAGATCATATTTTTTATGCATCCGAATATACCTTTCTGAACGGGATGAGAAGTGAAAAATTCACTTTTACTTTTCATTTCTCACTTTTCAGCATTTAAATACCGAGTGTGTCCTGGCTTTTTTGGCAAAGGAGACTCGGCCTGTTCAGGAAAAGCCGGGGGTTCCCTGATTCTGACAGATTTTGTGGCTGTATATGATTTCAGGCAGTCATGATCTTGAAAATCAGTCGGAACCAGCTTTATTCCAAAGCAGGGTTCCTTATATTCTGATTATAACGGATTTAGGGGAACCTTGAACTTGAACGTGATTCCGTACTATTGTTATATCAAAAAACAAAAAAATATGACCTTATCATTTTTTCTCTTTTGTGTCAAGATTAAAATCCATCATCGCCTTTCCACCTGCTTAAAACCCGGGCAGGTATTCTGACTGCGCTTTTTTTTAAAAAAAATTGCTGTCTTTCCAGATCATTTCCCGCTTCCCACTAATGAAACGCGATCCACGTTTCTCTGATAATTTTTTTCATCTCTCCGAGGGGAGTGTCCTTTCGGATATAATTTGCAGCACCAAAGTTCAGACAGTTTTCCACACTTTCCATATCTGCAAGGGAGGTGAGCATAATTACACAGGCATTGGGGAATTCCCGACTGATCTCCCTCAATGCTTCTTCCCCTGTTTTCACCGGCATGTTGATGTCAAGCAGCAAAAGGTCCGGTTTTTTCTCCCTGAACAAATCTATCGCTTCCTGACCGTCTTTTGCTTCTCCGACAATTTCGCATTTCATGCTCGTCATCACTTTCCTCATAAGCACCCTTACAAATATCTCATCATCTGCCAAAATCACCCGCGGCAGCTCCTGCTCTGCTCTATCCCGGTCAGGTGGTGTCGAAGGCTCCACCCTCATCCAGTCTGATTGCCCTTTATGTGCCATTTTATTTCCTCCAATCCATCAGACTTCCAAATCAGGAAAATAAAACGGCCCTGATTCTCAAAAGCCTCCGAATCATCTGCATTTTTCCCCGATTGGCATTTCAGATGTTACAAAATTTTTGTCATTATATCGGTTTTCCCTCTTATGTCAAGGTTAAAAAGCAAAAGATGCTGGCATCTCTTTGGCACTCTTATTTTTCAGCGTCATATCAAGCTTTCCATTTCTTCATTAAAGCCTGTCATCTCATTCAGAGAAGGAGTGCAAAAATTGAGCGAGTGCAGCGAGCGGTTTTTTGCATGTCATGTTGTGCAAAAAACCGCTTCGCTCAATTTTTGCACTCCGGACAATCTTTTTGTTTTTTGCATGTCATGTTGTGCAAAAAACCGCTTA
>Ga0190283_1001384_pt1 | contig 10898 bp, 8 predicted proteins | sample 48691801_MG_FD_161669 | JGI IMG/M metagenome (GOLD analysis project Ga0190283, IMG submission 161669) | Hydrothermal vent microbial mat bacterial communities from Southern Trench, Guaymas Basin, Mexico - 4869-18-0-1_MG | ecosystem: Environmental > Aquatic > Marine > Hydrothermal vents > Microbial...
CAATCAGGATTTACCATCATGGCGATCTCATCAGCATATAATCCCGCAGAATTAATAAGAGTCTCTGTCTGGAAGACCTCTTTGTCGTTTGCAGATTCTATGGTCACTTCAAATCCGCTATTATGCGGTTTTATTTTTGTGACCTTATTCCCTACCAGAAACATGACTCCTTTCTTTTCAGAAAGATCATATAATTTATTAACAAGAGAAGTCGACTCTATCACTCCGGACGTCGGAACATATAGAGCCCTGGAGCCATTTACATTCGGTTCGAGAGCCAAGATATCCTTCTGGCCTATTATTTCCAGGTCCGGAACATTATTTTCAGAGGCGATCCTGTATACATCGTAAAGGTATTCTTCTTCCAGAGCATCATTTGCAATTAAGAGCTTTCCGCACATCTTATGGGGAATATTATGTGATTTACAAAACTCATAAAGCATCCTATTGCCTTCAACACATAGTTTAGCCTTTAGCGGTCCGATACCGGAAGGGTAATACACTCCTGCATGAATAACCCCGGAATTTCTGGAGGATTGATTCTCTCCGTTTATCTGGCTGTTTCTCTCCACCACAACTATGTCTTTTGATCCGGCATATTCACCTGCGACGCTGTATGCTATTGCACACCCTATTACACCCGCACCTATTATGGTTATATCTATTTTTTCAGACATATTTACACTAAATCCGATCAATGACACTGCTATGAATAAAGCTGCTTTCCATTAAAAAGCATTTTACCAAAATAATAATATATTAAAGTATTATAAGGATTTACAGTCAAAACTAGAAGAAAAAACTAAATACGTTAGCATGATAAAATATCGTTTGGGGACCAAAAAACATTTCAGCATAATGCCAAACACCATCATAGACTAAATAAGTAACACAGCAATGATGCTATTGGAGCCTATCTATGATTTTTCTTTGCTGGCAATTGTCAAAATCATAAACAAAGGCCTATTCCGGGAACTGCCAAACGATGGTAGGCCCACCAGGACCTGTTCTTTCGTTTCGCCTTTGGCCCGCTGCAGAGACGCAGACTCCCTCGTTGACACTCGGTCCGTCTTTTCAGGTCCCACAGAACAAGGATCCACCTTGTTCCTGGCAGGCTTGATTTAATCTTTATTGGCATGGGTGTTGATTTTATGGTGGGCCCACCAGGACTTGAACCTGGGACCTCCGCATTATGAGTGCGCTGCTCTAACCAACTGAGCTATGGGCCCGAAAAATAAAATGGTCTATCATTAGACAATTGCATATATTAATAAAAATAGTGTAATAAGTCAAACATTTGGGGTTTGTTTTGGAATTGCTTTATTATCACCAGTACCAACTCAAAAATAATATTTCTACCCGGTATTCTTCCAGATATTTTGTGTATCTCAAGATATCTCTTTGTAATAAAATTAATGAATTATATAATTACATTAAATAGTGAAGTAACAGGTGAATTTATTAGATAATAATTAAAATATTTTAGGAAGGTGAAGGCAATGTTTTCTATAAATATTACTTTTTATGGTCATGCACTTTTTGTGATCACAACTGGTGAGGGTAAGAAAATAGGGACTGACCCTTATAATGAACAGATAAGAGATCCCCTTCCTGGTATAAGTGCAGATATTGTCACAAGTTCTCACGACCATTATGATCATGCCAATATTGGTTTGTTCAAGGGCGATCCTGCAGTTATAAATACCCCTGGGGAAACAGTGGTTGAAAATATCAGGTTTTTCGGTATACCCAGCTTCCATGATGAAGCAGAAGGCAGCCTTCGTGGAAAAAATATCATTTATACTATAAAAACTGACGGGTTAAAGATCGCACATCTTGGAGACCTCGGACATTTTCCTGATGATAAACAATTAAAAGACCTCCAAGGAGTTGATGTCCTGATGATCCCGACCGGTGGAGTTTATACAATAAACGGAACACAGGCACTAGAAATAATAAATGACTTAAAACCTAAAGTAGCCATACCAATGCATTACAAATCCATTGATACCAGGCTAAATGTCGATGAAGTAAGTTCATTTACAAGAAGATTAGACAGTTTTAAGGAAATTGGCCACACTATAAATATTACAGAAAAAAACCTGCCAAAAGACACAGAAATATGGGTGATGTCATCAAGTTAAAGCAGGCTCTCCAGACCGTATTCAGTATAAATCTCTAATCTTAGCTGTTCTACTTGCCTGTATAAAACCCTGTTTTTTAAATAGAGCTCAATTACAGCCTTGTCCTGAATAATTGAAGGATTTTCAATAGTGAAATCTGCTGAATAGTACCCCAATACTTCATCCCATGTATTTATATCATTATCCAGAAAATCCAGCAAAAGAGAATATAAACCTTCAAGCGGCTCCGGGACATCATTTACACCAAGCAACTCTTTCCTAAAATTTTCTGCTGCCCTGCCTCTTCTGATCACCAGGGACCTCAGGTCTTCGATATTTGTGACCCTTTGTTTAAATTCTTCAGATATGTCATTTATTTGATCAATGTATTGACCTTCTATTTTTTTATACCATGTATCAAATTTTATTATATCTGCTGTCTCTTGCGACTTTATTAAGTTCCTGAGTCCAATATATGCAACAACAGTTTCCCTTGCTTTGATCTTTTCGATCTGAAGGGCCTCAAGCATCTGATGCCTTTCAATCCTTTGATCCACGATCTTATTATGTATTTGAACCACCATGACATTATAAATAACCAGTCCGGAGAAGATCAGGGTAAGGATAATGATTGTTATTATTTCATTTCTTTTCTGTATCCTGTTCAGCATAAATCACTATATTTTCCTATTTGTATGACTTTATTATTACTACATCAATATGGTAGATAGACAACAGGGAGCAGATGCCGGCACCAGGTTTCCATAATCAATCAATGATCTTATCCTTTATGCTGATCGGTTCCTTTTTATTCTTATAATAGGCCCATCTGTTCCTGAAATACATTTTAAGTCTTTCAAAGACTCCGGCATCCCCTTCAACAATAGCATCAGCTATTTCATAATTCAAATGCTCAGCTTCCCTTATGAAAGAGGCCGTCCTCAAGAAATATAACGGCAGCATCGATATAAGCAGAAGTTCTTTTTCCTGTTTTTCTATAAAATTATAGGCACTTGCATACTCATAAACTATCTTTGCCCATAATTCAACAGAAAGATGTATCGCATCTCCTGAAGAATCTTTTATCATTCCTTTAAATCCATGGTAAGTGTTTTTTGAAAAAATACTTCTCCACACTCTTTTATATTTCCTGTATCCTTCATTAAATTGTTCAAGTAATTTTTCAATATCGACATCTATCTTTTCTATTTCAAAAAACTTGTAATCCCCAAAAATGGTCCCCTGTACACTGGTCATTATCCTTTTCCACCTGAACTCATAGTAGCCCATCAATTCAAACATCGTGCCTATTACCTGTATATACATATCGGCAAGTTGCCTGCCAGGGTCCTTATCATCATGGATCTTTGCCCCCAGCACTGCCTGACAGACCCTGAAGCCCTCATTTATAGCTGTAGTGGTCATCCATATATCCACTCCAAATTTACAAATATAAGGATAATTATTCCAGTAGGTCCTCCTGGTAAAGATCTGGAGGAGTCCGTTAGAAAAAGAAAAATCACCGCCTATCGGCTGCCTGATCCGGAGTCCGTAAAGCATTCTTGTCATTGGATAAACAAGTGCGTTCGTTATCGTCCCATCATGTTTATCGCGGCTGTAATAAGGGTTTACATAGCCGAAACCCTTTCCCAGCACTGGCTCCACCATTGCACGTGTCCATTCAGGATATATGCTCCTGGTATCGGCATCTGATACTACACAGACTTTTGCCTCCAGTTTTCTTGCAATCTCAAATATTGTCTTAAAGGCACTTCCTTTGCCCGGAGTACCCTTATAATGGGTAGATACTTTTTCTATCCCTGCCGGTGTATGGCATTTATCCACTATTTCAACCGTACCGTCTCCTGAGCCTCCATCCGAATTTACAATAAGTGATTTGCAGCCGGGATAATATTTTTTAAGCCCCAGGGCATAATTCGTTATTACGCCTTTTATAGTCTGGGAATTATTGTAGCTGGGAATGCCTATGACAATATCGATTTTTCTAAGTCTGCCAATCAATTGATTTACATGATCTTCAAGAATTTGATTTATGGGATCTATTACCATTAAGATATCACCTGGCAGGTTGTAAATTTTTTTCTGTTATTTTAAGGAAAATATCCACAAGTTTCGGGTCAAACTGGGTTCCACTACACCTTTTTATCTCCTCGATAGCATCTTTTCTGGATCTGGCCCTTCTGTACGGTCTACTTTCCCTCATCACCACATATGCATCCACCAGAGCGATTATCCTTGAAAGCAAAGGTATCTTTTCACCATTTATCCCCTGGGGATATCCGCTGCCGTCCCAATGCTCGTGAACAGTCAGTATATACTCTGCAATGCTTGAAAGCTGATTGGATGACATTGCAATACGGTAACCTATCTCAGGGTGTCTTTTTATTATCTCCCATTCCCTTTTGGTAAGGCTTTCTTTTTTATTAAGTATATTATCAAGGATCGCTACCTTTCCAATATCATGCAGAGTGGTAAGAACTCTCAGATCATCTATTTTTTCTTTTGGAAGACCGATAGCCTTTCCTATCTTCATCGTCAATTCCTTCAGGTCCCTGGAATGCTTCTCTGTTCTGATGCTTTTTTCAAAGAGTGTCTGCTCGAGTGAACTAATAATTGAGGATATGATACTTTTAGTTTCCATCAGTTTATGATGGTACATACTGTCTTCAGCCTTTTTTATCGTGCTCTGAAAATCCTCGTCCCGGGATGTCTTTGTCGCGGTACCAAGCGATATTGAGAGAGGTATCTTGTTCCCGCTGGTCTTAAGGCAGGTCCTATTTATCCTGTTCAGGACCACCATGGCATCCTCCTCATCGGTCTTTGGGAGCAGCATTGAAAACTCGTCTCCTCCCCACCTGGCAACCATATCCTCTGATCTGCAGCATTTTTTTAGGACCCTCCCACAGCTCCTGAGCAGCCTGTCTCCTTCTTTATGCCCAAAGGCATCATTTATCAGTTTAAGACCGTTTACATCTGCGATTATAACGCTTAACGGAAGCTGTCTTTTCGTATCAAGTCTCTTGAGTTCTTCTTCAAAATATGCCCTATTATAGAGTTTGGTTAGACTATCATGGAAGGACAGGTATGCAAGCTGTTCCTCGGCTTCTTTTCTTCCGGTGATGTCCCTCATTATTCCCTCTATTGCCATCAGGTCCCCCCGTTTATTATAGAAAGGGGTCACCACTTCCTCAAACCAGATGATACGGCCCTCAGTATCAATGCATCTAAACTCCACAGGACTTCCGAATTCAAACTTTCCTGCTTCTATTTGATCTATTATTTTGAGGTCATCCTCATATATTATCTTGCATCCGAATTTTGGATCATTATAGAAATCACCTACAGGATACCCGAGTTTGCTCTCCACCGAAGGACTTACAAACTCATATCCTTTTTTTGGGCTGAATTTATAGATATAGATTATATCAGAAGCACTTTCTGCCAGGATCCTGAATCGCCTCTCGCTTTCTTTCAATTTTCCAAGGGCTTTTTTATGTTTTTTTCTTAACCTGGCATTTTCAATTTCATTCTTCAGCACTTGCGGCAGCATGAATATATCATCTTTACGGACACAGTCATTTGCACCGGATTTGATAAGAGGCACCAATGATTCCCCGTTGGATCTTCCGGATATAATAATAAATGGGATATCCAGGTTTTTACCCTTTAAAAACTTGAGTGCATCTGCGGCTTTTATGCTTTTAAGCTCCTTGCTGGCTATTATTGCATCCCAGGAACCCTTTTTGACACTCCTGGAAAACTCTTCGAATGTATCAGGAAGTTTGTATTCAGGATTATAGCCATAACTTTTTAGCTCTTTTAAAATCGGCTTTATTTCTTTTTTCGATTTTTCAAGGATAAGTAATTTGATCTTTTTATTCATAACTAATGCAAGTAATATAAAAAACTTTTTTCTTATTTAAATAATTAAACTTTTAACAATAAATTCCTGCAAGTAAAGATTTTGAATAATATATAAAGTAATTATAACACTTTATTCAACTAACATGAACTTTTACTTGATTTAAGGCTGTAGCAGCCGTAACATTTCACTTAGATTATGGAGCTTGAAGATAAGGTAAAAAAATTAAATAAACTATTAAAAAACTGCTCACTTTGTCCGCATAAATGTGGAGTCGATAGGTGCTCGGGGGCAGACGGTTTTTGCCATTCCGGTTTAAAACCGGCAGTATCTACGTCAATGGTCCATCACGGAGAAGAACCGCCGATATCGGGAAGCAGGGGTTCTGGAACTATTTTCTTTTCTAATTGTAATATGAGATGTGTTTACTGCCAGAACTACCAGATAAGCCAGGAATCCGGGGGTGCTGAAATATCTATTGGAAAACTCACAAATAATATTATGGAGCTTCAGGGGAAAGGGGTGCATAATATAAACCTTGTCTCTCCTACCATATGGGTCCCCCAGATAGTCGAGTCCTTTTCAATTGCAAAAAAATCGGGCCTGGATCTGCCATTTGTCTATAATACCGGAGGTTATGACCATCCTGGTATCATAAAGATGCTTGAAGGAATAATCGATATCTACATGCCGGATATCAGATACAGTGATAGTTCTATGGCAGAGAAGTACTCAGGAATAAAAGATTATGTAAAGTTTAACAGGAATAGCATACTCGAGATGTACCGCCAGGTTGGTGATCTTGAAATCGATAAAAACGGAATAGCCCAAAAAGGCCTCCTCATAAGGCTCCTGGTGCTTCCTGAAAATATCGGTGGAATAAAAGATACCCTTGATTTCATAAAGACCAGATTATCCGGCAATGTTTACCTGAGCATAATGGCCCAGTATCATCCTGCTTACAGGACAGATAGACATCCCGAACTATCCAGAAGGGTAGGCGCCGGAGAATATCTGGAGATAGTCGAATATGCACGAAAACTGGGTCTTGATCACGGATGGATCCAGGATCATAACATTTTAGAGCCCGGGAAAGACGAGTTTATCCCTGATTTTAATAAAGAAAATGTGTTTAAATATTATAAAGATTGACCTTGCTTATTCCTGTTATTCTTCCATAAAACCAACTCATCAAGAGAAGAAGTATTTATTATATCTTCTGCCCCAAGACCTGCCCTTCGTGCAATATCTACACCCAATACCATCATGTCCATATTCCCGGCACGGTGTGAATCAGTATTTATCACTATTTTTACCCCGGCATCTTTTGCTTTACGCGCGTTTTGTTCATTAAGATCCATCCGCATATAATAGCTGTTTATTTCCAGTGCTTTTCCATATTTGGCGCATGTCTCGATTACACGGTCAATATCAATAGAGACCGGTGCCCTGTTTCCAAACACGAAACCGGTGGGATGTGCAAGGAAATCAAAATAATCTTTTTGAAGGGCGCTGATCGCCCTTGAAGTATTTTCCATACTGGAGTTGGTAAAGCTGGAATGCAGTGAAGCTATCGCGATATCAAGTTTCTTTATGATCTCTGGCGGGTAATCAAAGCTACCGGCCTTTCTTATATCTATCTCGGCTCCCATCAAAATATTAATATCCTTAAACCTTTTCCTTAAGTCTTTTATGAATCCCATCTTCTGGATAAGTCTCTCAGTACTGAGCCCGTTTCCATAAAAATTACTTATGGAATGGTCAGATATTGCAATATATTCATATCCTTTTTCTTGTGCGATCCTTACCATATCTTTATAATCGATGAGCCCGTCACTCCACTCCGAATGTATATGAAGGTCGCCTTTTATGTCGCCTGCTTCTATGAGATCCGGGAGCCTGTCCTGCCTGGAAAGTTCTATCTCGTCCCTTCCCTGTCTGAGCTCAGGAACAATAAACCTTAGACCCAGAGCCTTATATATATCCTTCTCAGAACCGGTATTGCAGGCTAAAGATCCTATATCGCTGCCGCCATTCAGGTCCTCACGGCACTCTTTTGACCTTCCTTTAAGCAAATTGTTTTTTCCGGCATACTCTTCAAGAACCTTAAAATGCATCTTGCTTCCGGTTGTCTTAAAAAGCTGCCAGGCCCAGCTTGCCGCTCCAGCGATTACTATCTGGGCATCTACTTCATATATTGTGCTGTATGCTGCACTTATATCATTTTTTTGCCGGTCCATAGATATAAGCCTTTTAATGACCGGAAGCTTTCCAATGTCCTCCAGCAGTCTCCTGCTTCTCTTAAAGTCATAAGATCTACTGTTAAACCCGGGAAGTACAAGTATATCTATATCACCGACAAGTGCTTTCTTTCTCCTTATAGAGCCTGCGATCGCTGTTTTTTCTATGTCGGCCATTCCATTTAGATGTTTTAAAATAGTCTCTGCGTAGAACTCTACCGGCCACCTGGGGTTTTTACCCTCAAGACTGATGTAGTAATCGATTGATCTTTGTATCCTGTCAAAAAATAATTTATTTATAGTATCGCTTTTAAGGCCCCTGCTTGCTTTTTTAAATGTGGCCCATTTCTTTCCATCACCAGACTTAAAGACATTCTTAAGGTCTTTGATATCCCCTATGCCAAAATAGTCATATATTTTAAATATCCGCTTTCGTCCAAGTCCCGTCACCCTTATAAACTTTACCAGGTCTTCAGAATACTTGGAGACGAACTGTTCATATTCACCAATACTTCCCTTCTCGAAATATTCCCTTATAAGTCCATAGCAATGATCATCTATCCCCACCAGGTCCTCCGGTCCACTGCCCTTGAATATCCTGTCTACGACTTCAGGATCGTCCCTGAGCGTCCTTGCAGCCTTCATAAGGGAAAGGACCTCAGTCTTATTATCAGGTTGAGACTTTTTCACCTCGGCAATATTAGTAAGTATATTGGCCAGGTTTAAATTTATCATAAAGCTTCAATTCATTTTTATATGATATAATAGAGTCATATATTCCGTATTTAGCAGAAATAGCATTATCCGCAAATAGACTAAATCAAGGTATTATAGCAAAAAAACCTGTTAACATGAAAGAAGAGAAGGATAGTAACAGTAAAAAATACTCAGAATTCAAAGAAGCAAGGAACCGGATGGTTTCCTCTCAGCTAATTTCCCGGGGCATTAAAGATAACAGGGTCGTAACTGCCATGCGGACAGTTCCAAGAGAAAGGTTTATACCTGCAGAATACAGGGCTTGCGCTTATGAGGACCGGCCCCTTCCAATAGGTATGGGCCAGACCATTTCCCAACCCTTTATAGTGGCCCTTATGACAGAAAGCCTTGAACTTTCGCAGGACATGAAGGTCCTGGAAATCGGTACCGGATCCGGATATCAGTCAGCGGTACTTGCCGAAATAGCAAAAGAAGTATATTCAGTAGAGATAAATGAAGAGCTTTACGATAGAACAAAGAAAATACTGTCATCTTATTCCAATATAAAGCTTTCCAATCACGATGGAACAACCGGGTGGGAAAAATATTCGCCATATGACCGCATCATTGTCACAGCTGCTCCATCAGATATCCCTGCTGTCTACTATAGCCAGCTAAAAGAGGGTGGGATAATGGTGATCCCTGTGGGTCCATCCAGCCGGAGCCAGGAACTTTATAGGATCATAAAAACCGCCGGCAGGATTAAAAAAGTCAAGATATGCGAAGTAGCATTTGTACCGCTTACCGGAAAAGGAAGAGAACTATGAGAACCGGAACAGTCAATCTTCCTCTTCACGGGGGCAAGGCACCCAGGTGGCTATTTAGCCGCATGACTAATCTGTCCAGGGAAATTTTATCGATGATGGTCTCTGAATACGGACCTGATGAGGTACTGCTCCGGCTCTCGGACCCCTTCTGGTTTCAGGCTTTTGGCTGTGTGCTCGGTTTTGACTGGCATTCAAGCGGAGTGACCACTACCGTTTGTGGAGCCGTAAAGGAATCAGTAAAAGGACTGGAAAAGGATTTCGGATTCTTCGTTGCCGGCGGCAAAGGCGGTACTTCACGTAAGACTCCCTCAGAAATAATCACAGCTTCAGAAAAAACTGGAATAGACTTCTCACATCTTGTCTATAATAGTAAAATAGTAGCAAAGGTTGACAGTAGTGCCCTTCAGGATGGATACCAGCTTTATCATCACTGCTTCTTTTTTACAGAGAATGGAGAGAACTGGTCCGTTATCCAGCAGGGCATGAATGATGTAAACAGGATGGCAAGGAGATATCACTGGTCAAGCGATGAGATAGATGACTTCGTGTGCGAGCCCCATAAGGCGATCTGTTGTGATGGCAAGGGAAGTGCAGTCAATCTAATTGCAAAAGAAAGCGGTAAAGCCAGGGATACGATTACAGAAATATCACATATGAAGCCAGATCTGATACTTAAAGATCTTAAAAAGATAAAAAAACACCAGGAGACAAAATTTAATATGCCTAAAAGGCATTATATAAATTTAAATGATATAGAGCTCAGAAGACTTGAGAAGATCTTTATATCCACATATGAGAAGAAACCCGAGGGTTTTGAAAAGCTTATCTCGATGCCAGGAATAGGTCCCAAAACAGTAAGATCCCTGGCAATGATATCAGAGCTTATCTATGGCGAGAAATACAGCATCAGGGATCCTGTAAGGTTTAGCTTCGCACATGGAGGAAAAGACGGCATACCCTTTCCTGTTGACAGAGAGACATACAATAAATCCATTGACATACTCCACGATGCGTTAAAGGAAAGCAAGGTCGGCAGATCTGAAAAGATAAAAGCAATAAGAAGGCTGTCCGTATTTTATAGTTGACGGTAGCAAACACAAAAGGTCCTGTGTTACTTATATAATGAATA
>Ga0190283_1001388_pt1 | contig 10882 bp, 5 predicted proteins | sample 48691801_MG_FD_161669 | JGI IMG/M metagenome (GOLD analysis project Ga0190283, IMG submission 161669) | Hydrothermal vent microbial mat bacterial communities from Southern Trench, Guaymas Basin, Mexico - 4869-18-0-1_MG | ecosystem: Environmental > Aquatic > Marine > Hydrothermal vents > Microbial...
AGTAGCAATGCTGCCGTTGTGGCAAGTGAAGCAACTCCCCAGCACTTGCGTATGGTCGACCCGGGTCACCGGCGACCAGCTATTGGTACGGTGACAGTCTTCGCAGACGTTGGTGCTTTGAATATGCTGTGGGTTCTTGCCCGTTGCTGTCGTACCGTTATGACAGCTGATGCAGTTGCCGCTGACATTGCTGTGATCGAAGACGGCCGAGGTCCAGTTGTTGGTGGTATGACAATCGTCACACTGGTTGCCGCTGGTAATGTGATTCGGTGTTTTTCCGGTAGCAATCGTACCGTTATGGCAGGTGAAACAGCTGCCTAATACCTGAGCGTGATCGACACGGGTCGCCGGTGACCAACTGTTGGTACGATGGCAGTCTTCGCAGACACTGGTGCTTTGGATGTGATTTGCATTCTTGCCGGTTGCGATCGTACCGTTGTGGCAGCTAGCACAATTCCCAGTCACATTACTGTGATCAAAGACAGCCGAGTCCCAGTTGTTGGTGGTATGACAATCGTCACACTGGTTACCACTGGTGATGTGGTTCGGCGTTTTCCCGGTAGCAATCGTGCCGTTATGGCAGGTGAAACAACTACCTAATACCTGGGCGTGGTCAACCCGTGTCGCCGGTGACCAACTGTTGGTACGGTGACAATCTTCGCAGACATTGGTGCTTTGAATATGCTGTGCGTTTTTACCCGTCGCCGTCGTACCGTTATGACAGCTAATGCAATTGCCAGTCACATTGCTATGATCGAAGACGGCTGAAGTCCAGTTGTTGGTGGTATGACAATCGTCACACTGGTTGCCGCTGGTGATGTGGCTCGGCGTTTTGCCGGTGGCGATGGTACCGTTATGGCAGGTGAAACAGTTGCCTAATACCTGAGCATGATCGACACGAGTCGCCGGCGACCAATTATTAGTGCGGTGGCAGTCTTCACAGACGTTGGTGGTCTGGATATGGTTAGCATTCTTGCCCGTCGCAGTCGTACCGTTATGACAGCTGATGCAATTGCCGTTGATCCCTCTGTGAGAAAATCCTGCGCTTGCCCAGGAGGTGGTCGCATGGCAATTTTCGCAACTATTATCTGATGCCACGTGTGTAGCAGATTTACCTATAGCCACAACATTATTGTGGCAGCTGGCACAGCTCCCCATCACAGCCGCGTGGTCAACACGCGTGACGGTTGTCCAGGATTTGCTTGTGTGGCAGTCACTGCAGAAACCTGTAACCCTGATATGTTGTTCAGACATCGAGGATCCGGTGATTCTGCCTGAACGAGAATGGCAGGTGACGCATCTTGTCGATGTGTTTTTGAAAATACCACCCGTATGACAGGATTCGCAGGGTACCTGCTCATGTTTGCCTGTCAGCGGAAATCCGGTACTAAAATGATCAAAACCTGCTTTTTTTTCCTGTGCATGCACATCCGGTGAAAGCAGCATGGTAGCGATGAAACACAGCGATATTAACAATAATACTTTCACTGGCTGTAGCGTCACACTATGTGTTTTTTTAAAGATCATATTATCTCTCCAGCCATCTCATTGGGTTATTTTGGGATCAGAAAATGACTCCGTGTCATGGCAACGCTCACAGTTCCGGCCAAATCCACCGCGATGTATGTCATCAGACCAATGACAATCGCCGCACTGGCTGGCAGTTTTCTGCCCTTTTTTCAGTACCGTGCTATGGCATAAGTGACAGCCCAGGCCTTCATGCTTTCCGTCAAGTTCAAAATCAGTCTGTTCATTGTGGTCAAACTCCCACAGCGACCAGGCATTTGGGTTATGACAGACTTCACATTCATTACCCAGAGCCTTTTTATGCACGTCTTCTTTTTTGTGGCAGGCGATACATTCAAGCGCAGCATCTTTATAGGTACCGCTTAAATGGCACTCTTCGCAGGGTGTCGTTGCGTGTAGTCCAATTAGTGGAAAGTGTGTCAGGTCATGGTCAAAGACAATTTTTTCCTGCCAACCGGTTTCATTGTGACAGCGTGCGCAATCCTTGCCCTGCTCACCGGCATGTATGTCATCCTGGCGGTGACAGGCGTAGCATTCCATTTTCAGTTCTTCCTCAAACACCTCACCTTTGTGGCAGGCGGAACAAATCAGTTTGTCATGCTTGCCCCGAAGTGGAAAATCCGTTTCTTTTTCGTGATCAAAAGTACTCTTGCCCCAGTCTTTAGTGTTATGACAGCTATCGCACTCCTTGCCATTTTTCCCCTGATGTTCATCATCAGCCTTATGACAGCTATAACACTCTGTTTCGAGTTCCTGTTTATATAAATGACCAGTATGACAACTATCACATGACACCCGCTTATGCTTTCCGGTTATGCGATAATCTGTATCTTTGTCGTGATTGAAATGGATTTTTTCCCAGTCCTTTTCCGAATGACAATCCTTACATTTCTTTCCATAACGTCCGTTGTGATTATCATCGACACTATGACAGCCATAACAGCTGTCGGGTGTCTCTTTATAATCCTGGTTTAAATGACAACTGACACAGTCAACCTTCTCATGCTTTCCCTTTAATGGAAAATCTGTATCACCATGATCGAAATCATTCTTTCCCACCCAGGATTTCTCCGTGTGGCAATCCTGACACTTCTTCCCCAGGCTACCATCATGCACGTCATCCTTTTTATGGCATGAATAGCATTTGAGCGGAGCCTCGCGGTAAAGTTTTTTTGGTTTATGGCAGCTTTCACAGGCAACAGCCGTGTGTGAGCCTTTTAATTTAAAATCCGTTAGCTTGTGATCAAATGTATCCTTGTTGAGATGAACAATGTTTGCATCTCTTCCTTTATGCTCTGTGTGACAAACACGACATTCTACTTTACTAACCCTGGCTTCTTTACCATGAAAGCCTTTTTTCTCAAAAATGTCATTATCTATTTTTTCATGGCAATCGCTACACAACTGGGTTTGTGTTTTTTTACTAAAACGTTCATGACACTTCGTACACTCTCCTTCGTACTTTGCATGACCTTCGATGACATCACCCGGCATCAAGAGTTTCTCAAAATCAATAGCTAATGCAGGCTCAGCCCCTATCATCACTAATACCAGTGCACACACATTTAATATCTGTCGCATACCTACATTCCATTGTTAATAAGCATGTACAGCAATGACATGAACGACTCCTGAGATCACCAGCATGATGAACAATGGAAAATGCAGGATATGCCATAAAGAAAACATGCGTTCATAAAAACGTAACTGACCAATTTTTCTTACCAGCGACAGGTGCGTGCCAAGTTTTTCACGTACCGACTTGATGATTTCTTTTCTGACGACAGGTCGCCAACCATGCATCGACTGTTCCTCTTTGAGTGCCTTTCTCACCGTTCTCAGGAATATAAAATAGATCCAGCGCAGCTTCAGTCCGTAACCGAAGGATTTTGATAAGCTTTCAGATTTCTGCGGATCTGTACTCACGATTGACTCAACCATTTGATCCATTTGTTGCAGTAGTTCCGGATTAAACTCGAGCAGTTTTTTCAATTGCTCATGGATAGTTTCATCGTCTTCCCGTAGCTGCTTAAGCGTCGCGATACGGCCATATAAACCGTAGTGAATCCGTGCATAAAAAAAACGGCCAACCAGGCCGCTTCCCGCCACAACTAACATACAGGTAAAAGCAACTGTACTGTTTAGCGATCCCAGGCTGAAAGTTGAATGGTAGATAATCAGGACAGGTCCCAGCACGCCAAAAACCATATGCATGCGAAACCAGTATTTCACTGGCCCGAAAAACTGCATGAAGCGTTTTTTCTTGCGTAGGGGATAAAGCAGCAATGCAAGCATCATAGAACCGCCAATAATGCCTAACCAATAGCCCGTGCCTTCCTCTGCAGTCAACGGGATATCATCACGGTTCATCCATCCGAAAATAAGTATGGTGACCGTAAGGACATACGCCATCACCGTACCAAAGCGGAACAGGCGGATGCTTTCCAGCGAGCGTAAACGCATCAACCAGCCACTGGCTTGCTCTGATAAATTCTGTGCGGGGTGCTGCTCCGTCCCAGCTGCTTCACTCAGGACTCTGCTATTCATTATTATCCAACTTGCTGGCGCCTCACATCGTTATGATTTTTTTATAATAATCATGATCAAACAGCGACAATCAACCTGGAATAACACAGACGAGGTTAACTGCCGACAATCTGGCCATAGTTCGATTGACAGCAATTCTACAAGAAAATTCCTATATTTGGGAACTTTTACCCAATTTATTGACAAAGTTAACAGATTAACCGACTAATAGCAGAGACAGTAAGTAAACACTCTGATTAGATAGCATTATAAAAAGTTAAATCAGGAATCAGAGACGAGCACTACCAAAGGCCAGTAAGAACACCATGAGTGAAACATTTGCTATAGCATTTTATATGACGCCTATCTTATTGATTTTATGGATCTATATCCGTAAACATCAAAAAACTTCGGTGTCCAATGTATCTGTGCTGGAGGAATCGATCAGTGCAGGGATGACAGAACCTGCCTCACTACATCCACTCATCGACCAGTCAAAATGTGTCGGCTGTGGCTCCTGTGTCAGCGCATGTCCTGAACAGCCTGTTCATCAGGTGCTGGGGCTGATCAGGAAAAAAGCCCAGCTGATTTCACCTACCGACTGTATTGGCCATGGAGCCTGCAAGACCGCCTGCCCAAGAGATGCTATTGCCCTGGTATTCGGTACGGAAAAAAGGGGCGTCGATATCCCGATGGTCAAAAGCAATTTTGAAACCAATGTTCCAGGTATGTTTATCGCCGGAGAGCTGGGGGGAATGGGCTTGATTAGAAACGCGATAAAACAGGGACGCGAGGCGGTGAAACACATCAAAAAGGAGCGCAAGCAGTCGAACCAGCAGCATGATGCTGATCTTATTATCATCGGCGCTGGACCAGCCGGCTTCGCCGCAACACTACAGGCTAAGGCAGAAAAACTACGCGTGATTACTATCGAACAGGAATCACTGGGTGGTACAGTTTTTCAATTCCCACGCGGCAAACTGGTCATGACGGCGCCGGTGGAACTACCTCTTATTGGAAAAGTTAAATTTAGCGAAACATCAAAAGAAAAATTACTGGAATTCTGGAAAGCTGCCGAGAAAAAGACCGGACTGAAAATTAATTACAAGGAATCTGTAAAGGATATAGAAAAAACAGAAACAGGATTTACTGTAACGACCAACCGGCAAAGCTACACATCACAATCGGTATTACTCGCGATTGGGCGCAGGGGCACACCAAGAAAACTGGGTGTGCCTGGCGAAGATCTTCCCAAAGTGGTTTACCGGCTGATTGATGCGGAACAATATCAAAATCAAAATGTACTGATAGTTGGAGGCGGTGACAGCGCTCTTGAAGCAGCCACCAGCATCGCGGCAGAACCCGGTACGAATGTAATCCTGTCATACCGAAGTGAATCTTTTTCGCGTGCCAAAGAGAAAAATCGTCGCAAAGTTGATGAGGCGGTGAGCGCTGGTAATTTGACTGTACACTTCAAATCCAACCTCAAGGAAATCCATAATGACAAGATCAATCTTGAAACCGAATCAGGTGTAATATCCGTTAAAAATGATGCCGTCATTGTCAATGCAGGCGGCATCCTGCCGACAGGTTTTCTCAAATCAATAGGTATAGAAGTCGAAACCAAATATGGCACTGCGTAAGCTGGCCTCTCAATAAGGAACCTCTAATCAATTCATGAACTCGCATCTTGCACCCAAAATACCCGGCTTCTATGTCGCCTGCATGGATGCTGGTGAGGGGCATGAGCATGGACGCGGAAGTTTTGCGAATCTTCGCAATAGCCTGCTATTACGTGCAATTCGACGCCTTAAATCCGGGTATTTTGGATGCAAGCTGCTTCGCCCAGAATTAATCAGAGATTCCTTAGTAATCTCAGCTCTGCTACTGGGGCTTTTGTTTTACCCGCCCTGCGTATTCTCATCTACAGAACCCATGGATGAAGTCAAAACGGCTTTACGCATAAAGGATTATGAAAAAGCACTTACCTTGCTAAAAACACTTGCTGACAAGAATAATCCAGATGCACAGTTTAAGCTGGCTTCACTCTATCGGACCGGGCGTGGCATCCAGCGCGATGACAAAACCGCTGTATTCTGGCTAAAAAAAGCCGCTGAACAAGGGCATGCAAAATCACAGTATAACCTCGGTATCATGTATGAAAAAGGTTGGGGAACTGAAAAAGATTACGCGACCGCACAGCGATGGTTTAGTGCAGCCGCCGAACAGGATCACCCCATGGCCAGTGCAAAACTGAGTGGAAGTACCAGCCGATCTGAGCGCCTGAAAAAAATAACAAAGCAACCCACTCAAACCGTATCGAGCAGTACAGCGGAAAAATTAAGGCTGTCTGTCAGACGAAATGACCGACAACTTTTATCTTCGTTGTTAAAACAATCATCAGACATCGATGCAAAAGATGATAACGAACGCACCCTGTTACTGGATGCAACCGAACTCGGACACGCTAAAATTGTGAAACTGTTGATCGATGCGGGTGCTAATACCGAGATTGCCGATCAATTTGGCAATCGGCCGCTACTCAGCGCATCCAGAAGTGGGAATGAAGTTATCAGCCGTATTTTACTAGACGCAAATGCTTCTCCTGAAATTACGGACAATAATAAAAACACAGCATTAATGCTTGCTGTAGCAAAAAAAGATACTGTTATTGTTCAGCTGCTCATTGAGCATAAGGCAGATCTCAATGTAACCAACAAACAAGGTAGAACCGCGCTGAGCATCGCCACCAGCAAAGGCCACAAAAATATCGCTAATATCCTGAAAAAAGCTGGCGCCGTTATTGTTGCCAGTAAAACAAAAAATGAATCAAAATCAGCTGCCAGAAGAAATACCGCTGTTGCTAAATCCGGTCTGTATAAAGACTGGCCTCCTCTAATTACTGCAGCCTGGACAGAAGACAAAAAAGCAGTCCGATCACTTTTGGGGACAAAAGTTAATCTTGAAGCAACCGACAGCGATGGACAGACAGCATTGCTGCGCGCCGCAATCAAAGGGAATCAGGAAATTGTAGGTTTATTAGTCAACGCAGGTGCCAAAGTTAATGCTACTGAAAACACAGGTAAAACAGCCCTCTTGCTAGCGATTAAAAACAATCATAACGGGGTGGCACGATACTTGATCAAAAAGCAGGCCAACACCGACATTCAGGACAAACTGAAGAATTCAGCATTGCATATTGCGGCTGCGAATAAAAATACAGAAATGGCCCAGGTACTCATAAACGCTGGCACCAAACAATCAATTAAAAATAAAAATAATGAAACACCCTTGATCCTGGCGGTTAAGCGAAAGGAAGACGCAATGATCAGGCTGCTTGTACAGGATAAAACAGCCATCAGTACCAGAGATGGTTCACGACGATCAGCCCTCTGGCACGCAGTAAATTCCAAACTGCCGAAGGATATCGTTGAACTCTTGATTCAGTCTTCTGCAAAAGTAAACGCAGCGGATAAAAACGGACTTACACCGACAATGATTGCAGCCTCAAAGAACTATACCGAACTACTTAAAGTATTGATTAAAAAAGGGGCGGATATCAATCAACAAAGCAAAAGCGGAAACACGCCTTTAATTACTGCTATCAGCAAAAAACGACTTGATGCGGCCAGGCTACTCCTTGCAGCAAACGCAGATATTAATCATCGTAACGGCACTGGTGAAACCGCCCTGCATATCGCTGTTAATAACAGGCAAACAGAGATAGTTAAATTGCTCGTTAAAAACGGCGCGGACCCGCATATTACCAATCACAAACGTCAAACACCACATTCGATAGCAAAAAAATCCAGCCAACAAATACTCTCGATACTCAACACATCCCCTAAAGCAAAACGATTAGGGATCTTCTGAGCTAGATCCAGAACTGGCCGTTTTTCGGGAACCCAGAAATCGCATCAGAAAAACCAGTGACAAAAGTAATAGAAGCAGTTGATCTGCTTTAGACTGGAGATTCAGGAAGCTCCCTCCTCCTCCACTTTTACTCGTCTGAGTGCTGGTAGCTGCAGTAGCCGTAATTTCTGTGGTATCCGGAATACTGTTGACGATCCCATCATTAACTACCAGTTGTGCTATGTAGATGCCGGCCAGATCTACGTCAAAAGTCGGCATAGAAATGTCAGTTGCTGACAAGCCTGCATTACTTCCTGTTGGTTTACTAATCAGCGACCAGTTAAAGCTTAGGGGATCGCCATTTGCGTCGTTAGATCCACCACCATCCAGAGTAACGGTTTTACCGACGGAAATACTCTGGTCTGTACCCGCATTAGCAACCGGTGCAACATTACCAGTCGCAATATTGACGCTATCAGGGCTACTGTTCACAAGGCCATCATTCACCACCAGTTGCGCAGTATAAGTACCCGCCAAATCAACGCTAAAGACTGGCATTTCGATATTGTTAGCAGACAAACTGGTGTTGCTGCCCGTCGGCACATTGAGCAGTGACCAACTGTAACTCAAGCTGTCTCCATCTGCGTCACTGGAACTACTACCATCCAGAGTGACGCTGGCGCCCACTGAAACACTCTGGTCGAGACCGGCATTAGCAACCGGCGCAGAATTGCCTGTGGATATGCTCACGGTATCAGGCGCGCTATCTACAGCGCCATCATTGACCACCAGTTGTGCAATATACATACCCGCCAGATCAACACTGAATGCCGGCATAATACTGGTGCTGTTCGATAAGCTGGCAATACTGCCTGCCGGTTTGCTGGTCAGTGACCAGTTGTAAGTAAGGGGATTTCCGTCGGCATCGCTGGAGCCACCGCCATCGAGGAGAACGTTGGCACCCACTAATACACTTAGATCGAGACCTGCATTTGCAACCGGAGCTGTATTGCCTGTGGCGATGTTGACGCTGTCTGCCGGGCTATCCACAGTGCCATCATTGACGACAAGTGTTGCGGTATAAGTACCGGTAAGATCTACGCTAAAAGTCGGCATTGCGTTGGTAGTATTCGATAAGCCGGCAATGCTGCCGCCTGGTTTGCTGGTCAGTGTCCAACTGTAACTCAAAGGATCTCCATCGGCATCGCTGGAACCGCTGCCATCCAGGGTGACCAGTGCTCCAGCCATAACATTCTGATCCGGACCTGCTCTGGCGACTGGCGTTACATTCTCGGTAGTAATACTGACGCTGTCTGGGTTGCTGTTCACTGCCCCATCGTTTACCACCAGCTCTGCGGTGTAAACACCTGGCAGGTCGACGTCAAATGTCGGCATAATGCTACTGAGACTTGATAAGCTGGCATTACTACCTCCCGGCTTAGTGCTTAACACCCAGCTGTAGCTTAGTGGATCATTGTCTACATCACTGGAGTCACTGCCGTCCAGGGTGACTGTACTACCGACTGTGGTACTTTGATCAGGACCGGCATTTGCAACCGGAGGAGAATTAGCTGGTAAAGTACCTACACCCAGTGAAAAATCATCTGCGGAAATAGATTTCCTGTCCTCAAAAGTCCCTTCATTTTCCCGAATTTCTACTTTACTGAACCCATCTGTTTCGATGACAGCCAGAAATTTATGCAGGCCGTCAATCTGGGTAACAGTACCATTTCCAAAGTCGACATTGACACCATCGAGAATAAAATCAAGCTGTGATCCGGGAGTCCCTTCAAACCATCCCCCTACCCCGTATAAGCGTGTGGTTGCTCCAGTTGCGACAAAACCGTCAGAACAGACGTTGGGTATCGCGCAGACAACATCACCTCTTGCAAGATAATCTCCGTGTGGATTTGAGAAGAATCCCCAACTCCCGCTCCTACTCGCGCCGCCTGAGGTTCTGACCTGGCTGGTCGTATTATTTGAAGTCCAGGTTATTCCCTGGCTGTTCACGCTCACTGCCATCCCGGGACTTGTGTTATTACGAGTGATACCCCAAACAGCGTCATTTTCGAATCCTTCCTCGACAACTGATCGCCCAATGGATGCAAGAGCCGTAAGATATGTTGCCTCGTTGGTGTAAGTGGTAACCACTGCAGAAGATACGCTGGGGATAAGGCTTAAGCCGCCAATAAACAAACATAAAATCGACTTATTCATGCTCTACTCCTGAGTGAGTGGTGTACCACTTCTTAAATTCGCCGTCAGACTGGTCTTTAATGAAGCTTTAAAATTACTATTATTAATTGGGAATTTTAGCCCAATCATAACTTTTGTCAATCAATTAGCCTCAAAAATCCCAGACTATCAGGAGCATAGGTATTATTTGTCGGTTACCCCACTGATTTCTTCGCCTTCAACACCGTAAACCGTTACTGCTATCGGCCTGGAGCCAAATTTATTTTCGAAGTTCTTTATGGCTTTTTGCCAACGGCTCCTGTTTGCTTTCCAGGTCAGCGGTTTATCCACGGTCTGACCATTTTGCAGATGATAGGTTACGCGCAAACCTGCCTGGCTGTTCAAAGCGCTGGTTGCCCAGACAATCATCTTCTGCTTTGACAACACATAGCGTGCCCGAGTAATGTTCACCGTCAGATCGTAGCCGTTACAGTCCTGGTCAATACCATCGTTCTTGATTTCAGTCGCACCCGGATGAACAGAGGCATCGTTGTCGTTACAATCAACATCAGATGCATACCCATCGCCATCATTGTCGATGATCTGCGTCTCGTCTTCCAGAATCGTCAACACAGCGTTAATCGGACTACCCATTAAAGCACCACCTGTGACATTACTTAATGCCAGCGTTACAGTTTCATCACCTTCATAAACCGTATCATCCAGTAGAGCTACGTCGAAGCTCCTGCCTGTCTCACCGTCAGCAAAACTCAGAGTTCCTGATGTTGCTGAATAATCCTGT
>Ga0190283_1001389_pt1 | contig 10876 bp, 15 predicted proteins | sample 48691801_MG_FD_161669 | JGI IMG/M metagenome (GOLD analysis project Ga0190283, IMG submission 161669) | Hydrothermal vent microbial mat bacterial communities from Southern Trench, Guaymas Basin, Mexico - 4869-18-0-1_MG | ecosystem: Environmental > Aquatic > Marine > Hydrothermal vents >...
ATTGCCTTTTCCGAGATCGTGCACCAGCGCGGCAAATCTCACCTCCGGTTTGTTGCTGAGCTGGGCGGACAAATCCAGCACCAGTAGGGTATGCACACCACAATCAATTTCAGGATGCCAGCATTCAGGCTGTGGTATACCAAACAGGCGATTAATTTCCGGAAAGATCACCGCCAGCGCACCACAATCATGCAGTACACGGATAAATTGCGAAGGTGTTTTTTCAGTCAGTGCTTTGGATAACTCCTGCCAGACTCTTTCCGGAACCAGCGCATCTATTTCGCCATTGTTGACCATTCGCCGCATAAGCTCCATGGTTTCATCAGCCACTTTAAAGCCTAAATGATGAAACCGCGCGGCAAAGCGGGCTACGCGTAGAATACGTACAGGATCTTCAACAAACGCAGGGGAGACATGGCGTAAAATGCGTGATTCCAGATCCTGACCGCCACCATAAAAATCAATCAGTTCACCGTCTTCATCCTGTGCGATTGCATTGATTGTCAGATCGCGTCGCTTCAGATCATCTTCAAGACTCACGTCCTGGTCAGCGTGCACTTCAAAACCATAATAGCCTGGCGCGGTTTTTCTTTCTGTCCTCGCCAATGCATACTCTTCGTTGGTTTCCGGGTGCAAAAATACAGGAAAGTCCTTGCCGACCTGCCTGAAACCTTTCGCCATCATTTCCCTGGCGGTCGAGCCTACAACCACCCAGTCCCGTTCCTTAGCAGGAATACCCAATAGTTGATCGCGGACTGCGCCGCCGACAAGATAGGTTTGCATACGCATAGCCTATTACGGCATGTTATCTTTGGCTAGTCCGCATTTCTCACCTGGATGAGCTGTTAAATCAAGCTAAGCTGAGTTATCTCAGTATGTTGCTGTATTAACACGGCATACTGGGTTGCCGGGTTAATAGCATAGAGATGATGATCGGCTTAACCGACTCTGGTCATAGCTATCTTCCCTGTTTTTGATTTCGATCAATTGAAATCTTTTCTTATCGCGCTATTAAGTAACTAGTAATAGTAATTTTATCTATAACGCGAGGAGCCAGAAATGCCTAGAATTACGACTGAGTACAAAGGTGACATGTTGTTCGAGAGTAAGATTGATCATCACAGGGTTGTGATCGACGTGCCAGAAAGCATGGGTGGAAAAGATCGTGGTTTAATGCCACCACAGTTATTCATTATTTCACTGGGTTCCTGTGTCGGAGCGTTTGTTGCAAAGTATGCCGAGCAGCATGGCATGGATACAAAAGGTCTGACGGTTGATGTAGATTTTGAGAAATCTGAACATCCAACGCGGCTGACGGATATCAAAGTCAGAATAGTCCTGCCTGAAGCCGACTGCAGTGAAAAATGTCGCCGGGAAGCATTGCGAAAAGTGGCTGAGCATTGCCCAGTGCATGAAACCATTGAAACTATAAACAAGATTGATTTCGATATTGTAAATCAATAAAAGAGATTAGAAATGGAAATCCAGTTTGTCGGCGCGACAAAAGAAGTAACCGGTTCATGTCATCTGGTCAAGGTTCATGGGCATAAAATTTTGCTGGACTGTGGATTGATCCAGGGACGCAGAGAAGACGAGGCACGCAACCGCAAGCCGTTTCCGTTTAACCCCGGCGAAATCGGTGCCGTCGTTTTAAGCCACGCGCATATAGACCATAGCGGACGAATTCCCCTGCTGGTCAAGGCGGGCTTCAAGGGGCCGGTTTACACACAAAAAGCCAGTCGCGACCTGTGCCGGATCATGCTCAAGGATTCTGCCTATCTGCAGGAGAAGGATGCCGAATGGGATAACCGCAAACGTGAACGCAAAGGTCTGCCGCTGGTTGAACCGCTATACACTGTTGAGGATGCACAAGCGGCGATGCATCAATTCAGGGGACTGGATTACGATGTTAAAAAGAAGCTATTTCCCGGCATTACGCTCAGGTTCCGCGATGCCGGGCATATACTCGGTTCAGCGATTGTTGAATTGTGGCTGGAAGAAAATGGCGTAAAACGAAAAATTGTTTTCAGCGGGGATCTGGGAAATACCGGTGAACCTATACTACGTGATCCAACCATGATTGATGAGGCTGATCTGGTATTGATGGAAAGCACCTATGGTGACCGTCTGCACCGTTCGCGGGAAGCAACCTGGGATGAAATACACGAAATCGCCGCCACGATTAAAAATAAATCAGGCAATATTCTGATACCCGCTTTTGCGGTTGGCAGAAGCCAGGGCATTATTTATACCTTCGGTAAAAATTATAAGGACTGGGAGCTGGATCGCTGGGAAGTTTTCCTCGATAGCCCCATGGCCATCGAAGCTACAGAAGTTTATATACGCCATAGCGATTTATATGATGAAGAAGCTGCTGAATTATGGCGGCACGCAAAAGAAAAACCGCTACTGCCTAACCTGCGTCTGACTCGTACGGCCAATCAATCCATGCAACTGAACAAAATCCATTCCGGCGCCATCATTATTGCGGGCAGTGGCATGTGTACCGGCGGGCGAATTCGACATCACCTGAAGCACAACATCTGGCGTAGTGACTGCCATGTAATTATCGCTGGCTTTCAGGCGCGCGGCACAACCGGTCGGGCATTAGTGGATGGAACTGAAAGCATAAAACTCTGGGGTGAAACCATTCGCGTCGCAGCAAAAATACACACCGTCGGTGGCCTCTCTGCACACGCCGATCAGGCCGGACTATTGAAGTGGTACCAAAACTTTAAAAACCGGCCACCCATCGTGCTGGTGCACGGCGAAGAAAAAGCCATGAGCACCATGGCTGAAGTGCTAGAAACTGACGCAGCTGCAAAAGTGACGATGGCAGATGCGGGAATGAAAATAGATTTGGCTAAAATTACACCAGCTTAATCGATGCTATAAAGTATTGTTTCCAGTATTGTGGCTTTTTATCATCAGGATTATCAAATAAAGCGTAGCCTTTTTTGACATGACCTTTAGGAAAGTACTTTAATGGCCTGGCTTCGCCATTTTTAATCAATTTCTTAACTTCTTGTTCAGGTAATTTAAACGCTAAACCCACAGGTGACCAGGAAGCGCATATAGTATTATCTACGTATAGTGCGGCACCGCTAAAAAAATGTTTTACTTCAACTGACTGCGAAACTTCGTTTTTTATATCTGTCTCCTTGAGGAGGTTCGATAGTTTTTCGAGGTACTCCTTTGCCATTTTATTTATAATACATCACGTTGCAATTCACGGACGGGAACTTCATTGTAATACCTATCGATAAATACTATTAATCTGGCAACCCAATATGTCGGGTTCAGCTTCATATAATACTAACAATAAAAGCTTGCAGTGTAGCGGCGCCGGTTGCTGTGAACAGCCATGCAAATACACCACAGTTCAACAAAACCGTTATCCAGAAAACAAAACGAAAGGATTGCTTCTTAGATTTGTGGCGTAGCTTTTGCTGGGCGATGAGGGCGCCTGGCCAGCCACCAGCTAGTGACAGTAAGTGTAATGTGCTTTCCTGGGTTCGCCAGGCTCCTCTTCTGGCCGCCGATTTATCGAATGCGTACACTATGAAAGCAAGCACACTGGCGACCAAATAAATTATAAAGATCAAAGGCGGTATTCTGGCTGTAAGAACTGAAACCCCCACAAAGACGAGGAAGAAAGCAGCAGCAACGATTGATAGTGAACCATTCTTCCGTTTTTCTGGAAGCCGATCTCCAGACAGTGTGGCCTTTACTGCGCATGGACGGCCCTGCTTGTCGGTAGACAGGGTGTAAGTTACTATTTGGTTAATCTCCGGACGCCGATTGCGGTTGCTGAAGGCTTTAATATGAATGAAGACCTGCTTTCCACCCGCAACAGCTGTGATGAATCCAAATCCCTTCTTATCGTTCCAGAATGTTAGTTTTCCTTTTACGCGCATATTTCTTTCCTAACTATTATCTAACAACCCCCTCAGAATTATTAATATAGCTCGTCAAGAGCATTTAATTCACCAGGAACAGCCTACGAAGCGGGTTATTTCTGGTGCAATGATGTGTTATAAGTTTTGCAATTAATTTCTTAAAGTTGCAATAATCCTGTTTGGATCTTTGAAGTACATAAAGACATCCAGAATTGATTTACAAGCAATATCTGCAGCAAGCAATGACTCAACACAGACACCTTCATCCTGAAGAACAGCAACACCGATAATTGATTCTTTTAGCATCAACCGATCATTTTTTCCATTTCCAACACAAAGAGTTGTTTGCTTTCCTAGCTTAAGAAGAAAATCAAGTTTACTAACATCCTGCTTGTCTTCCGGGATTTTTACAACATTACAGCTGGTAGTTTCCAATTCCTTTTCTACACTTCCATATGTATCCGCGGTTATAACATGGAAGGTGATTATTTCTGCGAGATCATTGATTATCTCTGCCACACCCTCGATTAATTTGCCATCAACTGCAATTGTACCATTGTAGTCCAATACCACATTCTGGATTTCAATTGTTTCTTGTCCTGGGATTTTAAATTTCATTATTAATCTCTAAATATTAATATGCAGGCACACGATGTACCAGCGTCGTCTGGAATTCATATGTGATAGAAGTGAAGTTCCGTCTAAGATCTTACAAGCCGCACAGCTTTCGGCTGTATTTTTTATCCGCATAAAGGATAACACAAACCACGCGGCCCTGATTTTTCTAATCAAAGAGATGACTTGAGAAAAAAGGATCTTTCAGTTTTGTGCCGCTTTTCCAGCAACAGATACCAACACGCCTGATGTTTCTAGCATTAAAAAAACACATGACTTGCATATAACGTTTTAGATAACCGCTTAACCACGATTGATTTTTCACTTATATTCATTGTCAACCATCCGACGTTCATCGCTTTGTCCTGTGTCAATCCTATTTACATCGATCTACTGTTGTGTGGTATTACGATAAGCAATAGTTGACGTTTTGCGATCAATACCAACCACCGAGTTTCCCCTGGTATACCATTCGGTTACATTGTTAGTTGATATATTACCTGGCATGACAAGCAACCAATCCGGCGGATCTTTATCTGTCTTTGACGTATCAGCAGGTATCCACTCGTCAATCTCGTCAGCAGGAACTACAGCCAGAATCTTGACGTCCCAGTCAGACGGCCCTGGGATCATGCCACCGCCATTATTGTGATACTCCACGTCATATTCTAGCTTGAGATACGCGCGAGTGAAGGTAACGTATTGCTCAATGAACATAATCCGGTCTGTAAGTTGAGGTCGAGCAGTGCTGAGTTCAGATACTGATTTCGGACCGGACTGCGTATCGGGTGAGCAGCCAGTTAACAAAACAATAAAAAGTACAAAAAACGCTCGCATAGCCTCCGATAGACCATACTCTTGTGCATGAGCAGTAGCGAACGCCTGGAGTGCCACGCTAGAAACTAAATTTTTTGCGGTTTAACAAAGCCACTTACCTTAGAACTACATCTTTCATGCTAGTATTATCCCGGCAACTCAATATGTCGAGTTCAGCCGTCTGTTTGAGCGGCTTGTAAGGCAATTTAACGCGACCAACTTGATGACCAGTCATTTGCAAATTCAGCCCTACAGGCATGCGCTATCGCAAGTGATTTTTCCTTCAGCTTTCTATTTGTTTTAAGCTCATTTCCAAACCCAATCATTGCATTTGTAATATCCGCTTTTTCAACCATGCCCATTACGCCCCAATATAATTCCCAAAATCTCTGTTCCTTATCCTCAGACGCATCTTTACTATTAGCTATTGAAGATGCTGTTTCTACTGCTTCCTCACACCAGGCCAGCTTTTTCTCTAAATATGGCTTTGCTGCTTCAATTTCCTGTACCTGAATAAACTTGATAACAGCAAATATTAGACCGAAAACTGCGACTAATGTTGAAATTGATTTTAGGTTCATATCTGAAATCATGATGATTTAATATTTGGTCTGAACTACACTTATCAACCTTCTCCTTTTACGAGGAGCTCTTCGTACTCTTCTAGTGTAATTGTCCCCCCCAGCCTGTCTGCCATCCCCTTTTCCTGCTCGGGCAACACATCTTGTAATGCATCAATCCGTTTCCACTGCGGAGTTAATGGCTTTTCGAAATTGGCCTCCGGCACATATTTAGAGTTTTCTACACGCTGATATTTGTGAATGTAACGCGGACAATTTACGAAGATTTCCGTAACTGTAATACGCACAACCAACTCCGAACCATGAAATTCACTGATTAACGGATCATACTTATCTATGCTCGCAGTGCCATGTACACGCACCCTATGTGGTGCCTCAAAATCAATAAATAACATCCCGATCTTGTTATTTACATTGATGTTTCCCATGGATAGAAACATACCATTTCCATTGTAACTTGGAAAAGCGATGGTCTTATTATTGACAACTTTAATGAAACCGGGCATTCCACCCTTGTGTGAGCAAGTTGGGTAACCACGATGATCGATTGAGGTAAGGAAAAACATGTCTCGACTTTCAATAAAAGGTTTATGTTCATCGGTAATCTCCGACAACACAATAAATTCTTTTACTCTGTCGGCTAATTTTTCGGTATCAAACTCTCGCTGTAAAAGTCTATGTTGTTCACCATATATTTCGCTCATGTTACCTCCTGGGTTTTTAATATACCTTGTTATTGGGAATTTGATGGTTACTAAATTGTAGACAATAACCAGATGGTCTGCTCATATTAACCTTGCAACAAAATATATAGGGTTAATAAGTATACCAGCAGAGATTATGTGACACGGAAAGACTTGCCCGTGCATATTCATTAATGGTCAGCCCACCAGGCTAATCTTCCTTATAATATTTTTTTGATAGATGAGATAAATATGAGGGTAATACAATCCAGCTGAAAAATATAAAACTTAGTATTTTCCATATTTTATAAGGGTTCTGCGATGGTGAGTCTTCGTAAAATATGTACTTGCCATGATCAAAATGATATGCATTAGCCCAATCTGGAATAGATATTGTTGGGTCGATAGTTACCAGTTCAGCGACAGGATCAGAATAAAACCAGCCAATATAATTCACCAGGACTAGAAAACCAGCTAATGCACTAATGATCGATATCAGATTGAGAAATCTCTTTTTCCAATTAACCATAGGCGATTCCGCTGTTATCGCAGTATAAAGTTGTGGGGCATTTTAATCACTTTTCGTTTGTTGATCTTTGTCGTTATATTTCTAGCCTACTACGTTATTAAATAATGAAGACAGCATTTAGCTGTTATCACTTAACAGCTCACTCAAACCATCACATCTTACGACCAATGAAAATTTTTAATGTGATCAATCTAGTCGTGACTCGTCACCATCGCTTTCTACATTCTCGGAAGATGAAACGATTTACCGTGTTTTCCTTTTGACATGGTATGAGTACTCCATTTACCTTTTTCACATAGGTAGATAGAAAAACCCGATGGCCAAAATCAGATAGACACCCAGTAACATCACGCCCTCCATCCAGTGTGATTCTCCATCGACCGTCAAGCTCCTGTTGATCAAAACAGCGATGACAATGGCGACGACTTCAAATGGGATAAAGATTAAATCCAACGGTTTAGTACCCATGAAGTAACTGGCGAAAATCAGTACGGGAGCTACAAACATCACCACCTGGGTACTTGCACCAACAGAAATTCCCATAGCCAGTTCCATTTGATCTTTTCTGGCAAATCTTACCGAATTCATCATGTCTGTGACATTACCGAAAGTAGCCAGAAATATAACACCGGCAAATATTGGAGTGAACCCAAAGCTTTCGGCAGCTGGTTCAATGGCACCCGTCAAAGTTTCGCTCATGAAAGTAATTCCGATTGTGACGGCCACTAAAACCCCAATAGCCTGGTTTTTATTCCATAGCTTTTCTTCCGCCTCCCCGACTTCGCGCCTGTCAGCTGGTTTTGCAGCTTCGGCACTAAACAAATGTTGATGAGTCTTTAAGGTAAAAATAAGACTTAAGATATATGCTACGAACAGTACCACTGCAATTTCAGTACTGAAATCTCTTTCCTGCTCGGTTGTGAACTGAAAAATAGCCGGTACAATGAGTCCAACACTAGCTAGCATTAAGAGTCCAGAACTCATACCGGCCGAGGTCCGGTTAAACTCCTGTTTAACCTTGTCCAGACCGCCTAAAAACATCGCAAGCCCCAGACCAAGCAGCAGGTTACCGATGATGGATCCCGTGATAGCAGCCTTAACCACATCGTGGAGACCTGCTTTCAGTGCAAACAGTGAAATAATCAATTCCGGGGCATTACCCATAGTAGCGGCAAGTAATCCACCAAGGGTTTCGCCAATAAATACTGAAAGACTTTCTGTTGCTTTCCCTAACAGACCTGCCAAAGGCACAATGGCCAGGCCTGAGGACGCGAAGATAAGAGTAGAATCTGCTTCAAACCAATCAAGACACAAGGTGACTGGTACGAAAACCAGAAGGAAATTCTGCTTCATGACGTTCCTCTCTGATTAATTAAAACCATAGCGTAACCCTCTACTTTGACTACATAAGTCGTGGCGCACTTGATTGTAAAATGCGGGTCATGCTTTCAGAAATTTTTCGGATTTTCCCGCCTTGTCGATTATTTTTTCATCATCGCCCTGGGAGATTTTATTGTTTTTGTTCCTTCTATAATTTTCATAAAACCTTACAGAGGCATAAGCTGTAAAGACAATTGGCACGGCTAGTAACATATTGAAAATCCTGTAAAATAAGTTCTTATAGACAAAACATATATTGTTCGGGATAGGAGATCCAATAACACTTTACAGTGTATAAATAGAAGAATCCACATGCCGAAAACATATTTTAACCGCTCGTTGGCCTGAGGTTATATTTAACCAGAATACGGATCGGATAAAAACCATGATAATCAGTCGTGGATGTTTTCAGTTGTCTGCAATAAATCAAGAGATACTGGTAACAATATCCCCCATCTAAAGACAGCAAGCACCCTTCAAGTTCGTTTCTGGCAATTTGGTCTGCGTCATAACCAAAGATTTCACGTTTCTACATCATTGAACTCTATTGGGCTTGTTACCCCCAGTGCGCCACTCATCAACCAATAAACAGGTGGCAAAAAACTGCTACAGGCATTTCGGCAGGTTAGTTTCACAAGTTGACAGTGTTACGTTTTAGTGAATTAATTAGGTAGGTATCAAAAATATGACAATATAAGAACCAGCAAAAGGAGAAAATTAAAAATGAGTGAACAACTTTTATTGGTAGTGGTTTTAGCACTTTTACCTGCTCTAGGTAATTTTTCTGGAGGACTATTAGCTGAATGGCTTCCAGTATCAAAGAGGATGATAAATTACGCTTTGCATATAGCAGCAGGCATTATAATAGCTGTTGTTGCTATAGAAGTTATGCCAAATGCATTAGGTATAGTATCAACCAGCGTTATGGCTATCGTTTTTTTGGCAGGCGGATTATTTTATATTTCAATAAAAACAATAGTCACCAGGTGGCAGGAGAGCAAACAAAATAGCCAATCAGAGGGCACTGGTGCATGGATGATTTATGTAGCAGTAGCGGCTGATCTTATTGGTGATGGCTTACTTATTGGTACTGCCACAGTTATTGATATTAAATTGGCAGTTCTATTAGCTTTAGCTCAAGTGATAGCAGATATTCCAGAAGGTTTTGCAACGATTGCAAATTTTAAAGACAAAGGAACACCTAGAAAAAAACGTTTACTGCTATCTGCATCTTTTGTGATACCTATTATGCTGGCTGCCCTCTTCGCTTATTTTGTCCTGCGGGGACAGTCCGAAGCAGTTCAAATGTCCGGTTTAGTCTTTGTTGCAGGCCTTTATATGTTAGCAGGTGTAGAGGATCTTATGGGAGAAGCACATGAAGCTGATGCAGACACCACATGGTCATCCTTGAACTTCCTGGCTGGATTTGTGGTTTTTATGATAGCGTCAAGCTTTGGGTAATAAAGCAATATCCAACAAGTATGGTTTAACTTCGTGTGGGTCAATAAAAACCTGGGCCTTGCTATGCCATTAACCGTTAGCCAGGAAGTTAATGGTGTCTCTCCCCTATTGCTGCGCCTACGTATTCCAGTAACCATTGATTGATATTAGCCGGGGATATGTGAGATAGAAAATTCCCAGATTTATGTCCGAATTTAAAATTCGGACATATTTACTTTTTTCTATTTGCACTCATCCATAGTTTGAAGACCTGCTAATACATCAAAAACCACTTCGACCTGTATTTTTGTGCCACTGTAATCTTTTGCCATAACGGTTGCTTTAAGTGAACCAGTTAATCGGTCACCATTATTTTCTGGCAAAGTATTCAGAGTTAATTCCCCTGTCGTACCTTCACCACTATATGTCTTGCCGTTTGAATCTGTTGAATAATACATTTTGGCATTACCTGCTTTAAGGCCAGACATAGTATTTGACCCATAGACAGGATGTATCCCAGGTCCAAGTGCCTGAGGAAAATCTATTTCAAAGGTTTTTTTATTAACTTTTAAAGTTAGATCAAATCTATTTTCATCACCAAGCGATGAGTGTGTACAGAAAAACCAGGGTTTTCCCTCCAATTTTTCGGTAACTTCACCAGTTACAGTAACTGAAAGCATTAAGTTTTCATTTTTTGATGTTACTTTTTCATCAGCAGTTTTATCACTACACCCTCCCAGTGGCAGTGCTGTCAAAACAAACAGTATTAAAGGGAATGCATATTTTTTCATATTATCTCCTATATATCAGGTCGCAAATAATCACCAGGCAATATTCTTATCCTATGTTTTGTTGGCCTTATCGAGCACTACTTGTGTTTTCTACGCATAACTTCTAAGCATTTATCTTCCCTCAGTTTAAGGTATTTTCTGG
>Ga0190283_1001390_pt1 | contig 10867 bp, 4 predicted proteins | sample 48691801_MG_FD_161669 | JGI IMG/M metagenome (GOLD analysis project Ga0190283, IMG submission 161669) | Hydrothermal vent microbial mat bacterial communities from Southern Trench, Guaymas Basin, Mexico - 4869-18-0-1_MG | ecosystem: Environmental > Aquatic > Marine > Hydrothermal vents > Microbial...
GTTCCGGAGCTGATAAACTTATTGGCCGCGGCGATATGCTGTATCTGCCATACTATCTAAACCGTCCTGAAAGAATACAGGGGTGTTTTGTAACGACAAATGAGATCGAGATGATAACCAGGTATATAAAGGGTGAAAAAGAGCCTGAATATAATCTGGATATTTCAAAAAAGATCAGCCAGTCCGGGAAAAAGAACATAGAGGAAGATGAACTTTTCTATGAAGCGCTGAAAGTAGTCGTTGATTTTGGGCATGCTTCTGCATCCCTCCTGCAGCGAAGATTAAAGGTAGGGTACTCCAGGGCTGCAAGAATAATAGATCAGCTCGAAAACAGCGGTTATGTTGGTGAATTCGAAGGCAGCAAACCAAGGGAAATACTTATATCCAATGAAGAGCTCGCTGGTATTTTAAGCAAGCAGGAATAAAAGTATAGGATCAATAATAAAACCAGACGGTAAAAATAATGAATTGCTCAATAATTTCAATTGGAACTGAATTAAATCTTGGGCTTATAACAAATACCAATTCACAATATATTGCTCAAAAGTTATCTGAGCTCGGTATCGAATGTAATTATATGTTCACGGTATCTGATAAAATGGAGGATATCTCGAATGTATTAAAACTCGGTATCAAATTCAGTAATATTATCATAATATCCGGCGGGCTTGGACCAACCGATGATGATCTCACAAGGGAGGCGGTAGCTTCTGCCATAGGGGTATCTATGGTGAGAAATGAAAACCTGGATTCAAGCAGTTTGAAATTTATACATACACAAAGGACTCCAGAAATAAGTGATAGACTTCTGCGGCAATCTTATATCCCGGAAGGTTCTGTGCCTATAATACCTCTAATAGGAAGCGCCTCCGGATTTAGAGTAGATATTGCCGGGGGAAAATATGTTTTTTCCATACCAGGTGTTCCAAAAGAGATGAGGAGTATGTTTGAAAATGATATTATCCCATTTCTAAACAGCCTCATAGAAAAGAGCGGCAATAAAAGTACTGTGATGAAATTAAAAAAGGCTACACTGCTTACGACTGATATCAGTGAAACAGAAATAGAAGAGAAAATCAAGGATCTGGTGCTTGATGCAAAATATTCGGGTGTTGATATAGGAATAACTGCTACACCGGGCCTGATCAAGATAATCCTTGTTGAGAAAACTGGGAACGAGAAGAAAGGTAGAAAGGGCCTGGATTATTTTGAAGAGGAGATCTCCTGCAGGATGGGAAATCATCTTTATGGCAAGAACGATAATATTATTTCAGATAATCTTAAAGCTGCAATAGAAAAAGCCGGGAAGAATATTACAATAAGCACGGCGGAGTCCATTACCGGAGGTTTGATATCAAGTATAATAACTGATACTCCCGGGAGTTCTAATTTTTTTCTTGGAGGCATAGTATCATATTCAAATTTTTCAAAAAAGAAAATACTTAATATAGATAAACGGTTAATAGATCAGAAGGGAGCCGTCAGCATGGAAGTATGCCGGGAGATGGCCCTCAGGGCAAAGAAAATATTCAACTCAGATTACTCAATTGCAGTAACTGGTTTTGCCGGACCGGAACATGATAAAGGTGAACTGGGTCTTGTGTATTGTTGCATTTCCGGTCCAGGAGGATATATAAAAGTCTTTGAGAAAAAGTTTCTGGGGACAAGAGCAGAAATAAAATTCAGAACGGTTCAATTTGTACTAAATGAATTAAGGAATGCTATACTCCATAACCTGGGGTCTGGATAGCAATAGGATATTTGATAACTTTGAAAAATAAAAGACTATTTATCGCTGCAGAGCTACCGCCGGCAGCCAGAGGGGCCGTGTATCAGCAGGGGGCCAGAATCCTTAGAAATTTTACTGATGCCAGGCCCGTAAAAGCGGCCAATATACATATCACTTTAAAATTCCTGGGCAATATACTCTATGACAATATAGATTTAATAAGTGATGCTATTTCCAGTGCGGCATCATCCTTTAATAATTTTTCATTTGAGATCAATGGAGAGATGGATGCATTTCCGGATAAGAAGCGGGCAAGAACGGTCTTCTCTGCAATAGGAGAAGGAAAACTTGAATTCAAACTGCTGTATTTGGGTCTTGAAGAGTCTCTGGGGAGAGCTTGCGGCCGATCGGGGGTAAAAGCTGCCCCAGATGATTTTATAGCTCATATAACCATAGCACGGCTCCGTCGTCCTGGCGATATTACTTATTCTATAAAAAAAGCTGGAACAATCAGGCCTATCAGGATAGCATGCAGGAAGATAGCTTTGTTTGAAAGTGTCCTGGATCACTCAGGGGCCAGGTATACAAAATTGAGGGAATTTAGTTTAAAATAGATCAGGGTCCGGTATTAAAGAATTTTAGCTGGCATAGTGTCCTAAAAAAATATTTATGGTATAATTTATAATTATACATATATACAATTGCATAAATTATTATAAATAAATATATACATATTTAGTGGAGGTCAATGGATGGATAGGGATAAGATCATAGACAATACGGTATCTCAAATAGAGAGACAATATGGTGCCGGATCAATAATGAAGCTTGGAGAAGCAGGCGCCCTTGAGGGTATAGAGTCAATACCAACAAGCTCTTTTGAACTTGACAGCGCTCTTGGTATCGGTGGAGTTCCAAGAGGGAGGGTAACAGAGATCTATGGACCTGAATCATCAGGGAAGACGACTCTTGCCCTTCATATTGTGGCAAATGCCCAGAAAAACGGTGGGATTGCTGCATTTATTGATGCAGAGCATGCACTTGACCCGATATATGCCAGAAATCTTGGCGTGAACGTAGAAGAGCTTCTATTGTCCCAGCCTGACAGTGGCGAACAGGCGCTTGAAATAACCGAGATACTTTTAAAGAGCGCTGCATTGGATGTTATCGTAATAGATTCTGTAGCGGCTCTTGTGCCAAGAGCGGAACTTGAAGGAGAAATGGGTGACACTCATGTAGGGCTGCAGGCAAGGCTGATGTCAAAGGCTATGAGGAAGCTTACTGGAGTTGTAAACAAGACAAAGACATCAGTAATTTTTATAAACCAGCTAAGGGAAAAGATCGGTATTATGTTCGGTAATCCCGAAGTGACTCCGGGGGGAAGGGCTTTAAAATTTTATTCTTCTGTCAGGCTGGATATAAGGAGGATAGACTCCATTAAAAGCGGCACGGAAGTGGTAGGAAACAGGGTAAGGGTAAAAGTAGCAAAGAATAAGGTCGCCCCTCCTTTTAAAATAGCAGAATTTGATATAATGTACGGCCTGGGCATATCCAGGGAAGGAAGTCTATTGGATGTAGGTTCCGATCTTGAGATACTTGAAAAAAGTGGTTCCTGGTATTCCTATAAAGATGAAAGGATCGGCCAGGGAAGGGAGAATGCCAAGATTTTTCTGATGCAGAATGAAAAAATACGGGAAGAGATCGAAGGAGCCATCAAGGAAAAACTGGGCTTTACCCAAAAAAAAGCCAAAAATAAAAAAACACCGAAAGAGAAGGATTAAGCAATATTAAAGCTTAAGTGGATTGCTACCTATTGCCTCACTTAAAAAAAGTATTCGAAAGCTATTGATTTCTTTTTCCGGAATGCTATAATCTACTATGCTGAACGTAGTCTTTGATCGACTGCTTTTCTTAGGTAAAAATCTTTAAAAGATTTTTACTTTTTTTTGTTGACAAGAGAATATCATTGTGATAGATTTCTTCAGGTTGTTTTGTGTTCTTTGAGAACTAAATAGTGCAAGCATTGAATGATTATTGTTTTTTAGATTTAATTGAGAGTTTGATCCTGGCTCAGGACAAACGCTAACGGTGCGCCTAATACATGCAAGTCGAACGAGCGATGTAGATGTGGCAACACTTTTACAAAGCTAGTGGCGAACGGGTGAGTAACGCGTAGGTAATCTCCCTTGGAGATAGGGACAACCATTCGAAAGAATGGCTAATACCAAATACCTTATATTAATCGCATGATTTTTATAATAAAGGGGGCTTTTAGCTCTCGCTTCAAGATGAACCTGCGTCCTATTAGCTTGTTGGTGAGGTAGAAGCTCACCAAGGCAACGATGGGTAGCCGGCCTGAGAGGGTGATCGGCCACACTGGGACTGAGATACGGCCCAGACTCCTACGGGAGGCAGCAGTAGGGAATTTTGCGCAATGGGCGAAAGCCTGACGCAGCGACACCGTGTGAAGGATGAAGGCCTTAGGGTTGTAAACTTCTGTCAATTGGGGACGAAGGTAGTAGGGTTAATACCCCGAATACTGACGGTACCCGATAAGGAAGTCTCGGCTAACTCCGTGCCAGCAGCCGCGGTAAGACGGAGGAGGCAAGCGTTGTCCGGAATCATTGGGCGTAAAGAGCGCGTAGGCTGTTTTTCAAGTCATATGTGAAAACCTCAGGCTTAACTTGAGGACTGCATATGAAACTGGATAACTTGAGTGCAGTAGGGGAAAGTGGAATTCCTGGTGTAGCGGTGAAATGCGCAGATATCAGGAAGAACACCGGTAGCGAAGGCGGCTTTCTGGGCTGCTACTGACGCTGAGGCGCGAAAGCTAGGGGAGCAAACAGGATTAGATACCCTGGTAGTCCTAGCTGTAAACGATGGACACTAGGTGTGGGGAGTTATCGACGCTTTCCGTGCCGGAGCTAACGCATTAAGTGTCCCGCCTGGGGAGTACGGTCGCAAGACTAAAACTCAAAGGAATTGACGGGGGCCCGCACAAGCGGCGGAGCATGTGGCTTAATTCGACGCAACGCGAAGAACCTTACCAAGGCTTGACATCATATTGACTATTATAGAAATATAATTTCTCTTCGGAGCAATATGACAGGTGGTGCATGGCTGTCGTCAGCTCGTGTCGTGAGATGTTGGGTTAAGTCCCGCAACGAGCGCAACCCTTGTCCCATGTTGCTAACAGTTTAAGCTGAGCACTCTTGGGAAACTGCCAGCGTAAAGCTGGAGGAAGGTGGGGATGACGTCAAGTCATCATGCCCTTTATGCCTTGGGCCGCACACGTGCTACAATGGACCGTACAAAGAGCAGCGATACTGTGAAGTGGAGCAAATCTGTTAAAGCGGTTCAAAGTCCGGATTGAAGGCTGAAATTCGCCTTCATGAAGTAGGAGTCGCTAGTAATCGTGGATCAGAATGCCACGGTGAATACGTTCCCGGGCCTTGTACACACCGCCCGTCACACCACGAAAGTTGGATACACCCAAAGATAGTATACTAACCGGCAACGGGGGAAACTATTTAAGGTGGAGCCAGTGATTGGGGTGAAGTCGTAACAAGGTAGCCGTACCGGAAGGTGCGGCTGGATCACCTCCTTTCTAGGGAGTTTGAAATTCTTAGGAAAATTTCCTTGAATATATTTGTCGATTGCACTATTTAGTTCTGAGCGAATACCAGCAGCTCTTGCTGGTTGTTCTTTGAAAACTTCATAGCGTGATAGAAAAATAAGTGGGTAAGAGCATATGGTGGATGCCTTGGTGATAAAAGGCGATGAAGGACGTTGTAGGCTGCGATAAGCTCCGGGTAGCCGTCAAACAGGTTTTGATCCGGAGATTTCCGAATGGGGAAACCCTCTATCTTTTGTAGGATAGAATTACTGTCTGAATATATAGGACAGTAAGGCAAACCGGGTGAACTGAAACATCTAAGTAACCCGAGGAAAAGAAATCAAATCAGAGATTGCCCTAGTAGTGGCGAGCGAACGGGTAATAGCCCAAACCTATTGGATGTTAAAGCCTTCAGGTGTTGTTCAATAGGGGTTATAGGGATTGTGATGTGCAGCTGAGGATGCACATGAGAGTTACAAAACTATTTAATAGTAGAACAGTCTGGAAAGACTGGCCATAGCGGGTAAAAGCCCTGTATACGAAATTAAGTAGACTCTCACATGATTTCCTGAGTACAACGGAACACGTGAAATTCCGTTGGAATTAGCAAGGACCAACTTGCAAGGCTAAATACTTTTATCAACCGATAGTGAACTAGTACCGTGAGGGAAAGGTGAAAAGTACCCCGGGAGGGGAGTGAAATAGAACCTGAAACCATATGCTTACAAGTAGTAGGAGGCGTTTTATAGCGCTGACTGCGTGCTTTTTGTAGAACGAGCCTGCGAGTTACAGTATGCAGCAAGGTTAAGCTGTGTAAGTGGAGCCGAAGCGAAAGCGAGTCTTAATAGGGCGACATAGTTGTATGCTGTAGACCCGAAGCCGGGTGATCTATCCATGGCCAGGGTGAAGCGAAGGTAAAACTTTGTGGAGGCCCGAACCCACTAAGGCTGAAAACTTAGGGGATGAGCTGTGGATAGGGGTGAAAGGCCAATCAAACCCGGAGATAGCTGGTTCTCCTCGAAATAGCTTTAGGGCTAGCCTCAAGTGTTTGATTCTGGTGGTAGAGCACTGAATGAACTAGGGACCTTACAAGGTTACCAAATTCAATCAAACTCCGAATGCTGGAATTTTAGAACTTGGGAGTCAGACTGTGAAGGATAAGCTCCATAGTCGAAAGGGAAACAGCCCAGACCATCGGCTAAGGTCCCAAAATATATACTAAGTGGCAAAGGATGTGAGAAGGCAAAGACAACCAGGATGTTTGCTTAGAAGCAGCAATCATTTAAAGAGTGCGTAACAGCTCACTGGTCAAGTGTTTTTGCGCCGAAAATGTAACGGGGCTCAAGTATATTACCGAAGCCATGGACTATACTTTGTATAGTGGTAGAGGAGCGTTCTGTAAGGATTGAAGCTTAACTGGAAGGTTGGGTGGACTTTACAGAAGTGAGAATGCAGGCATAAGTAACGAAAGACAGGCGAGAAACCTGTCCGCCGAATACCCAAGGTTTCCTGGGGAAGGTTAATCCGCCCAGGGTTAGTCGAGACCTAAGCCGAGGCTGAAGAGCGTAGGCGATGGATAACAGGCTAATATTCCTGTACAATTAAATTACATTATCACCAATGGGGCGACGCAGAAAGGTAGGTCATCGTGGTTTGGTTGACTACGTGCAAGCGAGTAGGGTGCTGTCCAGGTAAATCCGGATAGCATTACACCTGAGACGTGATGCCGATCCGATTTAGGCGAAGTGATTGATCCTATGCTGTCAAGAAAAACCTCTAGGGAGTAATTTAATTCTCGTACCAAAACCGACACAGGTAGGTAGGTAGAGAATACCAAGGCGATCGAGATAACTCTTGTTAAGGAACTCGGCAAAATAGCCCCGTAACTTAGGGATAAGGGGTGCCTGAGTAACGTGAAAGAACTTGCTTTTGTAGCGTGAAAAGGTTGCAATAACCAGGCTCAAGCGACTGTTTACTAAAAACACAGGTCTCTGCTAAGTCGTAAGACGATGTATAGGGGCTGACGCCTGCCCGGTGCTGGAAGGTTACGAGGAGGGGTTAGGACTTCGGTCCGAAGCTTCGAATCTAAGCCCCAGTAAACGGCGGCCGTAACTATAACGGTCCTAAGGTAGCGAAATTCCTTGTCGGGTAAGTTCCGACCTGCACGAATGGCGTAACGATTTGAGCGCTGTCTCAACAAGGGACTCGGTGAAATTATAATATTGGTAAAGATACCAATTACCCACAGAAGGACGGAAAGACCCCGTGAACCTTTACTGTAGCCTGATATTGGATTTTGGTCTGTCATATGCAGGATAGGTAGGAGGCTGTGAAGTCTGGGCGCTAGCTCAGGCGGAGCCAACCGTGAGATACTACCTTTGGTATACTAGGATTCTAACTATATTCCGTAATCCGGATATAGGACAGTGGCAGGTGGGCAGTTTGACTGGGGCGGTCGCCTCCTAAAATGTAACGGAGGCGTCCAAAGGTTCCCTCAGAGTGTTTGGCAATCACTCGTAGAGTACAAGAGCATAAGGGAGCTTGACTGTAAGACCGACAGGTCGAGCAGGAACGAAAGTTGGGTCTAGTGATCCGGCGGCTCAGATTGGAATGGCCGTCGCTCAACGGATAAAAGGTACTCCGGGGATAACAGGCTTATCTCCCCCAAGAGTCCATATCGACGGGGAGGTTTGGCACCTCGATGTCGGCTCATCGCATCCTGGGGCTGGAGAAGGTCCCAAGGGTATGGCTGTTCGCCATTTAAAGCGGTACGCGAGCTGGGTTTAGAACGTCGTGAGACAGTTCGGTCCCTATCCTCTGTGGGCGCAGGAGAATTGCGGGAATTTGTCCCTAGTACGAGAGGACCGGGATGAGTGAACCTCTGGTGTGTCAGTTGTTCCGCCAGGAGCATTGCTGATTAGCCAAGTTTGTAAGGGATAAGTGCTGAAGGCATATAAGCACGAAGCCCATCCCAAGACTAGTTCTCCCATCCATTTGGAGTAAGACCCCATGTAGATTACATGGTTGATAGGTCAGAAGTGTAAGCGCAGCAATGTGTTTAGCTGACTGATACTAATAGGTCGAGGACTTATTTTTCTAATATTGCTATGAAGTTTTGAGAGAATAACCAGAGGTATGGTTAAGAGTTTTTGCGTATTTGAATATTTTTAAGTTTACGGTGGCAATAGCGAAGGGGCAACACCTGTTCCCATCCCGAACACAGAAGTTAAGTCCTTCAGCGCCGATGGTACTGCACTGGCGACGGTGTGGGAGAGTAGGTCGCCACCGTTTTTTTATTTCATTATTACATTTTTGAATATTTATCTATTATTAATTACCCCGGATTCTTGTATTTGATCGATCGGGTTAAATAAAGGGATTGCTGATATGGAAATTAATGAATATCTTATGATAAATCTTAAATAGTGACCAAAATAAACCCGGATATAGCTATGAATTCATAAAACTTAAAAAATTTTATAATTATTGACAAAAACTATAAAAAAATAAATATTTTGATATAAAATGGAAAATTATTTTAGAATTAATCTATATAATAAATAATTAATTTAGTATAATGAAAAATAAGAAATTTAGAACTTTTATAGACTTTTTATAAAGACAAGGAGATATTATGGGTAGTATGGACACAATCAAAGCAAAATGTGATGAAAAAAACTTCAAGAAGCTTGAAGCAATAAATAATAAATATCTAAATGGGTTTATTGCTGAATTTGTAGAACTATTTGAACCTGGTTCTATATTTATATGTGATGATACTGAAGATGATATTCAGTATATAAGAGATAAAGCCTTAAATGATGGAGAAGAGGCAAAGCTGGCCATACCCGGACATACGATCCATTTTGACAGCCCATACGACCAGGCAAGGGATAAAGCCATGACAAAATTCCTGGTGCCTGCAGGCAAAGAATTCGGAAAGGGATTAAATGTAGCCGATAAGGAAGAAGGAGTCGGAGAGATAAATAGTATAATGTCCGGAATCATGAAGGGCAGAGAGCTGCTTATCGTGTTCTTCACGCTTGGTCCGGCAAATTCACCGTTTACCATACCTGCGGTGCAGCTCACTGATTCAAGTTATGTGGTCCATTCAGAGACGATTCTTTACAGGAAAGGCTATAAGGAATTCAAAAGGCTGGGGGAATATGACAGCTTCTTTAAGTTTGTTCATTCAGAAGGTGAGCTGGAAAATGCTGTAAGCAAAAATGTTGATAAGAGAAGAATATATATTGATACAGCTGAAAATATTGTGTATTCGATGAATACTCAATATGGAGGAAATACGATCGGACTCAAGAAACTTGCAATGAGGCTGGGAATAAACCGTGCTTCACAGGAAGATTGGCTTACGGAGCATATGTTTATTGTCGGAGTAAATGGACCCCGGGACAGAGTCACCTATTTTGCAGGAGCTTTTCCCTCTATGTGCGGAAAAACTTCTACGGCCATGTTAAAAGGAGAAACGATCATCGGTGACGATATTGCATATATAAGGAATATTGATGGGAAAGCAAGGGCGGTAAATGTAGAGGCGGGATTATTCGGAATAATCCAGGATATTAACCCGGATGATGACCCGATGATATGGAAAATACTTCATGAAGAGAATGAGGTAATATTTTCTAATGTTTTAAAGACAGAAGAAGGAAAAATCTACTGGATAGGTAAACCCGGGGAGCCTCCGGAAAAGGGGATTAATTTTTTAGGCGAATGGTATCCAGGAAAGAAAGATGAAGATGGTAATGAAATACCTCCGTCACATAAAAATGCCAGATTTACGGCCGGATTAAAAGATCTTGAAAATGTGGATCCAAGTTTTAATGATCCTGCTGGTGTTGAGCTTGGCGGTATCATATACGGCGGAAGGGATTCCGACACCTGGGTTCCGGTCCAGGAATCATATGGATGGGAGCACGGGATCATAACGATGGGTGCATCCATAGAGTCAGAAACAACTGCCGCAACACTGGGAAAAACAGGAGTAAGGACATTCAATCCTATGTCAAATCTTGATTTTCTCTCAATACCGATGGGAAAATATGTTGATATTAATATAAAGTTTGGAAAGAAACTGAAAAAAGCTCCCAGAGTATTTTCTGTTAATTATTTTTTAAAGGACAGGGAGAGTGGAGAGTTTTTAAATACAAAACTGGATAAGCTTATTTGGCTTAAATGGATGGAACTCCGTGTCAATGGAGAAGCAGGTGCGGTAGATGCTGGAACAGGTTTTATACCCGGATATGAAGATATTGCGGTACTGTTCAAGAAATACCTTGACAGGGATTATAGCGAACAAGAATATGTACAACAATTTACAATTAGAGTAAATGAAAATATGAAAAAAATCGAAAGGATAATAGATATATATAAAAATGCCGGTCCGGAAGTGCCCGATATCCTTTTTGAGACACTAAAAAAACAAAGGGAAAAACTTCTAGAAATGCTAAATGAAAAAGGTGCCTATATATCACCTCTTGACCTGTAAAGGCTGATATATATCT
>Ga0190283_1001392_pt1 | contig 10862 bp, 9 predicted proteins | sample 48691801_MG_FD_161669 | JGI IMG/M metagenome (GOLD analysis project Ga0190283, IMG submission 161669) | Hydrothermal vent microbial mat bacterial communities from Southern Trench, Guaymas Basin, Mexico - 4869-18-0-1_MG | ecosystem: Environmental > Aquatic > Marine > Hydrothermal vents > Microbial...
CATCCTGAACAGCCTCTTTTATGACAGCCGACGCAAGAGAATGCGATCCAAACAGGCAGGAAGAGGGGGCACTGGGACAGTCATGCGGCATAAGGGGCTCAGGGCCGTAATTGTCCGTTCAGGCCTGCATAAGGTCGGGAGAAATAACCCCGCAGATGAAAAAGGGGTAAAGCGGGCAGGGTCCAGTCTAAAAAAAGTTATCGCCCAGGTCGATCCCAAACAGTTCCGTCTCCGCAGTTGGGGAACACCTGTCCTGGTTGAGTATATGGACAAATACCACATTCTCCCGGTGAATAACTATCAGTACGGCCAGCATCCTGATGCAAAGGCCATATTTGCAGATGTTTTTTTCGACCGCTACCTCAGCAAGAAGCTGCCTGACGGGTGTTATAAAGGGTGTAACTTGGCTTGCGCAAAGGGGGCTGAGAACATTACCCTCAGATATGGCCCCAGGGCCGGGACAAAGGTAGGTGTGGACGGACCTGAATATGAGACAGCAGGGGCGGTTACCTGTATGGGTATCTTCGATCCCGGATTTATCATGGAATACAACTGGTATTGTGATGAATATGGTCTTGACACAATTTCCATGGGCGTAACAGCCTCGTTCCTCATGGAGTGTTTTCAGCGCGGCTATCTTTCAAAAGATGAGGTGGGCTATGAACTGTCGTGGGGGGACATAGAGTGTGCCGACAGACTGCTTCATGAGACCGCCTTGGGGGAAGGTTTCGGAAAGATCTGCTCCCGGGGGGTGCTTCGCGCCAAAGAGTGGGTCGCTGAACACTATTCCAAGAAGACCGGTAAACCATACACCGAGGTTATCGGGGAACTCGGCAAATTTGCAATGGAGGTAAAGGGACTTGAGTTTTCCATGTATATCACAAAGGAATCCTTAGCCCAGCAGGGAGGATACGGGTTCGCCCTCAAGGGGCCGCAGCATGATGAAGCGTGGCTGATTTTTATCGACCAGGTATATAATGAGCTCCCGACCTTCAAAATGAAGGCTGAAGCCTTGAAGTGGTTTCCCTTGATTCGCACATGGTTTAATGCAGTTGGTCTCTGCAAACTCCCGTGGATAGATGTAAGGCACCCTGAAGCGGCAAACACCGATAATCCGGCCAAAAACCTGCCGACCCTTGAATACTATGTCCAATATCTAAACGCGACTACAGGGAGCAATAAAACACTTCAGGATGTCTTAGACGATTCAGAACGACTGCATCTGCTGCAAAAACTGATTAATCTGCGGCATGGCAAAGGCACGAGGGAGAGTGACCAGATTCCCCTCAGGGCCATGGGGCCTGTTTTCTTTAATGAGTATGAAGCGAGAGTCGATTATTATGATAGATGGCTGATGGATCAAATGGCTGATAAAACAATTCCTGATGATCCTGAGTCGCGGCACGCCCTAATCTGTAAACTGCGGCAGGAGGCCTATGACAAACTGTGTGACGAGGTTTATGAGGCAAAGGGGTACACCCAGAACGCCGTTCCTCTGCTCGAAATGGTTGAAAATTTTGATCTCTTAGACCAACAGGCACGACGTCTGCTCGCCATGTTTGGAATTCAGAGAAGGGAATTGTCCAATTAAGGCTTATGTTATGAAGGTTTCAGTCCAATTCCACGGTGTTCATCGGGCCATTACCCGGGTCAACGAAATCAGGCTTTCCCTTTCTTCAAACGCCCGGATCAGCGATCTCTTTAAACGTATTGAACGCACCTATCCAGATTTAGAGCTAAGCCAGGACGATATCATGGTCAGCATAAATGATCAGGTATCGACTATAAACCACACCCTGAATCCCGAAGACAAGATCAGCTTTTTGCCCCATATCGGTGGGGGTTAGGGCTCGCCCTCAGGGCCTTTGGATGGGAAAGGACACCACAAATGTGGTCGTTCCCTTACCTGTCCTGATCTCTATTTTTCCCTTGAGAAGGCGTATGATCCTGTACGTAATGTAAAGCCCGCGGCCCTCTCCCTCCCCTTCAAGGATTTTCATGCGATCGTGTTCAGAGATTTGCCCTGTGTTGCTGATCTCTGCACAGGCCCAATCACCATCCGCGTAGGTCCTGACGGCCAGCATGCCCCCCTTGAGCGGAATTGCCTTTGTAGCGTTGTTCAGCAGATTGTCAAAAACCCTTTCTACATGGACGGCATAACACATCACTCTGATGTCAGAGTCATATGGCCCCTCTTTCAGGGTAACGTTCTGCTTGAGCTGCTCTTTAATTGCCTCCCTGTTTATCTCGAATCGTCTTTTGAGCACTTCCGTCAGATTAACCGCCTGCTCATTACCAACCCTGTATATACTCATTGCCAGTTCCTGTAACCGACTCGTTTCCTCAAATAGAATATCCACATATTTCCGGACCTGCTCTTTTGATTGTTCCAGTTCATCCTTTCGGACAATCTCCTTGAGCCGCCGGGCAAACCCGGCAGTCGCAATGGCCGGATTCTTAAAATCATGGAGGGCATCATCTAATCGCTCCATTTTCTGGGCCTTCATCAACTCTCTACCCATGAAGAGAAAGATATCGATCTCATCATCTCTGTATCGCTGTCTCTTATCTACCGCGTCAATGGCCATGAAATGCGTGACCTCTCCATCATAGCCCAGGGGGACGTAGAGTATGGAATTTATATTATGTAACGCAGCGAATCTTTTAAGGTTATTTGATATCAACCCGCTTCTCTGAGGATCCACCACTGAGATATAAAAAGGGGTTACCGCCTCGTAAACCGATTCGCCTGAATACTCTCTTAAATTCAGAAGCAACTCAAATACCGGCTCGCTGCTAACAGGGAGAACCTTCCCCACACTGTGATAGCCATGCTCGGGGAATCCGGCCTGCAAAATGATCCGGTCAAGGTCCTCTGTAACGGAAAAAAGGGTACAACTCTGAAGATCCACTATGTCAGCAAGTTCCGGTACCACCTGGTTAAATACCTCCGCCATCTTGACACCGCCGCGAGACCCCACTTTCTGGAAGATATGCCTGACAATCATCTCCTTTTTTTCATCTATTCTGTACATGGAGAGGATTTTCTTGCGTGCAATGACAAAGCTTAGCCTCTTGGCCATGATATTAGCAGCCTGAATCTCCAAAGGCCCGAACGCCCGGTTCTTCTCAGCATAATAGATCTGAATAACCCCTACAGTGTCCCGATCACGAGGAGAAAACCGCTGGATTTCAAGGGGAATCGCCATTAAAGATTGAAAGTCCTTTGCATTAATGGCGCTTCTGTTGTAGTAGAGTTTTTCTCTGGAAAGGTCGGGCGCCAGATATGGAATGCGAGTCTTTACCACCTCCCCTGCTATGCTGTCATCAAAGGGTATAAAGGTCTCGCGGATCTCTTCTTTTGACGGGTAGGACCCATAGGAAAGCATCTGTTCTGTCTGGGGGTCATAGATCCTGACCGAAGCGGAATGCGCGCCTAAAAATTCCACCATATATCGAGTCGCCCTTTCTAAAATCTGTGGTTCAGAAAGGTCCGGATCGATATCAACGATCTCATCTACCTGACTAACAAGCCGTTTAATGAATTCGGAGAGCACGTGCTTATCAATCCATTCCATCAAAAGGACCCAGAAATCCTTTTCAACAGAAACCCCCTTTGCCCAGGGCTCTCGCTGGATCTCTTTGGCCAGTCCCTCCAAATCCATTAACATGGTCGACCTCTTATTTACCAATTTATAAAACTATTCATCTAAAGGTATATTAGTCATCCAATGTCTAATGAAATAACAAAAGGGGGACGAGAAGTCAAGCGGGGCTGAAACGGGGTTGATAAATCCCCTATAAACAACTATTATCCAATATCCAAAATTGATGAACTCGAAAAGAGGTCAAGACAGATGATGAAAAGAGCAATTGTAATTATTCTATTCGGGGTGTTTATGTTTGGTGGTTGCGCCGAGAAGGAGTATCGTGCATCCAAGATCCGAATCCAGCATCCCAAATGGGATGACGCCACTATCCGGAAGGTGGCAAAGAGGGACGTCGAACCTGGGATGACGAGTGAAATGGTGCGGGCAGCCTTGGGTATACCAGATACAATCTCACGCCAGGGGGATAAAGAAAAGTGGGGATATGGAATTCAAGTCGGGGACTATCAGCCGCGTGAAGAATTGGTTTTCTTCGTGTATTTTAAATATGGCGTAGTTACAAAAACTGCTGGGGACAGGGACAAATTAAAGACCTTTTCCTGGTATAATTAAAGAAAGGAAAAACTCATGGATATCTTAAACATAAGCGATAAGGACGAAACTAAAATCGAGAGTTTTCCCTATAAGGGCAAACCATTGAAGGTGAATAAGGTGGGGGTCAGATGGCTGAGCCAGGCCGGGCCTGAAGATTCCCCTGAATACGGCCTCAGATTCTTTACCGTAGGCCCGGGTGGTGAAATCCCGATCCATAATCATTTCTATGTCCAGACCATGTATATCATCAGTGGGCATATGACTGTTTATTCCTATGATGTTAAAACGGATGAGCAAACTGCGGAGCAGTCGGTCGGTCCCAATGATGCTATCTTTATCCCCAGCATGGAACCCCACAGCATGAAGAACGCAAGTGAGACCGAAGGGGCAACCTTCCTCTGTTGTATTGCCAATGTCTATGAAGATGAATAATCCCGCAGGTGATGAAATGATATGCAGATGCGGCAATCAGCCCGCACTCTTAAGAAAATGATCGGGGGTGTTCGTAGTCTGCAGGTCCTGCGGATTGGAACGACCTCTCAAAATTGAGGATATCAATGAGGAGGTAGAGAGGCTGCTGGCCCAAATACGCTGCGACCGTCTCTAATTCCCTCAATCAAAAATGGTTGCAATAACATGTTTTTCTTTGCGCCTTTGCGGCTTTGCGTGAGACTTTTTCTTTTCCGGTTTATCCGGGTTAAGATATATGCAATATTTCAGAAAGAGGTGGAAAAGCGAGGGAGGGTACCGTGAATTTCTTGTCATAGCCGTACCCCTTATCCTAAGCACAGGGGCATGGGCTGTTCAGCACTTCGTGGACAGAATGTTTCTGTCCTGGTACTCGGCCGAGGCCATAGCCGCTTCTCTACCGGCAGGCATCCTCAACTTCTGTATTATGAGCCTGTTCATCGGCACGGCGAGCTATGTGAGCACCTTTGTGGCCCAATACTACGGGGCAGGGCGTTTCAACAGGATCGGGCCTGCAGTCTGGCAAGGGGTTTACGTGTCTATCTTGGGCGGTATTGTCCTGATCTGCCTGATCCCCTTTGCATGGCCCATATTCAGTCTAATTGCCCATGATCCGCTGACCCAGCGTTATGAAGTCGAATATTTCCGGATCCTATGCCTTGGCGCAGGGCCCGCTATTGCGGCAACGGCCCTCTCCGGTTTCTTCTCAGGGAGGGGGCGAACATGGCCGGTAATGTGGGTAAATGCCCTTGCCACTGCCGCAAACCTGATCTTGGACTATGCCCTGATATTCGGGAACTGGGGTTTTCCTGAAATGGGGATCAAAGGCGCTGGAATAGCGACCGTGTTTTCAGGCATTTTCTCGTTTCTCGCGTTCCTTGCCCTTATCTGCACCGCAGACCATAACCGGACATATCAAACCATTAAGGGATGGAAGCCGGAAAAAGAGATGCTTTTGAGGCTGCTTCGCTTTGGTTTTCCTTCAGGTGTGCAGTTCTTTTTGGATATGTTCGGCATTACCATGTTCATCCTTCTGGTCGGCCGTCTCGGAACCGTAAGTCTTGCAGCCACCAACATAGCATTGAATATCAGCACATTAGCCTTTATGCCCATGATAGGTTCGGGCATAGCCATATCCGTCCTCGTGGGTCAGCATCTCGGGAGGAACCGCCCCGATCTGGCACAGATGAGCGTATACTCGGGATTCCATATGGCCTTTACCTATATGACAATTATTGCCGCAGCCTATGTGCTCATCCCTGACATCTTTGTCCTGCCGTTTGCGGCTAAGGCCAACCCCGAGCGTTTTGCTGAAATCTACAGGATTGCTGTCATCCTCCTCAGATTTGTTGCGCTTTACTCCGTCTTCGACACCATGAACCTCATATTTTCCTCTGCAATAAAGGGCGCCGGGGACACGCGCTATGTCATGTTCATGGTCGTGATTGCGTCTACCCTCATCCTTGTTATCCCCACCTACCTCGCCGTGGTTGTATTAGGATATGGGCTCATGGTTCCCTGGATCACTTTTTCAGCCTATGTCATTGTCCTCAGTTTTATGTTCTTTTTTCGCTTCCTTGGCGGTAAGTGGAAGTCCATGCGGGTTATTGAGATGCCGGGAAGCGCAGAGCCCATGGTGCATAGAGCATAGAGCAGAGTGTAACTCTTAACGGCATGCGCCACCCCGCCAAGCGCCACATGTCGTTTGCCTAAACGGTTGATTTGAAATCAAGTACCCGCCGAAGTCTGAATATTTTGAGATGCCGCTCCGTTTCACACTACTGGCCCACAGCCCGCTATCTCAGCGAAATCATATGGCTGTCAATTCGACCAAAAAGATCCTGAAGCACCTAAGTCTATGCGTCTCGCTCGTGAGTATTTTACAATAATCCAACATTATTTAGCCTGTACGAACAGGTATCTTCTTTATCCGTTCGCGGGCTGCAGCCGACTTTGGCAGCTTCACGGTCAGGACCCCACCCTTAAAAGAGGCATCCACGCGATCGGAATCCACCTCGCAGGGTAGGTAAAAGCTTCTTTGAAAAGAGCCATAGGAGCGCTCTAACGTATAATAGCCTCTTTCCATTTTCTCTTCCTGCTCCTTTTTTTCTCCGCGAATGGTAATCCTGTCGTCGGTTACTGAAACATCGATCTTGTCCTTGTCCACTCCCGGCAATTCCGCCGTTATTCGAATCTCTTCATCGGTCTCGCTCATATTCACACGCGGCCAGTCTGTGCCTAAAATGCCTGTTGCCAATCCCCAAGGATTTCTCCTCTCGGCCATAGGCCATCTGAAATCTCTGAAAAAGTCATAAAAGAGGCGATCCGTGGACTTGCGAAGCTCCAGGAAAGGCCGCTCCCAGGCATCTATCTGAAATTCTGGGTACTTGTCAACGCGCACAGGCAACTCACTTCTCTTGCTTCTTTTAGGAAGTAAATCCTTGACCCTCTCCGAGAGTCCTTTAACCTCCTGAGTAAGCTCTTCGGCGGACCCACGCATCTCCTCTCCGGTGCCCTTGATTTTGTCCCTGACCTTTTTCGTGAGTTCCGCCACTTCCTGTCTGAGATTATCAATGGCCTCTTTTATCTCCCTGCTTGCCTCATCAAGCTTCTGTTTTGCTTTTTCGGATACAGTCATGATGTCATCCTCCTTTCCCATGGAATTTTCTCAAACAAAGTTCTTCTTTGGGTGACAGGTTGAGCCTCAGAGCGGCTTCCTGAACAAGCAGATTGATTGCTATCTCCTCATCCTCAAGCCGCTCCGAGGTGGAATTGATGGTTTGAATGGTTGCCACAACGATTCACATATAAATTCTTTGGTTCAAGCCGCTTCTTTATCAGCTTTTAACGGCTATTTTGCGAGGCGTTGCAGCCTCAACCTTGGGAAGCCTCAACCGAAGGACTCCGTCCCTTAGCTCAGCATCTATCTTACTCTGGTCAATGACCTGTGAGAGCGTGAACTGCCTGTAGTATTTTCCCGTGCGGTACTCCCTGATGACATCCACCTCATCAGCCCCTTCGGGTGATTTCACATCACTCGCAAGGGTTAGAACATCCTCACGAAGATCAATATTCAGGTCTCTCGCTTTCACACCGGGCATATCGGCTAACAGCGTGATCTCTTTATCCGTTTCAAAAATGTCCACCGCCGGCGTGAAGACCAGCCCCGGCCTTGTCTGTTCGGCAGGCGTTGTGACTTCCGCTTTCTCCTTTGCCTGAAGGGCTTTGCTTTCAATTTCTGCCATTTTATATCCCTCCTTTCCTATTAAAATAAGATTAGGACGTTTTGACGGCGATCTGTTTGGGTTTTGCCGCTTCCGCCTTGGGCAGGATCACCGTGAGGACTCCGTCCGTGCAGTGCGCTTCCACCTTGCCCGTATCCATTTGGGCAGGCAGGCTGATGATCCGGCTGAATCTCCCTGCTTCCCTTTCTCGTCGGTGGTACCGGGCCTTCTCGTCTTCAACAGGGAGCTTCCTCTCACCTGAAATGGAGAGGGTGTCCCCCGTCACGGAGATATCCATATCCTCTGCCTCGAACCCGGGAAGCTCAGCGCGGACATAATAGTTATCCTTACCCTCTGTCACATTCATCAGGGGAAATACACCGGCTGCGGGCTCGCTTAAGAATCCTCGTGAAAGACCGCCGGTAAGCAAATCCATCTGTCTTCTCATACGGTCAAGTTCCTCAAATGGACTCGTCCAATCCCTTGTGGGCCAACCAGTCATTCTTCGAAATAACATAGCTAATCCCTCCTTTCATGGGTGTTAAAGATTGTTTAGGTTGAACTAAAAAGCCCTAATAACAGATTCCTAAAATCCAGGACTTGCGACTTTGGTCAACCATTTTCAGAGCTTTTTAGAAAATCCACCGATCGATGGCTATTTACAAAAATAAATAATCCACATTTTGGGCTTGTCAAGAGGGGTGGGAATTTTTTCAGGAATTTAACAAAAAAAGTTGTCAGGAAAGGGAATAACAGCACAGCGATGAGCGCTTTTAATCTTAAGAGAAGTGCATAACCACTCGTTTACCGGTCGAGGGTGAATCCTTCTTTGCCGATCAGCCGCAGGCAGGCCTTGACCGCTTCCGGGTCATAGAGTTTCCCCGAATTAGCCGAAATCTCTTCCATGGCCTTTTCCAACCCGAGTGCGGGCCTGTAAGGACGATGAGAGGCCATGGCCTCCACCACGTCCGCAATGCAAAGGATGCGGGCTCCAGGGAGAATATCTACCCCTGACAGTCCCAGGGGGTATCCTGAGCCGTCCATCTTTTCATGGTGTTGGTGCACCATCCGGGCGATCGGCCATGGAAATTCGATCTCTTTCAGGATATCATAGCCGACCTGGGAGTGTGATTTGATCAGTCTGAACTCGATGTCGGTGAGGCGGGTCGGTTTGGTGAGAATATCGGTCGGCACGGATATCTTGCCCAGGTCGTGGATCATACCGGCCAGGCGGATTCCCTGTGCTTGATCGTTTGAAAAACCCATCTCTTTTGCCATGGCGCCGGCGAGTCCGGCCACCCGCTGCTGGTGGCCGGACGTGTAAGGATCCCTCGATTCAACGGTCAGGCTCATGGCCCGGATGATCCCCTCCATGGTCTCTCGCAAACGGACGGTGCGCTCTTCCACCATCTGTTCCAGATTCCGGCGATAACTCCGATTGGCCATTTCAAGATCCCGCCGGCGCAAGGCATTCCGGATATTAATGATGACCTCGTTGGGCTTAAAGGGCTTGAGGATATACCCGTATACGCCGGCCTCTATGGCGCCCCTCGCAACCTCGGAGTCGTCCACGGCTGTTAGCATAATGACGGCTGTGTCCTCGTATTGGGCGCCGATATCTTTTGCCAGGTCAATGCCCGATTCCCCCGGCATCTTCACGTCACAAAGGACCAGGTCAAAGGTCTGATCGTCAAGGCATTTTCGGGCCTCCGCCGCGTTAGCGGCCGGGATGAAACCGTATCCGTGTCTTTGAAGCATCCGGCCCAGCATACGCCGGACCTGTTCTTCATCATCCACCACCAGGATGATGGGGGCTTTGGGATTATCGATCGGGGATTGTTGATTGGCGATTGCTTTCGTCATTTTATTCGCTTTGCTTTTGGATTGTTTCCCTCACCTTCCGCGCCAGGGCCTTAAAGGAGAAGGGTTTCTGGATGTAATGGATATCCTCAGGCAGGAGCCCTTTCTGCATGATGATGTTCTCGGTATATCCGGACATGTAGAGGACCTTCATGTCCGGTCGCGTGGATCGGAGCCTCTCTGACAGTTCCTTGCCGCTCATGCCCGGCATGATCACATCGGTTAAAAGGAGGTGGATTTCCCCCTCAAAGTCCCGGCTGACCCTGACGGCCTCTTCTCCGTCCCGGGCCTCCAGGGTCCGGTAACCGAATTGATCCAGGATTTTCAGGGTCACGTCCCGGACCGGATCGTTATCCTCCGCCACAAGGACGGTCTCGGCGCCGGTCAGTCCGCCCTCATGCGCCTCCTCACGGTCACCCGTCTCAAGGATCTCCTTCGCCTTGGGCAGATAAACCTTCATGGTCGTGCCCTCTCCGGGTTCGCTGTAAGACCAGATGTACCCCTTGTTCTGTTTGATGATCCCGTAGAGCGTGGCAAGGCCCAGGCCCGTGCCCGTGCCCCGATCCTTGGTGGTGAAGAAGGGATCGAACATTTTTGTTTGTACGTCTTGATCCATACCGATCCCCGTATCCGTCACCGCCAGCATCACGTAAGGCCCGGGGTCATTATCAATGCCGTGATTCTGAAAATAGACCCGGTCCAGCGCCACATTGGCCGTCTCAAGGGTGAGGGTCCCGCCATCGGGCATGGCGTCCCGGGCGTTGACCACCAGGTTCATGATGATCTGATCCATCTGGCTTGGGTCCAAATAAACCTGCCAGAGACCGGGTTCGGGGATTACAACCAGCTCGATATCTTCCCGTATCAGGCGCCGGAGCATCTTTTCCATCTCCTCCAGTGTCCCATTCAAATCCAGCAGTTCGGGCTCTCGGATTTCCTTGCGGCTGAAGGCCAGGAGCTGGCTGGTCAGGCGTGCGGCCCTTTCCCCGGCCTTTTTGATCTCCGTGATATCTTCGTAAAGGGGCTCCTCTTTTCCGAGTTCGGCCAGCGCAAGCTCCGCACATCCGAGGATAGTCGTGAGCAGGTTGTTAAAGTCGTGGGCCACGCC
>Ga0190283_1001399_pt1 | contig 10801 bp, 12 predicted proteins | sample 48691801_MG_FD_161669 | JGI IMG/M metagenome (GOLD analysis project Ga0190283, IMG submission 161669) | Hydrothermal vent microbial mat bacterial communities from Southern Trench, Guaymas Basin, Mexico - 4869-18-0-1_MG | ecosystem: Environmental > Aquatic > Marine > Hydrothermal vents >...
GTTGTATGAAGCCCAGAAAAAATGGTGGGTTTCGCTTCGCTTCACCCACCCTACAGTTGTATGAAGCCCAAAAAACAGTTGTATGAAGCCCAAAAAACAGTTGTATGAAGCCCAAAAAAATGGTGGGTTTCGCTTCGCTTCACCCACCCTACAGTTGTATGAAGCCCAAAAAACAGTTGTATGAAGCCCAAAAAACAGTTGTATGAAGCCCAAAAAACAGTTGTATGAAGCCCAGAAAATCGGCTCTGTTCTTTCAGTAGTTGACGCGTAATGAACGATAAACTCTCTGTCCCGGATAAACTTTCAAATCCGGCAGTGTTATCTCATCAACCCCTCCCGGGCTACGAATGACAACCTTAATATTACATGCCCGGGAGACAGGCACTCTCAGCAATTTCAGCGAAGCCGGAAGGGTCTGCCAGCACCGCGTATCCGCCTCTTCCATGAGGAATAAGGCCGCTCGCAGCAGAATTCCCACGATCTCATCATTCTTGCGTTCCACTGCCCGCGTCATGGCTTCTTTGATGGCTGCCCTTGCAGTTTCCTTTGCGATGATCTTCCCGGCCCTGTCTTTCAGTGATGATCTTGCCACCGCGTTCATATCCGTGGTGATGACCGAGGCAGGCAGACGGCGCGACGAATCCAGAACCGTGACCTCTGCGCTTCCGGTGCTGCGCTCACTGTAGCTGGGAAAAGACAGCCGGATGGAAGGGGGCGCGACAATATTGTCGGAAACCTTCACCGGGCCTGTCCCCAGCCCCACAAACAAAATGAGTTCGGCCGATGATCTGTCCGCAAGCAGGGACAGGGTGCTTTTCGGAATAAATTTCTTATATTGCCGAACCTCATCGGAAAAACCGAGTCTCATACCCAGCCGGTAAAGCGGAGATGCAACCGGCGAAGGATCACGCATCAGTTTCGCCAGCTTCCTGTATTCAATGTAGGCATCATTTATATCGCCGACATTTTCATAACACAGTGCGATCAGCGAGCGGGTGAAGTAATCCCCTGAAAGAGGCTTAGGATGCTTTTCCAATACTTTCAGTGCTTTTTTTGCTTCCACAAGGGCTGAGTCATGCTTGCGAAGTATCAGGAAGTTCATCATCAGATAGGTATGAACCCACAGTTGCTCGCTGTATTCGCCTTTATATTCGGTCACCCAGTCCGTTGTCACAAGAGAGAGTGTCTGCTCGCCGACACGGATAATGTCCTGTAGAGCCATCTGTTTTGACGCTTTAAGAAATTCCCTCACACTTTCTTCGTATCTTCCCAGATGGTGCAGGATCAGCCCTTTTTCCATTGAAACCAGCAGACTGTCCTGACGTGAAAAAGGCTTTGCATCAGACAGGGCACTGACCGCGTCCAGGGGGCGGTTGCTGTAAAACGCATTTCTGGCGTCCCTGAGCGGACCGGCCGCGCATCCTGCAAAAAAGAGGAACGCCCAGACCACAATAAAATATAGGAAAGAGACCGGATGTTCTGATCCTGCGCTGACTGTTCTGATCCGATTTCTGTTATGGGAAATACAGGACACGGCTACCACCCAATAAACGGTTTTGAAGCCTCTCTGATGATTTCAACGCTGTCTGCCCATTCGATAAGGCTGCTTTGAATATCCGTCAGTTCAAGGCTGAGTTTGTAATATTTATAATCTTTCTTTTTAAAACGGACCTGTTTCGGCTCTTTCTTTTCAATGGAACGCAGTGTGCCGCTGAGGATATACTGGGCACCCGCCTGCCTTGCCCGCTGAATTCTTGTCCCAGGTGAAACCGGGCCTCCGTATTGATAACTCACCTCTTTTGCAATATTCTCACGCTGAGTTTCATTGATAAATCTGAACTTTCCCGCTTTTATCAGTTCCTCGCGAATATCATCGGTGATACCACTGGTGTCAATATGTTCAGATGTCCGATTGGCAATGCCATAGACGATGATAATCGGTCTGTCTGTTGCATGGGACAGGGGAGATTCTGCAAGAAGCGGTTCAACAAGCTTGTCAACAATGACCTTCTTATCAGCGAAACCATAGCTTTCATCATAATGCAGTGCCTCATCCGGTGAAATTGTCCGAGTGGTGGCCGTACAGCTCATCATCAGACAAAACGTCAAAATGAGGGTCAGGAAAAAGGTTGATCTCAGTAAAGATTTCATCATAAATATTGCCTCCTTATTAACTGTTGTTATTTGGGTGTGAAACAAAAGTTGAAAGTGAAAAGTTGAAAGTGAAAAGTTGAAAGTGAAAAGTTGAAAGTGAAAAGCCGAAAGCCGGAGGGATTTTGTACTTGTAATTACCCGGCCAAAAGTTTTCCGGGATTTTTTTTCTGGGAAAACAGCTTTCACAAACAGCGGATGAACACGGGTGATTCCGCCGTCTGCGTTCACCTGCGGTTATCTGCGATTCACAATTTTCAAATCATACAATCTGTATCTATATAGGAAAAGCAGCGGCCAAGTCAAGTCGAAAATGAAAACAGATGATAATAAGTTTTCTCAGGGCACTGACCTTGGGCTGCTTTATCTGACCCCTTCGGGGTAAAAAATATCCATTTCTCATTTTCCCATTTTTCGTGAATTAAAAAACATTTGCATAAAGCCCAAAGGAGTGCTAAAATTATATTTTAAGTACCTGACCAATAATTTTGAAGAGGTAACACTCTGAAAATTCAGAATTAAACCCCATAAAAATGTTACAAAACTTTTGCACAGGTACTTAGTAATTGAATTTTCAGCCCGGCTGGTAGCGCAAATGGGGGAAACATCCAAAAATAATTGCTGACGGAGCGTACGATTGGACAGTCACTGGCCCGAGTTCGGTGAACTGTGTGCTGAAAATTGATCTGCTGAGTGATCCGTCCAAAGGCACCCCGAAGGGGTCACATAAACCAGCCCAGGGTCAGCGCAACGCCACCCCGGGGAACTGGGAAACCCAAAAACCAAAAAACAAAGGAGAACCCCATGCCCCAGTCCCTTGCCCAAATTTACATCCACATCATATTTTCCACGAAAAGCCGTGTCCCATTTCTGGATGACAGAAAAATCCGGGAGAAGATGCACGCATACCTGGCCGCCGTCTTCAGGGAATACGATTCCAAAGCCATCATCGGCGGCGGCATGCCGGACCACGTCCACATCCTCTCCAACCTTTCGAGAAAGTTCACGATAGCCGAAATCGTCCGGGAGGCAAAGCGCAATTCGTCAAAATGGGTGAAGACAGAGGGTGACACATTGTCGAAGTTCGGATGGCAGAACGGCTACGGCGTGTTCTCAGTGAGCCGTTCCAATATGTCTCAAGTTCAGGCGTACATCCGCAACCAGGAAAACCATCATACAGGAATGGATTTCAGGAATGAGTACAGAAAATTTCTGAGGAGGCACTGGGTTGAGTTTGATGAGCGGTATGTCTAAGACTGATTTGGGGATTTTTGTTCGGGATATGGGCGGGGCGTTTTTCCAAGATGTGACGGATTCAGGGGAGGCTGCAATTTTCAGCATGTCACGCCGATATCCCACACAGAGGCACAGAGGGCACAGAGAAAAAACACTGATTATGACGGATGCGGGGAGGGTGCGGCCTGCTGAAATCACTGAGCCGGACACCGGCAGTTCTGTCCGGTCCGGAAACAGGGCATGAATGCGTCCGCCTTTTTCTCCGTGTTCTCTGTGCCTTTGTGTGAGATACCGCTCTGAAATCGGAGCTTCCCCTGAATCCGTTATAATCAGAAGAATAAATAAAGCAGAATAGAATTGAGGGATTGAACAGTTGCAAAGGTGGAACTGCTAAGGATTGAATTCAGTAAGGACAGGAAAGCCTTTATCCTTACTGAACCCAATCCCTGCAGTTGCAAATATAGCTTACCAATATCAGAGGTGATTATGAAAAATGAAAGAACGACGTATTATCAGAATGTGCAGAAATGCGTGGATGATGTGATTGAAAAGATTGGCAAGAATATTGTGCTCGGGATCCCGCTGGGGTTGGGAAAACCAAACCATATTACAAATGAGTTTTTCAGACGGGCCAAAGAAGATCCGGGCATTCATCTCAGGATACTCACGGCCCTGACCCTGGAAAAACCGACTTGGACCAGTGAACTGGAGAAGCGGTTCCTGGAGCCTTTTGTGGAGAGAGTGTTCGGGGACTATGCGGATCTGCAATATGTGCTTGCGCTCCGAAAGGGAGAGATGCCGGAGAATGTGGAACTGGTGGAATTCTTCAACAAGCCCGGGGGATACCTGAACACCCCCCATGCTCAACAGAACTACATCAGCACCAACTACACCCACGCGGCCAGGGACATAGTGAACAGCGGATGCAATGTCCTGGCCCAGATGATCTGCAAGAAAACCTTCGGGGATCGGACCCTGTGCAGTCTGAGCTGCAATCCCGAAGTCTCTCTGGACGTACTTGCCCGCCTTGTCAGAGAAAAGAAGAGGGACGAGGTGATCACAATGGCGGAGATGAATCAGAATCTGCCTTATATGTATGGGGATGCGGAGGTGGAACCCGGGATGTTTGACGTGATCCTTGATAATCCTGACTACTACAGCAATCTGTTCGGCGCGCCCAAGATGGCCATAACCACGGCGGACTATATGATCGGACTCCATGCCAGCGCACTGATAAAGGATGGCGGAACCCTACAGATCGGCATCGGATCCCTGGGAGACGCTCTGGTTTACGGATTGCAGCAGCGGCATCAGAACAATGAGACTTATAACACGTTGCTGACCCAGGCCGGGATAATGAACAGATTCGGAGATATCATCGGCCGGGTCGGAGGAACCAGCGTGTTTGAGGAGGGGCTGTACGGGTCCACAGAGATGCTGGTGGACGGATACCTGAACCTGTATGAAAGCGGTATTATCAAGCGAAAAGTGTATAACCATTGCGGTCTTCAACGCCTGACCAATGAAAAGAAAATCGGAGAGACGGTCAGCCGGAAAACCCTTGAGACACTGCTTGAGGAGGAGGTGATCAACGGGGAACTGACCCGGGAGGATTTCAGGTTCCTTCAGGAATTCGGGATATTCAAGGAGGAGTGGAACTATGAGAATGGTCAGATATTAAATGGGGAGATCAGGATTCCTGCTGACCTGACCGATGAGAAGAATCTGGAGCAGGTGGTTCAGCACTGTCTGGACAAGACCCTCAAAAATGGCGTGGTGATTCACGCGGGATTTTTCCTGGGACCCCAGAGCTTCTACACCTCTCTGAAAAATATGAGCGAAGAGGAACGCAGGAAAATATTCATGACAAGCGTGCTGAACGTGAATCAGCTTTACGGGAATCAGTACGGAGATGAGGAACTCAAGCTTCTCCAAAGAAAAGATGCCCGGTTTGTCAATGCCGCACTCATGCTGACGCTCCTCGGAGGAGTCGTGTCGGACGGACTCGAAAGTGGCCAAGTGGTGAGCGGGGTCGGCGGCCAGTATAATTTTGTCTCCCAGGCCCATGCCCTGCCAGGGGGACGATCCATCCTCATGGCCAAGAGCACTCGGACAAAGGGAAAGGACATCAGTTCCAATGTCGTCTGGAGCTACGGCCATCTGACCATACCGAGGCATCTGAGGGACATTGTGATCACGGAATACGGCATTGCTGAACTGAGGAGCAAGCGTGACAAGAAAGTGATAGCGGCCATCCTGAACATCGCCGACTCCCGGTTTCAGGAGGAACTGCTCCGAGAGGCAAAGCAGGCGGGAAAGATGCCGCGGGACTATCAGATTCCGGATATGTTCAGAAACAACTTTCCGGAACGGCTCGAAGACGACATGAAGTCTTGCCGGGAAAAGGGGCTTTTCTCCCCGTTTCCCTTTGGCACGGATTTCACAAAGGAGGAGCTTGTCATCGGAAAAGCCCTGCGGAAACTGAAGGAGAAGATGGCTGTCAAAAAGTTTCCGGTTCCGACGTTCAAAGAGGCGAAAAAGCTGGTTTCTGTACCGGAAGCGGCCAGGCCGTATCTCGAAAGGCTCAAGCTCGACAAGCCGGCCACAGGCAGGGAGAAGATGATGCAGAAGATGGTGATCTATGCACTGGCTTCCGAAGGAAAGATTTAGCTTGAAACTTGAAACTTGAAACTTGAAATTTGAAACTTGAAACTTGAAATTTGAAACTTGAAATTTGAAATTTGAAACTTGAAATTTGAAACTGCTCAGATTGCAGGTCTCAGTTTCAAGCTTCAAGTTTCAGAAAGGATTTGCTATGTTAGAGAAAAAAGACGGAATTCTTGATTTGGTCGCGATGGGGCGCAAAACCCTGAAGATGGTTCACAGAAATCTTCCCACGGCGGTGCTGTATGAGCGGATCGTCAGGAACCGGGAAGGACAGATATCCCATCAGGGACCGATTGTTGTGCGAACAGGTGATTTTATGGAACTGCCGCTCACGGACAAATTCGTCGTGAAGCAGGAGGCCGATTCCCGTGTCTCAGAAGGACATCAGGAGATGTCGGCAGGCCAGTTCAACAATCTGGCGTATCGCCTTTCGGCTTACCTGCAAAACAAGGAGGTCTATGTTCACTACAGTTATGTCGGCAGGGACCCTGACTGTCAGATCCCCGTTCGGGTCGTGACAGAGACGGCATGGCACAGCCTCTTTGCCCGGAACATGTTCATGCCGATCCACGGAGTTGAGGATTACAGTCAGCTGAAAGCCGAATTTTCAGTGATGCATATCCCCGGATTTCACGCTGTGCCGGATGTGGACGGCACCCGTTCCTCGGCTGCGGTTATATTCAACATGGAACAGAAGATCATCTTTATATGCGGAACCAGCTATGCCGGGGAGATCCGGCTGGCGGTCTTCACCTTCCTGAATTATCTGCTCCCTGAGTCGGTCTTTCCCATGCGGTGTGCCGCCAATGTGGGACCCGAAGGAGACGCGGCCATCTTTATGGGTCGGAGCGGGGCCGGCAAGACCACTCTCTCGGTTGATCCGGAGCGGCGACTCCTGGGAGATCATTTCCACGGGTGGACCGTCAGAGGGCTGTTCAATTTTGAACGGGGGGCTTATGCAGGTCTGCTGGGGATATCCGAGGAGGATGAGCCGGAAATCTCCGCATGTTCCCGGAAGTTCGGGACCATTTTGGAGAATGTCTCCATTGACATGGAAACCCGGCGGGTCGATCTGGAGGACAGAAGCCTGACGGAGAACACACGGGCCATCTATCCGCTGACGCATATTCCGAATGCGGCTGAGGAGGGCATCTGCGATCATCCTAAGCATCTTTTTCTGCTCACCTGTGACGGGATGGGGGTCATGCCGGCCATTGCCCGCATGACACCGGAGATGGCGGTCTATGCGTTCATGTCCGGCTATACGTCAAGATTCGCTGAGACCGAATCCGGGACAGCAGTGTCGGATATCGGGTTCAACACCTGCTTTGGCGCGTCGTCTCTGCTTCTGCCGGCCCATGTCTATGGAAACCGGCTGCTGGAGAAGATCAGGAAGCATGAAGTCACCTGCTGGCTGATGAACACCGGCTGGATCGGCGAGCCGGCCGGCAGAACCGAACGGATAAAGATTCCCGTGTCCCGGGCACTGATCCGGGCGGCTGTTTCAGGCAAACTGGATACAGTCGTGTATGAGACCGACCCGATCTTCGGGTTTGACATTCCATTGACATGCCCGGGGGTGCCGTATGAGATCCTCAATCCCCGAAATATGGCCGGAGATGAAGGGGAATACGAAGTGCGGGCCAACTGTCTGGCAAGGGAGTTTATGAATGATTTCAAACAGTTTGAAGATCAGATGCCTGAAAGTATGCGGACCATGATGGCAGAAGTGTTTTCACCGGATGATTCGTTTGATCTTTTGGGAGATGTCGGGTTTTCGATGTGAGGACAGGTCAGAGAAACCCGGTTTCTCTTTCGGTGCCACCTCTTTAATACCTGATCATGTCTGATTTGCTGGCCGAGCGGAAAATTTATATCCGATCCGCTGATTTTTCTATCGGGAAAGACGGAGACTATGAATGGATTGGGTTTAGCAAGGATAAGGCTTGGCTATCCTTATTAAACCAAATCCTTGTAGTTCCCCGCTGTCAGAGGCAATCCTCTCTCAAACCAGTTTAATGAGGAATTATCACAATGACTTATGATGTGTTACTTACCAAAAAAAATGAAAACTTTGTTGCCCGTGTCTGTCAGTGGCCTGAAATCATGGCCGAAGGAGATACCGAGGAGAGGGCGTTGGACATGGTCCGGAACGGACTCAGAAATCTGCTGACCAGGGGACGGCTTGTGAAACTGGATGTCAGCCCCGAACCTGACAAACATGCCTGGTCCGAATATGCGGGAATGTTTGCCGACGATCCCGACTGGGAGGAGTTTCAGAAATCAATGCGGCAGTACCGAAGGGAAACCGAAATGATCGGAGAATAAATGTATATTCTGGACACTGACCACATCTCTCTTTTCCAGAGAGACAACCCGGGTGTTGTCTCCAACGTCCTGAAAAAACCTCAGAGCATGTTGGCGACGACTGTGATAACGGCTGAGGAACAACTGAGAGGCAGGCTGGCCATGATTCGCAAGGCCCGGACAGATGAGAGAATTGTAAACGCTTATGACAATCTGCTGGCAACCGTTCTTTATTTTCGTACCATCACGGTCATCGGCTTTGGCAGCGAATCCCAGACAATTTTCAGGAAGCTTCGTGAGGGGAAAATCCGTATCGGCACACAGGATCTGAGGATCGCAGCCATTGCCATTGCCCGTGATGCCACTGTGGTGACGCGTAATCAGAAAGATTTCAGCCTAGTGCCGTCACTGAAAACTGAAGACTGGTCATCGGCATGAAACCGTTGACCAGTTTGGATACACGGAACGAATTATCTCTGATGCGAACTGTAAGGTTTGCGGGGCTTCGGGGGAGCCGCATCTACACGGATTAGTGATACGAAAGGATTTTTTGGCGGGAGACCGGGCAATCCTTTGAACTCTTTGGCAATTCATGCTAAATGCTGAAAGGAATAGGAACAGAGAGGATGGACATTGATGAAATAAAAGAAAAAGTAAAAAATGATGAATACGTTTACACACTTCATGCGGAAACAGAGAGAAAAGCTGATGACCTGACGTTTTATCAGATTGAGGAGGCTGTCATAACCGGTGAAATTTTGGAACAGTATCCTGATACCGGGCGGGGAGAAAGCTGTCTGATAGTCGGGTTTTCAGAGAATATCCCCATTCATGTTGTTTGCGGATGGCGAGGAGAAAAAATTGCAATAATAACCGTCTATGTTCCGAAACCCCCGAAATTTAAAAATCTCTGGACAAGAGGTGAGAGAAATGAAACAAAAGAAATGTAATTGTTGCGGCAGTCCTGAATATGAGGAACGCAGAATCCCTTACCTGTACTCCTACAAAGGAAATTATCTGCTTGCGCCGGACACACCAGTGGAAATCTGTCTCAGTTGCGGAATGCTCTATTATGAGGCCAAGGTGCTGAAGGAGATTGAGAGTCGTTTTTTTGCGATTCAGAAAAAACAGGAACACGCTGAAAACTATATTGAAATTCCGATTATGAGTTATGCATCATAATTTCAGCGGGTAACTACTAAGGATTGAGTTTAGCAAGGATAATGCCCGGTTTACGGGGCTTCGGGACTATCCTTGCTAAATTCAATTCCTGTAGTTGACAAGGGTTGCTGTAACTGCAAGGATTGGGTTTAGCAAGGATAAAGCCCGGTTTGCGGGGCATCTACACGGATTGCGGAAACCCGCCATCCCTTTTCTTATCCATAATCCGTGTAGATGAGGGAGCGGCATCTGCACGGATTAGTGATAATCAAGGATTTGTCGGCGGGAGACCGTGCGCTGCTTATCGCCAATCCGTACAAATGAACTGATGATAAGCAACAAAGAAACCCTTTAAACGAAAAATAAGCTTAACGGAAACAAAATTATGGAAGAAACGGCCACTTTGCTTCGGGAACTGGCAAAATCAGGTGTCAGACATACACCGGAAGAGATCGTCCGTATTGCCAGACGTGCCGCAGACGGAAAAATCATATTTATCGAAAAAGGAAACAGGAGAGCAGGATTGCAGCATATTATGGAAAGGCATGCTGAAGATTTTGCCAGACAGGGCTTTTCTTCCGACGAAATCCCGGATATCATCATAAAAGCGGTGACAAAGGGAACAATCGTGGGTTATCAGAGGACACGCCCGATTTATGAAACCGAGATTGAGGGAAACAGATATCACATCTCAGTCACAGTGGGAAGCAACGGATTCGTTGTCGGTGCAAACCCGATATCATTTCCCTGATTACAGGAGGTCAACATGCAGGAAACCATAAAATTAATGACTGATTACGAATGCTTTCCCCTGTGGAAAAGCGGAGAGGACGGGACTGCAAACCTCGATCCTGAAAATCTCCTGCTGTCCGTGGAAACAAAAAAACGTCTCGCAAGCTGGGCAGAATGGTATGACAGCACTCTGAATCCGGATGATCCCGTATCGTCAGGCTTTGCAGACAAAGAGGATGAGCAGGCATTTGAAGAGGAAGGCAGGTCTCTGTGCAAAATTCTCCGAAAAGAACTGAACGGCGCTTATACCGTCATCTATTTCAGTGAATCGGACACGCCGGAGGTGAAAAAGGAAGCAGATACAATAAATTATGAGGTTCAAAGGATTTATAAGGATATATTGAAGCTGACCATCGCAGAGAAAATGCCGCTGTGAGGAACACCCTGACTCCCGGCCGGGCCGGAATTTCCGCTCCCCGCACCGGTCATCCCCTGCCCGGAGGGACCGCAGGCATCCGCTGTTCCGGATATCTGCGGAAGCACAGTC
>Ga0190283_1001401_pt1 | contig 10785 bp, 12 predicted proteins | sample 48691801_MG_FD_161669 | JGI IMG/M metagenome (GOLD analysis project Ga0190283, IMG submission 161669) | Hydrothermal vent microbial mat bacterial communities from Southern Trench, Guaymas Basin, Mexico - 4869-18-0-1_MG | ecosystem: Environmental > Aquatic > Marine > Hydrothermal vents >...
CTAATACCTGGCCAGGTCTGGCGTCCTGCCGGTCGATCTTGTTGATTACCACGAGGATTTTCAGCCCTGCCTCCAACGCCTTCTTGAGTACGAACCGGGTCTGGGGCAGAGGGCCTTCCGAGGCGTCCACGAGAAGAATGGCGCCCTCGGCCATAGAGAGGGCCCGCTCCACTTCCCCTCCGAAGTCGGCATGCCCCGGGGTGTCGATAATGTTGATTCGGACCCCCTTCCACAAGACCGAGCAGTTTTTGGCCGCAATGGTGATGCCGCGCTCACGCTCCAGATCCATGGTGTCCATGAGACGCTCGTCCACCTTCTGGTCGACCCGAAAAAGGCCGCTCTGTTGGAACATGGCGTCCACCAGGGTGGTCTTGCCATGATCCACGTGGGCAATGATGGCAATGTTTCTCAGATTTTCGTTTCTCTCCACGGTGGACATAGTTGACAACCTCCAAAAACGGTCTCTTTTTAAGGTTTGTTCGAATCGAATAGTGTAAGCATTGCTATACGGATTACAAGGAGTTTTTTGGGGGCCCGTTTCGGATCAGAAGGTAGCGGAAAGAGTGAGGAGAGGGTGGGAATGAGAATGAACCCTATTTAGGTACGATTTTGAATTCATACTCTTAATCGTAATCTTAATCATAATCGTTTTGAGTAAGATTACGATTATGATTAAGATTATGAAATTTGGAAGTTATTTCGTCCAGCAGCTATCTTCGCGGAGCCTCGTCGTTTCCCCAGACCATGAAATGAGGAATCTCCTTTCAGTCAGTACCCTATTGGGGCCTAAAAATGAGGAGCCAGGCATGGGCGATCAGGATGGTGATTATCATGAAAGGAAATGCGGTTTTCATGAAACCGATAAAGCTGATCCTGTAGCCCCTTGATTCTGCGATCCCCATGGTTACCACATTTGCAGATGCCCCGATAATAGTCCCGTTCCCGCCGAAGCATGCCCCTAAGGCCAGTGCCCACCAGAGGGTGTTTTCTGAACCCGGAATCACGCTACCGAGATAGGCCACAATAGGCAACATGGTGGCTGTAAAGGGGATGTTGTCAACAAAGGCAGACATGATGGCAGCTACCCAGAGGATCAGACCGCAGGCCATCAGAAAATTACCTGCTGAGAGGTCCAGAATCCAGTCTGCAACCAAGGCCAACAGACCGCTTGACTCCACTGCCCCGACCATAATGAAAAGGAAGATGAAGAACATCAGGGTGGGCCACTCAATGTCCTTTTCGATTAACTGGATCAGATTCACCTTTTCCGTTATGATTGCAATAGTCAAGAGGATGGCCGCGCCCATCAGCGCTGCCACGCTGACCTCCATATGCCAGTAGCCATGGCTCAGGAAAAGGAATACGACAAAGCCCAAAACAGCTAACCCATACGTGAGAAGCCTTGGATCAGTGATCGGGTATTGTTCTTTCAAGACCTTGATATATTCCTGCACGTTTTCTACTTTGGCAGACGCATATTGTTTGCCCCACACCAATTTGGTAAAAACGATGAGGGCCACCATGGACGCCACACAGACAAGGGCAAGGGCGATCACGAAATCCATAAATGTGAGGCCTGCGTAGGAGCCGATCATGATATTGGGAGGGTCGCCGATAAGGGTCGCCGTACCCCCCACGTTAGAGGCGAGGACGAGGGGTATCAGGAGGTGAAGCGGATTAATGGAGAGTGAAATGGCGATCTCAATGGCCACTCCTGTCAACAGGAGCATGGTGGTCACATTGTCTAAGAATGCTGAGGCGACTGCCGTAAATATCATCAGGTAAACCGCGAGGAGGAAGACCTTCCCCTTGGCGAGTTTATAGGAGACGTAGGCACACCACTGAAACAAGCCGGTATGTTTCAACACACCGACGATGATCATCATCCCCATAAGGAGAAAAACCACGTTCATGTCAACGGAATTAATGGCGCTGTCAAATGAGAAGATGTGATACTCGGGATTAATGGTGCCGATGGTGTAGGATATGACCAGCATCAAGACTCCGCCCAACATGGCGGCAACGGTTCTGTGAAGTAATTCAAAGGCAATAAGTACGTAGGCCAAAATAAAGATAATGGTAGATATCCAGAAGGCAGGGCCTAAGACACGGGGTAGAGAGAGGTCTTCGCTGATGAAGAAATGATCCCCTTTTTGTGCTAATTCCGCCCCCTTGAATTCAAGGCTTTGGGACGCGAAGCTGGCCTTAGTGGCTTCTACCCCAATAGTAGAGGTCTGGATTTCACCCTTTTTCAATTGAAAACGGGATACATATTTGCCGTTATGGGCGGTAATTACCCGGTCAATCTCTTTGCCGTTGACTGAAATTACAATTTCTGCTTCATCAATCGGTTCTTTATGGCTGTCAAGGACAAGACCTGATATATTGACGGTGTCGCCGCCATGGATAATCGCTTTTGGGGGACCACCCTTGGCGCCATGACCGCAAAGGGCCGGGGAGGCCATCAGCGCTATAATCAGGATACTTATAACGGTAAAGAGATACTTTAAGGATTGCATGAAACGAATTCCTCCTATTACACAAATCGGTTCCAGGTTCACCGAACAGCGGGATCCTCGACAAGGTTCATGGTACAAAGATTAAAGTCTACAATATCCTCAATCCCGCTCATGCAAGACTCTTAGATTGGACAGATAAGTGCAGAGTTCGAAAAGGGGCGTTTTGCAGAGGTCTCATGTCAAAATTGAGAGGGAACTTAACAAAAGCGGCATTAACCTGTCAAGGAAAAGGTGCGCAATCGTTTCGTGATTATTGACACCCCCTAAGCCCCTGTGCTATATGACAATGATAGGCCATGGCAACACAGATTTTTGTTATCAAATCTCTCTATATCCAAAATACCATAATGCTCTTTGTCTTAGGGGTGGTGGTATTTTTTTTGGTTTACTCGCTTGTTAAGAGGAAGCCAAAACACCTGATAGCCTCTCTTGTCTGGATGATTATAGTCGTCTGGTTTTTCAACAGCCCTTTTTTTGGCTTCAGCGCCGTGTCCGTGAGTCCTGAGGGCATTCGCCTGAATTATGGGATCCTTTCCCTCCGAAACGACCTGCTTCCGATCGATTCTCAGTGGAAGGTCGAGACCCATTTATCAGGCCTAAGAAAAATGAAAAAACTCTACCTTATCAGGATTGCCGGTCACGAAAGCATGAAGGTGCGCCGGAATGAGAGCCTCGTTCTTGAGAAAATTGGAAGCGCCATAGAGGACATGCAAGCTCAAAAGAGAATGAAATAAAATATCCGGAGTTTCACTTCTTCAACCTTAAATCTCATTTCAGAACAGACCTCGGTGATGCTATAATTCCCTCCACCTGGGCTTGCTTTATGCGTTCGTCCTGTTCGGCTTTCTTTTCATAGGCCTTATCGATCTTCACAACCAGATCCTTGGTTTCACACGGTTTTAAAAGAAAGTCGACGGCGCCCAGCTTCAGCCCTTCAATTGCCGTTTCTACTGTTGCATGGCCGGTCAACATGATTACCTCGGTCAAGGGCTTTATCTTCTTGATTTCACGCAGAGTCTCGATCCCGCTCATACCTGGCATAGCCACATCAAGAATGACCACATCGAAAAGATAGTGTTTCACTTTCTCTACAGCATCTTCGCCACTGAAGGACGTAGTCACATCATAATCCCGGATGGCCAAACGTTCTGACAATGCTTTAACGAATTCTTCCTCGTCGTCTACAATCAATATCCTTGTTTTCATGTTCATTCCTCCACAGCATTATTTTAGTTATATCTCTTCAGGACCACTGAAGAGGGCTCACAGTTGATTTTTCCAGGGAGGATAATGACAATCTCCCCGAAGTCTATGAAGGGAATTAAATCCCTGCAAAGGTAGACCCTAACGTTGCATAAATCTTCGGCCCAAAAACGCTGCGCTCGCTCTATATCAGGCCATCAAGAAACGCTGGTCCATTTTCAAGACTGTGTCCTATATTCAATACGCTTTCATCCTTGAAAACGGCTCATCGTCCCTTGCTGACCTAATCTAAAGCGTTTTGAACTCAAATTTTATGCAACGTTAGGGCAGAATCTACAGCCTGTATACCATGGGCTTTTTCAGGGCGTCTATCTCAATTCCGATGGAATCCCTGGTCTTGAATCCCAGTCTCTTGAATTCCCCAACTACTTCATCGTCCCTTTCCCGATTCCAGTATACGGACCAGACGGGGTTTCGCACTGTGGCAATCCCGTATGCATCGTGACTCTCGAGATTGATTCTAATTTTGTCCTTGCAAATGAGGGTGTCGGCCTCTGATATGAACTCGTCTCTCTTGTAAAGATTGGCATAAAGGGCCTCTGAGAGAGACTTTTTCAGAGTGGACATATCATCAAGGTAGTGTTTGGCGATCTGGTATAGATCTTCGGGCACTGCTTCGGAAAGACACAGGATCGCGAACCTCTCATGCCTCAGTGCAAAATCCTTGAACTCGGCCTCACGGGAGGCAATCATTTCAAGGATATCTTCGATATGCGGCTTGGGGCCTTCGCTTCCAAGGACCATCTCCTCGCATTTACCAATGATACGCATGTAGAATGCCTTGCAGTCCATCACAAAGATGGGACGTTCGCGGTAAGACCTCCTCTCCCTGATCCTTCTCACGCCATCCAGCTTAATGGACCTCTCGCTCTTCTCTTGCTCGAGGGTTTCAAAATGTGAGATGTCTTTTGCCTGAACAACGTGGATTTCGCCTTCCTCAGAGATGATGTATTCGATTTCGCATCTATGCCCCAAGAATTTCTGAATATCTTCGGAAACCTGGAGCAGCTTCGGGTCGTGGGGAGTATTTGTTAAGAAGGGTTCACTCTCTTCCTTTTGACCCCTGGGGCGGCAATATCCGAATTCCCATGTGTTTCCCAACATCTTAGCCATGACACTCATGCCATTGATGAACGGCATGACGAGGACACCCATTTCGTCTATATTCAGATCAGGGGCGTTATTGAACTTCTGCTGCCTCAAAATAGAGAGTCTGTTTGCGGTCCGGGCCAGTTTTATGATCCGTTTTCTCGCGTATTTTATGCCTGCCACATCCGCATAGGTTTCAAGGGAATCAAAGGTTCCGGGTTTGAATGCCTCCTCATCCGGATGCGCACTCCGCGCGATGACCTTGAAGCCTTCGGGATGGGCGCTGAGAAATCGCTCTAATTTTTCAAATTTCTCATCCCTGAAGTCTTCTGCAGGGACATAAATGAAATCCGGAACGTTGAACTTACCATTCTTCAGCATTTCCAGATGTAACGCTTTTCCGGGTACGATTGATTTCATCTCTTCATTTTCCAATACTTTACTTTCTTCAGGAAATACCGTTATCATCGTTCATTAGTGAGTTTGTGTTTCATTTTTGTTGCATGTGCTTTTCTGATCTTATCCGTCAGGGTATCGATATCAGCAGGTTTTTCCAACAGGTCGGTGGCACCCAAGTTCTTTGCTTCGATCTTTTTCTCCGCGGTGGCATACCCCGTGAGAAGGATGATTTGGAGATTGGGATTTATCCTTTTAAGTTCTTTGACGGCTTCAAGGCCATCTATTTCAGGCATCATGAAGTCCATGACGATGACGTCGTACGTTTCGTCGCGGGCCCTCTTTAATGCCTCACTTGGAGATGTGGTGGTCGTTACTTCCATCCCTCTCGCCTGCATTCGATCGGCCATGGCTTCGATAAAATCCCGTTCATCATCTAAGAGTAATACTTTCTCATTCATTGTTGCACACTTTACCCTAACGTTGCATAAATGATTTTCATCCGTAAGCGGTCTTTTTATAGAGATAATTCTGCCGGCAGGTCAATGAGAATTTGCCCTGTCCCACGGTCTAAAGCAATTTCCCCATTAAGAACCTGGAGCAGGGACCTTTCCCTTTCTGTAGGGAACTCATCCTTCTGCGTTTTCTCAAGAGCCCCGAGTTGAGTGAATCTGACCCTGGCTCCCTCTCCCGTCTTTTCAGCAATAAGGCCGATGGTTTTCCCATTTCCAGCAACGTCCATGGCAAAATCCAGGACAAGCCAGATGAGGTTTTCAAGAAAAAAAGGCGCCGAGAGGATGGACGCGGCGCTTGAAGAGGGTTGTAAATCGAGTTCTACGCCTCTCATGGCGGCAAATCGGGATGAAAGTGCCCCCACAAGTTCCAGGACCTCTCTTACATCAACGATTTTTTTTACCTCGTCCACACTGTGAGCAAATTCGTTCATGTTTTTTACAATGACGTCTGCCCTCTTAATCTGTGTCATAACAGTTTCCGCCAGGGCTTTAAGCCTTTCCGGGTTGAGCGGGGTTCCCTTCTCTGCCATGAGGTTATAATCTTCCAAAAGGCCGGCGTTTTCGTTGATGATGGCCAGGACGTTTTTGATTTCATGGGAGATGGAGGCGCTCATTTTCCCAAAAAACCGAAGCGCCGTTTCCTCTCTGACGTCCAAACTGTCATTCATCCTTGATCTCCTTATGCGCTTATCAACTTATTCATCTTCTCGATAAGTTCATCAATGCCGACCGGTTTTACCAGATAATAATCTGCCCCTGCCTCTGTGGCGCCGGCCTGAAAATCGCCCTGTGAACCATGGCCGGTCATAAATATAAATTTTAGGCCGGGGCATTTCTGTTTCATTTTTTTTTGTAAATTGACCCCGCTGATGCCGGGAAGCCTTACATCCAGCACAGCCACATCATAACAATGCGTCTCTACCAGCTTCAATGCATCTTCACCACCTGTCACCCAGTCTGATTCGATGCCCCTGATGCTAAGCCGTTCTGCCAGGGTGCTAACCAGTTCTTTTTCGTCGTCTACTAAGAGTACTCGCATGTATCCATCTTCTCCTTTTTTCCAATTATAAGAGGCAAAACGACGGTTAAGGCAGTGCCTTTCCCCACTTTGCTTTTCACATCAATGGATCCGCCCAGTTCCTGGACAAGACCATAGGTTATGGACAAACCAAGCCCCGTTCCTCCCTCGACTGTTTTTGTGGAAAAAAAGGGCTCAAAGATATGTTTCAGGTTTGACTCAGGTATGCCGCACCCGTCGTCAGCGATCGTGATTGAGACCACCTCTTGTCCGGCCATTTCGGTTCTAATGTCGAGACATCCGCCGTTTTCCATGGCCGCGAAGGCGTTGTTGATAATATTCAATAGAACCTGTTGCAACTTACCCGCGTCTGTCTCTATTCTTGGAATCTCATCAGAGAAATGGAGTGAAATTGCGATGGCCCTGTATTCTGCCTCTTTGTGCAGAAATTCAAGAACCTCCTGAACCATCTCATCCAGATGAATGGACTGGATACTCACATCCATGTGGCGGGCAAAACCGAGGAGTCTTTTTGTTATCCTGCCGCAGCGTTCCACTGAAGAGAGGATAACGTCTATTGAACCCGCCAGGGTATTATCCTTTCCATATTCCTTCTTAAAGTTGAGTAGATCTTTGATGAGCCCGGCCTTTTCGTTAATGATGGCCAGGGGGTTGTTTATCTCGTGGGCCACCCCTGCTGCCAATCGCCCGATAGAGGCCATTTTGTTGGAGTATTCCACGTTGTGCATGGTCATGATCAGCCTCTGATCGGCCATATATATCCTGTTCACGAGATACGTGGTTCCGCCAAAAATGACCAGCAGGATAAATGTGACACTGATAATCAGGAACCCAATGAGTTGTATCCGGGTGTTGTACCAGGGTTTCATGAGCTCGGTTTTTTGTTTGATCACCATCAGGATGAAGGGGGTGTCTGAGATGTATCTGTAGCCGATAATGAGTGGGACACCATCAGCTGTTTCCCATTGAAATACCCGGGTCTTGGGGGCATACTCCGGTATGGGCAAAGAGATCTTTTGAAAGACCTTCCCATGAAAGCGGGACGGGGTTTGGAGAATCCCCTGGTGGTTGATGACAAAGGCATCACCTTCACCTGCCATCTCAAGGTGGGAGAGGATGTCGTTGAACTTTTCCGTATCTAAGGTGGCCCTGAGCACACAATATGAGCCGCTTTCTGAGGTGTATTTGATTGCAATAACAAGATGGGGGGCATGGCGAAAGCCCAGGAACACATCGCTGATATATTGGCCTCGTTCAACCACCTGTTGATACCACTCCTGATCACCGTAATCCTTCCCCTTGAGGCTGTAAGGACCCACATAGAACCTCTGAAGACCGAGAGAGTCAATCAGCCCAATATCCTTAAATCCACCGAAGGCGTTTTTGAGATTCATAAGTATTCCATCCAGCCGATCGGGGTTTGCGCACTTCTCAAAGCTGTTATCATGAACAACAAAATCCAGAGCGGATTTGCGTTCGTCCAAGAAATAAGCGATGGTCCTTTGGGTATTGGAGACCAGCCGTGAGACGCGAAGAAGGATCTCGGATTCGAGATCATGCTGCGTCGCATTATAATCGATAACGGCCAGGAAGATCAGAGGAAAAAGGGCGACAACAGATGTTAGGATAATCACGCCATACCAGAGGCGGCGAAATTGGCACGTGGCCTTATAAGGGACCGACGCCATGTCTTGATAATCCCAGAATTTCGGTTTGATTGCCTTCAGTAAATCCATTTTCTATGCTTGGGTGTGGACCAAAGCCCGGGTGTCCGGCAGAAACAGGGAGATTCTTTTTATAGAATATTTACGGGTTGCGGATTTCCAACGGCCCCCCAATTCTTTAATGAGATCCTGAGCTATGGACCAAGAGTGGTCGGGCGCGTCTCGTTCCGTGGAGGATGCTTCTTTTAAATGGCCCTGGCCCTCCACATCAATCAACAACCCCCCTTCCTCATACCTGGCTCCGACGATTAGCTTTCCGCCTCTCTCCATCCTCGTTAGCATCCAATCGATGATCTTTGAAACCAGAAAATGTATAGCTACAGGATCGTTGTGGAGTCCTGGTAGATTTTCATCCAGTTCCAATTTGATGGTAACATTATGCAAATGCGCCAACCGAGCCGAGAAAAGCACCACCTCGTCGATAACCTCTCTAAGATCAAAAACCGCTGGAGACAAGCCCATCCTTTGCGAGAATCGATTGAAGATTTGTGTTTTCCTGCCAATAAGGTCTATATGTCTATCAATACTTGACAAGATTTGAACGAATTTATCCGTGTCCTCCCCAATTTCCTGCTTCATCAGGTCCAAAAGACTGGCCAGCCTGTCGGACGAGGTCTGAAGACTCTTTAGATGCACCGGGACTTTTTCCATCAGGTCAGTCAATACCTTCCCAGCAACGACTGAATTTCCGTGGCACAGCATCTTATTCTGGTCCCGCTCCATGATGGTGTATTTTCCGGGGAAGACGGTTTTCTCCATTCATACGGATTTATTGCCAAAGCCCAAAATTGTCAGGCGCCTACAACCGAACCCGGGCGAGCGCTATCTTTCGTCTTTAAATAATTCGCCGGTGGTCTTGAACGATTCTGCGTCTTTAACAATTTCCCTGGCCGTATCGAATTCTCCTGCCTCTGCAAAAGCAGTGGCCACCATGGTTTTTTCAACTTTGTAGCGGTAGGCGCCCCGAATGCGATCGGCAAGCGTTTCCACGTCCACAGGCTTATTGATGAAATCGAAGGCCTGCAGCTTTTTTGCCTCATCCTCCCGTTCCTGGGTGCCGAATGCGGTTAAGATAACCACCTGGATCTTGGGATTGGTCCTGCTGAGTTGGCGAAGCACATCCATCCCATGTACTTTAGGCATTTCCAGGTCCAGAACAATGACGTCTGGCTCCCGTTCTGCAACGTAATCCAGTGCCTGTTGGCCGTCATAGACTACATCTGTCTTGATGTTACGCATGCCGAGTCGATTAGAAAGCGTATTTACAAATTCTATCTCATCGTCTACCAGTAGCACCTTCATTTTCTTCATGACCTTCTCCCTTCATGTCTTAATGATATACTCCACTAACCGCAAGGCCTGCCATTTACTGGTTACTGCCGAAAGGGGATTATTATTCTGCCCTATTTTGTTAAGACTCCCTGTGTTTCCTTTAATGCTAATGTCTCGCTTCCCATGGATGACGACGGGTTCTCTGCCAAACGGTGGGCAAGGTTACCGATATCTTGAATAAGGGCCGAGCCCTGAACGACCTCTTCTTGGATCGCATTCAGTTCCTTAAAAAAAGGATCAATATTAAGGGGTGGGCCCTGCCCACGCTTGAAAAGTCTTCGGGCCCAACCAGAATGTTTCCTCTGTTTGAGCTTGAGTAGATCCCCCATCAGTCCCGCAGATTCATGAATGGTGGCCAAGTGATTCTTGAGATCGTGCGCAAGATGAACCAGACTCCGACCAAGGAAATCCAAATGCGCCTCACTCAAGGTGGTGGCTACACTCCCGGCAACTCCATTCTGATGAGATCGCTGCCCCTCTTCCATCATCAAAGTTTATCCCTACTGTAAATAACAGAAACCTTTTGGATCCAGGCTTAAAGCTTTCGCATGAAAATTTTTAAATATCCATTTCTACAAGGCGCTGGCAGCCCCCCATAGCAACCTCGGTATCTTTTTGGCAGGGGTTTTGTCCTTGACAAAATAAATATTTTATATTATCAGATCCCAGTTATCTAAGTCAAGCACGCTTTGCCACGGCAAAAACAATCTGCGAGAAAGGATTTTCTGATGCTGAGAAAATGGGATGGTATCTTGTTTACGAAGTTGATTATGATGTTATTCCTGTTGGGAAGCAGCCCTGTGATGGCTGCCGCAGAAGAAGCCGCGGTCTCCCGGTCCCAGGGCCATCCATGGTGGTTTTGGCCCTTGGTCTTGCTGGTCGTCACTTTTGTGATGGGCATATTTGCC
>Ga0190283_1001402_pt1 | contig 10783 bp, 7 predicted proteins | sample 48691801_MG_FD_161669 | JGI IMG/M metagenome (GOLD analysis project Ga0190283, IMG submission 161669) | Hydrothermal vent microbial mat bacterial communities from Southern Trench, Guaymas Basin, Mexico - 4869-18-0-1_MG | ecosystem: Environmental > Aquatic > Marine > Hydrothermal vents > Microbial...
CTAGAAGTGCCGCCACCGGCAAGCCCAGGCCCGGTTAGAACATCAATAACGGTGCCGGTGCCTACATCATCGGCCTCACAAATCACGGTTCCATCGGTGTTAATGACACGAATGCTTTCGCCGAGCGCACAACTGGCCGAAACGCGATTTTGAATCGTGGTGGTATCGACACTGAGGGTGATATCGGTACAAGTCCATGTGTCGCCCGTCTTTTTGAGGATTTGGTTGTCGGTACACGCGGGGGTGGATTCAAGCACGACTGTGCCACTGGCATTGGGTAGCGTAATGGTTTGGTCGGCCGTGGGATCGGTGACGGCAAGGCTGGTTTCATGGTCATCGACCGTTGCGCCTTCTAAAACGAGTGGCGTGGCATCGTTCACGGTTAAGTTGGTAAACGTGCCGGTCGCTGGCGTGGTGGCGCCGATAACGCTGTTGTCAATGGTACCACCGCTGATGGCCTGAGTATCCGTGCCATCGGCACAAACCCATGCGTCGCCACTCTTTTTGAGGATTTGGTTGTCGGCACACGCGGGGGTGGATTCCAGCACGACTGTGCCACTGGCATTGGGTAGCGTAATGGTTTGGTCGGCCGTGGGATCGGTGACGGCAAGGCTGGTTTCATGGTCATCGGCCGTTGCGCCTTCTAAAACGAGTGGCGTGGCATCGTTCACGGTTAAGTTGGTAAATGTGCCGGTCGCCGGCGTGGTGGCCCCGATAACACTATTATTAATAGTGCTGCCGCTGAGGGTGAGGTTGTCGGCCACGTCGCTATCGGTGTGAGTGTGGCTGGCGGCGGCCGAGCCGGTGTGCGTATGGTCGGAACGGGCCACGCTATCGGCAGTGCCGGTACTGCCGGTGAAGTCGGTACTCAGGGTCACCACCGTGCTAGAAGTGCCGCCACCGGCAAGCCCAGGCCCGGTTAGAACATCAATAACGGTGCCGGTGCCTACATCATCGGCCTCACAAATCACGGTTCCATCGGTGTTAATGACACGAATGCTTTCACCGAGCGCACAACTGGCCGAAACGCGACTTTGAATCGCGGTGGTATCGATACCGAGGGTGATATCGGTACAAACCCATGCGTCGCCAGTCTTTTTGAGGATTTGGTTGTCGGTACATGCGGTAGTGGATTCCAACACGACTGTGCCACTGGCATTGGGTAGCGTAATGGTTTGGTCGGCCGTGGGATCGGTGACGGCAAGGCTGGTTTCATGGTCATCGACCGTTGCGCCTTCTAAAACGAGTGGCGTGGCATCGTTCACGGTGAGATTGGTGAAAGTGCCGGTCGCCGGCGTGGTGGCGCCGATAACGCTGTTGTCAATGGTACCGCCGCTGATGGCCTGAGTATCCGTGTCATCGGCACAAACCCATGCGTCGCCACTCTTTTTGAGGATTTGGTTGTCGGCACACGCGGGGGTGGATTCAAGCACGACTGTGCCACTGGCATTGGGTAGCGTAATGGTTTGGTCGGCCGTGGGATCGGTGACGGCAAGACTGGTTTCATGGTCATCGGCCGTTGCGCCTTCTAAAACGAGTGGCGTGGCATCGTTCACGGTTAAGTTGGTAAATGTGCCGGCCGCCGGCGTGGTGGCCCCGATAACGCTGTTGTCAATGCTGCCGCCGCTGAGGCTGAGATTGCCGACAGTGTCGCTACCATTGTGAATGTGGCTGGCATCGGCATACTCCGTATGGGCGTGATTGGTATCGGCTTTAGTTGCCAATTGGGTAGTCAGTTGGGCATCTATTTCCGATTGGCTCGGGTAGTCAGTGTGCTTGTGGTCGGTATCCGCTTTTTGGCCTAGTTTGGTGTCTATTTCCGATTTGAGGTAGTAACGGACATCATGATCATGCGTATCCGTTACAAATGTTGGGGCATTTTTGATGCCACTCCAAGGCACACTATTGGCAAAACTCGCATAAGGCGTGGGGTTGATGGGTTGACGACCGAGCGTGGTAAAAGTGGCATCAAAGCCACACTTAACGGCAATTTCTAACCAGCGGTCGTTGCCATCAAAAGCACTGCTGCCAAAGTCCAATTGCACCGTGAATAGGCCGTTAATGACCGAAACGCCTTTTTTGGCATCTTGAGTACCAACGATGTTGCCGTTATTGGCCGCATCGTAGAGGTCAAAGGTCATGTCGCAGGTATTTGTTACCGCACCGCCACTATCGCTGAGTTGGCCTTGATAAGTAAAAACGGTGCTGGCGTGGGCGTGGCTTATGAGGCCGGTCGTTAAGAAAACGGCGGCCCAAAAAGCGCCCGGTTTTCTTGAAGTGATTGGTATTTTGCTAGTAGACATCTTTCAGTCTCCATCAGTTTAGTCATTGTAAATGAGTCGGATAAATGCTCTTTCATTGCCAAAAGCAAACCGGTAAAAACGAGGCGAAGTAATATATCATAATCATTAAATTAAAAAAAGGTTCATTTATCCCCGCCCAGCTATTTATAACTGTTTGTAATTAAAATACTTTTTAAAATAAGTCACCACTTATCCAGAAAAAATACCGTTTGTCGGGTATGGCTAATCGTGGTAACTATATTATTAATTTTTATGATTAGAACGGATTTTTTGGAAATTCTAATTTCGGGGCTTTCAGGCGTAGGTTTTACAATATTTTTAATAGGCTGCCACTTATCCATAAAAAATACCGTTTGTCGGGTATATGGCTAATCATGGTAACTAAATTAGTTTTTTATGATATATGGATTTTTTTTAAATCCTAATTTCGGGGCTTTCAGGCGTTGGTAAGTGCTTGGTATATGGGCTTTTTGGGGCCGGCCATCCGGTTTGACTTTGGTGTCCTTGATGTCAAAAAATTATAAAAAAAACAATCACTTATTTAAGAATACGCCTATCACCATGAACGAAGATGTCCATTAGCAATTAACAATTAGCAATTACAAATTCGTTTACGTCACTTACGTCACAATTCACAATTCACAATTCTTGGACAAGGAGTCCTGCCAAACTAAAGTTTGGACTCCAGACGTCTGGAGTCCTGCCAAACGACTCCTTGATAAATCTTGGACTCCTTGATAAATCTTGAGTAATAACTACAAGGATTAGCTTCGCTGAACTTCGTTTCGTTATAAAAAAGGCTGAAAATAGTAATGTAAGTACAACGAATGACGGGGATGTAAGTACAACGAATGACGGGGATAAACGAATTACTTAGCCCAAAAATCCTAATCCATAACTAATCCTTGTAGTTATTAATGTAAGTACAACGAATGACGGGGATAAACGGATTAATGACTTAGCCAAAAAATCCTTTATTATAACGAATCCTTGTAGTTATTGCTTTATGGTAGAATTGTTTATTGACTTCGGTTACTGTTACTCATTCATATCTGGAAAAATCATGTTATCTTTTCTACTTTCCCGCCTGGTTAGCACATTTTTTGTCGTGTTAGGCGTTGTCACGCTCGTTTTTTTGCTCATTCATCTGGTGCCTGGTGATCCGGTGCAAGCCATGCTCGGCGAAGCGGCGCAGCCGGCCGATTTAGAATCGTTACGAGAAGCACTCGGCCTTAATCAACCGTTGTTGACGCAATGGTGGTTGTATATCACAAACTTGTTGCAAGGTGATTTAGGCAATTCCTTGTATTCCAAGGAGCCAATCATTGATATATTGATAGAACGCTTTCCGGCCACGCTTGAGTTAGCGTTTGCTGGCTTATTGGTAGCGGTGTTGTTGGCATTGCCGTTGGGGAGTATCGCGGCCTTGCGTAAAGACACAGTATGGGATAATGGCGCAATGGTATTTTCGTTGTTGGGCGTGTCCATCCCTAATTTCTGGTTGGGGCCTATGTTAATACTGTTATTTTCTCTCATGCTCGGCTGGTTGCCAGTGAGTGGTAGAGAAGGCCTCGCGTCGTTGGTGCTACCGGCCGTGACTTTGGGCACGGCGCTGGCCGCGATTTTAGCGCGTATGGTACGCTCAACGTTGTTAGAAGTGCTGAGTGAGGACTATATCCGCACCGCCCGTGCCAAAGGTTTGCGGGAGTCGGCGATAGTGATCCATCATGCGCTCCGCAACGCCTCTTTGCCCATTATCACGGTGCTAGGGTTACAATTAGGCACGTTATTGGGCGGCGCGGTGATTACTGAAATCATCTTTGCCTGGCCGGGTGTTGGGCAAAAGACGATTGAGGCCATTCAGCAGCGCGACTATCCGGTTGTGCAGGCGTGTATTTTGTTGATTAGTTTGAGTTATGTGTTGGTCAATACGTTGACCGATGTGGTGTATGCTTGGTTAGATCCACGGGTGCGTTATAGTGTTTAAATATCAAATAGTTATACCTTCAACCATACTAATAATATGGTTTGTATTGGCCGTGTTTGGGCCTTGGCTTCCTTTAGAGCCTAACCAGATCAGTTTGTCATTAAAATTACAGCCGCCTTCTTCAGTGGCATGGTTAGGCTATGACGATGTGGGCCGCCCCATTTTAGATCGCTTAATCATGGGCGCAAGGGCTTCATTTTTTGTGGCCTTTTGGGTTATTTTTGTCTCGCTCACGCTGGGCACATTGATTGGCTGCGTGAGCGGCTGGTTTGGAGGCTATGTCGATTTGGTTGTCGTCCGTTTGATGGATGTCTTTTTGGCCTTTCCGGGGATTTTGCTTGCGATTGCCTTATCAGGCATTTTGGGGCCAGGCCTTGAAAATGTTGTATTTGCGCTATCGGTCGTTGGCTGGGTAGGCTTTGCTCGCTTAGCGCGAGCGCAAACGTTGTCATTGAAACACCGAGAACATGTTGTCGCGGCCGTCGCGTTGGGCGCAAGAACACCGCGTATTTTGCGCTATCATGTAATACCGTTATTAGTCGCGCCACTATTTATTGAGGCGACTTTTGGCATAGCCGGTATTGTGATTGCCGAGGCGGGATTATCGTATTTAGGATTAGGCGTACAACCACCCACCGCATCGTGGGGCAGCATGATTCGTGATGGCACAAGCTATATGCTGATGGCGCCACACATGGTTTTAGCGCCGGGCATTGCTTTGTTGTTGATCGTGTTATCGGTGAACATCTTGGGAGATAAGCTGCGCGATAGACTGGATGTAAAAACGCGGGATTAAACAATAACTACAGGGATTCGTTAACTACAGGGATTCGTTATAAAAAAGGATAAAGCAATAAGTGCGGCTGTTTGAAATCCTTTCTTATAACGAATCCTTGTAGTTGCGGTTATTATAACGAATCCTTGTAGTTGTTGCGGTTTGAAAATCCCTTATTATATACAATCCTTGTAGTTGTTGCGGTTTGAAATCCCTTATTCTAACTACATTACTGAATTAAAAAGGACTATAAAAAAAATATGTCACTCGGCCCATTAATGATAGACTTAGAAAAAACCACACTAAGCAACGAAGAGCGTAAATTACTACAACATCCATTAATCGGTGGAGTCATCCTGTTCAGCCGTAACTACGAATCACCCGAACAACTTACCGCCCTAACCACAGAAATTCATGCGCTACGTCAACCACATTTGCTAATTGCAGTCGATCATGAAGGTGGGCGCGTACAACGCTTCCGTGACGGATTTGTACACCTACCCGCTTGTGCGAAATTAGGCAAACTCTACGATCATAATCACCGCCAAGCGTTGACGTTATCTGAACAAATGGGCTGGTTAATGGCGGCCGAATTGCGATCTGTTGGCATTGATTTTAGCTTTGCGCCAGTGCTAGATTTAGGCAGGAACATCAGCACCGTGATTGGTGATCGCGCCTTTCACGGCAACCCCGAAGTCGTTGCCGAATTAGCCCGTGCCATGATGAGAGGAATGCGTCAAGCTGGGATGATGGCGGTAGGAAAACATTTCCCCGGCCATGGTTCCGTCGCGCCCGACTCACACATCGCCGTGCCTGTCGATGAGCGTCGTTTGGTGGATTTGCAATTTGAAGACTTGTTGCCGTTTGAACGGATGATACATTATGGCCTCGCGGCCATTATGCCGGCGCATGTTATATATCCACAAGTGGATACACAACCGGCGGGTTTTTCGGCCCGTTGGCTACAAGGTGTTTTGCGAAAAGACTTGGATTTTCAAGGCGTTATCTTTAGTGATGACATTAGCATGGCCGGAGCAGCGGTAGTAGGCGATCCGCTGGCACGTACTCAACTGGCGTTGCAAGCCGGTTGTGATATGGTATTGATTTGCAATGATCGGGCTGCGGCGATTCAAGTCATTGAGAATTTAGGCGAATATAATTCGCCCTCTTCACAAGTTCGTCTAATGCGTTTGCATGGCAAAGCGGCCGTGGATTGGGAAAATCTACACGTTGAGAATAGATGGTTACAGGCACAAGAAGCTTGTTGTACCCTAGTAAGGAGTGCTGTGGCTTGAGTCGCTAAAGCGACTACTACAAACAAGAAGCGTGTTATACCCTAGTAAGGAGTCAATGCCATATCGTACCGCTTTTGGGTGAGGGCAACCATAAAGGATTACCCCTACATAACATGACGGTTCGTAGGGGCAATCCCACGCGCAAACCCCTTTTGGGTGAGGGCAACCATAAAGGATTGCCCCTACATTACATAACGGTTTGTAGGGGCAATCCCACGTGCAAAGCCCTTAACTTAATGGCATTGAGTAAGGAGTGCTGTGGCTTGAGTCGCTAAAGCGACTACTACAAACAAGAAGCGTGTTATACCCTAGTAAGGAGTGCTGTGGCTTGAGTCGCTAAAGCGACTACTACAAACCTAGTACAGTAAAGCGGAAGTTTCGATACCACCCCAACGCCAACTGTTGGCTACTGTTGGCTACGAACCTACTACTACGAACCTACTACTACGAACAAATATAATTGTGACCAACTTTGTTTATGATTCATCAAACGATAGATTGGCAAACCATTGCGGCACATATTAGCAAAACCACTGGGTTGCCATTTCAGATTCAAGCTCATTCTCAAGTTGCTGGCGGGTGTATCAATAACGCTTATCGCATTGAAGGCAACGGCCAAAATTATTTTGTCAAACTGAACCGTTCTCAACACCAAGAAATGTTTGCTGCTGAAGTAGCCGGTTTGACAGAATTAAGGAAACCTGCAGTCATCAAAGCGCCAGAGCCGTTATGTTGGGGAATCGCAGGTGGACATAGCTATTTGGTGATGGAATACCTTGCCCTGCACGGTGAGACTCAAACTCAATCAGTGAGTTCTCAGTTAGGGCAACAATTAGCGGCGCTGCATCAAGTCACGCAAGCACAATTTGGCTGGCACCACGACAACTATATTGGTTTAACACCGCAAGTCAATAGTTTGGAAAACGACTGGGTGACATTTTGGCAAAACCATCGGCTCGGCTTTCAATTGGATTTAGCAGCACACAAAGGCTACGGTGGCAAATTGCAACGGAATGGACAAGTTTTAATGGCGGAAGTTGGACAGTTTTTTACCGATTATCAACCGCAACCGTCATTACTGCATGGTGATTTATGGTCAGGCAATTATGCCGTTGCGCTAAATAACCAAGGCGGACAACCCGTGATTTATGATCCTGCCATCTATTATGGCGATAGAGAAGCCGAGATTGCCATGACAGAATTATTTGGCGAATTTCCGAAGCGTTTTTATGACGCTTATCAAGAAGCATGGCCCCTAGATGCTGGTTATTCAACACGCAAAACGCTGTATAATCTATACCATATCCTCAACCACTTAAATTTGTTTGGGGGCGGCTATCTTGCACAAGTAAAAAGAATGATAGCGTCATTACTGAGTGAATTGCAGTGAACAGGAGTCCAAACTTTAGTTTGGCAGTGGAGTCGGCCAACTTTAGTTTGACAATGCGAATTAAGAGTTGAATTAACGATTATGAAATCAAGGATTTATAAAAACAACTGAAGTGGAACTTTGACGCGCTTTGACGCAAGAGATATTTTAGGGTTATTTAGACTACCTGATTTAGGGGCCATAAAACGTTTTGAATAGTTTCAAATTGAGTTATGGCCCCCAATTGCGCCTCATCAGCCATACTTTTTGTAGGTGTTTTATTACAACGAGAGCATCTCGATTGAATGGGCTATAAAATTCCACTTCAGTTGAATTTATAAGATTCAATTTAACCCTTAATTCGCATTGACAGCCAAACTAAAGTTTGGACACCTTTACACTGATAACTGATAACTGATAACTGATAACTGATAACTGATATGGCCGCTACTTCACCCACTTCATCGCCACCGCCACCGTTAAAATGGGCAGGTGGCAAACGCTGGCTTGTTCCAAAACTCTTGCCGTTATGGCAACCTTTTCAACAATGCCGCTTAGTTGAACCGTTTGTTGGTGGATTGGCAATCGCGTTAGGTTTGCGCCCACAATACGCGTTACTCAATGATATTAACCAACACCTCATCAACTTTTATCGCTGTCTACAAAGCGGTTTTAAAATAAACTTGCCAATGTACAATGATCATGATTTATACTACCAATATCGTCAAGAATTTAATCAATTAATCATTAATAATCAAAGACATAAACAAAAGGCCGCTTCCCTATTTTACTATATGAATCGTACTGGCTTTAACGGGTTATGCCGTTTCAACAAAAAAGGTAAATACAATGTTCCGATGGGGCGCTATAAAACGATTAATTACAAACAGGATTTCTCCGAGTACGCACCCATTTTTAAAAATTGGGAATTTACCAGCGGCAACTTTGCCGACATGACTATCCAAAGCAACGATTTCATTTACGCAGATCCGCCTTATGACAAGACATTTACCCAATATGCCGGCAATGTCTTTGACTGGGCAGAACAAGAAAGATTAGCATTATGGCTAGTCAAGCAAAATGTCCCGGTAATCGCGTCAAACGCTGCCACCGTTAACATTATTGAACTCTACAGAGATTTAGGCTTCAAATTAGACTTCTTGAAAGTTCGGCGCAAGATAAGCTGCGACGGCAACCGAGAATTTGTCCAAGAAATGTTGGCGACGATTAATTTATAATTCAGTGAACACCAGTGAACACCAAAGAAATCCGATTTTTCCAAAAAATCGGATTTCTCCTGATTTATCAGGGACTACATGACGTTTTGGCTAATAAACGCCAATATGGGCTATTTTTGGGAGATTGCAAAGAAATATTGGATGAGTTTCCAGATAAATGTATTGATTGTGTCATAACATCACCGCCCTACTGGCAAATGCGTGACTATTCTATTGAAGTAGAGCAGACGGCTGTACTGATTGGAAATGAAGAAACGCCTGAAGAATATGTCAATCTGATGGCCCTTGATATTGAAAACTTCTAAAAGCACAAGTGGGATACAGCCGTTGCCGGGAACTGTTTGCAATTGAGTTCGTCAAAAGTCCAAACCTAAAGGTTTGGATTCCATACAATGCCGGGAACTGTTTGCAATTGAGTCCGTCAAAAGTCCAAACCTTCAGGTTTGGACTCCATACAATGGACTCCATAATGTCATTTACCTTCGTTTTTAAACGCCAGCCTAACTTTTAATCCTTCCATCGCATTTGGTAATTGTGTGATAATCACTTGATCGCCTTGCTGTAGTTTTGAACTGCGGACTAAAATATGTGATTTTCCATCGGCTGTCACTTGTTCTCCAACTCGTTCGACAGTCAATCTTTTCATGCGCCCGTCTTTGAGCTTATAAATGCGGTTGGTTCCGTAAACGGCTTCAAACGGTAGCGCGACAACACGGGCTTGTCTAGGTAAACTCATCGTTAGGGTGAGAAATTGGCCTAAACGTAGTAAGTGAGTCCCTTTTTTTACGCGAAATATGCCTTCTATGCCGCCGCTGTCTGGATTGATTTGCCCAGAAACTCGGTCGAGTTGCAAGCGTATTGTCTTTTTATTGAGTTGCGTGTGTGCCTTTAACTGGTATCCTGCCGCTAAAGCATCCAGCACGGTGCCTTGATAGCGGCTAGGAATTTGTGCCCGTACTTCTAAAGTGGTGTTGTCATATACTGATAATAATGCATCTCCACTACGCACTCTGTCTCCAACCGCAACCGCAACTTTGGCAATAATGCCAGTAAAGGGAGCCTTTATTTGGGTGCGTGCCAGTTCTAATCGGGCAAGTTCGCGCATTGCTAAAGCGCGTGTCCGTTTTGCTTGTAATTGGGCTAAACGCGCTTTGTGGCTTTGTATGTCTAAACGCCGATTGGTGATTGTCAGCATTTGTCGTTCCACCGCTTGTTGTGCTTCTTCTAAAGAGGATTGTGAGCTAAGTCTTTGTTTTTTCAGTCTACGCCGCCGTTCTAGCGATTTTCGCGTCAATGAAAGCAACGTTTCTTCATGGGTGAGGGCAGTGAGATTGTTGGCATGACGTCGCTTTTCAAGCTCAATTTGTGCTCCAATGTCCACAAGATCGGCTTCACGTTGTTTCAGGTTAAGCTTGCTATCGCTGTCTTCTAAGCGTATCAAAACTGAAGCTTTTTTGACTTTTTCTCCTTCGAGTACAGCCACTTTTATCACTTCGACATTGGCGCTGAGCGATAGCGTTGGTGTGCGTAAAGTCGGCCAGCGATGCGATTCGACTCGTCCATATAAGGTTAAAGTCGGTGACAGGGCAGTTGGTATGACGGGTACGATTGTCACAACATAAGCTTGTTCTTCAATTTTAATCGGTTCGTTTTTTGGCTTGGTTTTTTGCATGTACCTAAAGCCGCCAAAGCCAATTGCTAAAATCAGCAGGGGCAGAAGGAACTTGAGGATTGTTTTCATGGAATTCAAATATCAGTTTTCAGTTGGAAATGCGAGTTAAGGGTTGAAAAATCCATTGAAACCTGGGGCGATAAA
>Ga0190283_1001404_pt1 | contig 10780 bp, 10 predicted proteins | sample 48691801_MG_FD_161669 | JGI IMG/M metagenome (GOLD analysis project Ga0190283, IMG submission 161669) | Hydrothermal vent microbial mat bacterial communities from Southern Trench, Guaymas Basin, Mexico - 4869-18-0-1_MG | ecosystem: Environmental > Aquatic > Marine > Hydrothermal vents >...
ACTCCTTTATCCGCTCCAATTCAGATCGATCCTTCTTGCTGATCATCTGCTGGAGCTTGCCGATCTGAATCTTCAATTCAGCTAAGGTCTTGACGCCACCCGGCAGCAGACCCCTCCCTGCAAGAACTCCAAGGGTAAAAATCCAGGCTAAGAGAACAAGGACCCCAACGCTCCAAAGAAAAATGGAGGTAAGGGACAACTCAAAATGATATCTTTTCCCCGTTTTCCCGGCCCTGGTTTCTTTTCGGCCCATACTGGCACAATCCTAATCCGGATACACCGGAATTGCGAATTTGAAATTTCTCCATTCACATTTTTTCGGGAGCCTCAATCCCAAGGAGGTCCAATCCGTTAGCAATGACGGTCCTTATCCCTTCTGCCAAGAACAACCTTGCCTGGCTCAAGGCCTTGTCCTTCGTAATAATGCGATGGTCGGAAATTTTTGTCCCCAAATTAAAGTATCTATGAAACAGCGCGGCCAAATCAGTGAGATAGTAGGTCAAACGATGGGGCTCCAATGTTACGCAAATCTCCTTCAAAAGAGACGGAAAACCCGCCATCGCCCTGATAAGCGCCAGTTCTTCCTCTAATACAAGGCGCTTTGCGAGACCACCAGATTGATCCGGGACAAAGATTCCCTCGGCCTCCGCCTTCCTGAAAATGCTGCATATCCTGGCATGGGCGTACTGAACATAATAGACAGGATTGTCACTATCCTTTTTTTTCACAAGATCGATGTCAAAATCAAGGGGGGATTCGTGATTTTTCGTCAAGAACACAAACCGAACCGCATCCTCTCCCACATTATCCATCAATTCCCTAAGCGTAACAAACGTCCCTGCCCTCTTTGACATCCTGATTTCTTGACCACCTTCCCAGAGCTTGACTAACTGGATAAGCATAACTGAAAGCCACTCATCCGAAACCCCCTGTGCCGCTAATGAGGCTTTAATACGTGGAATATAGCCATGGTGGTCTGCCCCCCATATATCGATCGCCTTTGTAAAGCCCCTTTCATGTTTCTGCAAATGGTAGGCAATATCAGAGGCAAAATATGTAAACTGGCCGTCACTCTTGCGGATAACCCTGTCCTTATCGTCCCTTAAGTCGGAGGTCTTAATCCAAAGGGCCCCGTCTTTTTCATAGAGATAGCCCTTTGCCTTGATAGCCTCCAAGGTATTTTGGAGAAGACCTGAACTGTGGAGATCCATTTCACTGTACCAGCCATCAAAGTCCACCCTGAAACGGATCAGGTCCCTTTTGATCTCCTCAAGCATCATTTCTCTGCCCTGTTGAGCGCAATAGATTATTGCGTCTTCCTCGCTGAGATCGTTTAGATCTGCCTCTCGAGAGATAGCCTTGGCCAAATCGAGGATATAATCTCCATGATACCCGTTTTCAGGAAAGGGATAATCAGGGTCGTGGACCTGTCGGAAACGACAGAAAATGGATTCACCCAAGAGCCTGATCTGCTCTCCGGCATCGTTGATGTAAAACTCCCTCTCTACGCCATAGCCACAAAAGGAAAGAATCCTGCAAAGTGTGTCCCCTAACGCAGCGCCCCGCCCATGTCCCAAATGAAGCGGTCCCGTTGGGTTGGCGCTTACAAATTCAACCAGGACCTTCTCACCATCGCCTGCATTATTTCGTCCGTAATCCTCTTTAACTCGGACGATGTCGGAGAGGATACTACACCACTCTTCTGCCCTGATTTTAAAATTGATAAAGCCGGGTCCGGCAATATCCGCTGATTCAAGCAGTCCCTCCTCATCCTTTAGATTGTCCACTATTGCTGTGGCGATATCTAAGGGCCTGCGTCTCTGACTTGAGGCAAGCGTCATTGGCAAATTGGTTGCGAAATGACCATGCGCCGGGTTGTTCGGTATTTCTATTACATACTCAGGGATGGAAGTCTTTGAAAGAAGACCCCGGTCAAAGCAATAGTCAGTGGTTGCCTTCAGAATAGCATCCAACCTGTTTTTCATGATAGATATTCCCTTATATTTTTCCGGCCTATGGAACAAAACACCTCGTATGAGATGGTTCCCGCACTTCTCGCTATGTCATCCCCTTTGATACTTTCCCCTCCCTGCGAACCCAAAAAAACAACTTCATCGCCGGGTTCGACATCTTTGAGGCCGGTTATATCGCAAATGGTAAGATTCATGCATACGGCGCCTACAATAGCAGTCTTTTTCCCCTTGATGAGAACTTTTCCTCTGTTGGACAAGTTTCTTGACAAACCATCACTATATCCGGCTGAAACGACCGCTGCCCTGCACGGGCCTTCTGTATGGTAAGTTCGGCCATAACTTATGGGAGTTTTACCGGGCAGATCTCTAATCTGCAGGACCTGGGCCCTGAAATGCATAACAGGGGTTAAGGGCACCGGGCTAATAAAATCCGGAGAGGGTAATCCACCATACAACATAATGCCGGGCCGAACCATGTTAAAATGGGTCCTTTCGTGGCACATGATCCCCCCGCTGTTCGCCATATTGTTGAGGGGCAGATCAAGACCCATGGATCGCCCTATGAAAATAGCCTCCTCAAATCTCTTAGTTTGTTCCTCTGAAAACCGGCTTTCGGGTTCATCTGCAGTTGCGAGATGAGAGGTCAATCCCTCGATATGCAGGTTCCTCAATGGGACTATCTGCTGGAGAAATAGACCGATATCATTATGAGATATGCCTAACCGGCCCATGCCGGTATCGACTTTCAGATAGATCGGGGCCCTTTTACCAAGTTTTACACCTTCCTGAGACAGGGTTTCAACCACCGCCAGGTCGTAAAGTACAGGGGTGAACCCCTTCTCAAGCGCCTCATGCGCCTCCTCCCTTGTCCGGATCCCGCACAGAATCACAATAGGCAACCGGATCCCCCCTTTCCTGAGATCAAGCGCCTCATGGAGATATGCTGTCCCGAGACAATCAACCCCGTTTTGCTCAAGAGATCGTGCTACCTCTAAGAGACCGTGCCCGTACGCATCCGCTTTGACCACGCCCATGATCCGGGTGTCCTCACTCACCAGGGCTCTAATCTGGTGGAGATTTCCAACCAGGGCCGACAGGTCTATAATCACTTTGTTGGGACTGCTGATCACGGCCTTTACAAAACCCCTTTTGAGCAGATATTTATACCGGCGACCTGATCTTGAGACATCGCTTCAGGGCGGGTACAAAAACTACTCCATCTTTGCTGATAGTTCAAGGATTATATCAGAGAGACAGCGCTGGACCGGGAATGAAACACACCTAAAGGACACGTGACTACATTTTGGTCTGCTCGTGTCTTTTCTTGATAAAACCACGGTTTTCATGGTAATGTCTGTTTGCTGGGAGGATAATACGAGGATGAAGCTGTTTTTTTGTCTATTAGGGCTCCTGCTTATAGTTGAAGGCCTTCCCTATTTCGCATTTCCGCATAAAATGAAGAAATGGATTGCCACCATGCAGGAGATACCCAATACACATCTCAGGGTCATGGGACTCCTGGCAATGGGGCTGGGTCTCGTGCTCACTTATTTTTTCAGGGAATAAAATCGAGACGGTGTAATTAGGAAAGGACCATGATATCAAGATTGCTCGAATTTATCAGAACCGATATCTGGAGAATTCGACTAAAAGAGCTATCAAGAGAAAAATCCTTTGGCATCCGGTTGCTGAGAATCATCCTCTTAGCCACACGGGGGTTTAGCGAAGGGAGAATTCACCTGAGGGCCTCAGCCCTCACGCTATATTCCCTGCTCGGTATTGTTCCTGTGTTTGCCATGGCCTTCGGTATAGCCAAAGGTTTTGGCTTTGAAAAGACCCTGCAGAAAAACCTCCTTGAGAGATTTCACGGCCAGGAAGAGGTGGTGATAAAGGTCATCGATTTTGCCAATTCTCTTCTCGAGGCAACAAAAGGCGGCCTTATTGCAGGTATCGGCTTAGTGGTCCTTATTTGGGCCGTATTAAGGGTGCTGAGAGATGTCGAAAACGCATTTAATGATACCTGGGGGATAGAAGAGGTTCGGAGTTTCGGCAGGAAATTCAGCGATTACCTGACCATCATTCTTATCTGTCCCATACTATTAGTCATGTCAGGTAGCGTCACCGTCTTTATCCACGCTCAGGTAACGACAATCACAGAAAGAGTTGCGCTGTTAGGGTACTTCAGCCAGTTCATATTTTTCCTGCTAAGATTCTTGCCCTACTGTGTGATCTGGGGGCTATTCTCTTTTGTTTATATCTTAGTGCCAAACACCAAGGTCAACTTCAGGTCCGGCCTCATCGCCGGTGTTATCGCCGGATCCATTTACCAGATCGTCCAGTGGGGGTATGTCTTTTTTCAGGTGGGGGTAGCGAAATACAACGCCATTTACGGGGGGTTTGCAGCATTGCCTCTCTTCCTGATATGGCTACAGATGAGTTGGATAATCGTCCTCATTGGCGCTGAGATCTCTTTTGCCCATCAAAACGTAGACACCTATGAATTCGAACCCGATTCTGAGCATATAAACTTATCATTTAAAAGGCTTCTCTCTTTATTGATTGCGCATCTGTTAATAAAGCACTTTGCCAACGGCGAGAAGCCCCTGACCGCTCAGCAGATTTCGCACAGCCTCGAAATCCCTGTTCGTTTAGTGCGCCAGATACTTTTCGAGCTGTTTCATAGCGGTATTATGTCTGAGGTTAAGACCGCTAACGAGAAGGAACAGGCCTACCAACCCGCCTTTGATATTCATCGCCTGACAATAGCGCATGTTCTTGAGGCATTGGATCAAAGGGGGGTGGAGAGTATCCCCGTGGCACAATCCAGGGAATTGGGCGTGTTGTCGGAAGCGCTGGAGGGTATTAGGGAGACCATTGCTCAATCCCCTGCCAACAGACTTCTGAAGGATATCTAAGAGGCTGCTTAAAAACGCCCTCTTTCGCTCTCTAAGGCATAGGCCCTACAAAAAACTGGGGTCAGACCTTGAACGCTTACCATTTGTCAATATTCAGACGACCATTCGACGATTGTGTCGACATCATCCTCCCGCCCTCGACATATCTTGCCTCATTCCTGTCCTGACCAGATACCTTGCAGCGTTTTGTACATCCTGAATTCTTTTTTATTTCCATACCTTAGCATTAAACGTCAGACCTTGGCATGATTCCTGCTGTATCAAAACCAAAAGATGAATTTTCAGGGGTTGTCCCAGTTCACAAGAAACCAACTTAACCTAACAGCAGGGAGGCAAAATTCAATGAAAAAAATCAGCGTTATTGCAGCATTTCTACTCGTAGTTGCTTCGGCAACATTGGTGATGGCCGGCCCACGTGGCAAGGGAAATGGGGGAGGAGGGGGATGGAACTCGGCGCCATCTGCTCTGGCGTCTTTGAACCTGACAACGGAACAATCTGAAAAAATCAGGGCCTTGCGGGAATCGTTTTTGAAAGAGGTCACGCCAGTCCGTGCCCAGTTGTTGTCAAAAAGGACTGAAATAAGATTGTTATGGATTCAGACCAAACTCGATCCGGATAAAATTAAGGCAACCCAGAGGGAAGCTCGGGATTTGAAGGGACAGATGCAGGAAAAAAGGACGGATTTCCGATTAGCCTTTCGAAATATCCTGACTTCTGAACAGACCTCCAAGCTTCTTGCCCAGGGAATTGGCAAAGGCCACAGATGGGGTAATAGAGGTAAGGACCGTGGTTTAGGCGGAGGTCCGGATTGCCGCTGGCAAAACTGAATAGACTAAACTTGTCCCTTCCTGCCCTGTTGTTAAAGGAGAGCAGGGAGGGATTTTGGCCAGAGCCTCCAAATTTCAACTACGGAGGAAAAGAGTATTGAACATACCGCAGGCTTATTATTCCCTGGCGGTGTAATGTGTAAGGGAATAATCAGAGAGGAAATCGATAGCGAAACAGGTCTGAGGGCTAAAATCGCTTATGTAATTCTCCGAAACGCAGGATTCAAGACCGGATTCCTGAATAGTAATGTGGCAATCATCAAGAACAGGCAGCAATTTGTCTTGCCAACACAGGCGTTACTATAGTAATTGCCGGAAACTTTGGATCGAAAATGACTAATACGCTGCAAAGCAACGGCATAACTCTTCTTAGATTTAAGGGCAGTATGGGTGATGCTGTAAAAAAAGTTTTTAAATAAATGGAGATGTTTTTTGATGAATTCGGGATGAAAGTATTAAGGAGGATATGATGGCTTTGGTCGAAATCGATAACATTTCTAAAGACTATCAGATGGGTGAAGTTCAGGTTCAGGCTCTCAGCGATGTAACCCTTTCTATTGAGGAGGCGGCCTTCGTATCGTTTGTGGGTCCTTCCGGGAGCGGGAAGACCACCATGCTGAACCTCATCGGATGTCTCGATAAACCTACGAAAGGAAAAATTGCCGTAGACGGAAGAGAGGTAAATGATTTGGATCGCAAGCAGGGCGCAATTTTCAGAGGTTCTGTTTTCGGGTTTATCTTCCAGTCATTTAACCTTTTTCCGGTGCTGAGCGTCTATGAAAACGTGGAATATCCCTTGGTGATGATCAAAAATGAGCCGGCATTAAAGCGCAAAGAAAAGGTGCTGAAAGTACTTGAAGCCGTGGGGATGCTCGATCAGCAAAATAAACGTCCCGATCAGATTTCAGGCGGCCAGAAGCAGCGGGTCGCAGTGGCGCGGGCCCTGGTGACCCGTCCAAAACTGGTACTGGCCGATGAACCCACGGCAAACCTTGACCACAAAACTGCTGTAAATGTTATCCGTCTTATGCGGGACATGCGGGATGAATTCAAAACGACATTCATCTTCTCCACCCATGATCCCGGCATTATGGAAGAGGCGGAGATCATCCACACTCTTGAAGATGGCCGACTTACTCACTCTACACCACAGCCATTAATGGGAAAGGGAGGGAAAAATGATTCGAATATTTAAAATAGCCGTTCGAAATCTGATGCGCTACAAAAGACGAACCCTGCTCACCTCTGTGCTGATCACCCTCGGAGTACTGATGGTCATTCTTTTTTCGGGCCTGTCCGGATCATTCAAGGCCATGATGATTGGCCAGATTACCGATGCCAACCTTGCCCAGATACAGATTCATAAGAAGGGGTATGTCTCGTCCATGGATTCAATCCCTTTGAACCTCAATCTGAATACCAAGGGATATGCCAAAATCGAAAATGTTTTAAAAAATCATCCGGCTGTTGACGCCTGGGCGCCGAGGATAAAGCTCGGCGGCATGCTGAGTAACTATTCAGAGACCACTAACCTCCGGCTAAACGCCATTGATCCGGAAAAAGAGGTGAAGGTGTGTCCGGCCGTGGGGAACCGGATGACATTCGGTGAAAAGGGCCAGCGGAAGGAATTGATCCGTCCGGGTGAGGTCATTCTCCCGGACAAACTGGCCAAAGGGATGAAAATCCGTCTCGGGGACACCGTGGTGCTGGTTGCCAACAACAAGGACGGTTCTGTAAACGGCTTGAATTTCACTGTGGCGGGTATCACTGAGACCGTTGTAGGTCCCCAGGGCAAAGAAGGCTACATGCATATCAAAGACGCCCGTGACCTGCTGCGTATGGAAAAACCGGAGATCACGGAGGTGGCCATACGCCTGAATGATTTTGATAGGCTGGACCCCGTTTATGAGGACCTCAAATCAGCATTGGCGAAATTTAAAAACAAAAAGGGAAAACCGGTTTTTGAAATCCACACCTGGGAAAAACTTTCTCCCTTTTATAATATCGCCAGAATGATTGATCTTATGTCCGTAAGCATGAAGCTGATTATGATTTCAATTGTGCTCATCAGTATTTTAAATGTAATGATCATGTCAGTGTATGAACGGGTTAGAGAGATCGGCACCATGTCTGCTATCGGAACGACGCCCGGTAAAATCATGGCCCTCTTTCTGACCGAGGGGTTTACTCTTGGGTTGATCAGTATCGTAGCCGGTAATATTATCGGTCTTGCAGGGATTTTTCTCCTGAATATCTATAAAATCCGGTTTGCTTTTGGCCAAAATGACAACCTGCTTTTAGAGCCCTCCATCAGTTTGACCGAACTGTTCTGGCTGGCTGCCATTGTATTGCTTATTTCAGTTTTTGCCAGCCTGCATCCGGCCTATAAGGCCTCAAAGATGGAACCGGTAGATGCCCTGAGACATGTTTAATATGGGAGGAAAATAATGTTAAAATTACTATCGATGATTTTGATGTGCCTGTGCCTTGCCGTACCGGCCTATTCGGATGACGGGGACGCAATCCTTAAAAAAGTGGATCGCAACCTTAACCCCGAAGTCTTTGAGATGTACCGCAAACTGATCAATCTTGAACCGGACGGCTCGAAAAAAGAGTTCATTATGTTCACAGTTAAAAAAGGCCGTGACCAGATTGCGTCTGTTTTTTTATCCCCTGCCAGTGAAAAAGGGCGGGCTACTTTGCGGTTGGGGGAGAACATGTGGCTTTACATTCCGAATGTGGGCAAACCGATCCGCATCACCAGTCTCCAGTCGGTGACCGGAGGAGTGTTCAACAACGCTGATATTATGCGGCTTGACTACAGCGCTGAATATAATTGCGAAAAAATGGAGCAGCAAGAAGACCTTTTGGTACTTCATTTAAAAGCCAAAACCAGATCTGTTGCCTATGACAAACTTAAAATGTGGGTGGACGATAAAAAGCTTCTTCCTGCCAAAATCGAATGCTTTGCTTCTTCCGGAATGCTGATCAAGACTCTTTACTTTAAAAAGGTTAAGGATTTTGGCGGCGGTATTGTGCGCCCTGCCGTGATCGAGACGGACAGCCCGCTGTATAAGGGCTATAAATCGATCATGATCTTTGCCAAGATGAAGAAAAGAGACCTTCCCGATGAAGCCTTTACCCTTAACTTCCTTTCCAGGGTCGAAAGCTTGAGATGAAAAGGACGCTGTTCGCCTTTAGCATGTGCGTGGTGTGTCTGCTTTTAACTTTATTACAACCTGCTTTTGGCGAAGATGAATATGAGTTTGATCTGTCGGAAATTGAAAAGGAGGTCGAAAAAAAACCATACCACATCGGCGGTTTTCTTGAGTTCAGACCGGTTCTTTTCGGTCTGGATAAGGACTCTGCCTTTTACAAGATCAAATTCTATGATAAAGACGAAGGATCAACCCTGAAACAATACAATTCTCGTCTTCGCCTCGAGGGAAGCTATCACAAGGGCATTGTAGGCGCTTTTTTCAGAGCCGATAGTACCCTCTGGTACGGCTATGAAGGATGGGACGGGGACATTACTCTTCTCGAAGGGTTTCTTGCAATAAAACCAGGACCGAGTTTCGCTCTCGAGGCCGGCAAAAGAGTCGCCCAATGGGGGAAAGGCTATGCCTTCAATACCGTCAATTTTGTTTCACGCCCCAAAGACCCTGATGACCCAACCGAGCCCGTAGAGGGGTATTATCTTGCCATTGCTGACTGGATCAAGAGCTTTGGAGGTCCATTAAAAACGCTGGCCTTCACACCGGTAATCCTGCCGGTCTCAGAATCCATAAACGACAAGTTCGGTGAACCGGACCACATCAATTTTGCCGCCAAACTTTACGGCCTTCTCTGGGATACCGATATAGACCTGCTTTTTTTCACCGGGAAGAGTCGAACCACCCGTTACGGTCTGGATTTTGCCAGAAATATCACAGAAAACCTTGCGGTTCACGGCGAGTTTGCGTGGCTCCCCGGAGTTGATAAAAAATCCATAGACAGCCAGGGGCGTCTCTACACCAAAGAAGCGGATATCATGAAGTATCTTCTCGGTGTTCGATATCTTACCACCAACAATATGACGTTTATCCTTGAATACTATCATAATGGCGCAGGTCTTGACGACGACGATGCTGATAATTTTAACAGGTTTGTTGACAGGGCATACGACAAGTATCTTTCCACCGGAAATAGTTCTGACCTTAACAAGGCAGCTAAGTTATCCCAAGGATCTTTATCTACCTTCAAACCGTTCCGCAACTACCTCTATTTTCGAGCCAGTTGGAACGAACCATTCGATATCCTTTACTTTACCCCGGCAGTTTTCTCGATAATCAATTTAAACGATCGAAGCCTGACTATAACTCCGGAACTTCTGTACAACCCCATAACCAATCTGCAATTAAGATTACGTGGCGGCCTTCTGATAGGAGGCAAGAATACCGAATTCGGCGAAAAGCAGAATGACTATAAAGTGGAATTGCGGGTCAGGTATTTTTTTTAAGGAGTCAGGCATGTGGGAATTCAGACAGATACTTAACCTCTTCTTTCCCTCTCTCTTCATTGACAAAAAAGAGCAGGACCCCGCCCATTATGAAGAAAAGCGAGACAGAAGTAATGCTTATTCGTGATGCTATGTCACTGGAATATCCCATCGATCTTATTAAAAGACCTACTCCACCCATGAAGACCGGACCGATAACAGCGGCGAATTTTCCTATCATATTATAAAACCCGAAATACTCGGCAGACTTGTCATGGGGAATTATCCTGGCAAAAAAGGATCGGCTTAGAGCCTGGATACCGCCTTGGACCAGACCCACGATAATGGCAAGAACATAGAACTCCGTGCTGCTCTTCATGAAAGCGGCCCATATAGAGACAAAGAGGTACACTGCGATGGCGACAAAGATCGCCCTCTTGGCCCCAAATCTACCTCCAAAATAACCGAATCCTATTGCCGATGGAAAGCCGACAAATTGAGTAATGAGGAGGGCAACGATTAAGTCATTGGATTTAAACCCGATGGAGATACCGTAATCGACCGCCATACGTATAACGGTGTTCACG
>Ga0190283_1001406_pt1 | contig 10773 bp, 9 predicted proteins | sample 48691801_MG_FD_161669 | JGI IMG/M metagenome (GOLD analysis project Ga0190283, IMG submission 161669) | Hydrothermal vent microbial mat bacterial communities from Southern Trench, Guaymas Basin, Mexico - 4869-18-0-1_MG | ecosystem: Environmental > Aquatic > Marine > Hydrothermal vents > Microbial...
GGTGGTGAGTGCAGTGAAACTCTACCTACGCTCGCTTAGAGAGTTATGTGCATAGAGTAGACATAGGGCACCCGACATTTCCAATTATTTTCACATCTGCTACTTTTATTAAATTCTAATTCAATTATTAAATTCTAATTCAATTACGAATTAATAATTCCTAATTTTAAAAAATGAATTTTAAAAATTTTTTATGCTTGTCACAGCCTTTAAAATAAGCGCAAGCGAACAAATATTATTTTGACCTAGAAATTTTAAAAAAAAGGGCTTGACCTTTTTTTAAGGACGTGGTAGTATGGATACCTCATTAAAAGTTAAAAAGTTAATAATTGGGGTCAGAGTAAAATAAATTTTGCTAGAAAAACAGGGCAATAAAAAGATTGATAAAAAGATTGATAATTAGGTTTAATTTTACTCTGACCCTAATTATTTTTAGCCTTTTTTATAAAAGAAAAATACTATATTAATTTGTTAGATGGCTAAAATAGCAAGATTAGCACGAACCTCCCCTAAAAATCATTTTTTGGCGCAAGTAATACGATCTGATTATTTTGTAACTCGAATTAATGGAGCATTATTTTTAAAGTCGGTCTATTTAAGTCCTAATTAAAATGACAAATATTGTGTTATCCTATATAAATAACCACTTTATAGCAATCAGCATTGTATAAAATACGCATTTATTTAATAAAAAAGTAAAAGTGATGCAAAAATAATTTGATATAATTTAATATTTGCGGTAAAATGGTTACCAATCGAAGAATTTTGTGAAAAAATTATGGATGGAAAACATTAATTTGTATCATGAAGCCAGGTAGGGTGGGCAAACGTGTTTTTATGTGCATCGGCATTCATTTCGTATCATACATTGTGAATCATTTTCGGTTTTAACGAAGATGGTGGGCAACAAAAAGACGTTGCCCACCCTACCTGGCTTTTGTTTGGTGATAATTATGGTGAAGCTGGAGCAAAAGGGTATCTCGTTCTCAACATCTATCGTCAATATGATGATGGTAGTCGTCAACTTTATTGGACTAACAATGGAGGATAATATGGTGAAAAATACACCCTCTACTCATTCACTCTTCAAACGATTGAATCTCGTATTGTTTTTTTTATTGGTGATGGCATCGCTGCTACAACCGTTGATTGTAATAAAAGTATGGGCAAACGAAGAACCAGAAGCGGTTGCAGGCCAATATATTGTAGGATTGCGTCCAGAGTGTCGTATACGCAGAATCGTTTCTCGCCTACGGCAAAGGGCAGGTGCTACTGTATTAGGAAAATTTTCTAGCATTGGTGCTGAACTTTGGCAAGTGGGAAGAGAGGATTCTGCCATCACTTTACAAAGCGTTGACCCCTGTATTGAATACATGGAGCCTAACTACATAATAAGGTTAGACAAAACGCCCAATGATCCTGATTTTGATCAACTGTGGGGACTAGATAAGATTAGTGCTACGGCTGCTTGGGATATTAGAACTGAAAGCAATGTAATCATTGCCGTTATTGATTCTGGTGTCGATTACACGCATCCTGATATCGCAGCCAATATGTGGGTTAATCATGGAGAGATTCCCAATAATGGTATAGATGATGATGGCAATGGCTATATTGACGATGTCTATGGTTATGATTTTGGGGATAATAATAGCGAACCATTGGATGATTATGGTCATGGTACTCATTGTGCAGGAACGATTGCTGCTGTGGGTAATAACAGCACTGGCATTGTTGGCGTTAACTGGTCTGCAAAGATCATGGCTCTAAAAATTATGGATGCTGAGAGAAAGCTAGATATAGGTAATGATGATCCGAAAGGAACAATTGGTTATGTTATTCCTGCAATAGAATATGCGACAAAAATGGGAGCCCGAGTTATGAGCAATAGTTGGGGAGGCGGAGGTCGATCCCAAGCACTTTCTAATGCTATCCAAGCTGCTCAAGAAAAAGGTATTCTTTTTATCGCCGCAGCAGGTAACGATAAACGCGATACAGAGGTTTTTCCACATTATCCAGCTAGCTATGATTTGGATAACATCATTTCTGTAGCCGCTACTAACCAATATGATGAACTGTCTATTTTTCCTTTCTGTTATTATCCTTGTGGTTCTAACTATGGTGCTATTTCCGTGGATTTAAGTGCGCCCGGCTCAGACATTTATAGTACTCTTCCGGGTGGTATTTATGGAAGTATGGATGGAACTTCTATGGCAACCCCGCATGTAGCTGGCGTTGCTGCCTTATTATGGTCTGCTAACCCGTCATGGACATATCAGCAAGTTAGAAATAGAATTTTTTCCTCTGTTGACAAAATTCCGTCTTTAGCTGGAAAAACTGTAACTGGGGGAAGGCTTAATGCCCATCGTGCGCTCACGGGTAGCCAATTAGAAGCTCGTATTATTGCACCAATAACAAAAGGTTTTGCTCCACTGACGGTTGCTTTAGATGGTACCCAGTCAATTGGACAAATCGCTAACTATGAATGGACATATAAAAAGCTAAATGTAATGACTGTTTTATCCATTGATAGCATTTCTTTTCAACATGAACGTGGTGAAAGAGTTAACCTAGTTTTTGATTCAGCGGGTACTTATCTCATCACTTTGACGATAACAGATAATAACGGTGCGACTGCGAGTACAAGTATTGAGGTTGTTGTATGTGATGATAGTGATAATAGTTGTGGGAGTATATTAGAATATACTGTGCCATTTGGAAGTGCAGGATTCTATGTTGCAGACGTAATATTAGCCAGCGGAGAAGAAGGAGCTTGGGGATTGTCCATTAACACGACAAGTGGAATGAACTCTGGCGGTTTTAATATGGGCGCGATTTTAAAAGAAAATGCGGGAATGCCCGGCTATATCACTTTTAGCTTAACGGAAAGTGAAGCCGTTAGTATCACACCGTATGAGTATACAAGTCAGGTGGATTGGTTGACTGTACAAGTAGAAAAACAAGATGTGGTTACCAACAAACGGACTACTGTTTATGGTAGAGATACATCACCACAAACAACGCTTACTACACCGCCCTTACAACCTGGCTTTTATGTCGTAACTGTTTTTAGTCAAAGCGATTCTCCACGGGGAATTTCTGGAATTTCTATCAATGCCAACAGTATGCTGGGAGGTGTTAATATAGGGGGTTGGCTTGATACAACAGGTGTTGGATTTGGGGCGTTTTTTGTCGCAAGTCCACAAGACGTGTCTTTCACACTTTTATCTGGTGACAATTATGGTGATATAGGTGTAAATGGGTATTTAGTTCTCAATATTTATCGCCAATATGATGATGGTAGTCGCCAACTTTATTGGACTAGCAACTAGGAGTTAATATGCTGAAAAACCAACATACTTATCATTCACTTTTTAAGTCGGTGGGTGTTGTATCGCTGTGTTCATTACTAATAACACCACGATACTTAATTGCTGCTGAATTTGAAGCAGTGGAGGGCCAATATATTGTGAAGCGCAGCCCATATTGTGCTTCTATTTCGTCTCCGTCTGCTGCTAACGTATTAGATGTTTTTCCAAGCATTGGTGCTGAACTTTGGCAAATGGAAGCATATACTGTCAATAGCCTGTCGACGGATTCCTGCATTGAATATGTGGAGCCTAACTATATCATAAGGTTGGATAACACACCAAATGACCCTGATTTTAATCAATTGTGGGGATTGGATAAGATTAGTGCCACAACGGCTTGGGACATTAGAACTGAAAGCAGTATAATCATTGCCGTTATTGATACTGGTATTGATTACACACATCCTGATCTCGCAGCCAATATGTGGGTTAATCAGGGAGAAATTCCCAATAATGGTATAGATGACGATGGCAATGGCTACATTGACGACATCTATGGTTATGATTTTGCGAATGGTGATGGAGAGCCATTGGATGATCATTTTCATGGTACGCATTGTGCGGGGACAATTGCGGCTATTGGTAATAATGGTACAGGCGTTGTTGGAGTCAACTGGTCTGCGAAGATTATGGCTCTTAAATTTTTTAAGCTTGATAGCTTTGGAAGACCTTCTGGAAAAATTTCTGATGCTATCTCTGCAATAGAATACGCCACAAGCATGGGCGCGAAAATTACCAGCAATAGCTGGGGAGGTGGTCCAGAATCCCAAGCACTTTCTGATGCTATCCAATTTGCCCAACAAAAGGGAGCTCTTTTTATTGCGGCGGCGGGTAATAAATCAGTAAATACCGATAGGTATTCACATTATCCATCAGGTTATGATTTGAGTAACATCATCTCCGTAGCCGCCACTGACCAATATGATGCACTTTCTGAGTTTTCCAACTATGGCGCGACTTCTGTCGATTTGGGTGCGCCCGGTACTGATATTTATAGTACTGTTCCAAACGGTTCTTATGGAACGCTCAGTGGTACTTCTATGGCAACCCCGCATGTAGCAGGATTGGCTGGTTTATTATGGTCACATAATCCATCATGGACATATAGAAAAGTGAGGGATAAAATTCTTTCCTCAGTTGAACCACTTTCATCTCTCGCTGGAAAAACAGTGAGTGGGGGAAGGCTAAACGCCTATAAAGCACTTGCTGATGGAACGACGCCACCTCCACAACCTCCGGGTGATGGTAAAGTAGAAGCCCATATTGAGCCGACAACAATAACGGGTTCTGCTCCATTTACAGTTTATTTGGATGGAAGAACTTCTGTTGGGCAAATTATTCAGTACAAATGGGAGGCATCAATAGAAGAGATGTATGATTGTCCAGGACCTGATTTTGTTGGTATAGATGAACCACCTCAATCTGAAGATACGCAAGTGACCTACTTGTTTCAAAGACCGGGGGTTTATGGTATTCATCTCACGGTGACAGGAACAAACGGAACCACTGATAGTGATAAAGCTGAAGTCATTGTTAATTGTCCACATACGGGTGGTGAGAAATGTCATGATGGAGAAGATGCTATAACATGTAATGTACCGTTTAATCGTGCTGGGTTCTACGTTGCTGATGTTATATTAGCAAATGATGGAAAAGAAGGTGCGTGGGGACTAAGTGTCAGTCCAAGTAGTGGCATGAATGAGGGTGGTTTTAATGGTGGTGCTATCCTAAAAGAAAATGGGGGAATGCCAGGTTTTATCACTTTTCAGTTAACAAAAAGAGAAGCTGTTAGCCTTACGCCCTATGAGTACACGGGCAAAGTAAGTTTGTTGACTGTAAAAGTAGAAAAACAAGATGTCAATACTCACGAACGAACTCTCATTTATAGTAAAGAGATGTCATCAGGCACTAGGTTTACTACACAACCCCTAGAGCCTGGCTATTATGTCGTGACTGTTTATAGTCAAAGTGATTCACCACGGGGAGTTTCTGGAATTTCCATTAATGCCAGTAGTATGCTTGGCAGTGTTAATCTGGGTGGCTGGCTTGATACCACTGGTGTTGGATTTGGGGCATTTTATATCGCAAATCCCCAAGAGGTAAAATTAGCACTTTTATCTGGAAAAAACTATAGTGATATTGGTGCGAGAGGACAAATCGTTCTCAATGTTTATTATCAAGATGACGATGGGAACCGTCAACTTTATTGGACTAACTACGAACAGTAACTTTTTGTAGTAGCCGCTTTAGTGATAATATGTGTTACTAAAGTGGCTAATAAAAACGAGGTTATATTTGGACAACTAATAAAAAGGTACAAAATGATGAACAATCGATATGCTAACCATTTGCTTACGAGTATTATAGGACTCTCGTTATTGCTTACACCACTACAATTAATTGCAGAAGAGGTTGTAACATCAGGAGAAGAAGACGATAGCACAGCAGTCTGTATAGAACTCATAACATTTGCTAAGAACCCAAAAACGGGAACTGTGATTGACTTCCCAACGCCCTGTGATGTTCCAGATAGATGGAAAATAATTTCAGATGATCAAGCCGATCAAGCAGATGACTCGTCTGATCCACAAGCAAACGACTCGTCTGATCCACAAGCAAATGACTCGTCTGCTTCTGAACCACAAACAGAACAACCGTCTGGTGACCAGAATACTGAATGTGCAGAAGTTATTATGTATGCACTGAGTCCACAAACTGGAAGGTGGTATCAGTTTTCAACACCCTGTGATATTCCACAAGGCTGGGAAAATTCTTCCACCATACAACAGGATACTATACCTGCTAATAACAGCCCTGTATGCCTTACTGCAATAACGTATGCTCAAAGTCCAAAAACAGGAAACTGGTATGCTTTTCCAAATTCCTGTACGCCATCAGGATGGGAAATTACTCTCGTCAAACCAAATGTTTTCTCCTTAACAACACACAGTGAATCATCAGAGGACTCTTGCTCAAGTTTTCATGTGACTTATGATAATGGAATACTTCACATTCCTTTTGTTTATATTAACGGCTTGGAAAAAGCAGCGTTTAAAGAAGTAGAGTTGAAACTTGTTCCACCTGGATTTAATCCCCCTTTATTTTTTCTCTACTCTATTGAAGTTATTGAAGAAGTTTCTGATGTTTCTGAAAATGTCAGTCGCCGAAATCATCATTTTCACTGATGCGGCTGGTAATTGGGAAATCAATAATTTAGCTGAAAAAAGAAAAGAAAGAAGAAAAAAGAAAAAAAGGGGCCAGGCTCGAATTATTTTGCCAGCCCAAATAATTGGGGGTCAGAGTAAAGTTAAAGAGTAAAATTAATATGTAGGAGTCTGTCGGACTTAACACTTAAGCCAGATTAAGATGGGCAACGTCTTTTGGTTACCCACCACTGACAGACAAAAATGGCAAAACCTCAAAACACCCCTTTGCCAAATCAACTAAAAGCCTCAAGTCGTTTGACTTGGGGCTTTTTTTATGGAAACTAACGAGCGGAACGAGAGCAATGTTGATGATTTGATGAGATTTCAATGAAGGGATTGTTTTTGTTGCGTGTTTTATCCATTGCATCAATCGGTTATATTTTATGGCTCGTGCAGGATAGCGAAAGTTTTCCACCCCTGAGTCCATTCGAGCGATCATGCACTAGATAAACAATCCATTATCGCCAAGCAGCCCTGTTATTTGGTTTCGCGGCTCATGATATCAATCTGTTGTATTCAGTAGCGAATTGTCAATTTTATGGTATAATAATTTTATTAAAATATCATAAAATTCATGATTTTGTACTTAACCGCCTTAATTGGAGAAAAACCATGCATAATGAATTTACGGCTATCATCGAACTCGTAAGGTGTATAAGTGAAACGTCATACACCAAACCATATGAGGTAAAAGATTAGTTATCATATTGCATGTTTGGTGCATGACACTACCGCTTATGCACCCTACGAGCTACATAAAATTCTTAACTTAATGGCATTGCACTACCGCTTATGCACCCTACGAGCTGTTTTTAGTCAGTAGTTCCCTTTTATACTTCCGAGCCTATATGTCATGTCAATGATGTCATTTTTCACGCTAATGTTTGGGGGAATGTTGTTGTTTGTTCATTGGGTGAGTACGGGATTTGGACGTGTTATACTCAACACGGGAATAAATTGAACTTTTTAGAAACCCCGTTTTTTGAAAAAACGGGGTTTCTTGTCTCACTAAAAACGTTTTTTTTTACCCCACTAAAAAGTTTAATTTATAACCGCGTTCAGTATAGCAAGAAAATCTAAAAAAATGATAAAATGAAATATATGAAGTGTTATATTATTGCAGGTCCAAATGGTGCTGGAAAAACGACATTTGCTAAAAAGTTTTTGCCAGAAGAAGCATCATGCTTGAACTATGTCAATGCTGATCTGATAGCAGAAGGTTTGTCGCCGTTCAAACCTGAAAGTGTCGCTTTTGAAGCGGGTAAATTATTATTGAAAAAACTTGATGATATGGTGAGAAGGAAAAAATCATTTTCTTTTGAAACAACCCTCAGTGGATTGAATTATGTTCGTCGTATTAAAAGGTGGCAAAATCAAGGATATGAGGTTATCCTATTCTTTTTAAAGCTTTCTAATGAAGAAATGGCTATCAATCGGGTCAAATTAAGAGTTTCAGAAGGGGGGCATAATATACCTAAAGAAGTGATTAAACGCCGTTTTAATAAAGGGTGGTACAATTTTCAAAATCACTATAAATATTGTGTTGATGCATGGGTCATTTTTGATAATTCTGGGGAGTCCCCAATTCTATTGAAAGAATCATTATGAAAGAAAAAATATCGTATTCTAAACTTGCAGCTGATGCAATGTGCCGTGCTTCAAAGGAGGCGCAAAAAAAGGCTGCTGAACTAAACTTGAAAATCCCGGTTTGGAAAGAAGGAAAAATCATATATATGGATCCCAAAGAAATGCTCGCAAAAAAATGCAATTGATTAAAGCGTTCACAAGCTAAAATTAGCTAAATGTAAATGAAACGAAAACCTTTACTGCGGTTTGTTTTGGCAGTTTTTTGGGCAACTCGTAACTCGTAAGGTGTATAAGTGAAACGTCATACACCAAACCATATGAGGTAAAAGATTAGCCATGTAGGGTGGGCAACGTCTTTTTAGTTGCCCACCACCATTGGCAGAACATAGCATGGGTTAAAGTTGGGTGGTAACCAGCTACGCCAAGAAACTAAACTCTGTCCAAGAAGCGGTTATCCTTGGATAGCCATGTAGGGTGGGCAACGTCTTTTTAGTTGCCCACCACCATTGGCAGAACATAGCAAGTGTAGGATCACTGCCATTAAGTTAAGAAAATATATGATATTAATCAACAAGTTACGTCAAAGAATTTGCTGGATTTTAATTGTCTTAACATGATTATACAAATTAAAGGATGTGCAGGATAATCCTGTTTATCATTTAATCCGTGTAATTTTGTTCAAAAATTGAGTACAACGGATTTGCGAAGTAAACGGATTTATTCGTTTATCCCATTAATTTTTTGTTTTCTTATGGAGAAAATATGACAACTTTAATCATTATTTGGTTCCGTCAAAAACAGATGGGCTTCAATACCAAAATGCGATGATGGAAGAGTAAATGGTACGTTATGTTATATTTGATACCAATGTTTGGATTTATTGGAAGAACGCTCAGAACTTACCACGCTTAAAAATCAGATTGCTCAAAAACAGATGTGTTTAGGTCTCGTTTTATACACGCTAAAACGGGGTTATACCATTTCTTCAAAGAACCCTTGCCTTTAACACCATGATGCGACGTTTTTTCCTACTTTTCCTACTCATTCAAGGCGTTTTATTTACCGTTGAAATCATAGACATTGATTGCGGCGACCAGTGCTTGGCTGATTCAATTATTTGATAACCAAGTTTTAGCCAATGGTGTTATTATTCAAAGTGCTAACTTTTAAATCAATGAATATATTAAATTGGTATAATGTTTACTATACTCTTTGCTGTAATAAACTGAACTTTTCTAATGAGGTTGCCGTTGCACAAAAAAGACTTTGCCCACCCTACATAAAAGTTTAAATTGTACCCGTGTGCAGTATAAATACTCAAACACAAAAGGGAAAAACCGATGCTCAAAGCCATTCAACAAGAAGTGACGATCCAGCCTGATGGTATTGTTACACTTCGTTCCCCAGAACTCCGACCCGGCTTACGTGCCAATGTCATTGTCATTTTGACAGAAACATCGCTTCCACCACCGCAACCCAATGAAGCGATTCAAAATGAAGAGAGCGAAGTACAACCGCCTTTAACAGAATTGCTTGAAAGTGTAGCAGCTGAAAAAGAACGTATGACCTTGAACTACAGAAAAAAAGTATTTTTAGCCGTTGTGCCGATAGAAGAGGTTGACGTGATCAAACAACTTGAACATTGTCTTGATGACTATACCAATGGTCCATTGGATTCGATCCGAGTGGATGATGCTTTAGGAGATTTTCTTAATCGCAAAACGACCAAGAACACACGTTTAAAAGTGATATACCAAAATAAAGTATTTTTAGCCGTTGTGCCGATAGAAGATGTTTATCTGATTGAAGAACTTGAAGATTGCATTGATAGTGCCGATGCTAATGATGCGCTTAAGGAATCGGTTGAGACAGGCACGATTTTTTCAGAACAGCTTGATAAGGAATTAGGATGGTAATTCATGACAATTTACTGGGTAGAATACACACCGGCTGCCGTACGTCAAATTCGCAAGCTTAATAAAACTATTCAAGCGCGACTTAAATCCAAGATAGCCATACTATCTGAAAATCCACGCCCCCCTGGCTCTAAAAAACTTAAGGGCTTTGAAAATAGTTACCGTATTCGAGTAGGAGATTATCGCGTGATTTATGAAATACATGATGATGTGTTGCTAGTTCTCATTATGAGAGTGGGACCAAGACGGAATATTTATGATTAATTAAAAAGAAGCGGGATAAAGACATTATAGCGTTTTTCGTTTGGGTGAGATACAAAAAAGGGCAACCACAAGGGATTGCCCCTACAATGAAATCATAGACATTGATTGCGGCGACCAGTGCTTTGCTGATTCAATTATTTGATAACCAAGTTTTAGCCAATGGTGTTATTATTCAAAATGCCAACTTTGGGGTAGCTATTCGCCCTGGTTGTAACGGTGTCGAAGCGGCTATTATTTTCACCGCCGCGATTTTTGCCTATCCTACTCACGCCTGGCGACATAAACTACTCGGTTTTGTCATCGGTGTCTTCACCATTCAAGCCCTTAATCTCATCCGTATCATCAGCCTATTTTATCTGGGGCAATGGAATCAAACCGCCTTTGATTGGGCGCATCATTATATCTGGGAAGTGCTGATTATGCTTGATG
>Ga0190283_1001407_pt1 | contig 10772 bp, 8 predicted proteins | sample 48691801_MG_FD_161669 | JGI IMG/M metagenome (GOLD analysis project Ga0190283, IMG submission 161669) | Hydrothermal vent microbial mat bacterial communities from Southern Trench, Guaymas Basin, Mexico - 4869-18-0-1_MG | ecosystem: Environmental > Aquatic > Marine > Hydrothermal vents > Microbial...
GATCAGCGGCAACCACGCCGCCTTTACCGGGGGCGGGATTCGATGCTCGTCCAATGCGGCGCCATCGATCGCCTACAACATGATCAATGGCAATTCCGCCGGGGAAGGCAATGCGGGAAGTGGAGGCGGTATCCGTTGCGAGAACTCCTGCCCTACAATTACCTACAACGATATCACCGGCAACAGCGCCGTAATTCGAGGAGCGGGTATCTTCTGTCGCGCCAACTCCAACGCTCTCATCACCCACAACATTTTAACCGGCAACACGACCAAGGGAGGCGCGGGGATCAGCCTGGAGGGCTCGTCGCCGGTGATCAGCGGCAACGTCTTTCGCGACAACTCCGCCGATTACAACGGAGGCGCGATTACCTGCCGCGAGGGCTCCTCTCCCGCCATCACCAACAATCTCTTCGATCGCAACGCCGCCGGCTCCGGAAGGGGCGGCGCGATCTTCATCAGAGACACATCGGCCCCTGTCATCGGGAACAGCACGTTCAGCGGTAACAGCGCCGGCAAGGACGGGGGTGGCATCGCCTGCGATGGCACGTCGCCGACGATTGAAAACTCGATTCTATGGAGCAATGACGCACCCGCCGATCCCCAGATCTCGGGCGGATCGCCGGTGGTGTCCTACTGCGATGTCGAGGGCGGATGGGTTGGTGTGGGCAACATCGACGCCGATCCGCTCTTCGTAGACGAGCCGAACAGCGACTTCCGCCTGCAACAGGACCCCTGCCAGCCAGGTGTGTTCAATCTCTGTGTCGACGGCGGTAATCCGGCAACCCCTCTCTGTAGCGGCACCACACGGACGGACAGCTATCCCGATACGGGCAGGATCGATCTGGGATACCACTCCCCCCGCCAGGGGGTGTGGGTGGTGCCCGACGACTTCGCACTCATCCAGGACGCCATCGACGCCGCGAGCGGAGGTGATACGGTGTTCGTTCGGCAAGGGACCTACGTCGAGACGATCGATTTTAGCGGCAAGGCGATCGATCTCATCGGTCTCGAAGGGGCGGACGTCACGATCATCGACGGCGACTATATGGGCAGCCCGGTCAGCTTCCAAAGCGGAGAAGGTTCCGACTCGCGGCTCGAGGGATTCACCGTCAGGAACGGCATCGGCACCTGGGATCCATCCTGGAGCGAGTACTGCGGCGGCGGCATCTACTGCACGAACCAGTCGTGCCCGACCGTCACGAAGTGCACGGTCATCGAAAACGACGCCTACCATGGTGGAGGGATTTTCTGCGACAAGGGATCGCATGCCACACTGACCTACAATCTCATTGAGGGCAACAACGCGCGGTTCACCGGCGGCGGGGTGCGCTGCTGCGGTGGATCAGAGGCCCTCGTCAGCCACAACCGTATCATCGACAATCGCTGCGGTGATGGCGGGCAAGGCAGCGGTGCCGGCGTGCGCTGCGAAAACGCCTCCGCCACGATCACCTACAACTACATCGCGGGCAACTCAGCTCATCTGCGCGGCGGCGGCATCTTCTGCCGCAATGGATCGTCGGGTGTCATCGCCTACAATGTCATCAAGGACAACAGGGCCGAGGGAGGCACGGGCATCAACTGCGAGGAATCGTCACCGCTCATCGAAGGGAATCTGATCTCCGGCAACTACGCCCATCAACACGGCGGCGGCATCACTTGCCGGTTATACTCGGCGCCCACCATCATCAACAACATCATCGTCGACAACTTCGCCGAGATCGACGCCGGAGGAGCCCTGCGTTTCCGGGACTGCTACAACGCCCAGCCGATCGTGACCAACAACACGGTCGTGCGCAATCACGGGAGGCAGGGCGGCGCGATTCAGTGCGATAACTCTTCACCGATCATCACCAACACTATTTTCTGGGACAACACCGCAAATTTAGAGCCGTACGAGATTCTGCACAAGTCGGGATTTCCGGTGATCACCTACTGCGATCTCGAGTCCGGCTGGCTGGGTATGGGAAACTTCAAGGCCGATCCACTCTTCGCCGACATCGACAGCGAGGACCTGCACATCACCTATCTCTCGCCGTGCAGGGAGAGTGGCAATGACTGGGCCCCAGGTCTCCCCGGCAAGGATTTCGAGGGAGATCCGCGTCACTGGTACGGCCATGTGGATGTGGGGGCCGATGAATTCCACACCCACCTCTACCTGACCGGCGAACCGGTTGCCGGTGGGAAAGTGTGGTTCAATATTGTCGGTGAGCCGAACAGCACGCCTGTCGAGCTGGCCCTCGGCAGCGGCATCCAGGATCCGCCGCAGGTCACTCCCTATGGCGATCTCTATCTCGTGCTTCCCATAGAGGATAGCTGGCAGTTCGGCACCATCCCTTCGAACGGGATCCTCGCGGCACCGACGACGCTGCCAACAACGCTGCTGCCAGGCGAGGTGTATCCCTTCCAGGTGCTCCTCGGTCCCTACTCCCCCGGATCGGTGCTCACCAATCTGCTGGTGATGACGATCGAGTAAACCGGATCGTACAGACGCCAGGCGGTTTCCACGTGTCGTCGGGGATCGCGGTCACCCCCGATCGTTCGATGGCCTGCGCAACGCCCCACGGTTAGCAGGCAGAACCCACCCGTCACCAGCCGTCGTGGCAAAGGGTGGGTTCTTCCCGCGCGGGGACTCGAGACATGCGGATCAATCGAAGTGAAAATTGACCAGAGGTAGAATCCGCAAGAGCGGAGGATTGTCCCGGACGTAGTTGATCAGGCCGATCTGGACGCCGTTGAGATGGTTGGCGACGTTCACCAGCCCCAGCGACAGGCCCGTCATCTCCTGCTTCATGTTCTGGACCGCGCCGATGCCGAGACCAACGAAATGATCGCACCAGATGGTGGCGCCGCCGAACCCGAAGCCCCTGATCTCACGCGCTCCGATCCCCAGGCCCCCCATGCTTACCCCGGAGAGGGTGTCGCCGCCCAGACCGCCACCGGCAATGTTGAGGCCTCGAAGCTCGTTGCCCCCGATCCCGAGACCGGCGATACTGATCCCGGTGAAATCGTTGCCACCCTGACCCAGGCCCGCCACGTTGATACCGGTGAAATCGTTGCCACCCTGACCCAGGCCCGCCACGTTGATACCCACGAAGTTGTGACCGCCCTGACCCAAGCCGGCCACGCTGATACCGGTGAAATCGTTGCCACCCTGGCCCAAACCAGCCAGGTTGACACCCATGAAATCATCCCCGCCCTGACCCAAGCCGGCCACGTTGAGGCCTGTAAAATCGTTGCCACCCTGGCCCAGACCAGCCAGGTTGACACCCGTGAAATCATCCCCGCCCTGACCCAGGCCCGCCACGTTGATACCCCAGAAATCACCCCCACCCTGGCCGAGCGCGGCCACGCTGATACCGGTGGATCTTGTTTCCGTGAGCTCGATACCGGCAAGACTGATTCCAGTAAATTCTTCATGGGCGCCGGCCACGAGGGTCAACGAAATGCCCTGCATCTTGCGCGCCACCGGTCCCAGCCCGGTCAAGGCGACCCCCTGGAGCCGCGCCGCGTTGGTCCCGAGCAGGCCAAAGGCGAAGCCGCGCAATTGGTATTCGGGGTTGCGTTTGGGTTTCCAGAAGGCAAAGTTCAAGCCGTCCATCTGCTTGACATGGTGGTCGCTGAGATTGAAGCGGATACCGGTCATCCTCTCCGTGTTGCCGAAGGCCAAACCCCAGTCTCCGCCGAAGGGCGGCAGGGTCAGAGCCGCATGTGAGGGCTCCTGGTCCTCGTCTTCTTCCTTCAGATCCCAGAAGTCATCGTAGTCCGAACACTCGATGTCGGCATCGAATTTCACCACGATCTTGTCCTCGGTCTCCGTCTGATTCTCGGCCTCCTCCTGAGCCGGGACGCCGGAAGCGAATATGCAGACAAGAGGGAATACGCAGAGTAAGCGTCTCATGACCATGCTCCTTTGTGGTTGGGAGAATCGGAGGAGAAGGGCTGCCACTTACCAGAAGGTGTATCGGACGGACGTTAGTCCAAATTATTACATTCCAGATTTCAACCTTCTTACGAAAAATGATGCGAATGATGCTGCCGTCGTAGATAAACCGTCGAACGAATCCGCGAGGAAGTTGATCGGATCGAGGAGGGCGGGAGAACAATGCAGAATGGCGAAAGGAAATCGAGCCGCGGGATGGGGCCTCGTTGCGGCTCTGATCAGGGACGCCGATCAGATATCACTCGGCTTCCGTATGCCTGCCGTCGCCTAAATGAGAGCGCAGGTGGTCATGGAGATCGCGAAAGAGCTCGTCGAGCTCCTGTTTTTGTTCGGCGTCCAGATGAACCTTCATCCGGTCGATACCGCCCTGGATGATCGCGTTGATGTGATCTTCATGCTGCAATTTGAAGCGCCAGAGCTCTTCATGCGTCGCTTCCACGATTTCGAGCACCTCGGCTTCCTGCTCCACGGTCAGGTCCAGTGTCTTACCGATATGGTCGGCGATCATCCGGTTAAAAGCGGAAGGTCCCTCTGCGACCATCGAACGGAGGTGATTATGGATGTAGCATATCGTTCCCGAGGCGCCGACGACGACTCCTGCGAAAAAAACAACGGCCACAGCGACCCAGATCTTCCACTTGCTCATCAACAACTCCTCTCAGAAATCGAAGGGCAACTGTCTCAGAAACCCTGCAGGATCCTGCATGACCAGCCGGACCAACTCGTTGCTCGGATTGAGCGCGTTCTTGGGGATCAACACCACGAAAACGAGTGCCACGCAGGCCGCGAGGGTGGCGCAACGGAAGACAATGCGGTGATAGGCCTGATCGGCCTCTGGCGATGGATTTCTGCGCGAGGCAGCTTTATGAACGGAAGCCATCACCCTATTCATCCATCCGTCGGGGATTTGCGTTTCGCTCGACTGCCGCCAGGCCCGCTTCAATTCCGCTTCCAGTTTATCGAGCTCGAGATCTTTTTTCATGTTCAGAGCTCCTTCCTGATCACGAGAGCCTCGAGTTGCCCTCGAAGGTGCTTGCGGGCTCTGTGCGCACGCACTTTCACTTTGGAACGGGTCCAGCCCAGAAGTTGGGCTGTCTCCTCGATGCTGCGCTCTTCGAGATGAACCAAAACGAGCACCATTCGATCATCCGGACCGAGGCGGTTCAAGACGTGGTCGAGCAGCTCGCGTTGATCGAAACGTTCGTCGAAACCCGCGCGTCGGCCTCCGTCGGTGGCCAATGCACCTCCCTGCTGAAGCCTCCGCTGCTGATCGTCTCCGATCTGACTGATGGGGATCTCCTTCCTGTGGTGGAACATACGCCAGTAGTCGTGGCAACGCCTGATGGAGATCCGCGCCAACCAGTTCGAGAAGGGCGCGTCAGGCGTATAGTTCGCCAGAGACCGGAAGGCCTCCACGAAAACGTCGTGTGCCACCTCCGCCGCTTCATCAGGCGGCACATGCCGGAACACGATGCGGAAGACATGGTCCTCATAGCGTTCGATCATCCCCGCGAAAGAGTCTGTGTCGCCTGCAAGCACGCGCCTGATGATCTCGGTGTCTTTCCTTCGGCCGATCTCTGACTTCATACCTAATTCGACATCCGTGGGGTTGCGAGGCTCGTTTCCGGAATCGATCACAGAGTCGATGCAAACCTAAAAGACCGGATCGGTCATGATAAACCGACCCGGCCTCGCGTTCACGGTTATTTGCCGCGGAAGTGCGCTTTCAGCTTATCGAGCAAACAGCCCTTCCCGTTCTCATCGCTCATACCGTGCTGGGAATGCAACTCTTTCAACATTGCCTCCGCTTTATCGCGCTGCTCCGGTGTCAGCACGCCACGGACTTGGTGAACGATCCTGGCGGCCTCGATGACGAGCTCTTCGAGGATCGAAGAGGCCTTCTCGACACCGCTGCGCACCGCCGCTTCGTCGAAGGTCTCACGATGGATCAGCGTGATCAGCTCTTCATGGGCGGCTGCGAGCGTTGTGGCGTCCTTCACCAGATCCTCGTGATTGCGCTGAAAAATCTCGTGAATCCGATCCTCCTGCTGCCCGGTGATTTCCAGCTTGGAGAAAAACCTCTCGAGATGGTCATGGATCATCCCGAATCGGCCATCACCCGTCCCGTGACCGCCTTGGCCGTACGTCGCACCGGCATAGACCAGGGTGACACTCATTACGCTCAGCACCAGCAGAGCAACGATCCTGTGTTTCATTTTTCGATCTCCAAAATCAAAATGAATCCTGGTTTTGAGAGTCTTTCGCCTTCGGAGCAGCGAACACCCTCTCAATCGCCGGTGCGACCTGCGCGGTTACAATAAAAGCAGAAAATTCCCCCTACACCCATTTCGAGTCGGTGGAAACTACCAGGGGTGCGAAGGGCTCACGGGAGGAGCGATCTAGAAGGGTTCGGGGAAGACAAAACCTTCTCAGACAGCCCATCCCGCAGCATGGGACACTGCCTTGCCGCTCTTCTGAGCAGCAACAGCGTCCTTCGCGGCTGTGCGGCGGCAGTGTTCCGTTTCGTGTTAGCAGCGGCAGCGTCCCGAAACAACCAGCAGCACCGACGTAGCCGTTACTCGGAACCGATCTTCGTGTTCTTCGTGGTGCAATCCGAAATCGGATCAACCACAGGTCGGACACAAAGATCTAGGGAAAGTGGAAAAGACTCTCCCCCTCCTTATCGTCGTCATCATCGTCGTCGAGATAGATCTCGAGGGCGACGATCCCGACAACGAGGACCACCGTGCCGATGATGACCACGGCTTCACCGATTCCCGCTCCGATATCTTCCAGGGACTCCTTGAATGCTTCTCTCTTTTCGATGCCTTCCACATCGATCTTGACGGTCAGCCGTTTCCCCGCCAGGAGCTCCAGATCCTGGGAGACCTTGATGTCGTCATCGAGATAGACCTTCAAGCGGTACATTCCAGGCGTGAGGTCGTCGAAGACGAGCGGCTCGTCGGGACGGGTCACGGTGCGGATCTTCCCGCTGGAATTTTCACCGATGACGCCGTGGCCCTGTTTCGAATGCAAAACCACGCTCAATCCCCCGACGAGGTACTCCTCCCCGTCGCTTCCTTCCCAGTACGGGGACACCTTGAGCCGCGCTTTCTGCCCCTCTTCGTCGTGATATCGCAGGTGCACCGCGTGGCATCCCGGCAGGAGCATCACTCCGGCCAGGGTGGCGCACAAAATCTTCGAGAAGATTGATCTCAATGCTCGACCTCCATCGGCTCGCCGAGAGTGGAACTGCAATGGGGGCAGGACATCAAGCGCCCGCCGCATCGGTCTCTCGGCCGTGAGGGACGATTTTACTTGCAGATCAATGCGCGGTACAGCGATTCCTTTGAGGAGGCATCGATGCCGCCCGCGCCTTCGGCCCACGGCTACGGTGGACAGACCTAACCTTAAAAAAGCCTCTCCACGATCCGGCGCCAACCGGTCGGTCGAGGAGAGGCGATTCAGATTCAGGAGTTGGTTCCTGTCGAGAGGCGCTGCGTCTCTCGACGGGACGAACTACATCTCCATCTTGTCGTACGCCTCGATGTGATCGCCCAGGGCGTTGATCTTCCTGACGACATCGGGGCAGCCGGCTGTGATCACTGTCAGCGATCCCGTGGCGGTGGTGTTCCAGTCCATTGTGGCGCCGTGAGACTCGAGCTCGCCGAACTGGTTGCAGAAGTGGCACACCGCCCCGCGCATGGCCTCGGGAGACAGCTTCTTTAGATCGGAATATTTATTCATGAAACGCTGGTTGAACTCGTGATACTTGCCGACCTTGCTGTTGTCCTTGACCGTGTTGTTGATGGCGATGCCGTTTTTGAGACGGATCACCTGGTGGTTGGTGAGCTGCATCATGTCGGGCTGCTCCAGCATCATCTTGCAGAGGCTGCAGTTCTGCATCGACTGCATCACCTCCACGGGCAGTGCAGCGGTAATCTCCGGGCATGCGCTCGCACACTCAGACGACGTCGAACAGGACGCGCTCTTGGGGCTCTGCTGAGCCGCCATGGCCGTCTCGAAGGATGCCATGGTCTGGCGCATGTTGTTGGCCAAGGCGCGAGTATCTCGCAAGAGCCCCTCGTCGAGCGCGGTCGTGATGGTCAGCGTGCCGGTGGGCGTTTGCACGCGCTCTTCCTTCAGGCCGCGGCGGCGCAGAGCGAAGTAGTCGTTGCAGAAGGGGCAGAGCTTGGAGGCCGCCTCTTTGGGGCACATCGACTCGTACTTAGCGCAACTGGCCTTTTCGCATTCCTCGAAAGCCCGGAAGCGGGACATCATCTCCGGTTGGCGCAGGTTGACGGAGAAGATGACGCCGTGACTCCAGTCGTTCACACTGTAGTCACAGGCCATCATGAGATCCATTTCCTGAAAGATCCTGCTACAGATCTCGCAGTTGGCGAGGGCTTCCATGTCGAAGGCTCCCTCACTGCTCTGGGCCGTGGAGCATTCCGAGCTACCGCAACAGGACGAGCTTCCGCACTTGGCGGTTGGCGACCGCTCGCACTGGGATTTATCGCAGGAGGTCGCCGTCGACGTGCTGCTGCACTGGGCGTAAGCCAAATGAGTGGGAATACTCGTCAAAAGCAAAATGACTACCAAAAAAACGGCAATTTTTGTGATCTCCCTCATGGGTCAATTCCTTTCTATCTTCGTTCCGAAACGATTCTCAACTCCACCTAATTCCCTGCAAAAAAAACACGTTACCGACGCGAAATCGGAGCGTCGCAGGCCGATTCGAGTGAAAGTGAAGGTCCTGCGGCGCATTGACCATTAGTAGCACAACCATGACGGTCGCAAGAGCGATTCCGACCTGGCAGTCCTGTCGGCACGAACAGTTCCGCTCGCACTGAGCTCGAGGAAGCGGCGGTTTTTCTCTCTCGCGCGTGAGTTTTCGTGTGGCCTTTATGGTAGAGTGGCTCTGGATCTTCCCTGGACCGGAACGTGTCCTCCCGATCGAAAGCGAGATTTGTCATGCCCGTGGCACGTGATCTTCCCCTGTCGAGCCGGCGCACGCTCCCCCACCTCGCCCTCATCCTCGGCCTGCTCCTCGCAGGCGCCGCAACGGCTCTCAGCGCCCAAATCGCCGAAAACAAGGCATCTTCCGGCGATCCCTCCACCAAGAGCGGCCCAGGCCGGGCGCCTGCGGCGGCGAGCGCGACGTCACCAACCGTCCAGCGGCACGACGGCTTTCAAAGTTCTCCGCGCCGAAAACAGTGGAGATTCCTGGTCTACATGAACGCCGACAACGACCTGGAAGCGGAGGCCATGGTCGATTTCCTGGAACTGGCGCAGACGGGATCCACCGCGGAAGTGGATATCGTCGTCCAGCTCGATCGCATCACAGGCTACAACAAGGACTACGGCAACTGGAAGGACACCCGCCGGTTCCACGTCACTCAGAGTCTGACCCCCGATCCCGGCTCGGAGCTGGCCAATCTCGGCGAGCGCAACATGGGTAAGGGCGTCATGAAGAAGGAGGGTGACGGCAGCCTCGAGGACTTCGTCTGCTGGGCGCACCGGCGCTTTCCCGCCGAACGAACAGCTCTCGTGCTCTGGGATCACGGTGACGGCTGGCGCACGCAGAAGCTCTCCTTCAAGAGCGCCGGCGAAGACTGGACCAACAACGACCTGCTCCACATGGCCGAGGTCCGGGAGGCGCTGGAAAACTCCGCCGCCGCTGGCTGTCCCGTCGATGTGATCGGCTTCGACAGTTGCCTCATGGGTATGCTTGAGGTGGCCTACGAGGTCGCCTCGGTGGCTCCGGTCATGCTGGCATCGGAGAAGATGGTCCCCGGCACGGGCTGGCCCTACGACCTCATCATCGCAGATCTCGCGGCCGATCCCTTCATCGACGCACGCGCCCTCGGCGAGATGATCGTGCGTGACTACGCGGTTGCCGAGCCGAACGAAACGATCGCGGCTCTCGACCTGAGCGCCGTGCCCGCCCTGGCCGAGGCGGTCACAGCTCTGGCACTGACGCTGGACAGCCTGAAGCCGGACATCGTCAGCGTTCGCGATCTGGTGCGCGATTACGGCACTGGAGGGGCGCGCAACCACGTCGACCTCCACGACCTCGCCGACCGTTTCACGATCCAGTTCGCGGCGGGCGCAATCCACGACGCGGCCCAGGCCGTGCTCGACGCGTTTCCGCTGGTCGTGATCGCCAACCATGGCAAGCCGGGCAAAGACCACGGCATCGCGCTCTACTACCCGGAACTGGCCAGCAAGTTGTCCGAGGACTACAACGGCGATATCATCGTCTTCGCCCATGACGGGAACTGGGACGATTTTCTACGCTGGTATCACGAGATCAGTTGGCTCTACGCCCTGGGGCAGGCGACCCCCGGTGGTACGATCGAGTTCCGGGTGGTCGGCGCTCCTGCGGCCCCGGTCATGCTCTATCTCGGCACGGGAGTACAAAAACCACCCCAGCCGACGCCGTATGGATGGGTCTATATCGAACAACCTCCGCTAGCGGCGATACCGCTCGGTCCCATTCCAACCGACGGCCTCCTGAAGTCCCTGCAGACACTGCCTGCTTTCTGGCAGTTGGGCGAGGAAAAACCTTTCCAGGCGCTCGTGGGCCCCCCGGGGCATTCCACCTCGGAATTGAGCAACCTCTTGCGGCTGATACTCGTCCCCGCAGACTCTAGGTAACGATATCGGACCACCCCGCCCTACCCGGCACGGACAGCTCTGTTCAAGCTTCCACCGGCTGGAGAATTGCGGCGAATCACTTTTTGGTACAATTTCTTCCTGTTCTGGCAGGGTATCCAACACGATCTTCACTTCCACGAAGGTCGCCTCAGCGAAACCCGGGTTTTCTGAT
>Ga0190283_1001409_pt1 | contig 10763 bp, 10 predicted proteins | sample 48691801_MG_FD_161669 | JGI IMG/M metagenome (GOLD analysis project Ga0190283, IMG submission 161669) | Hydrothermal vent microbial mat bacterial communities from Southern Trench, Guaymas Basin, Mexico - 4869-18-0-1_MG | ecosystem: Environmental > Aquatic > Marine > Hydrothermal vents >...
TCCCATGCTCTCAGCAGAGATTTCTGAATCACGAATCGCGATAAATGCCCGGCCGCTCGGTGATCTGATAAGATTCAGAGTGCAATATAACACAGCCATTAGAATTGCGAGACAGAGAAAATAAAAATGCCAGGTACTGTCCAGCTCGAACCCAAAAATGACAGGATAATCCACCGACATCCCACCGAGGCCGCCTGTAACAGATTTCCAGTGGGCAATTATCTCTTCTACGATAATCGCGAAAGCCAAGGTGGCAATGGCGAAGTAGATTCCGGTCATTTTTCTTAACGGGACTGTTATTAAAGCGCCAACACCGAAACTGATAAGACCGGCCAAAAAAATGGAAATAAGAAAGGGAACTCCCTTATGTAAAAAATATGCATTGGCATAAGCGCCTATAGCCATAAAGGCGGCATGACCCAAACTCGGTAGACCCGTGAATCCGACCGGGATCATCAATCCCAGTCCGGCAATGGCGTAGATAAAGATGAAGGCCATTTCACCGATATAAAACTCACCGAGAACAGCAGGCGCGATTAACAGGGCAAATAAAAGAACACCGTACCAAAAAATATACCCATTATGTTTCAGGAGTTTTATATCTTGAAGATAGGAGGTTTTGAAGATTATTCGCATGGATTAGACCCGGGTTTTATTAGACCTTTTTTTGCTGAATCTGGGCGAAAAGACCCTGTGGACGAAAGCTTAACACCAAAAACATAATCAAATAGGCAGTGATTTCCTGGAATCCGGTTGGGAGGTATGTCCCGGCGAGCTGCTCCGAGCTGCCGATTATCAGACCCCCTATTAATGCTCCGGGCAGACTTCCAAAACCGCCAATGACCGCGGCAGCAAAGGCCTTGATTCCAATGAAACCCATTTGTGGGCTTACCAGCGAGATGGGGGCCATCAATGTCCCTGCTACAGCAGCGACCAGGGCGCTTATGGCCCAAATCAGAGAAAAGACTCTCTTTACAGGTATCCCCATATAGTACGCGGCCAGTTGATTTTGAGAAGCGGCCTGCATGGCAATCCCGAGACTGGAAAATTTGAAGAAGAGAAGCAATATAAGAGAAAGGACGATGGTTCCGACAATGACAACAAGATAATCCTGACCGATAATTAGACCTGCAATATTGGCCATTTTCCCGGAGTAGGGTGTCTCTAACGAAAGGATGTCTGATCCCCAGATCCCGCCGGCCACCGCGCGTAAGATAAAACCAATACTGATGGTTAAGATGATAATGGAGAACTGGGATTCACCTATCATTGAACGAATAACCAGCATATCAAGCATATAACCGAAAACAGCCATGGAAATAATCGTTAAGAGGAGACCAAACCAAAAAGGTAAGTCAAGAATCCCTATATACGTCACTGCAAAAAAAGCACCAAGCATCAACAGATCTCCCTGGGCGAAATTCACGATCTCTGTTGCCTTATAAATTAAAACAAACCCCAGGGCGATAAGTCCGTAGAGACATCCCTGTCCCAGTCCGGTAATTAGAACTTGTAGAAATTCCAATATTTCCTCTTTTTTTTCAGAGTCCTACGATATTGACGCTGATCAGGTTCATGGCCGGAAATCCGCCCATGTTGTGGGTGAGCCCGATCTTGGGATCTTTGATTTGTCTGTCCCCGGCCTTCCCCTGAAACTGCTTGTACATCTCATACATCATCCTGAGACCGGATGCGCCAATGGGGTGCCCAAAACATTTGAGTCCCCCGTCCGGCTGGCACGGGATCTTTCCGTCGAGGTTGAAAAAACCATCGCGAACGTCATTGCCTGCCTTTCCCCGCTCCGATATCCCCAGATCTTCGTACGTCACGAGCTCTGTTATGGAAAAGCAGTCATGAACCTCCATCATGCTTATCTCTTCTCTCGGATTCTTGATGCCGGCCTCATCGTATGCCCGCGCAGCACACTCCACAGCAGTCTTGACATATGTCCCGTCCCAGTCCGTATACATAAGCTCCTCACCGGAACTCAGGGCGATCTGCATCGATTTAACGTAGATCGGATCAGGACGGAAGTTCTTTGCAAGATCGGCCCGGCAGACAATAGCCGCAGCCGCGCCGTCACTCACCCCGCAGCAGTCAAAAAGACCAAGGGGCCAGGCAATCATGGGGGCCTTCAGGATTTTCTCGACAGATACTTCCTTTCTAAGGTGGGCCTTAGGATTTCTGGCGCCGTTCTGATGGCTCTTGGCCGACACCATGGCAAGGACCTCCTTTCCCTCCTCAGGACCCAGACCGTACTTGGCGAAATAACGCGTTGCCATCATGGCAAATCCACCTGGCGCGGTGATGTTTGGAAAAATAAGACGATTCTTTGTACCCAATACCTGGGAAAAATCCGGGAGCCCCCCGTATCCGGTATCCTTGAGTTTTTCAGACCCTAAGGCAAGACATATGTCGTAGGCCCCGGAAGCCACAGCGTAGACCGCCCCCCGAAGGGCCTCTGACCCTGTGGCGCAGAAATTCTCAACCCTGGTTACAGGGAGAAAGGGTAGTTTCAGGGTAAGACTCAAAGGCGTGGCAGCCTTTCCCACATTGACTTCATCAAAGCATGACCCAAACCATGCGGCCTGAATCTGATTTTTTTCTATCCCCGCGTCGTCAATGGCCTCCTTGAATGCCTCTACTATCAGATCTTCTGCCCCGGCATCCCAGCGCTCTCCAAACCGGGTACAGCCCATCCCTATGATAGCAACTTTATCTCTAATACCTTCAGCCATTATTATATCCTCCTTGTTTTAACTGATCACCGGTACCGCTTTCCAGAAATAGCCGTGGATACCCGATTTTTCGTCAACATATTTCTTCCTGAAGCTCATCTCTACCGACATATCTACCTTCACCTCTTCCAAATCCACATCGGTCAGGTCGAACCAGTACCGGCCGCCTCCTTCAAAGTCGACGATACCATAGATGGCGGGAGGATTGGGGCTGAAGGCCAGATTGTCTCCCGTGTAGGTAAACAGCAGACCTTTCCTGTCTGAAAAACGGTATGGCTCCATCTCGTCAATGGCCCCACAATCAGGCTTGACGCATACCCTCTGGACCGGATACTGGGGTGTTCCACACGTCTTACAGCGACTGCCATACAGACCCAGGACCTCTTTTCGATTTCTCCACAGAGTGGAAAGGGCTGTAAAAGCAACTGTATCACCTCGGATACCCTTTTCCGTGGGCAGAAGGTTTCTAAAGGCGGCCATCTTTTCGTAACTTCCCAAATCCCGTCTCGTTGTCAGGTGCTTGGTGACACCTCTCCGGTGGGTCCTGGTCTTTTCGATCTCATCTGTGACCTCGAACAGCAGGGCATCGGCCCCGGCGCCATATCCAACAACGGCAATCCTGTCCCCCGGTTTTGCCTCTTCTAAGGCCCTGACAAGGTGCATCAGGGGGTCTGCGGTACCTGCATAACCGACCTGGCCGAGGAGCGGCGCTACCACCTGGGTCTCAGAAAGCCCAAGGACGCGCGCGATCTTCTTGAAGTCACCCGGATACAGACAGGGATAAATCACCCTGGACATGTCGGTCGATTTAATACCGCACTCCTTTTCCAGCCCTTGCATTGCCTCAACGATGAACCGGGTATACCCCTCATCCCTTATGAATCTGTCTTCCCACTGTTGGTCAAATCTCTCCCCTGTACCTCTCCAGTGGTCCACAAAGTCGTATGATACGGAAAATGACCCGATAAACTCAGCAACCACAGCGTCTTCACCAATCAGAACCGCAGCTGCCCCGTCTCCAAAGATCTCTTCCTGGGCGCTCCCGGCCTTCCCTATCCTCATATCACCGGCACAGACCATCAAGTTCTTCGCCGATCCGGCCTTGACCGCATCAACAGCGGAAAGGACGGCCGTGGTTCCCGCCTTGAGCGTGTCGGTAAGATCGGCGGTTCGGATATCTGCACGGCAGTCAAACGCGGTTGCCATAATCTCGGCATTCTGTCGTTCAGCGTAAGGGGGCGTTGTCGTGGCAAAAAAGACTGCATCAACTTTGCTCCGGTCGATTCCGGTCAGGCAATCGATCCCTGCCGCCACGGCCATGGTCACGCTGTCTTCATCATAGTTAGCCACGGCCTTTTCCCCGGGCATAAAAGTAGCGGGGTTCAGCCATCCCATAGCCTTGTAAATAAGTTTTCGGTCTATCCTGTACTTCGGTACATAGGCGCCATATGAAACAATCCCTGACATATTATCTCCCTCCTTATTATCAATCAGTGGAGATCATGAAAATTGAACCTGTTGAACAATTTCCTTCTCCTTGAGGACCCGTGTAATCTCCTGACGGGTCACCATGTCAATAATCGGTTCTACCTCCGAAATCCACAAACCCTGTTCATCCTGTCGAGTCTTGAACTGCCTGACATAGCCTGGAACCAGTGCGTACCTGCACCCCCCTACCCCACAGCATGACGAGTCCACAACTCCATTTCCAACAACATAGAGGACTTCCCTTCCATCAATCTGGAGCTTCCCTTCCATTTCCAGTTCATACCCTCCGGAAATGGATCGGACTTCCCTTCCAAGCTCGTGAGTATACTCCCTGATCATATATCCTGCCTCAAAACAGTCTCCTGGAGATGGTAATTTTTTCGACTTCTTTTGCGCCCTCATATAACTCTAATATTTTTGCGTCCCGGTAGAATCTCTGCACATCATATTCATCGATGTAGCCATACCCACCATGCAACTGGAGGGCCTTATCGCATACCCAGACGGCCATCTCCCCGGAAAAATATTTGGCCATGGCATTGAGACTCGGGTCAATCTGACCCTGATCGACTTTCCAGGCAGCCTTGTAAGTAATGTTGCGGGCAAGTTCTATCTTAGTTGCCATTTCAGCCAACTGAAACTGAATACCCTGGTTCACGGCCAGGGGCTGCCCGAAGACCTTTCTCTCCTGAACATATTTTATGGTCTTGTCCAAGGCCCCCTGTGCAAGGCCAACCCCTTGGGCGGCCACCATGGTTCGGGTCGAATCAAAGAAATGCATCAGTTGACGAAACCCATTTCCCTCCTCCCCGATTAGATTCTCCAAAGGGACACGGACATCTTCAAAGGCGATCTCTGCTGTATCGCTCGCCCTGATTCCCATTTTCCCCTTTATCTTATTGGTCTCAATACCTTTCCGGTCCGCTTCAACTAAGATCAGGCTGTGCCGATTATGCGTTTTTTCTACCTCCGGGTTGGTTACACAGAGAACAACCATCCAATCACAAATAGTCCCGTTAGTAATAAACATCTTGTTGCCGTTTATTACATATTCATTGCCGTCTTTTATGGCCTTAGTCCTTGTGGCGGCCACATCAGTGCCGGCATCCGGCTCTGTGTAGGCCCCTGCCGACACTGCTTCACCATTTGCGAGAAGGGGGAGATATTTTTTCTTCTGCTCCTCAGTCCCGAACATGACTATATTTTCAGAACCGAAGGTTGCAGTAATAATGACCGTTCCTATGCCGAGGTCTATCCTGCTGAGTTGCTCGGTTATCAGCGCTAATTCCACGAACCCGAACCCCGGTCCCCCGTATTTCTCAGGGATAAAGGCGCCCACAAGACCCGTCTCACAGGCCTTTTTCCAAACCTCTATAGGATATCTCTCCTCCCTGTCGCATTCCTTGGCTATTGGCTCAATCTCATTGACAGCGAATTTGTACGCTGTTTCTTGAATGAGCTTCTGTTCTTCACTTAGTTCGTAATCCATATTTTCCTCCCTTGTCTTAATAACCTGTTGCTTTTCCTTTTACCCTCCTGACTCAGGCCTAAATAGTGTCCGAACGAAATAGCTTCCCTATTTCATAATCTTAATCTTAATCTTAATCTTAATCTTACTCAACACGATTATGATTAAGAGTACGATTAAGAGTATGAATTCAAAAACAGATAAAACTCTCTGATACCCTTTTTGTGGTTCCTACCCGTTCCTTATACCCCGCCTTAGAATATCGATTGCAAGATCGAGGGTGCTTTTCAGGTAATCCTTATGGGGATTTATCATCCGTTTGCTCTCCTCCCATAGTACCGCACCTGTAAAGATAATCCAGATGACGTCGGCCAGAGCAGTGGAATGGTAATCTTCGTAACTCCCTTCGTCCTTTCCCTGATCAAATATCCCGGCCAGATTTCTGAGGCTTTTACCGGCAAGCTCATTTAACTGAGAAAGTCGCTCCGGAGGAAGATGCTCGAGGCCGTCGCTGGCCTGGAGATGAAACAGGTTTATGAGGATAAGAGGGTCGAACTTATAGACATCGTAAAAGAGATCCTTGAGGGCTTCAACCTTTTCTTCAGCATCAAGGCCTTCCTGCAAATAGAGCCTTTCCAGTCTGTCAGAGAGGTATTCTAATAGTTGAAGGTTGAGGGAAACATAGAGGTCGTCTTTATTCTTGAAATAGAGGTATATGGCAGCCGGGCTCAATTCTGCCTCTTGAGCAATATCCTCTATGGTTGCAGCCGTGAACCCTTTTGCATGAAAAAGGCGCTTTGCGGCGTCTAAGATCTGCTTGCGGCGCATCTTTTGCTGAAGATTCCGCTCACGCTCTTTCCTCTCCGCTATACCCAAGAGTTTCTCCTCTCACTAAAGGTTATTCAGCTTCCTGATATCTGTTTATATAACTGAATATATTTTATACGGTCAAGAAAAAAATCGCCCCTTATAAGGACGTTTTTGACCCTGAAAATGGTGTTTCAAGACTTAAAAACACCTATTCTCGGAGAGCCTCCCAATACGTCTTATTCAGGCACCAAGTCTCTTTTCTCTTTCGATTCTTTCGCGTAGCCACATTGCCATGAGTTGGGTGTGAGGAACGCCTTTCTTGCGAGCGAGTCGTTTTACCATCGAAAGATCAAAGGGGTCCATACGGAGGGAGACCGGTTGACGGGCAGGGCGGGGAACCTTAAAAGGTTCTGCATCATTGAGCAATTCCTGAATTTGCTCAGAACTCTCTCCCGAAATAGCGGTATTCCACTGAATGGCCTCTTTTTTAAGACTATTTCTTGTCTTTTTTGGAAGTCTGCTCATTTTTTTACCCTCTTAAAATAGGCTTTCTTGGTGGTGTTTGACATAGGAAAAGCTGTTACACAGCACCATGCCCCGTATTGGGGATATGGGGCTACAATAAGCTCGAAACATATTCCTGAAGCATCTGTACCCCACAGACGGTATCTATATTCGGCGGATTTTCCTCGTTTTTTCTTTTGCTTAACAGCTATAGTCGGAAATGGACCTTCACTGTAATACAACTCTTCAACCTGCTCGGGGCTCAAACCATGTTCAGCAATATGACTGATATTGTCTTCGTCCCAGTCAGGTACAAGAGTTTTGTCAGGTTTAATCATGAAAGAAATTTAGCGTAATTATTTGATTACGTCAAGTCTCTTGCTCAGCCTTTCCTTCCTTATCAACAAAAATAAGGAATAGGAGAGAGGCAAATAATACTTGATTTAAAACCGCAAATTGGGATGTGAAAATCAAATGCGGCGTGAAACATGGGGAAGTTTGACAGCCATGGGGTAGTAGGGGAAATCGCTCAGGCAATTGACTAAGAGGGTAGAATTAGGGCCGCTTGAACCCGAAACAAATCAAGTTTGAAACAACGTTCCTATTCCCATTTCTTTTGTGATAAGGCGCTCAAAGTCGGACAAAAAGGAGGTCTTTATCCAGTTTCTATAGTCCTGATCCAAAAGCTTGCCAGTGTCCCGAAGTATCTTCTTTGAATCGACTTTCTTAACAGTAGTCAGCATCGCTTGAAAAAATTCTGCGCGATTACCGAAGGATGCTTTTATCATGACTTCATCTAAAGGATAGGCACTTTTCAGGATGAACCACGCATCAAATATGTCCCTGCCGGCCTGCCGGTCAATAAAAGTGAGAAGCTTTTCCGTCATCAAGAAAGATGGTTCAAGGGTAACCACCGGCACTCCCCTGAGGGACTGGACGGCGGTTTTCAGTTCCTTTTCCCTGGTGGAGATTTCAATCTTAATGTGAAAGTTTCTGTCCGGCCCTCTAAACCGTAACTCCAAAAGAACGGTGTAGAACTTCACCGCGTCGTCAGTGATTTCCCATTTCTTCTTTGTGCAAAGGCTCTTGATTGTATAGATGAGTTTCTGTGGAGAAACACCTTGGAGAGAATCATAATCGATGTCCTCAGAGTAACGGGGTAAATCATAAAAAAGTTTTAGGGCAGTTCCCCCTTTAAAAGCGATCTGGGAACCAGCCATAGATTTGGCCAGGGCCTGGACCACCTCTATGATGGTGTTTTCCCGATACTGATTGAAAAAATCCTGCTTATTTGGTTTCATAGTCCTGTTCTCCGAAAAGACGAACTAACTCTCTCACTTTACCTGGGTAGAATCTGCCGTAATATGAAAGCAGTTCAGCATCAAGTTTGTCCATATTCATATCCTCGGGCAGCAATTCTACCAACCCTTTCGTCTTCATATAGAGGGTGTCCAGAAAAGCCTTTTCCGGTTGGGCAATATAAAAGTCTTCGACCTTCACTTGCCCAAAACGAATCAGAGAGGGCGCCATGCGCCGGTAAACGAATGTGGTATTGTCGGCTTCACACTGATAGCTCCTGAGCGCTGTGGAGAATATTATCTGTGGAACCTGAACAATCAATCCCCAGTAGTTGAGAGCCGATTCTAAGGAAATGACGGAAGGCTGACAAAGTGCATTGCCGAGAGAAAAGAGGGAATATTTACTGTTGACAAGGGCATAGAGATCTCGACGGAGACGGATAAGAACCCCTCTCTTGACAAGCCTGACCGCTATCGTTCGCGCGCTCTCCCTTGTTACACCAAAAATAGCCTGAAGGGATGACATGGTGAAGAAGGGAGTGTCTGCGCTTAACAACTTAGAGATCTTGGTACCAGCCATGATGAATGACGTTCCTTATAAATAAACAATTGCGTTTATTTTCGTATAACCTATTTTGAAGCATTTGTCAAGAACTGAACCGACCCTCCCTACAAATCCCAACCTGCTGCGGATGGTATCCCGGGTGAGCAGGCTTTGCAAGTCCAAGAGTTTGGAAATGCGGCCGGAGGTAAAGTGCCCTCCCCATTTTTTTGTGCGCCGTCAGGCTTGTGATTATTGTTTTCCTTTGTCCTTCAAGTCCCGCTTTTTTCAGCGGGATCAAAGGAAAACGATAAAAATGTAACCCTTTGCGATCTCTGCGCCTGTAGCTCCGGGAGATGGTACTGGGGTCTTTGCGGTGAATCCTATTTTTTAATCGATTTTTCTTGACTTCCCTGTGAATTCCACTATCATCCCAGTGCGTAATTAATCCTACAACCCGAATCCAGCAACCCTTAGTCCATCGAAGCGAAAATCCCGCTTGCTGCGAAGCAGCTTCAGGGCAACCTTCAATCTTCAACTTTCAACCTTGAATTCAAAATCCAGAATCCAGTACCCAGAACGAGTTTCCCCACAGACAAACACCGCAAATTCTGTCTACCCCGCTCCTTAGAGGATGTTTCTTGTCGTGATGGATGGGCATATATAGATTTTTGCCTTGACATACTACATATTGTAGGCGACTATATAACTATTCAACATATTGTTCTATGTAATGTTTTAGAGAAAACCCTTTGAGAACGGCCCCGGGAAACAGGCAATGCGCGTACCCTTTCAATTAGCCTTGGATTTTTACGGAAACCAGTCCGCAACAGACCTCACATCCGGCATACCCATAGACAGGTCTTTCCCTGAAGATTCGGCTAATGAGCTGGCGGCCCTCGAAACCTATAATAAACATCTGTACCGGCCAAATACCTACCTGCACAAGTGGTGGGCCCGTCGCTCAGGCACTACCTTTCGGCACATCCTTAAACAACTGGTCAATAACCCGGCAAAGCGCGATTTTTATGAGGGAGGGGGATTAGAGAACAAGGTTATATTTGATCCTATGATTGGAGGTGGGACCACTCTTCATGAGGCCATTCGGATGGGGGCAAATGTAATTGGCGTGGATATTGATCCCATACCCGTCCTACAGGCCAAAGCCAGTTTAAATCAATCCTCTCTTAATCATAAGAGAAACGTCTTTGACCGATTCATGGGAACCCTGAAAAACAAATTGGGTCGTTTTTATAAAACCGCCTGTCCAATCTGCAGGGAGGAAAGTGAAGTCCAGTTTTCGTTGTATGGTCTTCGCAAGGCATGCTCATGCAGGGAAGTCATTTTTATTGACAGTTTGATATTACGAAAAGGCAATGACCACGAGATCCGCATCTGTCCTGATTGTCATGATGTCTATACAGACAAAATCCATACATGTCGCAAAAAGGCAAAAACTCCGTTAATGGAAAAAGGGAGCAAGCGTTGCGAGAACTGCGATACCATATTCACTGATACTTTAGCAGAGCCATTCAGAGAGCGTTACGTTCCACTGGTAAATGTTGGTCTTTGTCCTGAACATGGGGGCTTTTTCAAATCAATAGAAACGGATGATCTCCAACAGTTAGATCAAGCCCTCATTGATACACAAGGGATTGATTTTGGAAATCCGCAAGACTTTTCTGTACCTGACGGCCCAAAGTCAAAAGATCTCCTGCGCCGTGGCATCAAAAACTTTCAGGAATTATTCACTCTTAGGCAATTAATCTATCTCGGTATTTCATTGGAATTTTTGGCTGAGGTGCATCGCGAGGACCGCCTCTGGCTGGCATTGCTGATTTCAACTTCTTTGGAGTTTAATTCCCTCCTCTGCGGTTACAAAGGAAGTGATATCCGCCGGCCGGGTGCAACACGCC
>Ga0190283_1001410_pt1 | contig 10743 bp, 8 predicted proteins | sample 48691801_MG_FD_161669 | JGI IMG/M metagenome (GOLD analysis project Ga0190283, IMG submission 161669) | Hydrothermal vent microbial mat bacterial communities from Southern Trench, Guaymas Basin, Mexico - 4869-18-0-1_MG | ecosystem: Environmental > Aquatic > Marine > Hydrothermal vents > Microbial...
CGCCACGCCGCCCGCCACGCCGAAACTCACGGGAAAAGATAACAACACACTCGAAAAACTGAGGGTTTCAGGTAAAAATTGCTTTGAAATATTTATAACAAGAGATAAAATGATAATTGTCCATAAAAATCGCATCCCCCATTTTTGCAGCCATTCTTTTTCTCTGCCGAACAAAAGTCCGGTCAATTTTCCTCTGCCGAACAAAAGTCCGGTCAGCCAGCATGCAAGAAATCCCAAACTTGCCCACCATTCAAATGGTTCGGTGACAAAAATTGTCCAACCCCCCCCTGATATCAGTGTCAATAGCAGCGGCACAATTGCACTCAGCCACCATACCTGATCCGCATATCGGCGCAATCCGGGATATGCTTCCCACTCATCCCGCATGGCAAACGGGTTGGAATCTCTTTTCAAATCAGGATGAATATCCTGCAACCATATATCAAAGGTAAATGGTTTGAGAAATGACCAGTGTAATATCTGCAAGCATTCTTTGAGGTAGGTACAGAAGGCGTTCATTGTGTCTCCATGTCAGTTGTCAGTTGATGGTTGTCAGTTGCATCTTTCATAGCCAAAGCCTCGGAATCAATTCCGAGGCTCAAAGCTCTCAAGCAGGCTGAAGCCAGCTAAGGCCATAGTGCGCTTTAGCGTACTTAAGCTTTCAGCCGGGGGATTTATCCCTCGGCTTATCCGAAGAAATCCGACAATTCTTCTCACAATTTCCAATAATTCATTGGGCTTGATCGCTCCCAAAAAGATCAGCACAAGGAAGATGATCAGAAACAATCCCATAATCCAATTGGTCACGTTGTCTATTTCGGTTCCTGTTCTTCTCACAAGCAAACCGATTCGGGCAGGGAATTTCCAGAACACGCTATGCAGACAGCGAAGCAAACTAGACCTTTTCCATCCCCATCGGTCATATTTTCGTACTTCCCCGTTAAATTTTTTTCTTGCCCAAGCCTCATTTTTACCGGTCAGACGGGCTTGGCAAAGGGCATCGGCAGCCATTTGCAGGATATAAGGATGCGTGGTGTTGCTCCATTCATGAGCCAGTTGTCGTTCTCTCGGATTTAAAGCCGAAGGTACACCGCTGGCAGGCAGAGAAAGCAAGTCTTTCACTTCATCCGGTTTCAGCCGCTTCAGGGATATGGTACGCGCCTGATTGAAAAAGGTTGAGGTGAGGCGATGCTTGCGCTTATATTTCATTATGGGAACAGGAGTTGCCGCAATCATCACAATATGGCTTTCATCCATAACAGAGCGTAATCCATCATAAAAATCATCATCGAATTCTTTGGGATAGTCAAAGAGTTTGTGAAATTCATCCAGACACAACACTGGCAGAAGCCCTTTCTGATCAAAAACCGCCATTGCATCAGCAAATTCCGGGCCTTTCATGGGGTTTTTCTGCAAAGCGTTTACCAGATCAGAACGGCCGCTGACAAGAGGCTGTCTTAAAAGCTCCTGAGCGACAGTGTTGAAAAACCCTCTTTTTTTGCACATCCCGCTTTTCTGCATGGAAAGACGGATGAGAACAAAACGGCTTGCATCACGGACACGATTGGTCCATGTCTGCTCCAGATGATACAGCAGAGAGGTCTTGCCAATGCGCCGCTCTCCCACAATATTGATGCTCGTGGGCTGTGCGCCATCCATACAGTTGATGATGGCCTGCAATTCATCTTTGCGGCCCACAAAAAGACGGGGATCTCCGATCTTCGGACCAACAATAAAAGGATTGGCCGGCAGATTTGAAGGGTTGGTTTGTGACATAATTTTGCGCTCCTATGGTTCATTTCTTTATTCGTGAGTTGTTAAGCTTCATCAGCCCGAAACACCCGAAACCCCTGATTCCCGATGCAGTAAATGACAAACTGTGAAATCTGTGCCTCGGGATACTCCTTTCGCAGACCTTCCGCATATCCCGCAATCTGCTCCGTATCCTCCGCCTGCAACTGAAACGCCTCAATGTCCGTCTTCAGCTTTCTGAATTTTGTGTCGGAGTAATATTTGAACTCAATCACCCAGCGCAGCCCGGCAAACTGCTCGTGATATTTGCCGACAAACTCCAGATCAGTCCGGCCCTGCGGGTAGGAGCGTTCCACGTTCCAGGTGAACCATTTCGACAGGTACCGGCTGCACAGCTCGTAAAAGGTGGTGCGGTAAAAATCCTCGTTCACCTGCTGAAAGATCGCCTCCGGCAGCTGGGAGACGTAAAGCTCCCAATATCCGGAAAAGAGCCGTAACAGATCCGGACGGTTCACAAATCCCTGCATCAGTTCAGCGTATTTCGTGGAGACATCAATGTGATGGAGCTCGTTGAAGTATTCCGTAAATATCTTCCGCATGTTCAGGTTCGGGAGGCGGAGCTGGAAATGATCCTGCCTGGTCAGCATGCCGAGGTGAAAAAAAGAGATCGGATAAAAGCTTTTCTCAAAAAACTGTGACATGTTGAATTTTGTGGTGAGAAGCGTCCTGTCATAAGCAATCCGGTTCCGTGTGGTCAGTCGGTTCACAAACTCCTCGGTGTTTCCGGGATTCGCACCGGTGATCCGCCTCACCCAGGAGAGATCGGTCCGCAGATTCAGGTCGGTCAGATATTCCGGAATGGCTCCGAACTCGCAGAAGTCCCTCAGAAAGAACATCAGAATGGTGGAATTATAGAGGGCCTCTCCCTCGGTGTTCACAAAATGATACCCGTTGTACTGGTTCCGGATCACGTCGTTCACCTCCCTCCGGGTCACGGGATCAATCCCGTAATCCCGGTAAATCTCATCCAACAGTTCGTCCACCTCTGTCTGGGTGAACCCGAGCATGTTCTCAAAGGTCGGGTGCAGGGTCAGAAAGCTGGCAATATTGAAACCCGAGGCCAGTTCGTCAATGGTGATGGGCTTTTGCACCAATCTCGCATAATTGGCGATTCCATACGGGACTTTTCTTTTCATGGCTTTTTCCTTTGTTGTCAGTTACCGGTTATCAGTTGTCAGTTGATTTCATGGTTAAATTTTATGGTAATATTTCGGATTTGTCAATCTGAGCCAAAGCCTCGGAATCAATTCCGAGGCCGAAGCCAGCTGAGGCCATAGTGCGCTTTAGAAGGTGTTTGAAAAGTCCCGTAGGGACGGCATATTTGTAGCATTGTACGACATATTTACAAAGCCGGATATGCCGTCCCTACGGGACTCAGAAAGGAGGGATATCTTATGCTACAAACATGCCGTCCCTACGGACTCAGAAAGGAGGATATCTTATGCTACAAACATGCCGTTGGTGGATTCGGATTGCTATTTGGCATGATTTTCTCCTGTTTTGATGATTGCAGGAACATATCTGAAACAATGATCTGAGTCAAGGAAAAGCCCATGCCACAGGATAAAAAAATATTTTTACCTTATGATTTTAATGAGTTCAATAATCTTGAGATGAAAACAGAGCGGTTTTTTGTCTGATATCTTGATTTTTCTTAGTCAATGATTTAAATTACTGTTCATAATGGATTAAGGGGAGCCTCGGACCTGAATCATTGACGTGACCGTAAAAACCACAAAGAACCGCAGAATTCAGGGGGCTCCCGCACCTCAGACAGATCCGGGAACGTGCAGATAAGCTTTGTGCCCCCTTTGTGTCCTCTGTGGTTAAAAAGGTGCGAATGCAGGGCTGATTTCAGGCCTCCCCTAAAAGCGTTATAATCAGTTAAATTATTATCAGTGGAAGGTGGGTTTTTTTGCGGAAGGACCGATTCCTCCCTGCCTGGGTTTCTTTTCCAATTTAACTTAATTTTGGTGAAAAGGAGATATATATCATGTATATTAAAGGATTATTTTTTGCACTGATCTTTCTGTGCATCAGTTCTTTTGCTTTCGGCGATGAAAAAATAGTTACTGTTGCCACATTGGATGATTACCCGCCTTATTGCTTTCGCAAAGGAGATAATGAAGGAAAAGGAGAATTTGTTCCACTTGGCTCGGATTCGGCAGAGCTTCAGGGATACAGTTGGGATATTCTCAGGGAGAGCTTTCATGAAATGGGCTATACAATACAGTTGAATGTCTATTCATGGATGAGAGCACTGTATAATACAAAAAAGGGAAAAGACGATATTCTTTTTCCAATGGGCAGAAACAGAAAGCGGGAGAAGATTTTTCATTATTCCCAGGAGCCAGTGAACCAGGCCCGTTTCCTTATTTACGTCCGTGCAGATTCTCCTTTGAAATGGACAGGACTGGAATCGCTTAACGGCTTACGGATAGGCTCCATGAGAGGGTGGAATTATGGGGGAAAAGTGGATTCCAACAATATGATCGAAAAATATGAGATCAGTGAAATCATACGAGGGTTTGAAATGCTGGCCAAAAAAGCTTTGGACGGATTTGCCGGCTATGAAGTCACTTTTGATTACATCCTCAAACAGACAGGGAGGACAAAAGCATATAAAAAGCTGCCTCCTTTCGACAGCACAGCTGAATATCTGGTCGGGCTTAAAACCAACCAGCGCATCCCTAAAATTCTTAATGATTTTGATATTGGAAAGCAGGCAATCATCCAAAACGGCAAGTTTGATGAAATTGCGAATAAATGGAAATGATGCGGTTTCAGGGCGCTTTTCCGGTTTGTGAATGTCCGATGCGGTCTGAAAATCTGACTGTTTCAAAAAAAATGCTTGACATTCAAAATCCGATCATATAGAAACTTTCACAATTAATTTTACAAAGATAATAATAATAAGGATTCGTTCAGTGACACAAATTTTTCCAGACAACTTTTGGTATTTTTGCTACTACTTTAGCAGGGGTCTGTCTGTGGTGCGCTGAAACTTATCAACACAACAAAGCGTTAAAAGCCGTGGGCAGATCAAAAAGCCCGCGGCTTTTTTTATGTGAAAAAAATAAAAAGGCTGTGGAGAAGAAAAAACTTCTCACGGCCTTTTTTGCTTTTTTGCTTTAAAAAAAACAGGGAGTGTATTATGACGATCTTAGGCAAACGAATTCGGATGGAGCGTATCATCAATCGGAATACCGGCAGGACGGTTATTGTCCCTATGGATCATGGGATTTCCGTAGGCCCCATTGACGGCCTGACAGATATGAAAACCACAATACAGAATATTGCAGAAGGTGGTGCAAACGCAATCGTGGAACACAAAGGGCTTGTGGAGGAAGGGCATCGCAAGGGTGGAGCTGACATCGGCCTTATCATCCATCTTTCCGGCTCAACAAGTCTTTCCATCTATCCCAATGCAAAAACCCTTGTCTGTTCTGTTGAAGAAGCACTCAAACTCGGGGCTGATTCGGTATCCATCCATGTCAATCTGGGGAACGGCCAGGAAAAAGAGATGCTGCATGATTTCGGCAGAGTCGCTTATGAGGCCCGGACGTGGGGAATGCCGCTGCTCGCCATGATGTACCCGAGAGGTGAGAAGATCAGGGATGAATATGATGTCAATGTGGTCAAGCATGTTGCCCGTGTCGGATGTGAGATGGGCGCGGATATTGTCAAGGTCTCCTATACCGGCTCTGCAGAATCCTTCAGGCAGGTGACAGAGGGATGCTCCGTCCCGGTGGTCATTGCCGGCGGTCCCAAAATGGATTCGGACAGGGATATACTGGAAATGGTCAAAGGCTCCATTGAAGCGGGTGGCGCGGGGGTTTCCATTGGCCGCAATGTGTTCCAACACAGGGATCCCAAGCGCATGGTGCAGGCAATTTCAAGCATTGTCCACGATGAGGGCAGTGTGGATGACGCGCTGGGAATTTTGGAAACTTGAAACGCAAACTTGAGACTTGAACGATATGATGGGTTGGGACACACTCATAAAATCGGAGGGAATGATGCGAAAAATATGGGTTAAGGTGGATCCTTATAATAAAGGAATGGTGACGACTGCTCTTGAAGGCGGCGCGGACGGCATCATGCTTCCGCCGGGATATTCTGAAAAAGTTAAAGAACTCGGAAGGATAGAGACCATTGCCAAGGACGGTGATTTGAAACCCGGCGAGGATGTGGTCTTTTTTACCATAACAGGCGGGGAAGATGAGGAGGAGATTGTCAAGCTGAGTCAGAGCAGGAGGGTTGTCCTTGAGTGCAGCGACTGGACCATCATTCCTTTGGAAAATCTTATCGCAAAGGGCGCGGATGTCATCGCCCAAGTTCAGAATTTTGAAGATGCACAGACAGCGTTCGGAATTCTGGAAAAGGGCGTCAGCCATATCCTGTTTCAGCCGGGAGATGTTCTGGAACTGAAAAAGGCCCTTTCGCTACTTCGTTCAAAAGAGAATATCACCGAGCTTGAAAAGGCTGAGATTACGGAAATTCGCCCTGTGGGAATGGGAGACAGAATATGTGTTGACACCTGCACCTCAATGAATGAGGGAGAGGGAATGCTGGTGGGGAACAGCAGCAACGCCCTGTTTCTGGTGCATTCGGAAAGCGTATCCAATCCGTATGTTGCGCCCAGACCCTTCAGAGTGAACGCGGGCCCGGTTCACGCATACACAAGGGTTCCCGGGGGAAAGACCCGATATCTTTCGGAACTTTCAGCCGGGGACCCGGTACATATCGTTGATTTTAAGGGAAATACAACCGTCGGCACGGTTGGACGGCTCAAGATGGAAAAACGGCCGTTAATGCTTGTGAAGGCGGCTTACGGAGACAAAGAGATCACCACCATTCTTCAAAATGCGGAAACGATCCGGCTGACCAATCCGGAAGGCAAGCCGGTATCGGTTGTCAGTCTCAAACCCGGGGACAAAGTCCTTGTGGCGTGTGAAGAAGGCGGCAGGCACTTCGGGTATAAGATAGATGAGACAATAACGGAGAAATAAAAGTTGAAAGTAAAAAGTTGAAGGTCTCTTTGCCGGACGGGGTCTGCAACCCCGTCCGGCATAAACATCAAATATCGAACATCAAACATCAAATTCACATTTTTAGCTATCATGAAAATTGAAGACAACAAAGATTCCCTTATTGCTTCCCGTCGAAATGCCATTGATGAGATTGACGAAGAACTTTTAAGCCTTATCAACCAAAGGCTCGGACTGGCATTGGACATCGGAAAGGCCAAGGCGAAAAAGGGCACCCGGATTTTGGACAATGCCCGTGAGATTGCTGTGTTAAAACGGCTCACCGCATTGAACAAAGGACCTTTAACCAAAAATGCGCTTCACCAGATATTCAAACAAATCATTGCCGCAGCCCGTGAGATTCAGAAGGCGCACCGAGTCAGCTATTTAGGCCCGGAAGCGACGTTCACGCATATTGCAGCCATGAGCCATTTCGGGCGCACTGTTTCGTTTGTTCCGCAACAGAATATTCGGGATGTGTTCAATGAAGTGGAAAAAGGATCATGCCATTACGGGGTTGTGCCGGTTGAAAATTCCATTGAAGGCTCAATCAATAATACACTGGATCTGCTTTTTGAATCGAATCTGAAAATCTGCGGTGAAAAATATCAGATCATATCCCATGATCTTTTATCCCAAAAAGGAACTTTGAAGGATATCCGGGAGATATATTCCCATTCCCATGCATTTGCCCAGTGTCAGCGATGGTTGCAGAAATATCTGCCGGAAGCAGAACTCAGAGAATGCAGCAGTACGGGCTATGCCGCACTCAAGGTTTCGGAAGAACCTGAATCCGCGGCCATTGCCAGCAGGGAAGCGGCAAATATGTACAAATTGGAGGTTGTGGCGTCCAGAATTGAGGATGTTGCCAGAAATACGACCCGATTCCTGATCATCGGGCCGGACGCGGGCCATAAGACCGGGAACGACAAAACATCCCTCATGTTTGTCACATCGCACCTCCCAGGTGCTCTGTACAAGGTTCTGAAGCCTATTGCGGATTTCGGGGTAAACATGGTCAAACTGGAATCCCGCCCCACCAAACATGAAAACTGGAGCTATTTTTTTCTTATGGACCTCGAAGGGCACATAGAAGATCCCGAGATCGAAGGAACAGTGAGCAGCATGAAAGAACTCTGCCTGTACATGAAACTTTTGGGGTCCTATCCCAAGGATCAGGAGCAACAGAACATCAACTCGTGAATTCATCCCTGACGCTCGGTTCGGATTGACAAATCCGAACCCCCGGCCAGCCGGATTTGGCAATCCGGCAGGAGCATGGCATAAGAACTGGCCGGCTCCCCTGACGCTCGGTTCGGATTGACAAATCCGAACCCCCGGCCAGCCGGATTTGGCAATCCGGCAGGAGCAGGCATGGCATATAGACAGACTTTTCACTGACAAATCAGTTTCATCATATCTTTCCCTGTGCTGAAACAGTGCATATCCGACTCACCTGCATCTGTCATGCCAGTATGGAGGTTCGGCCCTCTCAGTTCGGAAAACGTCTGTGCAAGCGAATTATCGCTGATGCGGGATTCGACAAATCTGAATATCTTCAAAGTTTCCCTGACTGCTTTTGTCTCCAGTTCTTTTACAGATCGCTGAAGTTTCTCACCGGTGACAGGATGCCTGTATGAAAAAGGATGAAGAAAGATTGAACCGGGTTCAGGCTTGCGAAGCGGATAAAAAGAGGAGCGGTAAACATCCATATCTGTTCCGGGAATACGGTTCAACACTTCCAGAATGACTTTGACCGCATTGTTGTCAAAGAGTCTCTGTATATTCGCATGTGCCCTGAGTGCCTTTTTAATATGTGAAATACTGATGCTCCGCTCCTGAGAGTAAAGGACCAACAAAACATTCAGAAACCGTTCCTCCTCCATTTCCAAGTTTTTTGACACCTGGGAAAATAATCCCCTGTTTTCCAACCGGAACTCCTGAGTATAATAAATATCCAGATATGCTTCCAATGTATGATGAAAGACACTTGCACTGTTCCTGCTTTTCTTATCCCCCCGCCTGCTGGAGCCGCTGAAATAATACACAAGAGGATGGAATGTGCTGTCCGCATGAATATGCGAGAGAAACCCCAGCATCAGTGACAGAACATCATCAGGAAGACATGGGGCATAAGCATTGATCACCCTTGCAACGGGTTCATAACTGTCCGGGTTGTCATGTATCCCCCTTCCCAAACGGTTCATGATTTTCCCATCCCTGCCGTATAACTGGTAAAAGGGCGTATCCGCAATCACTGCGCCCGCCAGGTAAAGATTTTTATATTCGCGGATGATTTTTTTTAACGCGGAATCGGCGTCAATATTCTGATAGGCTTTTTCAGCCAGAGTCCAATGAGTTATCTCTTTTGGCATTTTTCCTGATCCTTTTTCCTGCCCAAAGGGTTATATAAAATGCTGAATATTGCTGATCTTAAAGAATTTTGTGGTCAGAATCTGTTTTTTCAACGCAGAGGACTCGCAGAGTCTCATCGAATCTCTGCTGTTTTGTCAGCCATCTTGAAATGATACGGAACCACAAAATCCGTCAGAATCAGTAATATTGCAGATGCAAATGATCTTATCATAAAAATCAGTGTGATCAACTTTTTATTCTGATTATAACGCTTTCAGGGGAGGCCTGAAATCAGCCCTGCGTCGCACCTTTTTAACCACAAAGGGCACAAAGGGGCACAAAGCTTAAACCTGCACGTTCCCGGATCTGTCTGAGGGCAGATCCGGGAGCCTCCCCTGAATTTATTATAATCAGTTTTTATTATTAAAGGAAGGACAATTTCGCTTTTTTCAAGCGATCCGGAAATACATGACTGCATTTTGAATAATTTAACACTCTTAAAGAAAAAATTTACCTTCGTCCGAACTCTGATTTGCAGAATTAAAAAGAAATCCGGCTTTTCCCGAACCTCCCATGCCGGGTTTTCCAAACAAGGCTTCAAATCTTATTGACTCTGCCGATAATTCTTATACAATGCAGATGATTCTTTCTGATCATAACGGATTCAGGGAGTGCCTGTGAACGGAAATACTGTGCCGTGAATGGAACATGGGAGTTCACGGCGCGTTCACGGGCATGTTTATGGCCTTCCCTGAAAGCGTTAGAGCGAAAACTTGACCGAGGGTACAAAAACCAAAGATAAAGGATTATTATGGAAGATATTTTGTTTACACAGGTGACTGTCAATAAACTCACCTTGAAAAACCGTATTTACATGTTGCCCATGTGGCTGGGTCTGTGCAAAAATCACGAGATCGGTCAGAAGGCAATTGATTTTTACGAGGAACGGGCCAAAGGCGGCGCGGCCATGATAGCCGGAGGGTTTGCCACGGTGAACACCTTGGCTCAGGGGGCGGCATACGGAGGCCACGACGACCGGTTTCTTTCCGGTCTGTCCGCATTCGCCGGTGCTATAAAACAGCACGATTGCGTTGCAGTAATGCAAATCAATCATGCTGGTTCCAATGCTTTTCTGCCTGACGGGATAAAACCTGTGTCGGCTTCTGATGTGCCCGGCATGCCGAGGATCATCCCGGAACCTTTGACCCCGGAGGGCATCCGACAGACTGTTGCCGACTTTGGCGAAACCGCGGACCGGATGAAACAGGCTGGATTTGATGCCGTGGAAATTCTGGCCGCCACAGGGTATCTGATCAGCCAGTTCTTATCTCCGATCTCCAACAAACGGACGGACGACTACGGCGGACCTTTGGAAAACCGGATGCGTTTCGGCATCGAGGTGGCCCGGTCCGTGCGTGACGCGGTGGGGCCGGACTATCCGGTCATCGTGCGGATCAACGGCCACGAGTTCATGAAAGGGGGCCTGACCCGCGATGATTCCAAAGTTTTCGCCAAAAAACTTGTTGAAGAGGGCGGGATGGACTGC
>Ga0190283_1001412_pt1 | contig 10736 bp, 8 predicted proteins | sample 48691801_MG_FD_161669 | JGI IMG/M metagenome (GOLD analysis project Ga0190283, IMG submission 161669) | Hydrothermal vent microbial mat bacterial communities from Southern Trench, Guaymas Basin, Mexico - 4869-18-0-1_MG | ecosystem: Environmental > Aquatic > Marine > Hydrothermal vents > Microbial...
AACGTTTATGCACCCTAAAAGTGGTGCTACAAATTATTGTACAACCCCTTCAGGGTTGATGTGTTTTTTTGTTTGTAAACCCCACGTTTCACGTGGAGCTATTAATATTTTGCCCCTTTAGGGCAAGTTTTTGCATACTTCTATCGAAAAGTAGAAAAAAATATTTTTCATTCGGCATTTTTTGTCAATGATAATCGACCTTTTGTGTCGATTGACCCTTTTCGGTCAGACACTAATTAGTTGGGTTGGTTATTATTTTAACGCCCGGAATGTCTGATTCAAAGAATTTTTTAATTTCAGCCAACTAATTTGGAGAAGAACCTTTCATAATCGTCTAATATCTTCCATAAGTTTTTGCAGTTTCTACCATAGCACGTAAATTTTCGTGCGGAGTGTCTCTGCCGCATTGGTCGCCTGATGACAGGATAAATCCACCACCTTCCGCTGCGTCATCAATCGCTTTTTTACTTGCAGCAATAACATCATCAACCGTTCCTCTTAACAGGACTTCGGTAGTGTGAAGATTACCTTTAAGAACAATTTTACTGCCATATAATTTTTTTAATTCTTTAAGATTACAATCTCCCATCGGTGGGATTTCAAGCGGATCGATTACTGTTAAATCCGTTTCTTCAGCAGCCATTTTAACAAGTTCAGTTTCTCGACCGCAAGAATGAACATGAGTCGGAATATTCAGTTTTTTTGCAAGTTTTGTAACATGTTTTAAGACCGGTAACGCTATATCTCTGAAAATGTCAGGAGTTTGCCAAACCAGCGAACCGGACGCGCCGCAAAAGAGGAAATCCGGTTTATCCTCAAGTTTAGAAATAATATCGAGCCGTTTTTCGCTTCTTTCAATCATTTGGTTTTTAATTTCGTGATATTTTTCCGGAGTTTCCAGATACGCATAAATGTCTTCCGGCTGTTCCAAAATAAGAGTAGAAGCTCCGCTCGGCATTCCTACAACACCGCTTTCTCCCATATATTCCCGAATAAGTTTCCAAAGTTCCATGCCTTTAGGCCATTTTTTTGCATTTTCAATATCTTCCCAGGAGGTAGGAATATCCGGCAGATCAACTTTGCTTGGTAAAACATGTGTTCCGGGCGGGTTATCAGCGGTATGATAGGTCAGAAATTTATCCCACTCATCAGTTTCTTCAAAATAAAGTTGAGTAAAAAATGAGCCGTCATCATTTCTATGGACAATTTTTTCTACGCCTTGCGGACCCAAATCACCAAATAAATCGCCGAATGAATACAGCTCCAATCCGCCATCTATTTCAAAGAATTTTATGGCGTCAATATAAGCTTTCCATAAAGGCGGGTCTTCGTGAACATAAATATCCCAAAACGGTTTCCCGGTTAATTTCGCAGGAACCATATTAGAAATATCCGGACCGACAGGAACGTGGTCAGGAATTCCACCGTGTAAAACTGTAAGTAATCTTTTTCTTGAAGTCATAGTTGTAAAAATATTTTTTTGACAAAACAATTTATGACAAAACAATTTTTTTATTTGAAAAAATGAAAACTGTATTTCAATTAAATAATTTTTTCTTTCCTTATTATCAATTTGAATCTAATTGTTTTGTTATTGTTTTAAATTTAATATCATTTTTGTTAAAATTAATCCATTGTATTGCTTCTAAATCAACGTATTTTAACAAACGGCAGATATGTTTTTCGTATGATTCGAAGCTTTTTGAAATTCCAGATAAATGAAAAACTGTTTTATTATTCAATAATTTAAATTTCTGTTGCCCCAGTATTTTTCCTTCGTCTATAATATCAATTGATTTCTCAACTTTTCCCCTGCCACCAAGAAAATAAATTATTGCTTCTTTATAGAGATTATAATCAAGAAAAGCACCCCAATCCTGAAGAAGCTCAATTATTATATCTTTCAAAAAAGAACTATTTTCAATTCCTGAATTCCAATCTTGCAAGTCCAAAAAATAATTTTTTCGTTCTTTATGATTTAGTTTAGTTGAAACAAATCTTTTTTTTACGGAACCTGGTCTAAAATTAATCAACTGCCCATAATTCAAATTAGTTAGTAGCAAATAATTTATTAGTTGTTGTTCGTGGACATTATTTAATGCGTTAACTGATTTAAGTTCATATATTACGCCTTTATCAACTAATAAATCTATAAAGTATTTTTTTACAAAATCTTTATGCGAAACCTTAATACATACTTCTCGTTCAGCGGGAACCCCAAGAACATCAATCGTTTTTTTCAATTTGTCAGCATAAATTTTTTCGTCAAAAAATCTCCCGAATTTATTATGAATATCAAAAGCATATTTGACAATAACTTTATCTAAGTCATAAAACTTTTGATGACTAATTTGGCTGATTTCCTTTGAATATTCAATAGCCATTTTTTTTTACATTATAATTTTTATAACAAAGTAATCTTCCTTTAGAGTAATCATATACTATGAATTTATAGTTAAATAGTGCCTGACCGAAAACCCCATAATTTGCATCTTCGACCGATAAATCGGAAACGTTTCTTTTGGCGTCAAATCAATTTTTATTCAGCATCAATGCTCCAAGGCATTAATTTTGAATAAAAATCACTTTGCCATCCAAAATACCCATTTTGCAAAAAAACGGGGTTTTCGGTCAGGCACTAAATAAATATTTCTTATAATTGTTTTGTCATAAATTGTTTTGTCAATAAAATGTGTTAATTGTTTTGTATTGCTGCCGGGCGAATTCCTTTCATTCCACGTCTGTCAAGTTCATCGAAAACTTTTTTGAGGAGAATTTTTCCTTCTTCGCGCTTATTTTCATCAGAGCTGTCAATCATTTTGTGAGCATAATAAATACAATGCTGCAACTCATAAATTCCAAGTTTTTCTACGATTTCCGGGTCTTTATCCGTAAAATGAAAACCATAACGATAGTCATCAGACTTCGGAAAAACTTTTTCTTCTTTTTCAGGCAGCACTTCATTTTTAGTTGCTTCAGCTAATTCATTGAGAACTTTTTTTGTTTCTTCCATTTCGTTCAAACACCAGTTTCTGTTAAATTCGCAAGTTGCTTGCGGCGGTGGCGGCCATCTTCCGTCAGAGTTTGCTGAATTAGTCATGTGAAACCAAAATCTTTCAACTAAATCTTTGTATTTATTGATATTTTCCGGCGCTTCAACAATAGGTTGATACTTTTCTTTGTATTCTTTTCTATTAGCATTTAAAATAGGTTCCCATTCTTTAGCTTCCGGAGTATTCGCCCAAGCATCGGCATAAGTTCTATGCCAAGCAAATCTGTCTTCAACGAAAAAAGGTTCATCAACAGGTTCGATTTCTTCGCAAGCTTCTTTAAAGGTTGCCATAGGACCAATTTCCAAAATAGCTTCAATCATTTTATCTAATTTAGGAGCAGCGGTATCATCTGTCAAAAAAGTTTTAGAATAATCTCCTTTATATTTAATAAAATAATAACCTGTAGTGCCGCAATATTCAGCGTCATCAGCGATAATAATTGTCGCCCCTTTTTTATTTTTCCCCGACCATTTTTTTACATTATTAATATATTCTTCAATAGTAGTACTGCCTCTAAAATAGCTAAGATATTTGCCAACTAATCTGTCACTGCGACAAAATCCGTCTAACCCCGGAACAATATTTTTAAACGGTTGATGCAAGAATTTGCAGTCAGGGTCTAAATCATACCAGGGCAGATGCCCGCCCCACAACATATCTTTAGCTCTGTTTCTTTCAGTCCAGGAATAATCTTTATCGTTGCAAGTCATGTAAGATTCAAAATCAAGAGTAAGATATTTTACCCCGGCTCTTTTAAAAGCGTTAGGAACATATTGCATCCAGGTACATTCGGGGTTCCAGAAAGATTCCGCTCTTTTACCGAGATATTTTTCATAAATTCTTTGAGCAAATTCGCATGACCAGTATCCATCTTCTTCGGGGATGTTCGCCATAATCGGATGAGAATAAGGAGCGCCCATAAATTCGCAGCGACCTTCATCAATAGCCAGTTTAAGTTTTTCGAGAACATCAGGAGTGATTTTCGCCATTTGTTCTATTGTATAACCGGAAGCTTCAAATACATATTTAGCTTCGGGATATTTTGCAAAACCATCGATGATGACTTCATAAGAAGAGCGGATAACTCGTTCGTAACTTTCCGGAATAAGGAAAGCGTAATTCAGATTAGCGTGAAAGATAGCAACATATTTCATAGTATTATTTTATTATTGAATTATTTAAGTATTTTATTATTTTATTATTTTATTATTTTAAATCACGGCAGAAATTATATCAAATAATGCATGGAAAAAGAATGTTCAAAACAGACATGTTTTAGCGCTCTGAAAAAGAAAAACGTCAAAAATATGTTTTTTTTAATTATTAGGTTATGATTTACAATTTCAAAAATCTTAGCCTTGAGGAAATTATGATGCTATATATTAATTGTCACTTAACCATAATTTCGCTATGTTTTGTGCCGTAAAATATAAATTTTCTCTCCCATTGGCAATAGCATCCTCTAATGTCTCAGGTCCGGTACTTATGCTAAACGCGCTATCAAACATCGAATTTATTTGCTGCAAGTCTCCCTTTAACGCACCCGAAATCAAAACAACCGGAACATTAGATGATTTTGCGGTTTCTGCAATAACGGAACATAATTTGCCCCCTACGGTTTGTCCGTCAGTACAACCTTCTCCCGTGATTAACAAATTGCAATTTGTTAAATGTTTTTTCAAGCCTGTGGCTTCAATCAATAATTCAGCGCCTGATTCGATTGTTGCGTTGCAAAAAGCTCTTAACCCTATCCCCAACCCTCCCGCAGCTCCATCGCCCGGTTTTTCATTTACAATCATTTTGTTTGATTTAAAAATTGATAATAAGTTTGATAAACCGGTTTCTAATTCTTCAACCATAGAGGATGTTGCACCTTTTTGCGGTCCGAAAATTCTTGCTGCGCCGTTTTTTCCAAGAAGAGGATTCGTTACATCGCAAGCTATTCTGATTTTAGTATTTTTAATTTTTTCATCAACATTTATATCCGAAATAGCTGCAATTTTTGCAAGATTTCCTCCACCTACTTCAACTTCATTTCCGTCTGTGTCAAGAAGTTGATAGCCTAATGCCTGCGCCATTCCGCAACCTCCATCAACGGTTGCACTTCCTCCAATTCCAATAATAATTTCTTTGACATTTTTTTCGTTTTCAATGATATGTTTTATAAGTTCGCCGGTTCCGTATGTTGTGGTTACCAACGGATTTAAATCTTCTTTTTTTAGCAATTCTATTCCGCTTGCCGAAGCCATTTCCATTATTGCTGTTTCTGAATTGCCTATCAAGCCGTATTCAGCTTCAATTTTTTCGCCCATCGGATCTGAAACTGTCACTTTTTTCAAAATTCCGTTTGTTGCGGATATAGCGGAATCAACCGTACCTTCCCCACCATCGGCCATTGGGATTTTAATTGTTTCGATATCAGGAATAACACTTTTTAATCCTTTATCTATAATATCGCAAACTTCCGTACTGCGCATACATCCTTTAAAAGAATCAGGAGCTATAACAATTTTTTTTGTTTTCATTGAAATAATTTTAAGGTTTAAAATTAAGCCTCTTCCCAAAATTGTCGTGTAGTATTTACAGCTTGATTAATACCTTCCAATCCTTTATTCCCCCATTCTTCTATGCAAAGCCAGTTGTCCCAGCCATGTTTTTTAAGACATGAAAACACAGCTTTATTTGGGACTATTCCTGTTCCAATAACACAAGTTTCCATTTTTCCAATAGTTGTAATATCATTCACATGAATTGTTTCAACTTGATCTATTACCTGTTCTAAAACTTCAACCGTTTTTTCTTCGCCTGCAACAAGAATATTTGCCGTATCAAAATTAATTCCAATAGAACTTCCTTTAATACCTTTCGCAATTTCCAGGAAAATATCCGGCGGGTTGCTGAAGTCCATATAATCCCATCCACCTGGTTTTGAATGATCTTCATAAACTAATTTCACCCCAAATTCTTTTGCTGTTTCTTCTACCGACAACAAACCTTCAATAGCCCATTTAATTCCATCCTCACGGTTTGTTTCAGGATGTGCCTGACCTGCAGTCACACGCAAAAATTTAGCACCGAGTTGAGACGCAACAGCAATATCATTTTCAAGATAAAATTTTTCTCTTTTTCTTTGCGTTTCACAAGGATGAGTAAAATCAGGATACGTGGTAATCATAGCGATTCCAATTCCTGCTTCGTCCACCCCTTCTTTCAACATTTTCAAATATTTCGGCGTATGACTTTTGATGTTAACCATCATTAAATCAATAGCATCCAAGCTAAGACTTTTTCCATACTCCGCCCATTCTTTAATACTCATTTCTCCGCTGTCTAATTCTTTAAACAACGATACCGGCAAACAACTTAATTTCATTTTTAACTCCTTTTTTTGTTATGCTTTAATTTTTAAAAGCATTAGTTAATATTAATTCGATTTTTATTATTTTGCTGTAAATATTATTTTTTGTTCTTCTCCCAAAGAGTTAGTTAATTATAGTCCAAAGGACTTAAAATAAATCAGCATAGGGTTGCGCATGAGCGCTACCCTATGAAAAAATAAAGAAACAATGTTTCTCTGAAAGAGATAAATAAAATTCTGCATAAAAATGTGCCTTTTTTATTCATCCCTTTCAGGGAAGATATTTTGTTCTATTCCTGTCCCCAGGGTAGTGCTATCGCACAACCCCGGGCTGTATTGTTTATCCGCTTTGCGGAAAGGTTGGTAAGAAAATTAATTCTAACTAACTAATTGGGAGAAGAACCTATTTTTTAGATATATTAAAAAATTCTTCTGCGTTTTTATTCATAATTCTTTCCGCAACGAACTTTGCAGTTTCTAAATCATATTCGTTAGATCTCATTTTCTTTTCCAACACATTCGCAATACCGTTTCTTGCTTGTTCAGCATAACCTAAAGCTGAAAAGGGCGACCAGGTATCTGCTCCAAAAGCGAAAATTTTGCTGCATGGCACACATGACAACCATTCATCTAATATTCGCTCCATTTGAACCGGATTCATCGCCCAAGCCCAACACATATCCAACCAGACATTCGGGAAACTTTTCCCGATAGAACCTAATATTTCAGAAAAAGGCCAGCCGGCGTGAAAAACGTCAAACTTTACATTTTTATATTTTTGAAAAACAGGAATTAATTGTGCCGGATTTGTGCCGCGGACATCCTGCCAACATCTCGCCAGAAAGCCTGTATGTATTTGAACGGGAAGATTAAGTTTCTCCGCTCTTTTGAAAATGTTATGAATTAAATAATCGCTTAAAGGTTTTGCATCAACTTTTTTTTCATTTAATATATCATCAAAAACCGCATTCGCATCATCAAAACAAACATCTTCAAAAGTAAGATTTCTTGCATAAGCAACCGCTATTTTTAAACCAACTAAATTGCCTGTTTTATAAGCTGTTTCCGTAAACTCATCAAGAAAAGAATCTAAATCACACAGTGTTTTGAATGATTTGTTAAATCTCTTTTCAAATTTTTTTAGTGTAGAAACATCACTTACATTCAAAATATTAGAACCATATCTCAAAACCTTTTTGAAAAAACCGGGATGTAATTTCTGCGTAAAATAATCTGCTTCCGGCATATTCGGTCCTGCACAATCAAGAATTGCGGTATTAATATTCGCAATTTTATAAAGTTCGGCATAAATTTCTTCAGAACTTTTATTTTTCACAAAACTTTTTATAGCTTCAGTAATTTTTTCACTGTTCTCTTTAGAAAAATCTAAATCAAAAAGTTTCTTAGTTGCAAAGTTCGCCGCCTGTCCATAACCTGTAGTTCTGACATATTGCCAACACTCAAAAAACTCTGTTTCTTTATCATGGTCAAGCCCTTTTGAAACGGCAATATCCGTCCAACCGTATCCGCCAATAAAATCGGTAAAATCTTTTTTATTCCATTCCTGTCCATAACCTGCTTGATGCTCATGAGTATCAAACAGAGGTAAATTAAATACAAATTCTCTTATTTTCGACATTATTTCTCCTGATAACGTTTTTTGTTAATTTATTATTTTTGTTTTTTAGTCAACACCCATTTATAAAAAGGAATTACATTAATAATTGTATCATCATTTAATAATATTGTTTCTTCTTTGTTCCAAGTTATAATGTATAAATTATCACAATCTAACTCTTTTTTTGCAATTACCAAAGCCGCGATTTCTCTTTTTCTTGTTAATTTATCATCAAGAGAATAAGCGACTTGAAATATACCTGTTACCTCAGTTATGTTCTTCGTTATAAAATCAATTTCTTTACCTTGTTTGCAATTATAGTAAAATAAGGTTTCATTTTGCACATATTTTCTTCTTAAAAACTCAATAAAAACAGCATTTTCAAGTAAACGTCCATAATCACTTGAAAATCTTATTGCTTTACTTTTTATATATCCATTATCAATTATATATATTTTTTTCGGAGAACTATTTTGCAATTTGTGTTTAAATGAAAATCTATTTAATGTAAAAAATAAATAGGAGCTTTCCAAATACGATATATATTTTTCTAATGTTTCAACACTTTTAAACTTTAAATTTCTTGTTAAACTATTATATGTAAATAATGAAGTGAAATTAGCTATCAGATAATACGCCAACTCTTTTAATTTGACAGAATTACGGATTTTATATCTTACAATAATATCCTTAAAAATTGTCGCATCAAATAATGTTGATAAATAATTTCTCTCTGATATATTATCATGTAATATTTCCGGATACCCTCCGTTTATTAAATAAGAATTAGTCGCTTTAAGAATTTCAGCATTTTTTTTAGGTAATGAAAATATTTCTTCAGAAAATTCAACCTCCTTAATTGTTAAATACTCCGTCAAACTAAATGGTAATATTTCATACACTGTATATCGTCCGGTTAATACAGTTGCAATATCTTGAGATAACATATTTGCGTTTGAACTTGTTAAAACTATTTTATATTTTCTTCTTTTAAGTTTATTTATAAAAAGTTCCCATGACGGTAAATTTTGTATCTCATCAAAAAAAAGATATTTAATCGTACCATAAACTTCATGAATTGCTTCTATTATGGAATCGAAATCATCGACTTTTAATAAATTTTCATCATCAAAATTTATATAAGCAAAGTCTTTATTTTTTAGCAATAAAAAAGCAAATGTCGATTTTCCTGAACGGCGTGGCCCCATTATTAATTTTATTAATGATGAATCTAATTCTTTTTTGGCGGAAATTAAATTATCACGATTAATATAATTCTCATTATAAAATTCTTCTTTTTCTAATTTGTTTTGTAATACTATTTTCTTTATCATAATATTTAACTTTTACTTTTATTTTATCCAAAATAAGCAAAGTCCAAAAAAAACGGGGTTTTCGGTCAGACACTATTATAGCATTTTCTTACTAAAATGTCAAGCAATTCATTCGATATATCGAATGAATTGATGTTATTTTGTTCGGTATATCGAATATTCCTTGCCGCGATGTTGATCTGTTGAAATAAAAAGTATTTTTTGTTTCATATTACTTAACATTCTTCCCAATTTATCTCTGATAAAAGAACAGATTGAAAATCTTCTGAAATATGTGTTATATACCATTTATTATCATAAAAGAATATTTCAGGGATTTTAATATCAAGTTCGGTAACTAATTTTGAATCATCATCTATTCCAAAATCTTGTGGGTCTTCAGAACGATATACAACAGTTTTAAAAGAAATAGAAGAAGTTCTGAATAAATAAAAATATCCGTCTATAAAAACTACAAACGGGCTTTCTGCGTCAACGACACCGCTACCTCCTTTCCCTCCTTTAGAAACAATTTTTGCTTCTGACCAATTTATTAAATCATTAGAGGTTGCAGATTCAATATAACTTTCTCCTTCAAGAGTTGATGTCGTTGCATAAGAGTAAAATAGATTGTTATGCTTCATAATCATTATATCTCTTCCTCCTGGAATTGACGTTGTATTCGGTTTTTGTCGGTTGTAATCGACACCATTTGTCGATTGAGCAACTCTGATGCCCTTACTATGATAAAAGCAATAATATTTATCCTTTTCTTTTATAAAAAACGGCGCTCCTATCTGCTCTTCACCATTTTCTTTAATATTTTCATCAAAATCCGGGTTTGCACGCATTTTAATTCCGACTTGATGCCAGTTTTCTGTTTCTAAAGAATCTCCTTCCCATCCATATAATAAGCGACCAACTTTTACACCTCGAAGGCAGGCCCACAATTGCCATTTACCGTTTTCGGCCTGAATTATTCCGTGATCAACGATTTGTTGATTTTTTGGATTATCCCCATTTAATTCTTTTAAATCCGGCATTGTGCAGATAGTTTTAGATTCTCCTATAATTGGTGTTTTTTGTGTTTTATTCATTTTATTATTGAATTACTTTTTAATAGTTTTGTCGTAAATTATTTTGTTAGTTTGTTTTCTTAATCTTCACACACCGGCTCGATATATGAATATGCAGAATATCTAATTTCACTCCAAGCTGATTTTTCAGGGAATGGATGTCCTTTCCACAGTTCTTTTTCTTTTGGTGCAAAAACTATTTTTATTTCGATTTTATTTAAACCTTTTGTAAATGATTTTCCTATATAAAATTCAGATTCATAGAATCTGCGATTTACTGTTCGTTCTTCATTTACAGGTGGCTCTTCTTCCGCTTCG
>Ga0190283_1001413_pt1 | contig 10734 bp, 7 predicted proteins | sample 48691801_MG_FD_161669 | JGI IMG/M metagenome (GOLD analysis project Ga0190283, IMG submission 161669) | Hydrothermal vent microbial mat bacterial communities from Southern Trench, Guaymas Basin, Mexico - 4869-18-0-1_MG | ecosystem: Environmental > Aquatic > Marine > Hydrothermal vents > Microbial...
ACTCTAATCCCCTAAAATTCCTCAGAAAGAGTCTAAAAAGCCTGAAACGTTCCTTTGTTATCCGGGGGACCTTTGAGAAGCCGGAATTCAAATTCATATAGATAGCGCCTGAAGGAAATAACTTGCCTGTTTCATAATGGTAATCTTACTCAAAACGATTATGATTAAGATTAAGAATCTAAAAAAATATCAACCCCGTAACCCGTTGACACCATGAAAAAAAATCTTTACCACACCATATTTAATCTTTTTGCCCTCTTTAGCCTCATATATATTGGTGTAGATGTCTTTTACAGAACCATCTGTTTCCAGCTTACCGAGTTCCGTCCCGTTGAGATGGCAGAGGTCAGGACCCCAAATATCGTCCATTATGTTCCCCAACCCTTGAACAGCTTCGACGTGATAGTCGATCGAAATATATTTGGCTCGTCGGAAGAGGCAACCAGCGATGTGGAGCCCCGGGATATAGAGGCAAAGGAGATTGAGGCCCTTGAGCCGACCTCTCTCAAGATCTCTCTCTTAGGGACTGTTACAGGTTCCGAGGAAAATGCCTGTGCGGTTATCGAGGAAACCGGCAGGAAAACACAGGGCCTCTACAGGGTGGGAGACACTGTCCAGAATGCGGTTGTCAAGAAAATCTTGTGGGGTAAGGTGATCCTGCGGGTTGGTGATAAAGATGAGATCCTCTCGATGGAGGTGCCTGAATCGGTGAAAGGCGGTCGCCCGGGGCGCTCTATCAAGCCGGTTTACAGTGGAGATACTGTAACGGTAGCGAGATCAGACATCCAGGCCTCCCTCAAGAATATCAATAAGCTGTTGACCCAGGCCCGGATTCGCCCCCATTTAAAGGATGGCAAGGCTGACGGCTTTGTTCTCAGCTATATTAAAGCAAATTCGTTTTTTACCAAATTAGGGCTCAAGAGAGGTGATATTATCAAGAGTATTAACGGCAAACAGATAAATACACCGGAAGATGCTTTTTCCTTTTATCAGGCCTTGGAATCGGGGGAACCCCTTTCAATGGAGTTAAACCGAGGGGGCAAACCAAAAACCATAAATTATCGATTTAAGTAAAAAAATGTACACAACTTTTTTCGGTTTTAAAGAAAATCCATTCAATCTGACACCAGACCCGAGATATCTCTATTTGAGTCGGTATCACAGGGAGGCCCTCGATCATCTGCTCTATGGAATTAATGAGCGGAGGGGGTTTATCGCCATAACGGGGGGGATCGGAACCGGCAAAACCACTCTCTGCCGGGCTCTCCTGGACCATATAGATGAAAACACAAAGAGCGCCCTGATATTCAGCTCCTTTATCTCTGATAGGGAGATCTTAGAGACAATTAACCATGAATTTGGTATTGAAATGGGGTCCGGGGCAGAGACAAAGAAGGATTATATCGATGCGCTCAACCAATTCCTCTTAGATAACTTCAGCAAAGGCGGTAATGCGCTCCTCCTTATAGACGAGGCCCAAAACCTTTCGCATACCGTGTTAGAGCAGATACGGATGCTTTCAAATTTGGAGACAGACAAGGATAAGCTGATCCAGATTGTGCTCGTTGGCCAGTCAGAGCTTAAAGGGGTCTTGGCATCACCGTCGTTAAGGCAGTTGAATGAACGGATTACCGTTCGTTACGATCTCAAGCCCCTCGGTCCTGCTGATCTGAAGGGGTATGTGGGCCATCGTCTTTTGGTGGCAGGAGGAAGCGGAAATCCTAATTTCACAAATAAGGCCTTCAAAAAAATCTATGAGCACACCCGCGGGAACCCGAGGAGGATCAATGCGGTCTGCGACAGGGCGCTCCTTATCGCATACACCGGTGAAAAGCAGACCATAACGAGCGCAGTGATCAAAGATGCCATCAGGGACCTGAGAGGGGGCGCAGGGTCTGAGCAGATGTTGGAGGGGCGGTCAAGGAGCGTAACACCAGTTACGATTACACTTCTCATATTGCTGATGATTACGGCGGCCCTTGCCGGATGGAACCTCAGAAGTCATATCTTAGAGGTATTTTTTAAAACAGAGATATCCCGGCCACCTCAGGTTGAAAAGAGCCCCGCAATTTACAGACAGCGTGAAAAGGGCACGGAAGATTTTTTCTTAGATGAAAGATCAAGTCTCGCAGGACTTTTCGACCTTTTTCAGGTCGATATCGGCCCCCGGCCCGGAGGGGCCTACACCCCGGAGGGAAAGGAGACCCTTAATACAGATAGTTTCGATTTAGGGTTGGTCTCTTTCAGTGTGGCGCCGGAATACTTTACACTGTTTAAGAAGCCTTTTCGTGTAACGCTCTCCGGGCCTCTACCTCTCTCCGCACCTCAACCATGCTATCTTTTGATATGTGAAGTCACTAATAATAGAGTCATTGCCTTAGACAGTGAAGGAAACCGGCGTCCTGTAAGCAGAGATTTTATTTTAGGACACTGGGGCGGAAGGGTTTCAGCTGTCTATCCCTATGAAGAGAGAGACATCTATCTGTGCAAGGGGATGAATTCGCCTGAGGTGTTAGAGGTTCAGAGGGTGTTAGAGAGAATAGGATACCCGGTTGAACCGAACGGTGTCTTTGACGAACAAACCTTCAAGGAAGTGGTAAGACTCCAAAGAGACTTCGGGCTGAATGAAGACGGCATTGTCGGCCGGAGGACCAAGGCCCTGCTCTTTCAGATGACGGAGTGAATGGGTGCTGGGTACTTGATGCTGGTTGTAGCGAAGCGGAAATCCCGTTTTTAAGCGGGGATACTTGATGCTGGTTGTAGCGAAGCGGAAATCCCGTTTTTAAGCGGGGATACTGGATACTGGATGCGGGATGCGGGATGGATGAAGAAATTGAATATTGCAGATTGAATATTGAAAATTGGGATGGATAGGATGGATAGAAAGCATAGAAATGTTTCCATCCCAGTCAGAGTTCCCTAACCGGGTAAATGTTTTTCTTTGCGTCTTTGCGCCTTTGCGAGAGACCTTTTTGGTTGCGTTTGGATAATCTGTGGAATCTGCGGATGCGATTGAGGAATTGAGGAATTGAGTTACATCCATCAGGCATTAAAGAAGGCCCAGATAGAGAGGGATGACCGTTACGGAAAATATGGCGGCATAATCTCGTCCCGTTCAAAAAAATCAGGCCGTGCCAAAAAATCTATCCTGTTGATTGTTGTATCGCTTGTAATCCTTTTTCTTGCATTTGTGTCCTATTCGTGGTTGGATTTCAATGGCCCTCAGGTGGAGACAAATGTCGTACATAGACAGAGGGGGCCGGTCCAACTCCCGGTACATGAAAAGACCGCGGATGCAATGGAGCTCTATCAACGCGGGAAGGAGCGCCATAAGAGCGGTCGCCTGAACAAGGCAAGAATGTGGTATGAAAAGGCGCTCTTGGCCGATCCCGGCTGCGTTGTTGCATTGAATAACCTCGGTGTGCTCCTTATTAAGGAAAAAAACTACCCTGCTGCCCGGAGCAGATTTGAGAAAGCGATTCGTTTGAAGCCGGGATACGTTGATCCCTATTATAACCTCGCCTGTCTCCTCGCCCTGACGGACCAGCCGGAACAGGCCCTTAGATATCTGAAGAGGGCGGTTTCCATAGACCCGCAGGCCAGAGAATGGGCGAAAAAGGATAGGGATCTCGGGAATTTACATAATTTGGCAGGGTTTAAAGGTATTGTAAATTGAATATTGACGATTGAATAATGCCCGGAGGTCGGAGGTCAGAGATCAGAGGTCGAAGGTCGAAGGTCAGTGGCGGTAACTCGCAACTCGTAACCCGTAACTCGTAACCCGTAACTCGTAACTCATAATCAATACCCAATGGACTATTTAAGAAAAAGATACCTGCAATACCTCTTGTGGGTGGCAGTCTGCTTCATGATGACCGTCTTGCCGGCTGGAGCGGCGCGGATCGCGGGAGAAGAGGGGGTAACACCTGCGGTTCCTGAAACCGCGCAAAAGACCAGGGAGGCAGTCTCTCCCAAAACCCCTGTGCCCACCCCCCCGGTAACACTGGCTCCACCGGAGCTTAGCCCACGAGGGGCCTCCGCTCCGGAGGGAAATACGGTCAAATCTCCACAGGAAGAAACGGTGACGCCGTCCCACCAGGAGAAAGCCCACCTTGAAAGAAAAGCAGGTACGGAAAAACCGACCGACCCCTATGTCACCATCGACTTTGACAACGTTGATATCCCGATATTTATCAAGTTTATCAGTGAATTGACCGGGAAGAACTTTGTGATAGACAAGGCGGTAAGAGGGAAGGTGACCATTGTCTCTCCCACCAAGATCTCAAAGGCTGAAGCGTACAAGGTGTTTGAATCGGTACTCGAGGTCCACGGTTATACCACCGTGCCTGCCGGGAGGATAGTTAAAATCGTTCCGGCGGTGAGCGCCAGGACCAAAAGTGTCGAGACACGTCTGCTGGAGGATGCCCTCGGGCCTGAAGACAAGGTGATAACCCAACTGATCCCCCTGAGATATGCCGATCCGGATGAATTAAAAAAACTCTTTACGCCACTGATATCCAAGAGCAGCGTAATTGTCTCCTACTCCCCCACACGAACCCTGATCGTTACTGATGTCCTCTCCAATATCAAACGACTGCTCCTCATTACAAAGGCGATCGATGTGGAGGGCGTTGGCGAAGAAATATCGGTAATCCCCCTTGAGTACGCAACGGCAACTGTCCTTGCCAAGTCTTTGGGCACGGTCTTCCAGCGGAGGGCGGTAAAGGCGAAAAGAGCCCTCCGTGGTCAGGTGGGTATCAAGATCGTGCCTGATGAGAGGACCAATTCGTTGATACTGCTGGCATCTGAAGATGATACCGTGAAGATCAAGAAGCTTGTGCAGCTCTTAGACAGGGAACCACCCCGGGGTGAAGGGGACATTCGCGTCTATTACCTGCAACACGCCAATGCCGAAGACCTCACCAAAGTCCTGACATCTCTTCCATCAAAACAGACTGCCGGGGCAAAAAAAGGTAAGACCCCTGTGATTTCCAAGGAGGCCCGGATTGTTGCCGATAAGGCAACCAACTCCCTGGTCATTATGGCCACCAAGGATGACTACCGCGTCCTCGAAGAGGTTATAACGAAATTAGATATCCCAAGATTGATGGTCTATATCGAGGCCCTGATCATGGAAGTGAATGTGGAGAAGGATTTCAGCCTCGGAGTGGAATGGGAGGGGATCAAGACATTTTCATACGATGGGAAAAACGCGGGGGTTTTTGCCGGATCGAGTCCCTCTGATTTCACTAAGATCGCAAAGGTGGTAGGAGGGGCCCTGACCCCGGGGTTTTCCTTGGGTATTATCAGTGACGTCATTGAGATAGGGGGCGTCAAGTTCCCCAATCTGGCCGCCGTTGCCCACGCCTACCAGCAGGATACGGCTGTTAATATCCTCTCAACCCCGCAGATCCTGACCACGGATAATGAAGAGGCCGAGATATATGTGGGTAAAAACGTTCCCTATATCACCAGCCGAAACGTAACAGCTGCAGAGCAAGACTACACCAACTACGAATACAAGGACGTAGGGGTGACTCTGAAGGTGACGCCGCAGATCAGCCGGGAGCGTTTTGTCCGGCTCAACATCTTTCAGGAAGTCTCGAGATTGATCGCTACCTCGGAAACCGACAGACCCTCGACCCACAAGCGCCTTGCCCAGACCACCGTTATTGTAAAGGATGCCCAGACAGTTGTAATAGGGGGCCTGATTGGTGACGAAACAACCCATATCGATTATGAGGTGCCCTGCCTCGGGGGCATCCCCTTGATTGGCTGGTTTTTCAGGTCCACTTCCAAGAGGTTAGAAAAAACCAACCTCTTTATTTTTCTGACGCCCCATATCATTCAGAACCCGGCCGAGGCAAAAAAGATCTATGAGGACAAAAAAGACCAGATCGAGACAATCAAGGAAGGTGTTATAAAGATGTATAAAAGGGGGGGGAAGGAATAAGGTCTTTCATGCGGCACCGGCGAATCGGCGAAATATTATTAGATACATCCGGCCTCTCCGAGAGGGGCCTTGAGGATGCCCTCAAGATCCAGGAGGAAAAGGGGGGTCGAATTGGGGAGATCCTTATCCGGCAGGGGGCAGTCACAGAGACAGAGCTTTTAAATGCCCTCGGCATCCAGTTCGATCTACCGGTCTTGACAACCCTATCCACTCGAGACATAGACACATCCTTTGCTGAAGAGATTCCGATTCAGTTTCTCAGGAAACATAGGATGGCCCCCGTTGTTACTTCGAGCGGCGCTAACCTTGCCATCAATGATCCACTCCTGTTCCAGCCCTTAGATGATCTGAGACTTCTTACCGGTCTGAAAGAGGCAGGAGTAGTCTTGGCTCCCTATGGGAGTATCCTCTCTGTCATCAACTTTGCCTACGACATGAGCCGCGATTCAGCAGAACAGGTAATCGAGGATATGCACGGTGATGAGACCAGTCAGATCCTCTCCGAGATCGAAGAGACCGGAGATCTCCTCGAGGACACCAGCGATGCCCCTGTTGTAAAACTGGTGAACCTGATGCTGTCGCAGGCCGTAAAGGCAAGGGCCAGCGATATTCACATCGAGCATTCCCAGCACACGCTCAAGATCCGTAACCGGGTGGACGGGATCCTCTACGATATGCTCTCGCCGCCCAAACATATTCAATCGGCCCTTATCTCCCGCATCAAGATCATGGCCAAGATGAACATCGCAGAAAAAAGACTGCCCCAGGACGGCCGGATCGAGATCAGGATCGCTGACAAAAACATCGATATCCGGGTGTCAACCATTCCAGTGGCCTTTGGCGAACGGGTCGTGCTTCGACTGTTGGACAAGACCAATGTTCTGTTGGATGTCTCTGACCTCGGCATGCCGGCTGACCGTTTGGGAGAATTTGACAGGCTTATTCGATCCCCACACGGCATTATTCTCGTTACAGGGCCAACCGGAAGCGGAAAGACCACCACCCTCTACGCAGCCCTTTCCACTATTAACAAGACCGACATCAACATCATTACCATAGAGGATCCTATCGAGTACCAGATGGAAGGGATCGGCCAGATTCAGGTCAATCCGAAGATAGACCTCACTTTTGCCAAGGGCCTTCGATCCATCGTCCGACAGGACCCGGACGTTATACTTGTGGGTGAAATACGTGACCTGGAAACCGCCGAGATTGCCATTCAGTCTGCCCTGACCGGGCATTTGGTGTTTTCGACCCTGCACACCAATGATGCTGCCAGCGCCACGACCCGGCTTATTGACATGGGAATAGAGCCTTTTCTCGTCACGTCCTCGGTGATCGCCATTTTAGCCCAGAGACTGGTCCGCGTCATTTGCGCTGATTGCAAAGAGGAATATACCCCCGACAGGGAATCCTTAGAGAGCATTGGTATTACCCCCGAGATGGTTGCCGGGAGAAAGATCTTCAGGGGGAGGGGGTGCTCTTCGTGCCTCGATACGGGATTCAAGGGGAGGACCGGCATGTTTGAACTGATGATGTTAGATGAACCGGTCAGAAATCTGATACTAAAAACCTCTGATGCCAATGCCATAAAACAGAAGGCGGTTGAGCAGGGGATGTCTACCCTGCGCCAGGACGGGGCACAGAAGGTATTAAGCGGGATCACGACCATTGAAGAGGTTTTCAGGGTTACCTATCAATAGGGATCAAACACGAACCATCTGCTATCCTGCCGCGGCCCTTATTGCGGGGTTGTTTGCCGCACAAGTCATAAGTAGCCTGCAGGTCTATCTCTCTAATAAAATCCTTTACCGCACCCTTACAGCCATAAATGACGCCGGATATCTCGCAGTGCCCAACCAGCAGATTGTGGATCGTCTGCAGGAATTCGGCCCAGCCCTTTATGGTGGACTTTTTTTTACCCTGAGTGCGGGGGCCGGCCTTTCTCTCCTCTCCTTTGCCGCTGCCTGGACCTGGCATCGCCTCTCATCCCGCAGTACTATCTCCCTGATTTTGCTCCTGTTCCTCTGGGCCGGATCTCTTGCAGCAGCAAACTGGAAGGGATTCTCCCCTATGGTCAGCGTCTATTTCTTTGTGATACCTGTTGTGGTCTTTTGGGTCACATTGAGATTGATGCCCCCGCAGACAAAACAGGGCCCCTGGTTGTACAGGATTGCCCCTCTGATTCCTATTGTCCTGTTGGCCTGTTTGTGGGGAACCCAAATGAACGGCCATCTATTTGTAGACCTCAGGGACAAACTCCTCCTGTCCAATCCTTTAGGAACAAAGATAACCGATTTCTATTATCGATATACCCTCTACCCCGCAGAGGTCTTCAAGTCTTTGGATCAGAAGACCCTGAAGACCTGCAATCTTGCACAGATCAAGAAGAGGTCCCTTAAAAAGCTGTTGGAAGGGAAATTGGTCAACTACGATTATCTCAATACAGGGGGAGATGGGGAGGTTAACCTGATAATAAGGGAAGAGGGCAAGGTCCTTATATTAGAAAATAGAGGACAGGTGATTCTGAGGACAGCTACCAATGAATTCCTTTCAGCCCCGGCCAATATACTGAAACAGTTTTCTTCAGAAACGGACAGATATTCCTTCTTCCGTCAATTCACCTTTCTTTCTCTCTTGATAGGATTTCCGATAACCCTCTATCTTTTCCTCTATACCGGTATCCTATTTTTGTTATGTCGATTCTTTGATCTAAGGGTTTCCTCAGTGGCGGTCTCAATTCTCTGCTTTTTAGCAGGCATTTTATTGTTGATGCCGGTCTTCCTTGGCAAGCCGGGAACTATAGACAAAAAGGATATGGCCCAGACCCTGGAATCAGGGCGCTGGCAGGAGAGGGGTGCTGTGGACGAGCTTCTTAAAAAGATCAAAGAGTCAGACAACTGGTATAACCAGTGGCGTGCCTACAAGGCACTGAGGGCGCTTGGATGGAAGCAGACAGGATCCAGATAAAGACTCTGATCATATGCCTTGCAGCGGTCACTGTAGTGGAAGCTGTTTTGAGCGTAGGTTTACGGCCGGGGGCTTACAACCCGATAATTGTATTAGGCGCGGTCCGACTTCTCCAGACCGGTCTGATCGTAATGATTGTCTCAATCCGGGAAAGAGACCTCTCTGCCATTGGATTGTCTCTAACGCGGGTCCTTCCGGGGCTCAGGAGGGGATTGACCTGGTCTGCGGGTTTTGGACTAATTACCCTCCTGTGCTTTGCCCTGATTTTTGCAATCGGCAGGAATCCGCTAACACTCATTTATACCCATCTTCCGGTGAAGCCCGGAGAGGTCATTCTTTTTGTTCTGGTCGGCGGCCTTATAGGCCCCATTGCAGAAGAGGTCTTTTTCAGGGGTATTGTCTATGGGTTTTTGAGGCGCTGGGGCGTTTTAGCGGCCGTCATATTGAGCACCATCGCCTTTGTCCTGGCGCACCCCTCTTTCCCCGCGATCCCTATAACCCAGGTCGTGGGAGGACTCCTCTTTGCCGTGGCCTATGAAGTGGAAAAGAACCTGATGGTGCCCATCACTATTCATGCGCTGGGCAATATGGCAATCTTCGCGCTATCGTTCGTTTGATGAGTTAAGTGGCGCCAAAAAGGTCTCTCGCAAAGGCGCAAAGACGCAAAGAAAAACAAAGAGAAAATTTTTTATGCTTTCCAATCATCCTATTCATCTGACGAAGGCTCAAGGCATAAGGCGTAAGGCACAAGGAATACAGCCAAGAATTAATCCCTCAGCCATCGTAATCATCCCATTCATCCATCCAGCATCATCCATCCTGCATCCCCGCTTAAAAACGGGATCTTCGACCTGCATCGTCCACTATCCAGCCCCCGCAACCCGCAACTAATACCCAATACCCAGTACCCAATTACCTCCCCCCTGCTGTCGAGATAAAGCAGCCCTTATCATCATCGTCCTTTTTCTCGACGGTAATTTTACAGGTATCCGTGGCTGTCTTGCGGCCGTTATCGGTAACCGTCAGATCGAAAGTTAGAGTTATGTTATCTCCGTCAACGCTCGGAGCGGCAAAGCTTGGCTTGACCGCAGTAGAATCAGACAGGGTTACGGAAGTTCCTTCGGTCTGACTCCATGCATAAAGCGGAATGCCATAGTCAGGATCAGAGGAGTTGGACCCATTCAGAGTAACACTATCGCCGGACTTCACTGTTTGATCAGCCCCTGCGTCAGCAGTGGGCCCATCATTGTCATTATTCCGGGCCGTATTTCTCACATCATGATTAAACTTGGGCCATGTGACGTCTGCCAATCGGGTCGAACCGCTTTCGATGGCATAAAGCTTCCCGTCTTCCGATGCCATATAGACGTCCCCGCCAAAGCCTATGGTGGGAGAGGAAGAGACCTTGTCTTCGGTTACAAACTCCCATTTTTTGGTTCCATCCGATCCTATAGCGTAGAGTCTCCCATCATCTGACCCCACATAGATGGCGCCGTCCGATCCAATGGCCGGGGAGGAACGGATCGCATCATCGGCAGGAAAACTCCAGCTCTGGGTTCCGTCCGATTTAATGGCATAGAGTTTGGCATCGTCCGAGCCTACAAAGACAGTCCCGTCAGTGCCGATTGCAGGGGATGACAAGACCTCGCCCTCGGTTGCAGACTCCCATGTCTTTGTGCCGTCGTCCGGATTTATGGCATATACCTTTTTATCCTCTGAACCTACATATATGGTGCCGTCAGATCCGATCGCCGGGGAAGAAGATATGGCCGCCGTGGAGTCAGTAAAAGCCCACTTTTCCTTCCCGGTCG
>Ga0190283_1001415_pt1 | contig 10732 bp, 7 predicted proteins | sample 48691801_MG_FD_161669 | JGI IMG/M metagenome (GOLD analysis project Ga0190283, IMG submission 161669) | Hydrothermal vent microbial mat bacterial communities from Southern Trench, Guaymas Basin, Mexico - 4869-18-0-1_MG | ecosystem: Environmental > Aquatic > Marine > Hydrothermal vents > Microbial...
TTTGATGTTTGATGTTTGATGTTTGATATTTGATATTTGATAAGGAAATACCTTTATGAAACAACCTGTATTTGAAACAGATTTTCCAGAATTGAATCTCATGAAAAGAGGCAAGGTAAGGGATATCTACGATCTGGGGGATGCCCTTTTGATGGTTGCCACAGACAGAATTTCAGCATTTGATGTTGTTATGCCGGACCCTATTCCTGAAAAAGGAAAAGTCCTGACACAGATTTCCCTGTTCTGGTTTGAGATGATGAAGCCGCTGGTGGGAAACCATCTGATTTCCGCCAATGCAGATGAATACCCGTCCGTCTGCAAACCTTATACGGATGTCCTTCGCGATCGGAGTATGCTGGTCAGAAAAACAACGCCGCTTCCGATTGAATGTGTTGTCAGAGGCTATATATCAGGCTCCGGGTGGAAATCTTATCAGGAATCCGGGAGTGTCTGCGGCATAAAATTACCCGGGGGTCTGAAAGAATCTGACAAGCTTCCTGAACCCCTTTTTACTCCCTCGACAAAGGAGGAAATCGGTTTTCATGATATCAACATTGATTTTGAGGAGACGGTCATAAGAATCGGCAGACCTCTTGCAGACAAAGTGAAATCACTGAGTCTTGAGCTATATATAAAAGGTAAGGAACTGGCCGACAGGCAGGGAATCATCATTGCAGACACAAAATTTGAATTCGGCCGCGTCGGAGATGAAGTTATCCTTATTGACGAGGTGCTGACACCGGATTCTTCGAGATTCTGGCCCAAAGCGTTTTATGACCCGGGGGGACCGCAGAAAAGTTTTGACAAGCAATATGTCAGGGACTATCTGCTTTCCACAGACTGGAACAAAGAACCTCCGGGACCGTCCCTGCCGGAAGAGGTGATCAGAAATACACACGAAAAATATCTGGAAGCTTTACTTATGATAACTGATAATTCACAATTCACAATTCATAACTATGTCTGATTATCCAATTCCAAATCCACGATTCCGAATTGATACAGTCAAACTCTCCTGTATCAATTCAGAAGATCATACCTGCCGCATCTCAACCGATACACGCCTCGGTTCGCTTACCCGTTCAATCAGAAATGTGGGGCTGATACAGCCCCCATTATTAATACAATCAGAACCTGATACTCCGCATCCGGAATTTTTTACAATTGTCTGCGGTTTCCGTCGTATTGCCGCATGCCGGGATATCGGGGTCTCTGATGTTGAAGCAAGGATTCTGGAGCCCGACACAACAGCATTGGATTGTATAAAGTTTGCAATTACAGATAACGCCCTCCAAAGACCCTTGAATCTCATTGAAATGTCCAGAGCTTTTTACAGGCTTTCCGAATTTTTCAAAGATGATCCTGCCCTGGGCAGGGCCGCTGCTGCCCTCGGGTTGCCGGAAAATCTGTCAGTTGTCAAAAAAATAAAAAAACTCTGCATTATGTCGCAGCCGATTCAAAACGGTATTCTCTCCAATACCATTTCACTGCCTGTGGCTCTGGAACTGGGCAGACTTGAGCAGCCCGATGCAGGAATTGAATTTGCAAGGCTGTTTGAAAATCTTAAACTGAGCCTGAACAAGCAAAGGGAAATCATCACCCTGATCAAAGAAATTGCCCTTAGCGAGGATATATCCGTTCTGCAGGTATTCCGGGAAACTCCCTTTCAGGACATTCTGAGCAGCGAAGAGTCTGACCGGAATCAGAAAACCAGGGCCCTGAGATTTTATTTGAGACAGCGGCGCTTTCCTGCCATAACTTATGCTGAACAGGCTTATGAAAAGCACATAAAAGCACTTGGTCTCGGGAACAGCGCAAAACTGATCCCGCCCAACAATTTTGAAGGCACTGTCTATTCCCTGAATTTGCGCTTTCAGAATTTGGAGGAACTGAAAGGCCAGCGTACGACACTTGATAAAATGATCCGCAATCCCTTTCTGGAAAAAATATTGATTAGGCAAGTATTTGATTAGTCTTTAAAATTTCCGAATTCCTGCTTTTCTGATTCCCTAAATTTTCATCAGCTCTCATTTTTTTCTTGACTAAACACAGAATAAATTTTATATGACTTTTAACAAATAAATACGATTCAGTTATTTGCCTTTGAAATAAAGAGTGAGGTGGGAACTTGTAAATCCTTCGATGGTCAGACATTTCACGAAATGGATGATTACAATCTTCAATTCATCTGAATCCTGCCCATACCTGACGGCTGGGATTTGGCGGTTTTCTGGGAGAATTTTTACAGATCATGGGAATACAGGAAAGGAAAAGACGGGAAAAAGAAAGAAGACGGCAACAGATCATGGTCGCCGCGAAAAGAGTGTTTTCTGTGAGAGGCTTCAGCAAGACAACCATGGAGGATATTGCCAAGGAAGCTGAACTCAGCCCCGGGACCCTTTACCTTTATTTTAAGAACAAAGACGAGCTGTTTTCATCCCTTTCCATCAGAATCCTCCAATACCTGAACCTCAGATTGGAACATGTCGTAAATAATAAAAAGGATATGTGCCCCGGACAAAAAGTTGATGCGCTGAAAGATGTCATGTATGATGTTTACGAGTTTGATCCGCTGATACTTATCAACATGTTCCACCTTCAATCCAGTGACACCCTTAAAAATTTGTCCCCCCAACTGCTTGCCAATCTTAAAGAATTATCCCGCAACTCCCTCGGCCTGATGGCCAAAATATTTGAAGAAGGCGTAAAAAAGAAAAAATTCATAGACAGGCATCCTATGGCCTTTGCAGATATCGTATGGGCCATATTTTCCGGGGTCGTGCTTTGGGAAGAAAGCAAACGGATCATTAATGACGACAAGAATTATTTGAAGGATACGCTTGAAACCGCATTTGAGATATTTGCACGGGGGATAAAAAAATGAGCAAACCCAGTGTCCTGCATCTGATGCGATGTCCTGAATGGCTGAATATTCAAACGCCTAATACTTGAGCACTTAGCATATTAACTTTACACCTAAAAAAATTAAGGAGGAAAGCAAAGCATGGCAGAAAAAGAAGTTGTAGAAACATCTGAGGCGCAGATTGCTGTTCACTGGGGAGAAGAAGAGTATTTCCATCCCTCTCCTGAGTTTATCGCCCAGGCAAACATGGCGGATCCGACCATCTATGACCGCTTCAGTCTGGATAACTTTCCCAATTGCTTCAAGGAATATGCGGATCTTCTGGACTGGTACGAGTACTGGCATACCACGCTGGACACCAGCGACGCGCCCTGCTGGAAATGGTTTGTCGGCGGCAAGATCAATGCCAGTTACAACTGTGTTGACAGGCACCTTGCCCAGCACAAGAACAAAACAGCCCTCCACTTTGTCCCGGAACTTGAGGAAGAAAAAATCGAGCATATCACCTATCAGGAACTTTATGTGAGGGTGAACGAGATGGCCTCGGTTCTTCGGGATTTTTGCGGTCTGAAGGCAGGAGACCGGGTCACGCTGCATCTGCCCATGACCCCGGAACTGCCCATCACCATGCTGGCCTGCGCCCGGCTGGGAGTCATTCATTCCCAGGTGTTCGGAGGTTTCAGCGGCAAAGCCTGCGCTGACAGAATTGTGGATTCCGGAAGCAATGTGCTGATCACAATGGATGCATACTACCGGGGCGGAAAACTCATTGACCACAAGGAAAAGGCGGACACAGCATATAATGAAGCCAAAAAAGAGGGGCAGACGGCTGACAAAGTTCTGGTGTGGCAGCGTTACCCGGGGAAAGTCTCAGCCGCGACCCCCATGGTCGAGGGCCGGGATTATTTTGTGAATGATTTGCTGAAAGACCATTATGGGAAAAGAATTGATCCGGTTCCCATGCCGGCCGAAGCACCCCTCTTTCTCATGTACACCAGCGGCACCACCGGAAAACCCAAAGGGTGTCAGCACAGCACCGGCGGCTTTCTTTCTTACGTCGCGGGAACCTCCAAATATGTTCAGGATATTCATCCCGAGGATGTCTATTGGTGCATGGCGGATATCGGATGGATCACCGGTCATTCGTACATTGTCTATGGGCCGCTGTCTCTGGCCGCGTCCACAGTCATTTATGAAGGGATTCCCACTTACCCGGATGCCGGCAGATGCTGGCGGATTGCCCAGGACCTTGATGTCAATATCTTCCACACTGCGCCCACCGCGATCCGCGCACTCAGGAAGGTCGGCCCTGATGAGCCGGCAAAGTACAATTATCACTTCAAGCACATGACCACCGTGGGCGAGCCTATTGAGCCTGAAGTGTGGAAATGGTACCACAAAGAGGTTGGAAAAGGCGAGGCCATCATCGTGGACACATGGTGGCAGACAGAAACCGGAGGCTTCCTCTGCAGCACCCTCCCGGCACTCAAAGCCATGAAACCGGGCAGTGCAGGTCCGGGGATGCCAGGTATTCATCCGGTTATTTATGATGAGGATGGAAACGATATTCCCGCGGGCGCGGGCCAGGCAGGAAATATCTGCATACAAAATCCGTGGCCGGGCGGTTTCCAGACGATATGGGGAGACCGTGACCGGTTTGTCTCAACCTACTATGAACGGTACTGCAGGGATAAGAACAGCAAAGACTGGAGGGACTGGCCTTATCTTACCGGCGACGCTGCCACCCAGTCCGAGGACGGATACTACCGTATTCTGGGCCGGATTGACGATGTGATCAATGTTTCGGGTCACCGTCTGGGAACCAAAGAAATTGAGTCTGCCGCGCTGGTTGCTCCGGAGGTGGCGGAAGCGGCTGTTGTTCCTGTGGCGCATGATGTCAAAGGAAAGGAACCGGATCTGTATGTTTCCCTGAAACCGGGAATCGAGGCCACTGATGAACTGGCTGCCAAAATTTCAAAGACGATTGTGACTGAAATCGGAGCCATCGCAAGACCGAGAAAGGTCTGGATTGTGGCTGATATGCCAAAGACCCGTTCCGGCAAGATTATGCGCAGGGTACTCGGTGCCATCTCGAACAAAGGGAATGTGGGCGACACAATGACGCTGGCAAATCCTGACATTGTTGAAGAAATTACGAAGATGGTTCAGGGCTAAACGCATAAGCAAACGCAAACTGGCCTTCGGATTTGCGTTTCCTTATGCTCATCAGATCAGGGAGGGAGGTGATAAAAGTAAAAGGCGCAATGCCATGAGGAAGACAATCATAAAACCGCTTCACGATACAGATATGCTTTTATTGAGGTCGTGAAAAAAGAAATATTTGAAACTTGAAACGCAAAGTTGAAAGTTGAAACTCATTTACACAGGAGAGAAAGAGATGGAAACGTCAACCACTTGGGTTTATGTTTTTCTTGCACTTTATATCGTTTATTGTTTTTACTGGGGGCTGAAAGGGTATTTTACTGAAAAAACCTCTGCCGGATATGCCATTGCAGGCAGGTCTATTCCTTTTTTCGCTTTTCTGCTTGCTGCGACTGCCGCATCCTTCAGCGGATGGACTTTTATCGGCCATCCGGGACTGATCTGGAGGGACGGACTGGCCTACGCGTTTGCTTCATTCTACGTTCTTACGATCCCTATCACCGGGACGTTTTTTTCCAAGAGAACATGGCTTTTGGGCAAACGGTACGGATTTATCACACCCGGGGACATGTATGCCTACTATTATAATAATGAGGTGATTCGCTGGCTGGTGGTGGTGACAGCCGTTCTGTACTCCGTGTTTTATTCCGCGGTACAGTTGATGGCAGCCGGCGCGCTCTTCAACGTCATCGCAGGCGTTCCATTTATGTTCGGAGCGATTTTCCTTGCCTTTATCGTATGGTTTTATGTCTGCACCGGCGGGCTTAAGGCAAGCACCTGGGTGGGTGTCATCCAGTTTATCCTCCTGGTGGGGGGTATCATCATTCTCGGATTTTTTGTCATCAAAGATCCCCTGTTCGGCGGATGGTCAGGCTTTTCCGCGGCGGTTGCCAAACTGGACCCGAAACTGATGGAAGTTCCGCGGGTCATTAACTTCGGACTCGGAGGGGCTGAGGGTGAAAGCGCATGGACTGCTGTGATGATCCTGTCCTATATGTTTGCCCTGATGGGCATCCAGTGTTCTCCTGCTTTTACCATGTGGACATTTGGGATCAAGTCTCCAAAGCCGCTTGCCTGGCAGCAGGCGTTCATGTCAACATTTGTCGTGGGTTTCGCACTTTTTTTCTTCACCGCTTTCCAGGGTATGGGAGCAAAAGTGCTTCAGGTCACAGGCGTTGAAGGATTTGCCGATTTGAACAACAGAACAGTTGTTCCGCTTCTGATGCAGCAATTTCTGTCGCCGGTCATGCTGGGAATCGTCTTTATGGGAGCCATTGCTGCCATCCATTCCACCGCAGCACCTTATATCGGCACAGGCGGATCAATCCTTTTGCGGGATGTTTATTGGCGGTATATCAAAAAGAAGAATGTCTCCGACTCTGAACAGATCTGGGTCAACAGAATTCTGGCGACACTTCTTACCGTTGCCGCACTCGTGATCGGACTGACTTCAACCGCCGCGCTGGTTATTCTGGGTGCTCTGGCAACAGCCTTCGGATTTGTCATGTATGTGTTGCTTCTCGGCACGATATGGGGCTTCAAATTTCCTTCCAAGGGAGCGATGCTGGGTGTGATGGCCGGTATGCTGGCGGTATTCCTTACCTATTCTGTATGGCGAAGCCCGCTTTCCATGCATTGCGCGTTCTGGGGGACAGCCACAGGGCTTATTGTGGCTTATATATGCAGATTCGCCGGAATCAAGGATACTCAGGAGACCATTGAAAGACAGGCTGAAGTCCGAAAATGGCTCGACGATGTTGATGAACCCAGTGAGTCCGGGAAACAGTGGCGTAAAATCATGAAGATTGTTGTGCCTATATGGTATTTCTTTGCCATCGGCCCGGCATGTATTCTGGGGAACAAGGCATTCTCATTCAGCGGCTTCCCGCACCTGTGGTCCTGGCAGATTTTCTGGTGGATTCTGGGCATCGTGATGATGTGGGCCCTTTGTTTCAAGGCGGAAATGTCCACCACCACTGAAACACAGATCGCACGTGCGGACAAAGAACAGCATATCGTGATAGAGGATCAGAAATAGTTAATCAATGTGCCTGCATGAGCAGGGACAGAGAACAGACGATTGCTGAAGAAAGTTCAATGCAAATTGAAGATTGAAGATTGGAGATTGGAAGTTGGCAATCTCCAATCGGAAATCTTCAGTTGAAAAAAGGAGATATACTGATGAAAGCGGAAGATATGTGGATGATAGGTTTGGTTACTTTTGCGATATTGTTTACGGCATCATTCGGATGGGGCGTGTGGGGTTAAGGCGGGTATCTGCCGGACGGGTTTGCAACCCTTTCTGCCGGACGGGGTTTGCAACCCCGTCCGGCAACCACAGTAATATGAATTTTCAGGGATTGAGGAATTACGTTCAATCCCTCATATCCTCAATCCCTCAACCCCCCTCAATCTCGCTGAGGTTTAGTAATGCCACAAAAAATACTCATCGTTGATGATGAACCTAATATCATCATTCCGTTGCAGTTTCTGATGGAACAAAACGGCTATGACGTGAAGGTGGCCTCAACCGGTGCAGAAGCAGTTGATATCATTCCCAAGTATAAAGCTGATCTTATCCTTCTGGATATCATGCTTCCCGGGCCTGACGGTTTTGAGATATGCCAGATCATACGCGAAAACCCGGAACTGCAAAATACAAAAATTATCCTTCTCACGGCCATGGGGCGTGATGTGGATATGACCAAAGGGCTGGCCCTTGGCGCAGACGCATATCAGACAAAACCATTTTCCAATTCGGAAATTGTGGCGAAAGTAAAAGAACTGGTGGCTTGAAACTGGGAATTGGAAACTCGGAATTGGAAACTGGAAACTGGAAACTGAAAATTAAAAACCCAGTTTCCAGCATCGAACATCCCCGTATCAAACATCCAGTATCAAACATCAAACATCGAACATCCAATGAATCCAAAGAATAAATTCTGGTGGTTTGCAGGTGTTTCTGTCAGCATCGCTCTTACAATTGTCGTCACCATCGTCGTTCTTATGTGGAAAGAATTCCTTCCGGAGCAAAAAGCCATTTTGCTCAGTATCCTCAGACAGTATTTCGGATATATTTTCGGGTGTGTGTTTATTCTGATGGCCAGCCTGGTATTTGGCCTTGACGCAATCGTCCACAACTATGTCATCCCCATATATAAGCTGATTGAAGAGACAACGCTGATCAATACAGTCAATCCGTCACACCGGATTCAGATTGAAGGGAGCAGAGCCTGCGTACGCCTTGCAAATATAATAAATGAAGCCGCTGATCGCTATGGTGTGCTACAGGAAAATGTGGAACAGAAGATTAAGGTTGCAAAAGCCCAGGCTGAAGACGAGAAAAGTGTTCTCGCGACGTTTATGGCTGAATTGCCGGAAGGCGTGGTGATATGTAATGCAGAAGGTCAGATACTCTTATATAACAAACAGGCAAAACAGTTTCTTGAATACGGAACAGAGGATATGGAATGCCCGGACGGTCAGAACATTCCGAATCCTGTCTGCCAGTTCATCGGGCTGGGACGTTCCGTGTTCGGGGTCATTGACAAAAACATCATCGTACATGCCCTTGATGAAATCGCCGGCAAATTAAAGCGTGAAGAAGAACATGCAGCCTCCTGCTTTGTTGTCGCGGGTGAGAGCAGCAGACTTTTGCGCACTGAAGCGGTCCCGGTTCTGAATCAGGAGAAGCAGTTCACAGGGTTTATTCTTATACTGAACGATATCACACAACAACTCGAAACAGATAACCAGGTGGATTGCCTGTTACAGTCATATACAAGGGGAACCCGCTCTTCCCTGGCAAGTATCCGGGCCGCGATTGAAGCCATATTTGAATATCCTGACATGGATGTTTCCCAGCTGAACGTGTTCAGTAAAATTATATATGATGAATCTGTCATTTTAAGCGATTTCCTGAACAAAACCCAGGCTGATTATTCCTGGGAGATGAAAACCCCCTGGCCCCTTGTGCGAATAACTGACAAATATCTGGCGGACAGCATCAGAAGAAAAGCAGAAGAAAAGCTGGGGATTACCATTCTTATGGAAAAAACCGGTGAAGAGAACTGGGTTAAAGTTGATACCTATTCCATTGGGCTGGCCATGATCTTTTTGGCGGATCAGTTAAAGAATTTCATTGGAATCCGAAAATTTACATTCTGCTCCGAAAAAGAAGGGAAATTTGTCTGCCTTGATCTGATCTGGGAGGGCAGTCCTGTAAAAATTGAAACATTACGGGAATGGGAGAAACAACTGCTGACTGTCGGAACAGAGAGAATTCCTTTAACATTAAAAGAGGTTATCGGGCATCATGAAGCGGAGATGTGGTCTCATTCCTGCGGAAAATCAGATAAGGAAACCGGTTTTTTCGGAAAAACCCGGTTTCTGAAAAAAAAGGACAAATCCTACCTTCGCTTATTACTGCCCGCTGCTGAGAAAGTTGAGCCGAATACTATCAGAAGCATAATGGTCCTGTCCGAAAGCCGGCCGGAGTTTTATGATTTTGATCTGTTTGACCAGCCAGGTCAGACGCCTGAAGCGGACAACCGTCCCCTGACAGAACTTTCATATACTGTTTTTGACACAGAAACCACAGGGCTGAATCCCGGAGAAGATGAAATCATCTCCATCGGTGCTGTGAGGATTGTAAACGGAAATCTGCTGCGTGAAGAAATCTTTGACCAGCTCATTGACCCCAGGCGCCCTGTCCCCCCGGAATCTGTCAAAATTCATGGGATCCAGCCTGAAATGGTAAAAGGGCAGCCCTTCATTGACACAGCACTCCCTCTGTTTCACCGTTTTGCAGAAGATACCATTCTTGTCGCGCATAATGCAGCTTTTGATATGCGCATGCTTGAAATGAAAGAGGCACAGACAGGGATAAAATTCATCAATCCTGTACTGGATACACTGCTCCTTTCCGCAGTTATTCACCCGGCTCAGGAAAATCATAATATGGAAATGATTGCCAAACGTCTGGGAATCAGTATTGTGGGCAGACATACTGCTCTGGGAGATGCAATTGCAACAGGTGAAATCTTTCTTAAACTGGTTTCGCTTCTGGAGAACAACGGAATCCGCACCATGAAGCAGGCCAGGCTTGCTTCTCAAAAGACCTATTATGCCCGTCTCAAATATTGAATTCAAATATTTTCGACCCGTTTTTTTTTAAATTCCAAATCACAAACCTCAAATCTCAAATAAATTCCAAATCACAAATTCCAAATAAATCCCAAAAATCCAAATTCCAAATGAGGTTTGGTATTTATTTGGAATTTGCTATTTGGAAATTGGGATTTATTTGGAATTTGCCATTTGGGATTTGGGATTTATTTGGAATTTGAAATTTGGGATTTATTTGGGATTTGGGATTTATTTGGAATTTGCTATTTGATTTATTTGGAATCTGCTATTTGATTTATTTGGAATTTGCTATTTGGAAATTGGGATTTATTTGGAATTTACCATTTGCCATTTGGGATTTATTTGGGATTTGGGATTTATTTGGAATTTGGGATTTATTTGGAATTTGGGATTTATTTGGAATTTGCTATTTGGAATTTGGGATTTGCCATTTGGGATTTGCCATTTGGGATTTGCCATTTGGGATTTGCCATTTGGGATTTGGGATTTGGGATTTGGGATTTGGGATTTGGGATTTGGGATTTGGGATTTGGGATTTGGGATTTATTTGGGATTTGG